>WNFQ01006373.1_pt1 | contig 12605 bp, 10 predicted proteins | sample 5400171 | NCBI WGS metagenome assembly WNFQ01 (sample SAMN13153356, study PRJNA577476) | soil metagenome | isolation source: 20 cm soil under Madrone tree | place: USA:California | collected 2016-06-14
TGGACGAATTCGCGCAAGGTCGAGATCAGAAGCCCGAGCGCGATATCGGCGACCTCCTCGGTCAGCACATCGGGCGTATTGGTAACGACGATATTGTGGTCGCGTGCATAGGCCGCATCGACATGGTCGTAGCCGACGCCGAACGAGGCTACGATCTCAAGCTTCGGAAACCGCGCCATCGTCGGACCATCGCAGCGCACCGTGCTGTAGGTAACGGCGGCGCCGCGGATTTTTCCCGCCACGGCAGGCGACAAGCGCTCGAGGTCGTTCTTGGTCTCGAACGGATGAAGGACGAACTGGTCGGAAAAACCATTATCGACAATTGGTTTGTTCGGCCCATAGACCAACAAATCGATCTTCTCAGAATTATTCCCGCCCACCATCAGTTTTCCTTTCCAAGCGCGCTTTCATGCCAGCGCCGCAATACCAGATGCGAGGTTGCCGCCAGCAGCGCATAAATGACAATTCCGGCGGCAGAGAGCAACAGCAAGGCGGCAAACATTCGGGGAATATTGAGGCGATAGCCGGATTCGGCGATTCGGTAGGCTAGGCCGGAACCCGCGCCGGCGGAGCCCGCCGCGATTTCGGCAACCACCGCGCCGATCAACGACAGGCCGCCCGCGATCCGCAATCCCCCGAGAATAAAGGGCAACGCGGCCGGCAATTTGAGGTATCGCAGCGTCTGCAGGCGCGAGGCCCCGTAAAGTTGAAACAGGCCAGCCAGGTTGCGATCGACCGAGTTCAATCCGAGCGTGGTGTTGGACAACACCGGAAAGAATCCGACGATCCAGGCGCAGGCGACGACGGCGGTCTGCTGCGGCAGGTAAATCAGGAGGAGCGGCGCGATCGCGATCACGGGGGTGACCTGGAGAATTACCGCATAGGGAAACAGTGAATATTCCAGCCATTTCGACTGATTGAACAACAACGCCAGCATCACCCCGCCGACGGCGGCGGCGATAAACCCCTCACACGTCGTCAAAAGCGTGGTCGCAAGCGATTGCGACAGTATCGACCAATCGAGAACAAGCGTTCGAAACACCGCGCCTGGTCCGGGCAGCACGTAAGGCGGAATCTCGTTGAGATGAACCACGAGTTCCCACACCGCGATGCCGAACGCAAGCACGGTGAGGGGAAGAAGAATCCGAACCAGGCGCAGAACATGACCGTTCGACGTCGCTTGCTCGACAGGCGGCGGTGGTTGCAAGGCATTCATGCGCCGGCCCGCCCGGAATAGGACGGCAGCAGCGCGGCCGAAACCTTGCGGCAGTAGAGCGCATATTCGGCGGAGGTGCGAAAATCCTCGCCCCGCGGCTCGGGGGCGTCGATGCGAAATTCACTGCCGATGCGCCCGGGTCGTGAGGTCATCACGATCACGCGCTCCGACAAATACGCCGACTCGAACACCGAATGCGTCACGAAGATCACGGTCTTGCGCAGATTGCGCCACAGCGAAAGCAGGTCGTTGTTCAGCCGAAAACGAGTGATCTCGTCGAGCGCGGCGAACGGCTCGTCCATCAAAAGAATCTCCGGATCGGTGACGAGCGCGCGCGCCAGCGAGACCCGCATCTTCATGCCGCCAGACAATTCGCGCGGGAACGCATCGGCGAATTCGCGCAACCCCACTTGCGCGAGCGCCTCATCGACGCGTGCGGACGCCTCGGCTGAGGGTACATGCGCGAGCTTCAGCGGCAACCTCACATTTTCGCGCACGCTGGTCCACGGCATCAAGGTCGGCTCTTGAAACACGAATCCGATTTGATGCCGTGCGCGCGCCGCCTCGTTTGCAGGCGAGATGCGGACCGTGCCCGATGTCGGCGCGTTGAGGCCCGCGATCAAGCGCAGCGCCGTCGATTTTCCGCATCCCGATGGTCCCAACAACGACACGAACTCGCCTTTGCGCACGTCGAGATCGATCGGACCAAGCGCCGACACGCCATTGTCATAAACCTTGGTGACGGCGCGGAGCCTCACGGCAAGGTTGTCCGTGCGGGCATCTTCAGACAAGGCGGAGGGCTCGACCATCGCGTTTAGCTCATGATGCGATTAAGCGAAATCGCATCATGACCATCCCTTTGTTTGAGCATGATCTTTTCGGAAAACCGGTTTCCACTTTTCCGGATCATGCTCTAATTCTTCGGCCGCAGGTCGAGGCCGACGGCCTTGTTGGTGAAACGGAGCGTGTAGGATTTTCGGAAATCGATGTCGCGGCGAACGACGCCGGCCCGCACCATCTTGTCGAAAAAGCTCGCCATCCGGGCGTCGGTCATGGCGCCAATGCCGTCGCGCAAGGCGTCGCCGGAATCGACGATGCCGTATTGCTTCATTTTATCGATCGAGTATTCCAAAAGTTCGTCGGTCATTTCCGGGTTGAGCTTCTTGATCATCGTGTTGGCGGGCTCATTGTCGCCATAGAGATAATTGTACCAGCCGATCAGCGAGGCATCGACGAAGCGCTGCACCAGGTCCGGCTTCTTGTCGATCAGATCGCGCCGCGTCTCGATCAAGGTCGAGTAGGAGTTGAAGCCATAATCCGCGAGCAAGACGATGTCCGGCTCGAACTTGGCGACCTTTTCGACCGCGTATGGTTCCGAGGTGACATAGCCTTGCATCGCGCTTTGCTTGTTGGCGATGAACGGTTGCGGGTTGAAGGTGTAGGGCCGGACCTTTTCCTCGCTGAATCCGTATTCGAACTTCAGCCATTGAAAGTAGCTGGAGATCCCTTCCTTGGAGACGAACAAGGTCAGCGGCTTGAGGTCTTCGAGTTTCGCCACCTTTGATTCCGGATGGGTCAAGAAAACTTGCGGGTCTTTCTGGAAGATGGCGGCGACCGTCACCACCGGCACGTTGTTGCCGACCGCGTCGAACGACATCAGGGTGTTCGCGCTCATGAAGAAGTCGAGCTTGCCGGAAATCAGCAGGATGCGGTTGTTGTCGTTGGGCCCGCCCGGCACGATGGTGACGTCGAGCAGTCCCGTCGGCAAGCGCCTGGAAAAACCCACCATGTTCGGCCTCGGCGACCCAATTGGTGCCGAACGAGACCTTGTCCAGCATGGTTTGGGCGCGCGCGGGGAAAATCGCCGTCACGAGGGCCAAAATGCCCGCCATTAACGCCAGGCCTGCCGTTAACGTTCGCGGCAAAAGAGCCGGGTTCATGATTGGACTCCGTCGATCGTTCTGGCCCATGATAGGAAGCCCAGCGGCGGTGGGGGAAACGTGGCCGATACCCTTTGAAGGACGACAAACTACCTTGCAAATCCGCTTAAAGAAACATTTCGCTCGATGACCTCTTCCATGCCCGCCCGCGACTGGACTGACATCCACTGGCCCGACATAGCCGGGACCGAACGCGCGCGCTGGATCGCGGTTCTGCCACTCGCAGCCACCGAGCAGCACGGACCGCATCTGCCGCTTGGCACCGGACACAATTCCGGCGACGTTCCTTCCCCTCCAACCGGTCGGAATTTCCACCGAACACATCGATTATCCCGGCACGTTGACGCTGCCGACCGAAATGGCGCTGAAGGCCTGGATGGCGTTCGGCGAGAGCGTGGCGCGCGCGGGCCTCAAGAAACTCGTGATGGTCACGAGCCATGGCGGCAACAGCGCGGCGATGAGCTTGGTCGCGCAGGACCTGCGCGCCCAATATGGCCTGCTCGCGGTCACCACGGGGTGGGCACGCTTCGGGACGCCGGAGGGGTTGTTTTCCGATCAGGAATTGCGTCACGGCATCCATGGCGGCGCGGTCGAGACCTCGATCATGCTGGCGCGCTACCCGCATCTGGTGCGCACCGAAGAGATCGCCGATTTTCGTCCCGCGAGCCTGGCGATGGAGAAAGAGTATCGCTGGCTCTCGGCGCATCGGCCGGCGCCGTTCGCCTGGCAGGCCCAGGACCTCCACCCGAGCGGCGCGGCCGGCGATGCGACCGCAGCCTCCGCGGCAAAAGGCGAAGCCCTGCTCGATCACGGCGCCCGCGCCTTCTGCGAATTGCTCGCCGATGTCGATAAATTCGATCCCAAAGCGCTTTCGGACGGCCCGAAGCGCTGACCGAAGGCGAACGGCGCCGAAGTCGCCCTTTCCTGCCTTGCTGAGCCAACTTTTCTCGGATGATTTCGTTGTCCGGCACGGTCACGCTCGCGATTGACATATCATAGGGGGGTACCCTATATGCCGCCTATGGCACATACGATCCGGGAAAAGAAAAAACTGCTCGCCCGCGTCAGCCGTATTCGCGGCCAAGTCGAGGCGATCGAGCGGGCATTGAGCGAAGAGGCCGAGTGCGAGCGCATCATGCATATGATCGCCGGCGTTCGCGGCGGCGTCGCCGGCCTGATGGCGGAAGTGGTCGAAGACCACATCCGCACCCATCTCGTCGATCCCGACAAGAATCCGGGCGCGCTCAACGCCGACGCGGCGGATCAACTCATCGAAGTGGTCCACACCTATCTGAAGTGAGGCAAGGTCATGAGCGACGCCGGTTCCGCATTTCATTCCGCCCCGCACGATCACGTCTTTCTGGGCCAAGGCCATGAAAGAGCCGAGCGCCGAACCTGGGCGGTGATCGTCCTGTGCAGCGTCATGATGGTCGCCGAAATCGTCGGCGGCGCGCTGTTCGGCTCGTTGGCGCTGATTGCCGACGGCTTGCACATGTCGACGCATGCCGGCGCATTGCTTTTGGCGGCCTTGGCTTACACCTACGCCCGCAAATATGCGAACGACCGCCGTTTCACCTTCGGTACCGGAAAATTCGGCGACCTCGCCGGATTTTCCAGCGCCATCGTGCTGGCGATGATCGCGCTTTTGATCGGCTACGAGGCGGTGGAGCGCCTGCTTCATCCTGTTACCATCAGCTTCAACGAAGCGATCCCGATCGCCGTCTTGGGGCTTGCGGTCAACATCGCGAGCGCGTGGCTGTTGTCCGGCGGGCACCATCACGGCCACAGCCATGGTCACGCGCATGGTCATGATCATGCCCATGGCGAAGACACACAACGCCTCGACTTCGAAGAGCACGATCATCATCATCACGGGCATGGGGCGCATCACCGCGACAACAACATGCGGGCGGCGCTCATTCATGTGGCGGCCGACGCCGCCGTATCCGTTCTGGTCATTGTCGGGCTCGTTTCCGCGCGCGCGTTCGGCTGGCTCTGGATGGACTCGCTGGCGGGCCTGATCGGAGCTTGCGTCATCGCCAGTTGGTCCTACGGCCTGATCCGCGATACCGGCGCGATCCTGCTCGACATGAATCCCGACAAGGGCATGGCCGACGGACTCCGTGAAGCCGTCGAGAGCGAGGGCGACATGCTCGCCGATCTCCACCTTTGGCGCCTGGGGCCGGGACATCTCGGCGCGATCGTTTCCGTCGTCACCAACAAGGGACGTGAGGCCGACTTTTATCGGACGCGACTGGCGCGTTTCAAATCGCTGTCGCACCTGACCGTCGAGGTTGCGCGCAAACCCTAAGATTTTCAGCAATCGCGCGGTCGAACGGCCGGCTCGAATGCCGCTGGCAGGTCGAGGCCGGCGACGATACGTCGATCGAGAATGCCGGGACTTTTTGCAGCGGTCTTCGAGTCTCCTTATCGGGGACCCGCGAGCCGGCGCCATTCGGAGAGCATTGTTGGCCTGGGGTCACCAACAAAAGCACCCAAGAGCCGGGCACGATTTTTTCACAAAATGCCCACCGATTGATCAGGCCGTCAGCCTCGAAGCAGTCGTTGAATAATCGTCAAGACCTGAGATAAACCAGGATAATGAGGCAGGCCGTGCGAACGCTTTGTATATTCGGTATTGGAAGCGGAGGCCTGCTGGCAAGCAGCGCTTTCGCGACCGCCGCCGATCTGCCCACAAGCTGGCCGGTCAAGGCGCCCGTGCGCTCGGCCACCTACGATTGGACCGGGTTTTATGTCGGCGGGCAGGTCGGCTACGGCCAAGGCGACCTCGGTCCAGGCACCAATCCCATTCCTGAACAGGCGGTATTTTTTCCACCCAGCCTCACGGGCCTGATCGGTGGATTTCAGGGAGGCTATAATCTTCAGTTGCGAAACCGCGTGGTGCTCGGCGTGGAGGTGGATGCATTGTTCACAAGCCCACGCGATCTTCCGAAGCTTGATCCGAGGCCGTTCAATTCCACTATGGAATACGCTGCGACGGCACGGGGTCGGATCGGCTACGCGTTCGGAACGCTTCTTCCCTATGTCACCGGCGGATTGGCGTGGGGGGAATCCCGGGTCAACATCAACGCAAATGACGGCATCACCCCACGGTCGTCACAATTCCTTCCGCATGTCGGCTGGACCGCCGGCCTTGGCCTTGAAAAGGCCATTGGCGGCAATTGGACCACAAAGATCGAATACGACTATATCGACTTGGGCCGCAGGACCTATGGTCTCGGCGACGCAATGCTTGCGGACCTCAACGTCGATCCCAAGGTTCACGTCATCAAGGTCGGGCTGAACTATAAGCTTGGGGATATCCCGCTCTGGGCTCCGTCCGCGACGTCCCCCATCAACCGGATGGAAATGCCGGAATCGCCAGACTGGAATGTTCACGGGCAAACCACATTCATTGCGCAAGCCTATCCGCGCATCCGCTCGCCCTATCAAGGCGCCAACAGCCTTCCGGGAGGCGGTCAGGGTCGAGAGACATTAACGGCGGATGCGTTTCTCGGCTGGCGGCTGTGGGGCGGCGGCGAGTTCTACTTCAGTCCGGAATTAGCCCAGGGCTTCGGCTTGAACACAACGCTCGGACTGGCGGGCTTTTCGAATGGTGAAGCCCAAAAAGGTGGTGCGGATTTTCCCAAGTTCCGCCCACAACGCTATCTCCTCCGTCAGACCTTCGGCCTCGGCGGCGAGCAGGAAGAAGTGGCGGACGGCCCGCTTCAACTGGCCGGAAAACGCGACATCGATCGTGTCACGCTGACGGTCGGGCGATTTGCCGTTGGCGACTTTTTCGACGGCAACTCTTACGCCAAGGATTCGCGGGCGGATTTCATGAACTGGTCGATCTGGACGTCCGCCGCCTATGACTTTCCGGCCGATCTGCCGGGATTCACCCGTGGCGGGGTCGTCGAACTCAATCGCAAGGACTGGGCTCTGCGGGCGGGCTTGTTTCAGGTTCCGTCGGCACTCAACAGCGACGTTCTGACTTCCAAGAGCGGCGGCGCGGTCGTTGAACTGGAGGAACGTTACGCGATTTTCAATCTACCCGGCAAACTCCGGCTCGGCATCTTCGGAAACCAGGGTAAGACCGCCAGCTATCGTCAGGCGCTGGCCATCGTGGCGGCCGATCCTTCGCTCGACATCAATGCCACAGCGGCGAGCATCCGTCATACCCTGCCCAAATATGGCTTCTACGCCAATATGGAGCAGGCAATCGCCAACGGCGTCGGCATCTTCGCCCGCGCGAGCTGGAACGACGGCCAAAACGAAATCCTATCGTTCACCGACATCGATCGTAGCGTGTCAGGCGGCGTATCGATCAAAGGCATTTCTTGGGGGCGAGGCAATGACACGATCGGCCTCGGCGGCGCCATCAATGGCCTCTCCAGCGCTCATCGGGACTTCCTCGCAGCCGGCGGACTTGGCCTTCTGATCGGCGATGGTCAACTGAACTATCGTGAGGAAAAAATCCTTGAGGCCTATTATGCCTATAGTCTCAACAAATGGAGCACGTTGACCTTCGATTACCAGTTCGTCGTCAACCCCGCCCACAACGCCGACCGTGGACCGGTCTCCATCTTCTCAAGCCGCTTGCACGGCGAGTTCTGAACAAAGCGGCGGCTCTCATGCTTCTTCAAGGTCTTTGGGCTCTGGCACGGCGACAAGCACTTATGAGGTGTAAGTTTCGAGTTCTCGCCGCGGCCCTCTTGGCTTTTCTCGCAAGCGCGGCCGCGCCAAGGGCCGCGCAAGCCGGCGAATGCCCGACATCCGAGTCGGCGATCGCTACCGATCGGTCAGACGTTACAAACTCGAGTCTCGTCGTTCCGCTCGGCAGTCTCCAGAGTGAGAATGGAATCAACACAACGGGACGGGGATCTGAAAAAACGTTCGACGGGAGCAACAGCAGGCTTAGGCTGGGCGTCGCATCATGCCTGGAGATTCTGGTCGACCTACCCAACTTTACCGACGGCCTGAAGGGCAACGCGGGAAGCGGCTTCTCCAACGTAGCGCCCGCCGTAAAATGGCAATTGAGCTCGCTTCCAGAGCAATGGAATCTGTCCGTGACGGCGGGTGCCGGGCTACCCACCGGCGCTTCCAAAGTAGTAGGCCTGGGCATTCAGCCGTATCTGCAATTTCCATGGTCGCATGAACTTGGCGACGGCTGGGGAACGAGCGGTATGGTCACAACGTTCTTTTTCCCTTCGGACCCGACAAATAGACTGACGACTGAGGCCACGTTCGCACTTGAAAAGAAGATAACCGAGCGTGCGGCTCTCTTCGTCGAGTATGTTGGTGACTATGCCACCCGTGGCAGCAGTACAAACCTCATCAACGCAGGCGGCAACTATCTGCTGACAAAAACCCAGCAAATCGATTTTCACGTCGCTTTCGGTCTCAACCGAAGCTCTCCTGACTACATCTTTGGTGTTGGGTATTCCTTCCGGTTCGATGGATTATTTCGTTCACCAACGCGCTGAGATCGATCCATTCCGTTTCAGCCGCTGTCCGCCTCCACTGCCTGCTTCCCCGGCACCTAGAGCCTTTTCCGTTCCGATTGAATCGGAACGGAGGCTCTACTTCTTTATTTTGACGCGTTTTCTTGACGCGAACCGGTATCCACTTCGCTCGAGAACGCTATAAATCCCCACACTTGCCCGGGCGCAACCAGACGTGCCAAGCTTACTGAAGGTAGCTTGTGCGTTGTTGTCATTGCGATGTCGTGATGCGATTCCACTAAATCGCATCACGATCTCAGTCCCTCGCTACCACCCTATGAGACGACTTCATGGCCCTTCAAGATTTTAGAACGCCGGCATTGGGACAGGCGCTGCGACCCAACATCTGGGACGTCGTGGCGCTGATTCTCGTGACCGGCGTGATGGTGCTGATCGTCTATGGCGGCGAGCAGACCACGCTGCCCTTGTCGGCGCTCAATGCCACGCCGGTCTCGCTCGACCCGGCCAATCTTCCCCTCTACGCCCTGCGCACGACCATGCGGATGCTGCTGGCGATCGTTTGCTCGCTCGTCTTCACCTTCATCTATGCGACGCTGGCGGCCAAGAGCCGGCGCGCCGCGATCGTGCTGATCCCGCTGCTCGACATCCTGCAATCGGTGCCGATCCTCGGCTTCCTGACCTTCACGGTGGTTTTCTTTTTGAATTTGTTTCCTGGCCAGGTGTTCGGCGCCGAACTCGCCTGCGTGTTTGCGATCTTCACCAGCCAGGCCTGGAACATGACCTTCAGCATGTACCAGTCGATCCGCAACGTCCCGAAAGACCTCGAGGAAGCGGCGCAAAGCTTTCACTTGAGCGGCTGGCAACGGTTCTGGCGGCTCGACGTGCCGTTCGCGATGCCGGGCCTGATCTGGAACGCGATGATGTCGATGTCGGGCGGCTGGTTCTTCGTGGTCGCGTCGGAGGCGATCACGGTCGGCAACACCACGCTGACGCTGCCGGGCATCGGCTCCTATGTCGCGCTCGGCATCCAGCGCCAGAATCTGCCCGCGATCGGCTACGCCCTTTTGACGATGTTGCTGGTGATAATCGCCTACGACCAATTGCTGTTTCGTCCCGTGGTGGCCTGGGCCGACAAATTCCGCTTCGAGCAGACCGCCTCCGCCACCGCGCCCACCTCCTGGATGCTCGATCTGTTCCGCCGCACGCGCGCCTTGCGCGCGCTGACATATCCGTTTGCGGCCCTCAACAAGGCGATTTCGAACTTGGACTTCGCTGTCCCGCGCATCCTCAAGCTGCCGCTTCGAACCGGCCCGCCGTCGCGCGTCGTCGATGCGATCTGGCTCGCCTGCATCGTCGCGAGCACGCTCTATGCCGCCTGGAGGGTCTATGTGTATCTTTCCGCGACCTTGGGCCCGTCGGACATCGTGAGCGCCGTCGGCTACGGCTTCATCACGCTGGCGCGCGTCGTCGTGCTGATTGCGCTCGCCACGCTGATCTGGGTGCCGGTCGGCGTCTGGATCGGGCTTCGGCCGAAACTGGCCGAACGAATCCAGCCGCTCGCGCAGTTCCTGGCGGCGTTCCCCGCGAACCTCGCCTTTCCGGTCTTCGTCGTGCTCATCGTCCGATACGGCTTGAACGTCAATGTCTGGCTCAGCCCGTTGATGATCCTGGGGACCCAGTGGTACATCCTGTTCAATGTCATCGCAGGTGCGAGCGCCTTCCCGACCGACCTTCGCGAGGCCGCCGGCAGCTTTCACCTCAAAGGCTGGCGCTGGTGGGTAAAAATCATCCTGCCGGGCATTTTCCCGTATTACGTCACGGGCGCGATCACCGCGTCGGGCGGATCGTGGAATGCCTCGATCGTCGCGGAAGTCGCAAGCTGGGGCGATACCCATCTGACGGCCACCGGCCTCGGTGCCTATATAGCTACTGCGACCGAGGCCGGCGATTTCCCGCGCGTGGTGCTCGGCATTGCCATCATGTGTATTCTGGTGACGCTGTTCAACCGGCTACTCTGGAGGCGGCTCTATGCCTTCGGGGAGCGTCGTCTTCGCCTCGGCTGATCAGGAGGAGTTCATGCTCGATCCAACCAAACAGACCAGCCTGCTCAATATAAGCGGCGTGTGCCGGTCGTTTCCGAAAGGCAGCGGCGAGGACCTGGTGGTGCTCAAGGACGTCGACCTGACGATTCATTCGGGCGAGATCGTTGGCCTGCTCGGTCGCTCCGGGTCCGGCAAATCGACGCTGCTGCGCATCATCGCCGGGCTGATTACGCCCTCTTCGGGTGACGCAAAATGCCGTGGCGAGGCGATCGTGGGACCGCCGAACGGCGTCTCGATGGTGTTTCAATCCTTCGCGCTGTTTCCCTGGCTGACGGTTCTCCAAAACGTCGAGCTGGGGCTGGAGGCGCTGGGGATCGAGAGCACCGAGCGCCGCACGCGGGCGCTCGCCGCGATCGACCTGATCGGTCTCGACGGCTTTGAGTCGGCGTACCCCAAAGAACTGTCCGGCGGCATGCGCCAGCGCGTCGGATTTGCCCGCGCGCTGGTCGTGCACCCCGATTTGCTGCTGATGGACGAGCCGTTCTCGGCGCTCGACGTGCTGACCGCCGAGACGCTGCGCACCGACCTGGTCGATCTCTGGATCGAAGGCCGGCTGCCGATCAAATCCGTGTTGATGGTGACGCATAACATCGAAGAGGCGGTGTTGATGTGCGACCGCATTCTGGTGTTCTCGTCCAATCCGGGTCGCGTCGCCGCCGAGATCAAGGTCGATCTGCCGCACCCGCGCAATCGCCTCGATCCGACGTTCCGGCAACTCGTCGACACCATTTATGCCCGCATGACGCAACGGCCGGAGCCGAAAGCACCGGCGCTCGAGGGCATCCACGGCATCGGCGTCGGCATGGTGCTCAACCATGTCTCATCCAACGTCATTTCCGGCCTGATCGAAACGCTCGCAGCGCCGCCGTATAACGGGCACGCCGATTTGCCGGTGCTCGCAGGCCACCTGCAGCTCGAAGCCGACGATATCTTTCACCTCGGCGAATCGTTGCAACTGCTGCGCTTTGCGCAATTGAGCGAGGGCGATCTGATGCTGACGGAAGCCGGCAAACGCTTCGCCCACCTCGAAACCGATGCGCGCAAGAAACTGTTTGCCGAGCATCTCATGAATTACGTGCCGGTGATGGGCCTGATCCGGCGGGTGCTCGACGAGCGCCCCTCCCACACCGCCCCCGCCGCGCGCTTCCGCAACGAGCTCGAGGACTATATGGCGGAAGATCAGGCGGACGAGACGCTCAAGACCATCGTGTCCTGGGCGCGTTACGCCGAACTGTTCGCCTATGACGAACAGTCGGAATTGTTTAGTTTGGAGAATCCGCACTAGAGCCTTTTCCGTTCCGATTGAATCGGAACGGAGGCTCTATTTTTTGTTTTGACGCGTTTTCTTGACGCGAACCGGCATCCACTTCGCTGGAAAACGCTCTAGCAAACTTTAGATCGTCATTCCGGGGCACGCGAAGCGTGAGCCCGGAATCCATACTCCCGATCGTGGTTATGGATTCCGGGTTCGCGCCTATGGCGCGCCCCGGAATGACGCTGGCTGTTGCCCGCCTCACCCCGCCGGGGAAAACGTATCCGCCCGTGCAAGAGCCCAGGCCTCACGAAACCGAGGATCGCTGGTGCCGTCGATCAATTCCCCCGGGCGCAGCGACGGATAAATCTGCGCGAACGAACGCACCTCGGTCACCGAGGTTCGCCGCGAGAAATGGATCGGGCGGATTTGTTGGGGATGTTCGAGCCCGGCGGCAACGAGAAGCTCGGCCAGCGCGCGCAGCGTGGCGTGGTGATAGTTGTAAACCCGTTCGATCTTGTGCGGCACCACCAGCGCGCGATTGCGCGAGGGGTCCTGCGTGGTCACCCCGGTCGGGCATCGATCGGTGTGGCAACTCAACGACTGAATGCAGCCCAGCGCGAACATGAA
>WNFQ01018888.1_pt1 | contig 12601 bp, 8 predicted proteins | sample 5400171 | NCBI WGS metagenome assembly WNFQ01 (sample SAMN13153356, study PRJNA577476) | soil metagenome | isolation source: 20 cm soil under Madrone tree | place: USA:California | collected 2016-06-14
AATGGCCGCGCGGCTTCGATACGTTGCGCAGCAGCGTGGGGGACCCGTCGAGGTTGGAAATGAGAACCGCGAGCGCGCCATCATTATTAATGTCAGCGACAGCCAAACCTCGGCCGACTCGGCGCTGCCCGAGGGCGGGACCTGCTCGCAGACCAACCTCCTCAAACCGCCCATCTCGCAGGTTATGGAATAGCAGTGCTCGCTGCGCATTCGTAATCCCGAAGGCATGCTCGTCCACTTGCGGATTTACGTGCCCATTGGCAACAAGAATGTCTTTCCAGCCGTCGTTGTCGTAGTCCAGGAAACGGACACCAAACCCTAGAAACGGAACACTGACCGCGCCGAAGCCTGCCGCGCCCGCCCGATCGTCGAACGTGCCGTCGCCGTTATTGTGATAGAGATTGTTCGCGTCGTCAGAGAAATTCGTTTTGACCAGGTCTGGAAGACCATCGTTATCGTAGTCACCGAAATCCACACCCATCCCTGCCTGTTCGCGGCCGTCTTCGCTGAATGCCACACCGGCCGTTACCGCAACTTCCGTGAACGATTTGCCCTCATTGTTGTGATACAGAAGACTCGGTGAAGAATCGTTCGCCACATAAATGTCAGGCCATCCATCGCCGTCGTAATCGCACCAAACCATTCCGAGACCGTAGTAGGAATTGGCGTCGATGTTCATCCTCTCGGTAACATCCGCGAAACTACCATCGCCGTTATTATGGTAGAGGCGGTCGCGCGATCCCGCGAGGCCACGCGGGCCGCAGGAAACCGGGATGCCGCGGTACTGGCAAAATGGAGAGCTGCCAAATTTCGGAAGGTTGTTCAGATCGAGATCCACGTAATTCGTAACGTAGAGGTCCAGAAACCCGTCGCGGTCGTAGTCGCCGAAGGCGGCGCTCGTGCCCCAACGCCCTGGATTTCCAACACCCGCCTGGGCCGTCACGTCACGAAATGTTCCGTCACGATTGTTCTTATAAAGGAAGGAGCTGGTGAGGCACGTAATATAAAGGTCGTCCCAGCCATCGTTGTTGTAATCCCCCACCGCCGCCCCAAAGCACCAGCCGCGGCGCGCCAGACCAGCATTCTCTGTCACGTCGGTAAATGTGCCGTCATGGTTGTTGTGGTAGAGCTTGCTCAAGGGACTCTTTCCCGTCTGCATGTCCTCGAGCGTAGAGCCGTTCACCAGATAAATATCCGGCCAGCCATCGTTGTCGTAGTCGATAAAGGCGACGCCACCACACATCGATTCCATGATGTAGAGCTTCCTTGCGCCACCGCAGGTCAGGTGAAAATCGATCCCCGAGGCCCGGGTCACATCCATAAACGCCGGCGTCGAAGCCTGCTCCCTTTGGACGCCGACGGCAGGAAACAACAAAGCAGAAGTAACCAGCAAGCACACTGAAATGGATCGCGGACGCGCGGAGGGAAAGAAATGCATTCTAATTGGGCCGATACGCCATACCACCCGTCTCTCCCTGCCGTTTCTTGAGTTCCGCGAACTGCTGTAACGCCTTCGCGGCTTCCGCTTGGTTTTGCACCCTGCCATACGCGCGCGCCAGCAGAAAAAACGGGCTCGGGTTGTCTGCATTTAGCGCCGCCGCCTTTTGTAACGTCTCGATTGATTCAAGCGGCCGGCCGAGTTCAAGAAGAGCTTTCCCCAGAGCGTACTGGGCATCGGCATTCTCCGGGGCCATTCGCACGGATTGGCTAAGCTGGAGAGAGGCCTCCTGCGTTTGGCCGGAGTCTAATAGGGCGCGTCCCATCCGGTAATAAACTTCGGCATTGTCCCGGTGCAACGCCAGTTCTTTCCGGAATTCCGCGATTGCTTCCGAATTCCGTCCAAGGCTCTGGTAAGCGTAGCCAAGATGGTAGTGGCCGAGGGGAAATCTAGGATCGATGGAGAGAGCCTTATTGAATTCACGGATGGCAGGAATCGTGCGATTGGTATTCAGGTAAGCGCGGCCGAGCAGGATGTGCTGCAGTGGCAGCTCCGGTTTGAGCCGGACCACGACCTCCAGCGATTCGCTGGCGGCAAGATATTGTTTCGTACTTAGATAGGCAAGGGCTAGATCCAATTGTGGTTCGTAGCGGTTTGGCATGAGCCGGGTGGCTTGCGAAAGTTCCCGAATGGCCGTCTCCATCTGTCCATTCTGAAAGTACGCGAACCCGATCACATGACGAGTCTCCCCGTCGTCGGGCCACCGCGAGACGGCTTCGCGCGCCAACTGCAGAGCGCGGGGTCTTTCTCCTAAGCGCAAGTAACACAGCACGAGGCTATGCCACGCCTGCTTTCTCTCCGGGGCTGCACCCCGCACCTGCTCGAAGCCGCGAACCGCAGTGGCAAAATCGCCCTGCTCAAAAGCCAGTTGAGCTTCCTTCAACGTCCGATCCGTCGAAGTGGAAGGAATCTGAGCGAATGCTCTGGAAAGAAAAACCACGAAGATCAAGGGCAGAAGGAGTCTCGATGTGCTGCAGATCCGTCTGCGGACTAGGAATATCATCTGCATCGCTCTGATGGAAATGATATAACACCAACCTTCGGGGTTTGTCACCAAACCCGGCAGGGGAGTTGATAGGCTTCGATTGGGTGCTCCATTACACTGGCTGCACTCCAGACAGGGGAACTCAAGAGTAGAGGGACGCACGGAAATTCTGCCTTCACCTACCCCTCTACGGCGTCTTGAGTGTCCACTCCATCAGCGCTGAAGAAGATGAAACGACTCTACATTTGGATGGTTGCAATTGGTGTCACCGGATTACTCGGCACCCTTCTGGGTCTATCGCTGGCGCGCAAGTACCGCGCGGAGTCTCCCCAGCAAAAAAGGAAGCTCCTCATTTTGGGTATCGACGGTATGGATCCGCAACTTTTGCAACGTTTTATGGATCAGGGAAAAATGCCCAACTTTGCCGCGCTCGCCGCGCGCGGCGGATTTCTCCCTCTGCAGACGAGCATTCCACCGCAAAGCCCGGTCGCCTGGGCCAATCTGATTACCGGCATGAACCCAGGGAGTCACGGCATCTTCGATTTTATCCATCGCGATCCCGCCACCCTGACCCCCTACTTCTCGACTTCCCAAGTTAAGCCGCCCAAGCACAACCTGCGGCTGGGGAGCTGGGTAATTCCCCTCTCGGAGGGAGAGGTGTTGCTACTGCGGCACGGCAAAGCCTTCTGGCAATACCTGGACGAGCAGGGGATTCCCCTGACCGTTTTCCGTCTACCTTCGAATTTTCCGCCCGTCTCTAGCAGAGGCAAGACATTCGCGGGCATGGGCACACCAGATCTGCTCGGCGGGTATGGCACATTCTCCTTCCACACAGACGACCCGATTTTCTCCCTGGGGCCGGTGAATGGCGGCGTTATCTACGCGGTTCAGGTTGCGGGTGACCGCATTGAAGCACACCTCCACGGACCCATCAATACGCTTCGCAAGGAAAACCCCGAACTGACCATTCCTTTTTCCGTTGATCGCGACCCTTCTGAGCCTGTCGCGCGATTCTCCATCCAGGATCGCCAGTTCATTCTTCGCGAGCACGAATGGAGCCCTTGGGTACCGCTGACGTTCAAGTTCATCCCAGGCTTGGAAAGCATCACTGGGATCTGTCGCTTCTATCTGAAGCAAGTCCGGCCCCAGTTCGAGCTGTACGTGACTCCGATCAACATCGACCCTTCGCATCCGGCTCTGCCGCTTTCCACTCCCGAAAAATACGCGCCTGAGCTTTCGCGCGAGCTCGGCTACTTCTATACGCAGGGAATCGCGGAAGACACCAAGGCCCTCACCAGCGGTTTTCTGAGCGACGACGAGTATCTGGTACAAGCGCGCATGGTGTTCGAGGAGCAGCGGCGCCTCTTCGAGCATGAACTAGCGCAATTCCGCGCCGGGCTGTTCTTCTTCTACTTCTCAAGCCTCGATCTTAATGGGCACATGTTCTGGCGGGCGACGGATCCTGAGTCTCCCTCCTTCGATTCGGAACTCGCAGCGAAGCACGGACGGGTGCTCGAAGACTACTACCGCGAGATGGACGGAATCCTGGGTGAGGCGCTCCGTGCGGCGGACGAAAACACTATCGTTCTCGTGGTCTCCGACCATGGCTTCGCACCGTTCCGCCGATCCTTCAACCTGAACGCTTGGCTTTTGGAGAACGGCTATCTGGTGTTGCGCGCGGGAGCGTCTTCGCAAGGCCGCGACATCTCCCGCGACGCAGACTGGTCGCGGACGCGTGCCTACGGGCTGGGTCTTAACGGGCTGTACTTGAACCTGCGCGGACGTGAAAAAAACGGAATTGTGAATCCGGGAGCCGAGGCCGAAGCGCTCCAGCGAGAGATTGCGGAGCGGCTCCTGGCCGTGCGCGAGCCGAACGGCCAGCAACAAGTGGTTACGCGCATGGACCGTGCTGCCGAGGTCTATTCGGGGCCGTCCGCGTCACAGGCGCCGGACCTCATCGTCGGGTACAACCGCGGGTATCGCGTCGGATGGGACAGCGTGCTGGGCGGCATCTCAGCGAACGTGATGGAGGACAACACCCAACCCTGGAGCGGAGACCACTGTATTGATTTCACGAAAGTTCCTGGGGTGGTCTTGAGCAATCGCAAGATCCACGCGGAACACCCGGCTCTGACGGATATCGCCCCGACGATACTTGCTGAGTTCGGGATCGCGACGCCAGATACGATGAAAGGCCGCAGCATCTTCGAGCCGTCAGGACAGAACGCGGACCGTGGCGCGGCGACGCCGGATTAAGCGGGAAAGTAGCATTGAGCCTCTTGCTGATCACAACCATCGGGCTGGGTGTGGGATTGCTGCTTGGGTTGACGGGAATCGGCAGCGGGTCAGTCCTGACGCCCCTTCTTATTCTCGTGGGAGGGCTTGCACCATCGAAAGCCGTGGGAACCAGCCTGGCATTCGCTTTCGCCACGAAGATCGTCGCGAGCATCAGTTTCTACAGGAGAGGGCTTATTGATTTCCACATTCTGAAAACGGTACTGCCGGGCGCGGCGACGGGCCTGCTACTAAGCTTTTGGCGCTGCTGGCCGTATTTGCGCTGATGGCCGCGCGGCTCTTTCCCAAAACCTACGGGCATGCCATCACCGAGCGCATGATGAGTTTCGCGAAGCGTCACGAGCGCTCGCTCGCTTTCGCAGCAGGATTGGCCGTCAGCTTCAGCGTTATGCTCACTTCGATCGGTGCGGGAGCGGCACTGATACCGATGCTCTACCTTCTGTACCGGCCAGATTCGGGTCGCCTGGTGGGCACGAGCATCTTCTTCGGAACTATTTTGAGCGCGGCGGCGGGTTTGATCCATGCAGGAGAAGGCGACGTGGACGTGCGCGTGGTTGCAGCGCTTCTGGTGGGTTCCGTGCCGGCGATTTGGCTGGCGAGCCATCTGCATGGTCGATTGCCCCGGCTGGTTTCCGAGGGAATCATCGCTGCCGTCATGCTCGTCCTCGGCGTGCGCCTTGCCTTTCTCGGATAGTCATCATTGGCGCAAAGGGCCAAGCTCCGGTTGTGGCTCCTCTCGAAGCTCCCTTCGCAGCGCCCTTCAAGACTCTGGTCAAGCGACCTAGGATACTTATACTTGACATAAGCTTGGAAGGGTCACGACTCCAGATATCCAAGGCGTACAAGTCGCTCGCGGATACGCGCTTCTTCCTCGGGCGTGTAACCGGCCACAGGTAAAGGCTCAACATAGCCCGATTCCTCAAGCCCTTGCAGAATGCGGACCACCGACTCCTGCGGGCTCTCCGTCTCGGTCTCAATGGTCAGTTCGGGTTTGAAAGGGGGCTCATAAGGATCGTCTACGCCGGTGAAGCCCTTGATTTCGCCGGCCAGCGCTTTCTTGTAGAGGCCCTTGACGTCGCGCTGGATGCACGTTTCCACTGAGGCCTTCACATAGACCTCGACGAAATTACCGACTGACGCCCGCACTTCGTCTCGCACGGCGCGATAAGGCGAAATGGCAGCGGCGATCGCCGCTGCGCCATGCTTCGTCAACAATCCACACACAAAACCGATCCGTCGTACATTCTCGTCGCGGTCCTCTTTGCTGAATCCCAGCCCTTTGCATAGATGCCGCCGCACCACGTCCCCATCCAGCACTTCGACGCCATGCCCGCGCTCCCGCAATTCGTGCGACAGCAGTTCCGCCAGCGTAGACTTCCCCGCCGAGGGCAAGCCCGTGAACCACACCGTGAAGCCCTTTTTTGTTCGCGTCATTTTTCCCGGTAGGCTTTCTCTAGGATTGCGGCCACTTCGGAACGCGTGAATTCAAGGGGCAGTTCCTCGCCGTTGCGCAGCAGTTCCCGTACTTTCGTGCCGCTCAGAACCAGCCGGTGCTCCGGCCCGTGCGCGCAAGTCTTTTCCGAAGAGACTTGCCCGCACAGCTTGCAATAAAAGGTGGCATCAAAGCAGAGCGGTGTAATGCCAAGTTCGTCCGGTTCGAAGGCGAAGAATTTTTTCTGCGCGTCAAAGGGTCCGTAAAAGTTGCCGACGCCCGCATGGTCGCGCCCGACTATGAAGTGCGTGCAGCCGTAATTCTTCCGCGCGATGGCGTGGAAGATGGCCTCGCGCGGCCCGGCATAGCGCATCGCCGCGGGATACACGCTGAAAACGGTGCGCGCCGCTGGCAGCGAACTGCCCAACAGCGCCAGGTAACATTGGATTCGCACTTCGGCGGGCACATCTCCGTCCTGCGTGTCCCCCACCAGCGGATGCAGCAGCAGTCCGTCCACGGTTTCCATGGCGCACTTCAAAATGTATTCGTGTGCGCGGTGGACAGGATTACGCGTCTGGAACGCCACGATTGTCTTCCATCCGTGCTGGCCGAACAGGTAGCGCGTCTCCTTTGGATCCAGTCGGTAATTCTCATAAGTTTTATCTTGGTGCCGCTCCAGTAGGCGGATCGGCCCGGCCAGGCAGTATTGGCCTGCACTCTTGAGGTAACGTACGCCGGGGTGCGAATCCTCCGTTGTCCGCAGCACGCTCTGCGCCTCGCGTTCGCGGTCGTACTGGAAAATTTCCTCCAGCATTAACAATGCGATCACGCGGTCCTCGGCGTCCGTGAGCGCCACGGCCTCGGCTCGCCCGATCGAGCGCTGCGTCTCCTACCCTTCCAGCGGAGAAAATGCGCCGACGGCTATCATCTCCACGTCTGAGAGTTGACGCGCGTTCAACCGCACCCGGGGAAACTGCGCGACACGCTCCAGCCATTCCTCGCGCGCCTCCCCTTCGAGTACACGGTTGATCAGTGTGCCGCCATGCGGACGATTGGGAATCATGGGATCCGCTTTGGGCTCCCTTCTTGCCGATATCTTCTCATGCAAACGTCGTCGAGAATGACATCCGTATGCTTATAATACATGCCCGCTGGGTGGTCAACGAGTCCAGCGGCCCATTATGCAACGACATTCTGGAATCTACCGGGGGAAACGCAGCTCCTAGGGCAACCCTTCTCTCAGCGCAAGAGTCTCCTAGCGCCGAAGTGGGGTCAGGATCGACATGGCTGGCAATTCACATCCGAAAATCTGCGTTCTGGGTCTCGACTGCGCCGCGCCGGAAATTGTCTTCGGCGACCAGCGCCTCAAGAATCTCCACCGCCTGATGAGCATGGGCACGTGGGGACGCCTCGAGAGCGTCATCCCGCCGATCACCGTCCCCGCGTGGATGTGCATGGCCACCAGCCAGGACCCCGGCTCGCTCGGCGTCTACGGCTTTCGGAATCGCGCCAACCGCACCTACGGTGGCCTCAGCTTCGTGGATTCCCGTTCCATCACCGAGCCGGCCATCTGGGATCACCTCGCCAGCCACGACAAGCGCTCCATCGTCATGGGGCTTCCTCCGGGTTACCCTCCGCGCCCCATCCAAGGCATTCGCATCGGCTGTTTCCTCACGCCTGACCCCGCGAAGAACCAGTTCACCTATCCCGCCGAGATTGGCAACGAGATCCGCTCCCTCGTGGGCGACTACGCCGTGGATGTACCGGGCTTTCGCACCGATGACAAAGCCTGGCTCCGCGAGCAGATATTCGAAATGAGCCGCAAGCACTGGAAAGTGGTTCGCTGGCTGCTTGCTGAAAAAGAGTGGGACTACTTTCACTATGTGGATATCGGTCTCGACCGTGTCCACCATGGCTTCTGGGATTCCTTTGATCCGAAGCACATTCACTACAAGCCAGGCAATCCCTACGAATCCGTCATCCCCGACTATTACCTCTGGCTTGATGAACAGATCGGCGCGGTGCTCGACATGCTCGAAGGCAAGGCAGTCGTCCTCGTCGTCTCCGACCACGGCGCACAGCGCCTTGACGGCGGCTTTGCGGTCAACGAGTGGCTCGCCCGCGAAGGTCTCCTTGTGCTGGACGATACGCCCAAAGAGATCACGCCCTTCTCCAAGGTCAAGGTCAATTGGGCGAAGACCAAAGTGTGGAGCGAAGGCGGCTATTACGCCCGGATGTTCTTCAACGTCGAGGGCCGCGAGCCTCGCGGCATCATTCCCGCCAAGCAGTACGAATCCTTCCGTGACGACATCAAGCAGCGCCTCGAATCCCTCACCGATCCGCAGGGTCGCCCGCTCAACTCCCTCGTCTTCAAGCCCGAGCAGATCTATCGCCGCGTGCGCAACGTCGCTCCCGATCTAATTGTCCACTTCGGCGGGCTTTATTGGCGTTCCATCGGCAGCGTGGGCCACCGCCGCCTGCATGTAGAAGAGAACGATACCGGGCCCGACGCCTGCAATCACGCGCAGTTCGGCACGTTCATTCTTTACGCGCCCGCCCTCAAGGTGCGCGGCGAACTCCAAGGCGCGCATCTCCTGGACATCTCGCCGACGCTCCTCGATCTCGCCGGTTACGACATCCCCTCAGCCATGCAGGGCCGCTCCCTGCACTCCCGCGCCTGAACAAGCACCACCACTTGGCCGCCCCAGCTCTTTCTTCTGTCGCGTATCGATTACCTCACCGAAACACGTAAATCACATCTGCGAAATACTCCCGTAATCCGTCGCGCTTGAAACTGTCCCTATGCCCACAGCTTGAACACAGCGTGGAGTCTGCAAAAGGGGTGGAGCGTAATTCTGAATTATCGGAAACAGCGTGCTCTTTGGGTCTCCGTTAAGGATTCCAGCCCGAGTCACGGAGGACTTTTCGGAATCGGATTGGGGAAGGGTTGCGAAACGGACCAGGAAAAAAAAACGCCGAAGCGATCCGTCAAGAGGCCGCGCGCGAAGTAGAGCAACTCTTGCGGGTCATTTTCCAAGGTCGGCGCAAGACCGGGCGTCTCGATCTGGAAGCTCTGGAGATGGCCGTGCGCTCCGCCATGCACCGGCGGGTGCCGCCGCCTTGACCAAACTGCTGGAGTTTCCGGCCCCGGCCCACTCCCAACGCACGGTGGCTTGTCCTTGCGGCCAACCAGCCCCTTACCGGGAGTTGCGCTCCAAGCCGGTGCTCACCGCCGTGGGCCAAGTGCAAGTCTCGCATCCCTACTATTTGTGCCCGCACTGTCACACCGGCCAATTCCCTGTGGATGTCGAACTGGACATCGAGAGAACGGAGTTCTCTCCCGGCGTGCTGGAGGTGACCACCAAGTCGGTCGAGCGCACGGCGGAGGCCATCGGAGGTGATGTCGCTCAACAGGAACAACAGCAGATCCAGAGAGCCGTGCAGTTGGATCTCGCTAACCCCATCGGCCAGCCGGTTCCCATCCTGAAAGTCCAGGGGAGCTACATCTTATACTTCACTTGGGGAACTTCAGCTTCGTAACGGATACCAACAATCTAATCGGCACGCCTTTGTTGAAGCATGTCATCAACAACTGGACGTTCAGCGTCCTCGGCTCTCTGCAGGCCGGGCGTCCTTATCCGGTCTCAACGGGTGACGGCATGTTTGCCGGAAGCGCTTTCGCGGCTCTCGGCAACGAGACCAACCAGCCCCCGAACGTTTGCAACGCCGGTTCGTCGATTGCTGGTTGCGCGGGCGCGCCGGTTGGCGCTCTTGTGGCCACCAACATCGGATCCATATCAGGCACGAACCTGGAAATCGGTCGGGGGGCGTCGCGGCTTGCCGAACAGCTGGCTTAGCGAATTGCGCGGCCCTGCAAACCACATTTGCTCCGTCGATTAACCCGGCCACCGGAAAAAGCCTGGCCAGTGCATTTGGTCCAGTGGACACGTACGCAGGAACCCCGGTCGACTTCCAGTATTTCAGCGGGAACCTCGCGCGGAATGCGGACCTGAGCCCGGGACTCACCAGGTTTGACGTTTCGTTGATGAAGGCCTTCAAGATTCCGAAGTGGGAGTCAAGCAGCCTGGAACTCAAGCTAGACGTGTTCAACGTGTTCAACCATCCGTTATTCATCGCCAATGACTCGAACGACGCATTGAACTTCATTTCGACTCCGACACTGACGGCGGGCGGCGCGGCCAATTCCAATTTCAACTGCACCGCGCTTTGCGTTAACCCATTCACCGGCCTGTATCTCGGCAGGAACGGCCAGCCGCTGACATTGCACGACTTTCAGATGGGTCGCGTGGATAAGAATCTAAATCCCAACGTAACAAACTTTGCGGGATTGGGTAACCCGGCCTCCGACGTCACTCCGCGCATCATGCAGCTTGCGATTCGGTTCCGCCGGTAAGAACGGCGGAAGCGGCGCAAGTACAAACAGCAATTTGTTCAACCGAGGGGGCCGCAAGGCCCCCTCAATTATTTGCACGCAAGGGTAACGAGAGCCTGACGCTTGATTTGCGAAGGACAGCCAGTCGGCATGGCCATGAATAATGCACCACAGATGACGGGGAGAAGAGAGATTCCTTACTGCGCAGGCCGACCCTTCGCAGGAGGGAAGAGCAAGAGAAAATCGCTTGCCTGCTTGGTTCGGAATAACGGTGGCGGGATTATTGCACAGCTTGATACACGGTACGGCCGCCGACGACGGTGCGGAGGACGCGCGCTTTGGTGAACTGGGCGGGGGGAACCTTGGTAAGATCGTTCGAAAGGATGACGAAATCGGCGTACTCGCCCTGTTTCAGCTCGCCCTTCTTTCCTTCCTCGAACTGGGCGTAAGCGGAACCCGAGGTATATGCGCGGATGCATTCGTCGAGCGAGATTTTCTCCTGCGGCTCCCAGCCGTTTTTCGGGCCGCCCTCCTGGCGTTCGCGCGTAACGCAGGCGTATAAACCGCGGAAGGGACTGATGGGCTCCACGTTATAGTCCGTTCCAAACGCCAGCGGCACGCCGTTTTTCAGCATGGTGGCCCAGGCGTAGGCGCCCAGGATGCGCTCTCGACCGATGCGGTCCTCGGCCCAGCGCATGTCGGTGGTCTGATGCGATGGCTGCATGGAAGCAATGACGTGAAGTTCCGCGAATCGCACGAAATCCACGGGCGCGACGACTTGGGCGTGTTCGATGCGCTCGCGGCGGTCGCGCGGGCCATTGGCTTTGGCGACCGCCTCGAAAACGTCCAGCGCGATGCGATTAGCGCGATCCCCGATGGCGTGGAAGGCCAACTGGAAACCGGCTTTATCTCGCTGAATGGCCATCGCAGTGAGCTTTTCCGGATCGTTGGTGAGGATTCCGCTCGTGGACGGGTCGTCGGAATAGGGCTCGAGCATCGCAGCCGTGCGCGAACCCATGGCTCCATCCGTGAAAGCTTTCAGGGCACCCGTCTTCAACCACGGATCCTTGGTGCCGCCCTGGGCGCGCATATTCTGCAAATCGTTGAGCGGCGCATTGAACGGCAGCCACTCCGTGATGCGGACGGTGAGTTTTCCTTCTTCTTTCAGTTGCTGGTAGGTCTGGAAATCCGCCCACTCCGAAAAATCCTGGACGGAAGTAACCCCGTTCTTCGCGACATTCTCGAGGACCAGCTCGATTCCCCGGCGGCGCCGCTCAGCAGTGGGGTCGGGGATCCGTACCTTCACCAGGGACATTGCCGCATATTCTTTCAACATTCCCGTCGGCTCGCCAAGCACGTCGTGTTCGATCTCACCGCCCGGCGGATTGGGAGTGGTTTTATCGATCTCCGCGCTCTTGAGCGCCAGCGAATTCGCGACGGCCACGTGGCCGGAGATGTGTGTGAGGATGACGGGATTCTTGGGAGCGACGGCATCGAGCTGCTGGCGATTGGGGAATTTTTTCTCAGGCCAGAGCGTGTGATCCCAGCCACCGCCGGTGATCCATTCGCCTTCCTTGTGCTGCGCAACGGCGGCGGCGACGCGCTTCTGCATTTCTTCCGCGGACGGCACGCCCATCAGCGGGACGGCGAGTTTATCCGCGGCGGCGACACCGAGATGCACGTGCGCATCGTTGAAGCCGGGCATCACAAACTGGCCTTTGAGCTGGACCGTCTCCACGCCTTCCTGGCCGCCCCCGCAATCGAGGAGGACGTGGCCCATCTTGCCGACGCAACTGATCTTCCCGTCGGTGACGGCCATGGCCTCGGCCCACGGATGCGCCGGGTCATTCGTGTAAATGCGGCCGTGGACGTAATAGGTCGTGGTCGGAGCTTTTTGTGCCACGCTCGTTTTCACGTGGAATATCGCGACCGTGGCTACAAGGACGAATGAGAAAATACCGGTAAGCAAACGAACGCGATTCGTCCGGATTTTCATCG
>WNFQ01010853.1_pt1 | contig 12595 bp, 14 predicted proteins | sample 5400171 | NCBI WGS metagenome assembly WNFQ01 (sample SAMN13153356, study PRJNA577476) | soil metagenome | isolation source: 20 cm soil under Madrone tree | place: USA:California | collected 2016-06-14
CTACCACGCGAGGTTACAGATTGCCACTCACTCGAGCCATCAAGCTGTGGTCTTTTTAGTCAAATTTGACGAGAAGCCGCGCGGAAGGAGCGTTGTGGAAAGGTCCACTCCCGACAGATCCGCTTGCGAAAGATCCGTTTCGCGCAGAATAGCGACGCCCATATCTGCTCCGGAAAACTTCGCTCCATTCACAACGGCGTTGCGAAAATTGGTATTGCGCAGGTTCGCCCGTTCGAAATTTACATTGGACATTTCGCAGCGAAAAAACTCAATCCCGCTGGCTTGCGCTTCCGAAAGATTGGCGCCAGGTAAGGCAGCTTCGGTCATGTCCGCGTTACGCAAATCCGCTTTGCGGAGATTCGCGCCACTCAGGTCTGCATGAGCCAGTTTGGCTTTGCGCAGATCCGAGTCCGAAAGGTTGGCGTTCTGCAAAATTGCGCCCGTCAGGTTCGCACCGCTGAGGTCCGCGCCGCTCAAATTCGCGCCCGTCAGGTCCGCGCGCGCTCCGCCCTCTTTGCCCGAGAAGAATTTGTCATGCGCTTCCAGGATTTCAGAAAGGCGCTTGCCGTTGTGCTTGATGGATTTGGGTTTGGTGAGTCCCATAGTTCGTTCCCCTGCAGTGGTTTCAAGCCCCTATTTTACCGGAAGACGGCGCCGGCGGGAAACGCGCAAACCGGCATCGGGAGTGTGCTACTGTGGCCTTATTGTGAGCCACGGGCAGTCTGCGAGCGGACAAGCATTCCGGCGACGAACGGCAGGGTTCGTGTTTGGCGTGTTGATTTTCGCGAGTTTGGCGGCGCTGCCTGGATTCTCTCAAAGCCAACAGCGCGGCGAAGAAATTGTCACGAGCCTTACCGGCGGCCACGTCATCCTTCATGTCGCAAAAGATGCCATCTTTTTTGCCGCGATTGACCAGCCCGTAGAGCAGGGCGCTCCGCCTCCCCGAGTCGTGGACCTGGACAGCCAGCACATCGCCATACTTTTTGGGGCCTCTGAGTGGCGCTCGCTCACCGATCCGAAACCCATCCGCTTGGACCGAAATGTCCAGCGCGTTTCTGGACGCGATTCCCATTATGCCGGCTCCTACAACGGAGACGCAGATCCCGATCTGGAAATTATCGGGGTAGCATTTCTCGAGAAGCTTCGCCCGCTGGTTTCTCAACTGCGTCGCAAGATTGATTTTCCGGCCGACCAGCCCTTTTTTGAGATGGTTGTAATCGGTTATGGCCCGCAAAACTACGGTCCGGAAGCGTGGACCGTGGAATACCGCATCACGCAGGAGCTTTTGTCGTCGCGCGGCAACTATTGGCAGACGAGAATCCTGCGCCCGCGCTTTACACAAATTTATCCGCCGGAAAAACATGCTCCAAAAACGCTGGTGGAGACGAGTTTTCCTGGCGATGCGCAGGGTCCGACACTCCAAACGTTGTTGGAGGGAAACGATCCGCGTTTCTCGGCGTTTCGCTCCGACGTCAACCTAAGCAAAGCGCTTAACTTGATTACCAAAGGACAAGCGCAGAAAGTTGAGCAGAAAGATGCGGCGGAGCTTCTGCGCGCTGCGGTGCCGCTTCTCTATCCCAATCAGCGTTTTTTTATGGGCAAAATGGAGGAACAAGCGGGCTTCAACTGGATTTTGCCGCCGGAAGAGCCGGTTGAAAAGGCGGAGAAAGATAAAAAAGATAAAGAGGACAAGGATCGCCCGCCGGAAGCGCCGTCACTTCGGAAACGCCCTCAGAACTGATTTTGCAAGTAATAGTGGCTATTGGCAGTTCAGAGCCGTTCGATGAGGTCGCCTGGACGAATTGCCCCGCCTTCGATAACTTTGCAGAGCATGCCGCGCCGCCCAAAGATTTCCCTGCGTAAGCCCGGACGAATCTTCTCAAGCTGATCGCAAGGCGTACAAACGGTGCTGACTTCAAGCAGGGCTGCGCCGACGCGCAGGAGTTGGCCCGGGTTTAGTCCGTTTACGTTAATCCCTTCCGTCGTGATGTTTTCTCGAATCACGCCGGGAGCCAAATCCATGGCTTCCAAGGTCTCGCGGTCTACTAAGAGAACCTGGCGTTTTCCGCTGGGGCGAGCATGAGCGCATCCTTCGACTCCGCTGTCGGCGAGCAGCGTTGCGACTTCCAGCTGCTCCATCGGAAGCCGCTTTTTCGGGGCTCGGAAGAGGTGAGCTACTTTGGCCAAGAACTAATCTCCGGCCGTCTGAGCGAAGCCCGCTTGAGTGCCAATGTCCTTGCGGTATTGCATGCCCTCGAACTTGATGGAGCCGAGGGCAACGTAGGCTGAAGACACAGCCGCATCCAGAGTTGGGGCAGCGCACGTCACGCCAAGAACCCTGCCGCCATTTGTTGTAAGGACATCGCCGACGAGCTTTGTCCCAGCGTGAAGCACTTTCACACCGCTATTTCGTAAAAAACCGGTTAATCCAGTAATTGGTTTTCCCACGGGATATTTGCCCGGATAGCCTTCCGAAGCAATCACCACACAAACACTTGCGCCCTGCTTCCAGCGAAATTTGCCTGGGTCAAATCGCCTTTGCGCCAGGTCGCTCAATATCTCTGCAAGATCGCAATCGAGCCGCGCAAAAATCGCCTGCGTTTCCGGGTCGCCAAGGCGGCAATTGAATTCGAGCACCTGCGGTCCGGCGGCGGTAATCATCAACCCTATGTAGAGGAATCCCTGGTAGCGAATCCCGTCGTCGGCAAGTCCGCGAAGGGTCGGCTCGACAATTGTCCTCGTGATTTGCCGGCGAAGAGCGTCGGGGAGCAAATCATCCGTGGAGAAAGCTCCCATGCCGCCGGTGTTGGGCCCACGGTTGCCGTCGAAAACGCGCTTGTGATCCCTGGTGGGAACGAGCGGCGCGTAACGGTCCCCGTCCGTGAGGATAATGAAGGAGAGCTCCTGGCCTTCGAGAGTTTCCTCAAGGAGCATCTTACGGCCGGCCGCGCCCAATTCACCCTTTCGCATGGCGCCCTCAATAAACTCGCGCGCTTCATTTTCATTCTCTGCAAGCAGGACGCCTTTGCCAGCACACAACCCATCGGCCTTCATCACAAGCGGATAGCGGACGTCTTTGAGCGCGGCGATCGCGTCATCGGGATTCGTAAAGGAGCCATACATCTGCGCGGTCGGAATCCTGTGGCGAAGCAAGAATTCCTTTGAAAAAATCTTGCTACCTTCAAGCTGTGCGGCAAGCTGGGATGGACCAACGATCGGCAGGTTGCGCGCACGAAACGCGTCGGTGACGCCATTCACGAGCGGCAGCTCGGGACCAACAACGGTCAGGTCCGGACGCACTTTTTCTGCGAATGCGGCGAGCGCCGCAACACTCCCTGCATCAATTCCTACGCCCTCCGCTTCCGCCGCGATTCCGCCATTGCCGGGAGCGCACCAGATTTTTTCGACGCGCGGGCTCTCACGTAGCTTCCATACAAGTGCGTGTTCTCTGCCGCCGCCGCCGATGATTAGAACTTTCACGTACGATCCCTTGCCCCGCAAACAAAACCGTAAAAGCGACGATAGTCGTGGTGCCGCAGAGTGTCAATCCCTGAGCACAAATCGCGACGGAGCCGCGGTTGCCCTCAGAAACGGCGATGCATTCTTGAGCCGAGTCTGGAAGCCAAAAGTGGGAGAACTGCAAACGAACGAGCATGTGGCAGCGGCCGTCAAAAATGCCGCCGGGATCAATCACGAGGCAAGGGGAATGGACCTCGCCGGTCACGACACCCTTTGGCTGAATTTCAACGCGGCCCTTGGCGAAGATGACTCCGTCGTATCTGCCCGCAATCACGACGCGGTTCCCTTCAATCTGCCCTTCGACTTTGGCGTTTTCGCCGAGGATCAAGGTCTGCTCGGAGATGACGTTGCCCTTCACGTTTCCGTCAATGCGGAACGTGCCCGTCACGGTCAGCGTGCCTTCCATCGTGACGCCCTGATCAATAAATCCTGTCCACTCTTCCCCGCCGCCACTCTTCGATGATCCCGGCCACTTCCAAGCCATGTGTTCCCCCAAACTAACTAACATTTCCACTCTATCCTTGTACAAAGACAAGTCAACGCTTGCGACGGTACGACGTGTCGAATCCGATGACTGCACCTACGGCCAGTTTTTCTATTTGGCTTCGCTGCTTACTTCATCAAGCGGTCGTAGAGGCCCATGAGCTGCGCCTCGTCGTAGTACTCAAGAATTAATTGCCCAGGGCGTACCTTCGTCTTTTGATGCAGCAAGATTTTTGTTCCAAGATGACGCTGCAGGTCTTCGACCGCGGCTCGAATGTTTACGTCCATCTGGACTTCGGCAGCCGGGCTTTTTCCTCGGGCACGGCGCGCCGCCAGTTTTTCAATCTGGCGTACAGTAAGGCCGCCGCGAGCTGCACGCTGCGCGTAGCGCATTCTTAGCTGCGGGTCCAGGACAGCCAATAGCGCGCGGCCATGGCCGGCGCTAAGCTTTCCTTCTTCAATCCATTCCTGAATGGGCGCCTCGAGTTTCAAGAGCCGAACTGCGTTTGCAACTGTTGTCCGGTCTTTGCCAGTTCGCTCTGCCACCACGTCTTGTGTCAGCTCGAACTCATCCATGAGGCGCTCGAACGCGCGGGCGGCCTCAATCGGATTCAGATCCTCTCGCTGAATGTTTTCAACGAGCGTCATTTCGAGCGCGAGCTCATCAGGGACCTGCCGAATAATGGCGGTCACTTTTCCGAGGCCGGCTCGCTGCGCTGCGCGCCACCTGCGTTCACCCGCAATCAATTGAAAGCGATTTCCAACGGGACGAACGACTAAAGGCTGAATGATCCCGCTGGATTTGATGGATCTCGCTAGTTCGTCGAGGGCTTCTTCGCGAAACCGCGTCCGAGGCTGATAAGGGCTTGGTTCGATGACGTCAATATCAATTTGCTGCGGCCCGGAAGAAACGGGTTCGCGGGCCGGTGCAACGGCCGCGCCTTGCGAAGTTGTGGGGGCCGGTTTTTCGGGCGCGACAGATTCTTTCGGCTCAGGCTCCCGAATGAGCGCTCCGAGCCCCCGCCCCAGTGCGTTTCTCGGCATTGTGAATGACCTCCTGGGCAAGCTGGGTGTAGCCCTCAGCGCCCTTGCTGTGGATGTCGTAATAAATGATCGGCTTACCAAAACTCGGTGCTTCCGCGAGCCGTACGTTGCGAGGAATCACGCTTTGAAAGACCTGCGCTCCGAAAAAGCTGCGCAAGTCTGTGGCGACCTGGCGCGAAAGCGTTGTGCGCTCGTCAAACATGGTCAGCAGGATTCCTTCAACTTCCAAAGCCGGATTCAGAGTGCGGCGAATGCGCATTAGCGTGTCCAGGAGCTCGGAGACGCCTTCCAGCGCTAAGTATTCGCATTGAATCGGGACCAAGACAGAGTGAGCTGCCACGAGGGCGTTTAGTGTGAGCAAATCGAGCGCTGGAGGGCAATCGAGAAGGATGAAACGATACTTATCTTCGATCGCTTGCATAAAGCTTTGCAACTTGTGTTCGCGGCTTTCCGAGCCAACCAGTTCGACCGCGGCGCCTGCAAGATTCTTATCGGCAGGGATGACGTCGAGCTTTTCCACCTGTGATTTCTGCACGATTCTTTCAAAAGGCTCGTTCAGAATTAGTGCTTGGTATAGCGTTCTGCGTGACGGGTCCTTCGGGAAGCCGATTGCGGCAGTGGCATTGGCTTGGGAGTCGCAATCGACGAGAAGTGTGGGTTGATCGGCAGTGGCGAGGCAGGTTGCGAGATTTACGGCAGTGGTGGTCTTTCCAACTCCACCCTTTTGATTTGCTACGGCAATAATTCGAGCCAAGTAAACCCCCAACGTGCGAAAATTTAGCAAAGGTCGAATTGCGAAGCAAGGTGTTTCACGTGGAACAATTTAATTGCTGCGGAAGAAGTGCCCGTCGGGAAGTGTTCCACGTGGAACGTAAGCTTTTATTGGCTGTACGCAAGGGGATGGGGCAGGAGATTGTTCCACGTGAAACACTAGCTGAAGACGTACGTGGGAAGGAGCCACGGGCCGAAGAGAAGAGACTGTTCCACGTGGAACATCTTGTGGCGGGCCTATTTCGTTATCCTTGCTCGAAGGTCCGTTTGGCGGTAAGGACGAATCGGCGGAGAGAATGCGGTAGTGGCTTAGGCTCCTCCCACTCCCAGCCTTCCAAGGGTATCTGGCGAACCAATTCTGCGTCTTGACCTCCAATCCAAAGGGCTATTCTTTCGGTTCCCAACATCGGAGAAGAAGCCCAGTCGAGGAACGGGCCGAAGTCCCCAACGGCTCGGGAGCAGACAATATCGAGGGGCGCGACTTCTTCAGAGAGCTCCTCATAGCGCCTCACAAGCACTCGAACGCTCGCCAGCCCTAGTTCACGGACGACCTCGGTCAGAAATGTCGCCTTCTTGATGTTCGATTCAATTAGGACTAGATCCAGGGCCGGGCGGATAATTTTCATTGGCACGCCTGGAAATCCTGCTCCGGAACCCACGTCGGCCAGCCGACACTGTTCGAAGGGCATGACGACAGCACCGAACATGGATTCACAAAAATGGCGATAAAGCACTTCTATTGGGTCCCGAATCGCCGTCAAGTTCACCTTTTCATTCCAGCGAAGGAGGAGCTCTATATACTGTTGAATTTGAAGGACTTGATGCTCGGTTGCCGTCAATTCAAATTCGGCAAGCGCTCGCTGGATCGCCTTGCTGGAGGGGGGCTGGGGTTTGGCTGTTTGCATTTTAGTAAATAATATTATCTTAAATTATTGCTCCGTGTCTGCCTGTAAACTATTTATTTTCAATTAGATATCGCTTTCCGGCAAAGCCAGCAACGATGTCAACTGCCACATGCCAAAAAACTACGGGGACTAGGCTATCGTACAAGATTCGCACCAATCCGAACACTGTACCAAGAATCAGGGTGCCCAACATTCCCCCGGGCCCCTGGTAAGCGTGGGCCAAACCAAAAAAGACAGAGGAAACAAGCAATACGGACCATATCGGGGCGGAAAGATGGGTCAAAGCGCCAAACACAAAACCCCGATACAGAAACTCCTCACAGATTCCTGCCGTGACCGCCAGGCTACAGAAAATGGCCGCTTCGCGATTTGTATGAGGAAAAATCTTCGCGGCTACGGCTTTGATACGATCGGCTGCGGGGTTCTTGGAGCGACTTACGCGGCGGAGATTGAACCAGTGAGCCAGGCCAATCAGAGCAGCGCCAAGGGCTCCAAAAAGCAGCAGCTCCCAGAGCGGTTCAAACTTTACTCCTAGCGACGCGAGACTGAATCCGCGAGCGAAGGCTCTCCAAGCAATCACCGTGGTAACAATCCACTGCGCCGCGATAGACGTCAGATAGAGGGACACGCGGTCGCGACTGGAAATCGAGGGCATTGCAAGCAAGCGCTGCAAACGCACCCAACCGCGCCACGGCACAATCACAGCGAGCACAAAAAAGATGAGCAGGAAGTCCCACGGCATCGTGCGATAAGACCATGATTCAACAAAGCCACGCAAGCCGCGTTGACTTGATGTCGCGGAACGAATTCAGCCAACATCCATATAATAGAAAGTGCGAGGTCACCTTGACTGAAATTCTGAAGCTGACAGCTATGGCAAAAGCGGCGGGTTGTGCGGCAAAACTCAATCCCGCCACGCTCGAACACGTCCTACGAAAACTTCCGCGGCAAACGGATCCGAACGTTCTCGTCGGTTTCGATACTAACGACGACGCTGGCATTTATCGCGTGAGCGATGAGCTTGCGCTTGTGCAAACTGTAGATTTTTTCACGCCGATTGTGGATGAGCCTGGGCTCTTTGGGGCAATCGCCGCTGCCAATGCGTTAAGCGATGTTTATGCCATGGGAGGGAAGCCCATCTCCGCACTTTCCCTCGTTGGCTTCCCGGAAAAAGCCGATCCAGAAATTCTGGAGCGCATTATTCGGGGCGGCCTATCCAAGATGCAGGAAGCTCATTGCAGTGTTATCGGCGGACATTCGATTCGAACCGACGACATGCTCTTCGGGTACGCGGTTACAGGCACAATTCATCCGGATAAGATCTGGCGAAACGTAGGCGCAAAGGCCGGTGACGTTTTATTATTTACAAAGCCGCTGGGCACGGGCGTGATCACAACTGCGCTAAAGAAAGACCACGCTTCCGAGGAATCGCTTTCCGCCGCAATCAAAGCGATGACCACGCTGAATGCGGCCGCAGCCGAAGCGCTGCATGAAGTGCAAGCGGACTCGAGCGTTAGGAATCCAATTCATGCGGTGACGGACGTGACCGGCTTCAGTTTTCTTGGCCACGCGCGAGAAATGGCGCTCGGGAATCCCACCGCTGAAATCGCGCCGGTATCCTTTGAAATTGAACACACGGCGTTCACCTATCTGCCCGGCGCCCTCGATGCTGCTCGCGACGGCCATCTCTCCGGCGGCCTGAAAAACAATCGCGCGTTTATCGGCGATTGTGTCGAATTTGGGCCGAACGTCTCGCCAGAGCACCAAGCTCTCTTATTCGACCCGCAAACTTCCGGCGGCTTGCTCATCGCCGTTGATGCACGCGCCGCGGAGGCAGCGCATCACCTCTTGCAGGAGCACGGCGCACTTGCTTCTCCCGTGGGTATCGTAGTGCAAAAGAAATCTCCATTAATTCGCGTGAGTTGATGATTCGCTTATCAATCTCGATAAACTGAGCTCATGGACACGATCACTCACGGCTTTGCAGGCGCGCTCATCGGAAAGGCGCTTTTTCGCGGGGATGATTTATTTTCGCGCTGCTCCATGAATCGCGCGCGGATCATTACCTGGGCGACGATGCTGGGCGCCATTTTTCCCGACTCCGACGTGTTCCGCGACATCTTTTCCCGCGATCACATGTTGATGATCACCTGGCATCGCAGCATCACTCATTCGTTGCTCTGCCTGCCGCTGTTCGCTGTGGCCCTCGCCGTCATTTCGCAGCAGTTCGCACGCTGGCGCAAATGGGATTCGCCTTCCTTGGCTCAACTCACGGGAATTTACGCCGCCGGAATCTTGAGTCACATCTTGCTCGATCTCGTCACGACGTTCGGCACGATGATCTGGTCGCCGCTCGCGTGGTCGCGGCCCGCCTGGGATTTGGTGTTCATCGTGGATTTTTCGCTCACCGGCATTCTGCTTGTCCCGCAATTACTCGAATGGGCGAATCGCGACGCGCTTCATGCAAAGCGCCGAGCGCTGGTGATGTGGGTGATTTTCGTGCCTTCGCCATTTTTCATCGCTGCCATTGCGAGAATTGTTGGCGCGCCGATTTCCGACGGCGCCATTCTCTCTGCTTGTCTTCTCTTTTCGTTGTTATTTTTGCTCCCAGCGTTTCGCGGCTGGGGAGCGCGCATCAAGCCTGCCGCCTGGAACCGCGCAGGTTTCGCCATCGCGTGCGCCTATATCGGCCTTACCGTTTACGCGCACCATATCGCACTCGAACGGGTAAAGAGTTTCGTCGGGTTCGAACACATCCAGCCGGAATCATTCGGCGCGCTGCCGCTCCCGCCATCGCTTTTGAGTTGGGATGGCCTCGTGCGAACTTCGCGCGGGGTTTACGAAATGCGGATCGACCTCACCAAGAAGAGCTCTTTCAACGAAACTTCGGTCAATGCAGGAACTCCCGACCCCGCTGCTCCACCCATCGAATACAAATATTTTCCAGATGCGCCCCAGAATCTCTGGATCATGCGCGCCAAGCAGTTGCCCGAAGTTGAAAAGGTTTTGTGGTTTGACCGGTTTCCGGTGACGCAGTTTCACATCGAAAATGGTGCGCCAGTCGTCGAGATTTCCGATTTACGTTTCGCGAAAATTCGGCCGGATCGGCCGAACAGCTTTACGTATCAAGTTCGTTTCGACACGTCGGGCAACGTTATTTCCCAGGGATGGCTGGGGCGCTAACGGCTCGCGCTGGATTTGGCAGCTGCGGGATGAATCACAACTTGGCGCTTATCGCCCGTGCCAACGCTCTCCGTTCTCACTCCGGGAATTTCTTTCAGTGCCAAATGAACGATGCGCCGCTCGCGTGAGGACATGGGATTAAGCTGGAAAGATTGCCGCGACGCCTGCACGCGCTCCGCGGCCAGCCGCGCTGTCATGCGCAGTTCCTCGAATCGCAACGCACGGTATGCCAAATGTTCCAGTGACTTGAGAACGTCACCGCCCCGTTCCAGAAGGATTTCCTGGTCGGGTCCGACCACGTCGGCAAAGACTTCCGGCTCGCCCTCTTCTGCGGTTGTCCCCACAGGCAAAGCGCGCACTGTGGCTGTCAATCGAAAGCCGCCCGCGCGAATCATCTCCGCCAAAAATTCGCGCAAAGCTCCCGCCGCCGCAGTACGGTCGAGCTGATTGTCTTTAATCGGTGCGTTTTTCATACAGCGCTCGGCGGCGGTATCGTACGCCAGGCGTGCACGATTTGCTTACGACTTTTTACCCTTCGCTAGCTTGTTCGTGGGGTTGACGGGATGTCTGCGGTTCAAATACCACTGCTGCGCGATGCCCACAAGGCTGCTCGTCAGAATGTAAACGGCCAGACCTGACGAAATCGGGAAAATGATGAACATACCCGCGAAAGAAAGTGGCATGAACTTCATCATGGCCTGCTGCTGCGGATCGGTTGTGGTCATCGGCGTCATTTTTGTGGCGAGATACATCGCCGCAGCCATGATGACCGGCAAAATGTAATACGGATCCTTGGCGGAGAGGTCCGTAATCCAGCCGAACCACGGCGCGTGCCGCAGCTCAATCGCATAGCGCAGCGCCGTATTTAGCCCGATCCAGATGGGCATCTGCACCAGCATCTGGAAGCAGCCGCCCACAGGATTAATTCCCTCGCGGGAATAGACTGCCATGACTTCCTTGTTCATTTCCGCTTTACGCGGATCGCGCATGGAATATTTCTTGTAGCGTTCCTGAATGGATTTGATTTCGGGCCCCACGCGCTGCATTTTCAGGGTCGTTTTGTAGCTGGAAATGCGCAACGGGAAGAGCAGCATGTTGATGATGAGCGTCATCACCACAATCGCCCATCCCCAATTCGGAATATATTTCTGCAGCCACTTCATGCCGTGGAAAAGAGGGTCGGAAATGAATTCCAGCCAGCCGAAATTCACCAGCGAATGCAGCGGCGGGCTCATTTTCTTCAGAACGTCGTAGTCTTTCGGTCCCACGTAAACGCGCAGTTCCGTGGAAGGGCTTGTTGCGGTAGCGATTTGTGGAATCGGCTCGGGAGCGTCCTTGCCGTCAATCTGCACCGGATGCCAGACTTTCCAATATCGCGTTTCCAGTTTTCCTGGTGCCGCGCCAGCCTGCGCCGTAAAAACAGCCGCGAAATAACGATCCTCAATTCCCGTCCAGTCTTTTCCGCCCCACCAAACTCCGCGCGGAACCTTGTCCCAATCGTCAACCTTTTTGTAAGGCAACGAGTTCAGCTTTCCGCCCTCACTATAAAAAACATTCACGGTTTCGATCGGCCGAGGATTGGTTACCGTCAAGTCGCCAAAACCACCGAGCCACGCAAGCCCCGCAATAACCGGTTTTCCGTCGTACTTAGCCGTGACTTCCGCTTTTGCTGTGTAACTCTCATCAAAATGAAAGTGTTTTGTGACTTCCAGGTGGCCGTCGCTCCAGGAGAAAGTTACGTCGGCAGGCGCCGTCAAATTTCCGGACGCGGACGAAACATACAACGCGGAATTTGCGGAGTTCTCCCAATTCGCATCGTCGAGTGTCATGGCAAAGGGCCAGCCGCCCACTTCCTGCGAATCCTTGGGGTGAACCAGATCCAGCACCTGGCGTGGCTTCGCATCGTCCACGTATTTCTTGAGCTTCCAACTCTTCACGACGCCGCCGCGATTCGAAAACTCCACGCGATAGAGATCGCTCTCGACCACGATCGTGCGTTCGGTTTTGTCGCCACGCGCCGGAGTTGCCGGTGCTGCGGAGACAGCTGGGACCGAAGCAGTCGGTGCAGGGCCGCTCGAAGGATTGCCAGCCGGTTGCGCTCCAGAGTTTACCGGCGCACTCGCGGCGGGCGCATTCGTTGGTGGCGCTTGTATAGGAGGCTTTGGCGCAAAAAATTTCGCCCAAAGCAAAATCACGATGATGGAAAGCGCCGAAGCGATGAAGATTCGTAGCTCCGGCCGTAAACCTTTTCCTTGAGGAGCTTCGCTCACGAATGTGCCTCAGTGTTTTCGCAAATATGATTCGAATTCATCTCTTCCCAAGTCTCCGGCACAGGGTCGTACCCAAATTTTCTCGACAGCGGATGGCAGCGCAGCAGCCGCTTCGTTCCAAGCCACACGCCGCGCAGTACGCCAAATCGCTCAATCGCTTCGTATGCGTACATCGAGCAGGTGGGCTCAAACCGGCAGCTTCCCGCAAATAACACGGAGAGATACGCCTTGTAGCAGCGCAGGGCGAAAAGGGCAGCGCGGACGGCTATGCTTTGAGCAGCCGCAGAAAATCCGCCGCCAACGCCTCGAACGACGCCTTCGCTACCGAACTCTTCGGATGGATGACGATGTCCCATCCCGCGGGTAACTCCTCCCGGTGCAGCCGCGCAATCTCACGCAGGCGCCGCCGGATTCGATTGC
>WNFQ01002825.1_pt1 | contig 12592 bp, 15 predicted proteins | sample 5400171 | NCBI WGS metagenome assembly WNFQ01 (sample SAMN13153356, study PRJNA577476) | soil metagenome | isolation source: 20 cm soil under Madrone tree | place: USA:California | collected 2016-06-14
AAAGGGGGTCACAGAACCGGTTGTCGCCAGCCAGGACATGCCTTTTTCGACGCGGCGCACTTCATCGGCGGCGGCGAGCTGCATGCTGACGGTGACGGCCTGCAGGCTTTTCAACTTGGGTGGATGCGGGTTGCCCGGGACGGTGCCCACCTGGCTCTGCAGTTCGCGGTAGCCCGCCGCATAGACGGAAGAAAACGGAGAGCCCGCCGTTGCCAGGGCCTGCGGGTTCGCTACGCCTCGGGTGGCGCGAAAAATGCGCAAGAACTGGTCGCTCTCGCGGCGGATGCGTCCGAAAAGGCCAAGCTTCTGGAGAATCATGGCCCAAGAAATAATCGAGAATAAGAGAAGCAGCAGCAGAACGCCGCGGGCGACCCAGCCGGTTTGCGAAAGAATATTTCCGATATCGGTGACAAAAATCGCGGTGAACAAAAAAATGATGTACCCCTCAGTGAGAGCAAATGATATGCGACCGCGACGCGGTCAACATTTTTCCGGGCTTAAGAAACGTAGCATACGCATCCAGAGCACGCAACAAATAGGATGCGAAAGTTTCTGATTTCGCTGCTTATCGGGCAACGAGCGGACGGTTGATGAGAACGCCAAACAAGCGCTTCTTGGGGGGTAAGGCAGGTGTGATAAACTGCGATTTGGGCATGAGCAAACTGTTCGACATCGAATTGGAGAGACTGACCGGGCGGCCGTCTTATTCAGGGGCCGTCCGTGGTGCAGCCGGTGGGCAGGGCGGAACATTTTTCCTCGAGACGTTTGGCTGCCAGATGAATGACCACGATTCGGAGAAGGTCGCCGGGGTTCTGCTCGCGCGCGGCTATCGACAGGTGGAGACGCCGGAAGCCGCCTCTTTGATCCTTTACAACACTTGCAGCATTCGCGAGAAAGCGGCGCAGAAAGTTTTCTCACGTTTGGGTGAATACCGAGAGAAGCAGAGCGAGGGCAAGATCATAGGGGTGCTGGGCTGCGTGGCGCAACAGGAAGGCGAAGATATCTTTAAGCGCGCGCCGTGGGTGAGCCTGGTGTGCGGGTCGGCGAGTTATAGCAAGTTGCCGGAAATGATTTCGCAACTGGAAGCTGGAAATCCGCGCGTCATCGGGCTTGACACGGACACGGACGAAACGTTCGAAACGCCCGTGACGCGCCGCGACAATCCCTGGCGCGCTTACCTGACGATCATCGAAGGCTGTGACAAGGCATGCTCGTACTGCGTGGTGCCGTTCACGCGCGGTCCGGAGCGCAGCCGCGCAAGCGATTCCATTCTCAGGGAAGTGCGGGAGCTTGGGGAGCTCGGCTATTCCGAGGTTCAACTGCTTGGGCAAACCGTGAACTCTTACGCCGATCCCACTTCGCGCAAGATGCGTTTTTCAGAATTGCTGTTGGCGGTGGCCGATGTACAGGGAATTCGCCGCGTGCGGTTCACTACCTCGCACCCCAGTGATTTTACTCTCGATATTGTGGAAGCGATCGAGCGACAGCCAAAGATCTGCGATCACGTTCACCTGCCGGTGCAGTCGGGTTCGACCAGAGTGCTGCGCGCGATGCAGCGAACTTATTCGCGCGAAGAGTATCTGGAAAAGATCGCTATGATGCGCGGGGCAAAGAGGCCGGTCGCCATCACCACGGACATCATCGTGGGCTTCCCCGGCGAAACGGAATCTGATTTCGACGAAACTATCAGCCTGCTCCAGGAAGTGCAGTACACCGGTTTGTTCGCGTTCAAGTATTCGCCGCGGCCGAATACGCCGTCCCTCTCGATGAAGGATGCGATTCCCGAAGAGGAGAAGGGCCGGCGGCTTGCCGTGGTCCAGGAGAAACAGCGCGAGATCCAGGCGGCGGGGAATGCGGAGCTGGCTGGAAAAACATTTGAAGTGCTGGTCAGCGGAAAATCGCGGCGCGAGAACCAGTGGACAGGGTACACCACATCGCACCGCATGATAAATTTCGCTTCACAAGAGAGCGAGCTTCTGGGAACCTACGTGCAGGTTCGTATCACAGGAGCGGGTCCAAACAGTTTGGTGGGTGAACACGCCGCTTAGCTCAGGGAGGCCTCGATGGAAGTGGAAATGAAGATCCGCGGCCTGATGATGGATCCCGTGACGAACATGCCCATCGTGGTGCTCAAGGACGTGCAGGGCCAGGCGATCCTGCCGATCTGGGTGGGTGTGTACGAAGCGAACGCCATCGCGCTGGAAATCGAGAAAGTGCAAACTCCCCGGCCGATGACCCATGACCTGCTGAAAAACGTTCTGCTGGGGCTCGAAGTGCGCGTGCAGAAAATCGTAGTGAATGATCTGAAGGACGATACGTTCTACGCGCTGATCTGGGTGGAACGCGAAGGCCAGATGATGACCATTGATTCGCGCCCCAGCGATGCCCTGGCCCTGGCGCTGCGCATGGACTGCCCGATCTTCGTGGATGAAGCAGTCCTAAAGAACTCCAAAATATCGAGCGCTTTCACCGAGCGCAATACTAACGAGCAACTCCGCACCTGGCTCGATGGCCTTTCCGACGAGGACCTCGGCCGCTACAAGATGTAAGCGGCTATCGGCCAGTTGATTCAGTTACCCGCCCGAGATCAAGTTTGCGCCAATGTGTCCTCCGGCGCGAGCATTAGCCCGCGAACCGTGCGTCGCCAGGCGAAAAGCAAGACGATGCCAATCAAAATGAGCGCCAGGCTCAGGCCAGCCCAGAGGCCGAATGCGCCCCAGCCTCGGTGAAAGCACAACCAGGCACCGAGCGGAAGGCCAATAATCCAGTACGCGGTGAAGTGGCAGAACATGGGCGTGCGCGTATCGCCCGCGCCCCGGAGGGCTCCCGTAGCAACGGTTTGGATGCCATCGAATAGTTGGAAGGCGGCACCAGCAGCGAGCAGAAGAATGGTGCTGTGAATGACGGCCTCATCCGGGGTGTACATTCGCGCGATCCATCGCGGGAACAGGAGCAGGGCCGCGCTGGCGCAGGTCATGAAGGCAGCGCCAAGAAAGATGGCTGTGCCGCCGGCATCGCCCGCTGCTTTGGGATGCTCGCGGCCGATGGCCTGGCCCACTCGAACGGCGGCCGCGGAAGCGATGCCGAGAGGAACCATGTATGTAAAGGCGACGGTGTTCAGAGCGATCTGGTGACTGGCGAGGGGAACAGCACCAAGCCGTGCGATGAGCGCGGTGACCAGGGCGAAGACGCCGCTTTCCAACGTGAACTGAATCGCGGCTGGCAATCCGAGAGTAATGAGGCGGCGGATGCGTGGTAGATCGATTTCCACCGGTGTTCTGAGGAGCTCGGTGCGGTGTTTTTGGTCGTACCACAGCAGGTAGCCGACAAGCACAGCAGCCATGTAGAGCCGCGCGATCGCTGTGGACCAGCCGGAACCAACGGCGCCCATGGCCGGTGCTCCCCACTTGCCATAGACCAGAATCCAATTGCCGAGTGCATTGACGATGTTGGCGGTGACGAGGGCGAACGCCACAGGTTTCACCATGTTCATCGCTTGCAGGCAGCGGCGCACGGCGAAATAGAGAAGCAAGGGCAGCAAGCCTGCGGCTAACGCCTTGGTGTAGGGAATGGCGAGGGCTAAAACTCCCGGATCAACGTGCATCCCCGCAAGAAGAGAGGGAAGCAACCAGACGGGCGCGGCAAGAAAGGGAGCGAGGGCAACGCTGAGGTAAATGCTGTTGAGCAGGGAACGATGACAGTCCTCGCGCCGGCCCGCTCCGAAAGCTTGCGCAACCAGCGTGTCCAGTCCCATGAGCAGTCCGCCACCGAAAAGAGCGAGCACGATAAAAATGTTGGAGCCCAGGCTGACCGCGCCCATGGCAGTCGCGCTGTTGGGGAGCCGCCCTACCATCATCGTATCGACGATAGCCATACTCATCCAGCCGAGTTCGGCGAGCACAAGTGGAATGGCGAGCCGCAACGTGGGTCGGAATTCGGCGCGTAGTGTCTGGAGTCCGATCATGGGTGCTGGACAAGAGGAACGAGTGTAAGCGGGGTGGAGAAAAGGAGCAAACGGATGCTTCTGTGAAACGAAGTGAAGAGCGGGGAGTGGGAGCAAGTCGCGGGCAGACTATTCCGTGGGAATCAAGGGCAAGAGAAATTCCTGCAAGATCTCACGGTCTGAGAGAGAGCGCTGGTCCAATTGGATCCCCATCTGATTCCCATTCAGAATGCGGGCGACCGAACCGCCCACTGCGATTGGCCTCATACGATCAGAGAGCTGCAGGCTAATACCTAAGGATGAGCTAACCGGAGCGGTCCGGGGAGCCCGAACCAGGAGGCCGCTCATGCTGACGTCAATCGTTTCACCTTCCAGCTCTTCCTTTCCAAACTTGAGGCGCACTTTGGATGGAATGGTTACGCGACAGGTCCGACGCCGCTCATGCTCCATGGCGCCTTGAGTGGCCCGCACGAGCTTGAGAAGCTGAGCCCTGTCAATTGGCGTATAAGAAGAAGCTTGCACGCGCCGCAAATCCTACGGAAAGCGCACTCGGACGCTGATCGTCGCTCAGGACGATGGGGGTCGTACGATTGAAGCGCGACCTGCGCACCTGCCGGGCAAATTCGATCCCGTCGGGAGAAGGCATGTGTAAATCCAAGAACACGACATCAAATTTTCCTTCATCGAGAATATCGGGAGCTTCTGTGCTTCTAGTAAGGATCAACGCTTCCATGCCGGCTGAATTCAGGACTTTCCCGATCATCTCGCAAACTAATGGTTCGTCGTCTACAACTAGGCCACGCCTCGGCATGCCGACCTCCGGATTCTGGCGATCGCCCGCACGCCGGATTCAGCGTCAACTTGGAAGAGCCGCTTCCGACCGCAAAATTTCATAGCAGTCGAACTGGACGCCCACACCCAACTTGCCGCGCGGCGTATCGACAGGCTCGAGACGCACTACGTGACCGGTGCATCGCCATTCCGTGGTCGGTCTGCCGCTGATTTCCTCCGGCATTTTCAGAAGAACCTCGACCGCCGAGCCGATAACTAGGGGTGCGTCAGTGGCGAAAAAGACTCCTCTTTCCGAAACATTTTCCGATTCCGCTCGCTGCTCGTTCCAGCCGGATTTCCAGGCGCGCACACCTAATTTGGTTTTTAAGAGCTGACGGGGAGAATTACGACGCTCGGATGCATACCCTTCCATCGGTGCCTCCTTGCACCAAGGAGGGATGATGGCGCAGGCTGGGAGTGGTGTGGAATAGTCACTGTGGAACAAGAGCGCGTTGCTGGGAAGGCTCAATTTCCTACTTGCCCCACAAAGCGTATCCATCTGGCTGCACCCTGCTTTTGGTTTTCCACCGCGACAGCCGTCGGTCCACCCACTTTTCGCTTGCCAATGAACAGGTAGCAAACGTAGAGTTAGCCTAGGCCTTGGGGGTTTTCTGGAGGCGGCACCCATATATAGGAACCCAGTTGCCGGATCGCTGCGGCTCGATTTTTTGTGCGCGGGCGGAGGCAGAAAAAGATGACGGCCATCATCACCGTTGCGAATCAAAAAGGCGGCGTGGGAAAGACCACGACGGCGATCAATTTGTCCGCGGCGCTCGCGCATCGCGGAAAGCGGACACTGCTGATTGATCTCGATCCACAAGCCAATTCGACAATCGCGTTTTACGATTCCGGTGAGATTTCCACGACCATGTTCGACGTGCTGAGCGACAGCCGGGTCACGATGGCCACAGTCATAAAGCCGACCAAGGATCCCATGTTGTTTGTTGGGCCGGGCCGGCTGGCGCTTGCAAAGCTGGAGCAGGTCCTCGCGGGACAATTCGATGCCCCGTTCAAATTGAAAGATGCGCTGACCCCGGTCCTGAAAGATTATGAGTACGTAATCCTCGATACTCCGCCATCGCTGGGAATCCTGACAGTGAATGCCCTGGTGGCATCGACGCATTTGCTTGTGCCCATTCAGGCTGCGTACTTCGCGATCGAGGGGACTGACGATCTGCTCGAAACCTACGAGCGAATCCGGGCACGTCCCAACCCGGCGCTGAAAGTTCTGGGCGTGGTGATTACGCTTTTTGACAAGCGTACGAACATTTCCAAGGATACGCACGGGCAGATTCGCTCGGTATTCGGCGAAGTGCTGTTTAAGACGAAAATCACGAAGAACGTCCGGCTGGAAGAGAGTCCGGCATACAAGGAAACGATTTTGACGTACGCGCCGAAATCACCCGGCGCGGTCGAGTACAAGAAACTCGCAGGGGAGGTTATCCAACGTGTCGAAGAGGATCGGGTTACCCGTCACGCTGAAGATGCGGCATGACGCGCACTACGTAGAGTCGCTGACAAGCTACAGTGGCGCGGCGGTGGGGCGTATGATTCGCGTGGACCAAATCCGCCCGAACCCCGACCAGCCACGCAAGGCGCTCGGCGATTTGCGCGAACTCACGGAATCGATCCGCGAGAAAGGGGTGCTGGAGCCGCTGCTGGTGCGCTACGTCCCGCGAGAGGACTGCTTCCATATCATCTCCGGCGAGCGGCGCTATCACGCGTCGCGCGCGGCGGGACTGCGCGAGGTGCCGTGCATCGAAAAGACGGCGGACGACGCGGAGACGCTCGAAATCGGGCTGATTGAAAATATTCAGCGGAAAGACCTGACGCCCTTTGAAGAAGCAGATGGGCTGCACCGCCTGAGCGCGCAATTTGAATACACGCACGAGGACATCGCGAAGAAGATCGGCCGGGCGCGGTCCTCGGTGACCGAAACTTTGTCGCTGCGCAATATTCCCGACTCGCTGCGAAAAAAGTGCATCGAGCACGGAATCCTTTCAAAGTCGCTTTTGCTGCAGATTGCGCGCCAACCCACCGAAAAGAAAATGATCGAGATGTTCCACCGTATCATGCAGGGCGGGCTGACGCGCGACGAAGCGCGCCGCGAACGCCGAGAAGAGCAGTCAGGACCGCAGCGGCCACAGCCGTTCATCTTTCAATTCGAGCCACCGGGGGAAACGTTCAAGTTCCGGATTCAGTTCAAGAAGAGTCATGTTTCACGCGATGAGTTGATTTCGACGCTACGCCAAATCCTGGCACAGCTTGAGGGCTCCTCTTCCGAAGCCGATTCGACAGCGGCTTAATACTTCCAAGAAAGGACGAGGCCCCTCGAGACGAGTCCGGACAAACAAGCACTGCTCCCGGAAGTTGCCTCCATGGTTGAACTTTCACCGCAGCAAATGCAGGTCATCGAGCGGCTCTTCGAGGCAGGCTTTCGCCCGATTGCGATTCCGCCTTACGAGAGTGCCCTGTGCATGAGGAAAGGCGATTGCGCGGCGGTGTTGGCTCCCGTTCCGAACGGCGGATTAAGACTGCTCGCGCCGCCATCGTATCTCTTAGAAGGAAACCTCTGTGTGAAGCTGAAGCGCGGCTCAGGCGAAGTGTTCGTCTGGAAAAAGAAGGAAGTGGAAGCAACGCCGGAGAAATTGGGCGAACTTGAATCGTTCCGGCGGGAACTCACGGAAATCCTGGATCTACCTCCGAAGCAGTAGAGTTGCTGCAATTTGCAATTCCGAAAAACTCCCGGCAGACTGAAATTCTCATGGGAACCTACGACATTATCTGCATTGGAGCGGGGCCGACGGGCCTGGCTACCGCCATTGAAGCCAAGCGCGCGGGAATGCGGCCGCTGGTCATCGACAAGGCCTGCCTGTGCAATTCGATCTTCCACTATCCGGTAAACATGATGTTTTTCACGACGCCGGAATTGCTCGAAATCGGCGACTTGCCGCTGGTTTGCGCGGCGGAAAAGCCTACCCGCGTCGAGGCGCTGAAATACTACCGGAAGGCGGCGGAGCACTATGCCCTTGAATTGCGGTTGTACGAGCGGGTGTTGCGCGTCGATGGCCAGGATGGAAACTTTACGGTCGTAACGAGAACGGAGAAGGGAACGGAGCACAAATACCAGTGCAAGAAGATTGCCGTGGCGACAGGCTATTACGATCTGCCGAACCAACTGGGTGCGCCGGGCGAGGATCTCCCGCACGTTTCGCACTACTACACCGAGCCACACGAATTCTGGAATCAGGACGTGGTCGTGATCGGCGGGAAAAATTCCGCTGCTGAGGCGGCGCTCGATCTCTATCGGAATGGCGCGCGAGTGACGCTGGTACATCGGAACAAGGAGCTTGGTGCAACGATCAAGTATTGGGTGCGGCCGGACATTGAGAACCGGATCAAGGCCGGCCAAGTGAAAGCGTTGTTCGAGACGCGCGTGAAGCGCATCACGAAGGACGAAGTGGTCGTCGAAAATGGAGCCGGTGAGAAGAGATTGCCAGCACGACGCGTGTTCGCGTTGACCGGGTATCATCCCGATTTCACGTTCATCGAAAGCCTAGGCGTGCGGCTCGATCCGGAAAGCCGCAAACCGGCGTTGGATCCGAATACCCTCGAGAGCAATGTGGCGGGAATCCATCTGGCGGGAGTGGTTATCGGCGGGCGCCATACTGGCGAGATTTTCATCGAAAACGGACGCTTCCATGGGAAGCAGATCATTCAAGCACTGGCGGTGTGAGCGGCAAGGAAGCGACAGAGGCCAGATTTGCCCGCCCCGAGGTCGTTTGCTAGACTCGTAGTTTATGGCATCGATCATCCGGGAAGTGGGCGAGACGTTTGGCGCCTTGGTGAAGGGCTTTAGCGTAACATTCCGCAATATGTTTCGTAAGACCGTAACGGAAAACTATCCTTACGAACCCGTACATTTCCAGCCACGCTACCGCGGGATCCACGTCCTGCACCGCGACGAAAGCGGACTGGAAAAATGTGTGGGCTGCTTCCTCTGCGCTGCAGCGTGCCCCGCGAATTGCATTTACATCGAAGCGGCGGAGAACGTCGACGCAAACCGCATCTCCGCGGGCGAGCGCTATGCCAGCGTATACAACATCGATTATTCGCGCTGCATTTTCTGCGGTTATTGCGTGGAAGCGTGCCCGACCGATGCCATCACGCACGGTCACGGCTTTGAGCTGGCGACCTACGACATCAACTCTCTCGTGTACCGCAAAGAACAGCTTCTAGAAATAGGACCCGCTGCTGCGACCCCCTCAGGCCGCTAGTATTTACCCACTCTATTCTTGCGAGTTTTTCCGGATGACTCCGAGGTGTGTCCAGATTTATCGCCGGACAGCTCCTGCGGTCTCTCTGAATTAGCGTCCTCTAAAAAATATAAGGCAGTTAAGACGTAAGTTCGGGGAGAGACACATGGACGTGACGGCGGCGAGGCGAGTTGAAGGAAGACGCCAAGCGCGGTTATTCGAAGCGTTCAACAGGAACGCGGGGGCGCGAGAGTACTAACAGGGTACTGACCTGTGGAAAACTGTGAAAAACTTTGGCGCTCGGATCGCGGGACTGCTGATGGGCAGGCAGTGCAAGGCGAAGTTTATCCGATCGTTGGCGCCGGCGGGGAAATCGAAATGCGCGCTTGCAGTGCCTGCGCGGGAGATTACGAAGATCCGGACCGTACGGCGTGGACGCCGGACGATGCAGAAGATGAAGAGCGCGACGGCGCAAGACGCGCACCCACGGAAGAGCTTCCTGCTGAGGACTGATAAGCGGCGGGAAAGGAGGCGAAGATGCGAAAAACTCGGAGAAGGGGACTGAAACCGATCGCGCCGCGGAGACAGCGCGACGTGCTTTGCGACGTGATGCTGAGCGCGCGGCAATGCGAGACGTGGCTGACGCTGGACGAACTCGCGAAGCTGAAGCATTACCCGCCCGCAAGCATTTCGGCACAATTGCGGCTTCTGCGGAAGCCGGAACAGGGGGGCTACGTGGTGCACAAGCGCCAGCGAGCGATGAGCAAGGTCTTGCGCGGCGAGGACTTCGGGACGGTGTGGGAGTACCAGATCAAACGCGCGATTCGCAGAAAGCTAGTGAGCGCGCTGGCGGGGCGGTGTTAGGAAACTTTCGCTGCAACCGGTGGCTTGCTGAATCGGCGCGGAGGAGCGATGAGCGTCAAACCGGAACTGGCGTTTGATGTGTGCTGGGAAGTGTACCGCGGCGCGCGCGAAGTGCTGGAGACGAAGCGCGGCATTTCGGCGCTGAACTGGAAGGACACGGGGAAGTTCTTGTGGCGGCCGGATTTTCGCCCCCGCCTGAACGAGTGGGTGGCGGATTTCGCGCTGCCGGGGCAGGCGGCGCTCGATGGGCCGGACTGGGCCTCGCGCATGGTGCTATTCCGCCTCTACTACCTGGGGCTTGCGCCGTATGAAAATGCGCGGCACTTTCTCGGCTTGAGCGAGCCGAGCTGGGTGAACTGGACGGAGCAGATCCGTCAGCGTTGCGGCAAGGAACTTCTTAGCCGCACCATGTTCCCGCCGCGAAAATACTTTACCAGCGGCTGATGAAGCGGGGTCAGAGAAATTCGATCTGCAAAACAGGGCACGGCTACTTCTGCGCAATTGAATTTGAAGATTGGGGACTGGCGGGTTGGACGGCGTAGGACCATCGGGCTTCGCCGGCGACGATGCTGGGGTCGAGGTAGAGAAGGATGGTTTGGCCGGAGCGATAGTGAGGCCGCTCAAGGACGGGAAGATAGAGTTGCCACCAGTGCGTGAGCGGCAAGTACGGTGAGTTGCTGAGCGTGACGCCTTCGCAGAGGCGCGCCTCGAACCAGCCGAGGAAGCCATCCAGTCGCCCATCGGCAGTGATGCGGAACGGGGCGAATGTTTTTCCGGGGTTCTGCGTGTCCTTGCGAAAGTCGATGTGGTAGAAGGGCGCGGGCCGGCTGAGCGCGACGAACGGCTGGCCGGAGGCTCGCACAATGCCATAGGACTTGAAGAGCCGTTTGCTGAACGGCTTGAAATCCAGATCGTAGTAACGGGGCGGGAGGCGGCCGGCGCCGAAGGCATCGGAAGAAAACGGCATCAGAAATGTGTCCGCGGATTCGGGGATAATGCGCGCGCCGGGCTTCAAGAAACGCTCGCGGGCGTCGGCGACGAACTCGATGACGTTTTCCGTGTCGAAGCAGAAAGCGCTGAGCGTCTCGGTGACGAGGACGTCGCAACGCTCTTGCAGGCGCACTCTTTTCGAGTTTTTGCGTATCAGCGTGATGCGGTCTTGAAATCCGTTGGCTTCGATCAGTTCGGCGGCGGCATCGGCGATGCGGCTCATCTCGATTGCGTAGACGTGGCGCGCGCCGGCCTGCAGCGCGAAGAAGGAAAGCAGACCAGTGCCCGCGCCGAGATCCGCGACCACATCGCCGGGTTTCACGGTGCGATGAATCGCTTCGCGATAGGCATCGCAGCGAGCCTTATCCAGGAGCAGGCTCTCCTGCAGGATCGGGCTGGCAAACTCCTCGATCATCCACGGTTCCCGGAGCACACGGCGGTTGAACCAGTTCTGGAGCTTCTGTGCCGCAGCGACTCCACGTTCGGCAAAGGTCATTGGAGACGTCCTGCCCGGGCCGCGGCGAGCAAATTGCGGCGGGGAAGCGGGACGCGAGGTAGTATACGAGCGCGATTGCAGGAGACCAAGCTACCGGTGAAGCGCAAAATCGCGAGCCAGCGGCGAGCGCTAAAGAACAAGCAGGTCACCGACGCGCAGAATTTTTCCAGCTTCGGTGGAAGCAACGCGCGTGTTGGTAGCCAGGCGGTAGTAGTGGTCGAAGCGGGCTTCGGGGCACCACGCCGGGACATGCGAGCGGCGGTAATCGCTGAAGATTTTTTGGAAGCCGGGAATGATAACTCCCGTATGCGGGTCGCGCGGGGGAACCGGGCAGCGCGCGCAGGGATTGCTGCCCTCGAAATTCACTTCGCCGATGCGGAAGCGCACGGCGCTGCGTTCTTCCGCGCTGAAGAGTTGATCTTCCCAGAATGCCGGGACTTCTGCAGGTGCGGCGGCAGAGCCGTCGCCATCGATTTCGAGTGTGGTACGGAAGCGCAAGCGCGTGTCTTCGATGGTCATGCCGGTGAAAAGTCCGCAGACGGCCTGCAAGCTCGCAGTGGAAACAATCGTTGGGCCGTTGGCGATGGTGTCATCGGGAAATCCTTCGGGAGAATGGCGGACGGTGATGGGCTGCTCGAAGAAGTTGGAAAACCATTTGGAGGCGGCCGCCGTGTCACCAGGAAAGGCAAATGTTTTGGTTGGGATTTTCCGGCGGTCCCCCGGAACCGAAAGCGTGACAGAACTGATGTCCGGCGTGAAAGCCGCGCGGATCAAGTGGATGGCTGTGCTGCGCTTGCCGTTGACCCATTGGCCGTCAGCGGAATAGAGCGCCCACGCGCGGTCGAATTCAAGGCCGCCGCCCGGGCCGATGCGGGCTTCTCTTACAGGGAGCGGATCAAGCGATTTGATGGGATAAAGGCTGATGTTTGCCAAGCGCGGAGAAACCGGGGAAGGGGTCATGCGGAGATTCTAGCAAAGGCGAAGCGGCGCGTGACGGATTTCCCCTTGCGAGGACCGGTGCCGCACATCTTATCCCGAGAATCGCACGTGGCCGAAAATAAGCTTCGCCAGAAGCGCTCCCCCGAGGAGCGCCATCGAGATGCTCAGGAGCGTGCCAATCAAGAAGTATTCCGCGAAGCGCTCGGATTTGAACTCCGGATAGCGGGCGATGGATTTTGCCGTCAGGATCAGGCCAACCGTTGCCGGTGACTG
>WNFQ01007145.1_pt1 | contig 12590 bp, 3 predicted proteins | sample 5400171 | NCBI WGS metagenome assembly WNFQ01 (sample SAMN13153356, study PRJNA577476) | soil metagenome | isolation source: 20 cm soil under Madrone tree | place: USA:California | collected 2016-06-14
TCAACGACAGCGGACCGTAGAACATGTTGATCCAGTTGCTGCCTTCATCCACCGTTGCCGCAGGGCTCAGGGTGAACAATGGGAGTGGCGGAACAAGCGAATCCGGAACGCCTCCAGGCACGGTGGTTCCTACTCCTAGCGTTCCTGGCTGTATGCATCCGGGAGCATTAGCGTGGCCATTAGTTCCGCTGCAAAGTGCTGGCGCAATTTCCGGCGGTACACGCGAACCATCGCAGTACTGACTGGCGACGGTGTTCGCGCCGGTCCCGCCTCTGTTGTTTGTGCCGCCCGCGTAATCGTTGTTATCCGTCAAAACGGAGAAAGTCGGACTGAGCGTCAACCCCGAGGCATGGCTGGACGCTGTCGAAGTAGTTGATGTCGAATCGCCATAGACGCCGATATCCCAGTATTGCGCTCCGCTGGGGCATCCGCCCGTTGCGATTTGGCTCAACGCTGGATTCAGTTGGACTACTCCTGCGTTCGTAGTGATGTGGAATGTACGATTCTGCCAGAAGAGGTCGCTGGTTATCTGGGGGACCGAGAACTTCGTGCAGGCATGCGTCGCCGGGACCGTGTCAAATCCGGCCGGGCAGGTCACGTTGGGGTTGGTGAACGCGGCGAGAAAGTTTGAGCTGTGTCTCTCTGTCGCCAAACCTGCCGGCTGGGGGTTCGACGTAGTGATTGAGAAGCCGGTGCAGCTTGGATTGGCCGTCGGGTCGCATCCCGGTGGGGCGTGATTGGCATTCGGGGCTCCGAGGGAGTTGAAGAGTACGCCCGCGCTGGCGGTGCTATCGTTGGACACCACCGTGTTGTTGCGGAAGTCCACCTTGACGGCGTCGAAGAGGGCAACTCCCCCTCCGGTCCAACCCGCGACGTTATTCCCGAAAATGTTGTTGGTGACGCTAACGCCATACCAATTTCCCGGAGTGCTGGGGTTGTTTGCCACATCGTTTCCGTTAACGTGCATCAGCATGAGCCCGCCGCCGCTGCCTTCTTCGGCGGTGTTGCCCTGGAACAGGTTGGCGTTAATGATGAGGCCGGGACCGATGCCGTCGGAAAGCGATGGAGCGACGTCAATGTCGCCCGTGAGGCCAGCCTCGCCAGCAAGCCCATCCGGAGCCGAACCTTGCACGACAACGCCTCCGCCGTAGGTAGTCAGCGTCGGGTTTATGCTCTGATTGAAGACGAACGCGTTGTGCTGGATGGTGCCATTGTAGATGAACCCGTGGTGAGCAAAGCCACCGCCGTCACCCGTGCTCAAGTTGCCGCAAACCCAGTTGTAGTCGAATAGGTAGTTATCAGCGCCCGTGCACATGGTCACACCGCCGGCTGACGCCGGGGTATTGGAGTTCAATTCGTCGCCATAGGCGGCGTTGGAGGTGACCGAGTTGTTATGCACGTGAACATGGTTGTTGAGATTTAATGCCTGCGCAACGGTCCCAACGAGGGTAGGATCCACAGTCTCCATCTGGCCAATGGTGATGCCGCCCGTCAGGGTCCCGGCATTTCCGAACACCCGGTTGTTGCCGACTTCCAGGTTATGGTTAAAGCCGTGGGCGAAGATACCGCCGCCGCCCTGGGAGCTGTTAGTGATGGTTAGCCCATCGACGCGCGAGGGGTTGCAAAGGAAGTTGGACTGGTAGAATGTCGAGAAGCGGTTGCAATCCCCACCAACACCGGTATTGTTGTTAAGAGGAGTGCAGGCCGCGGCCGTCTCTGGGTTGCAGTTCGTCGTATTGTTGTTCTCCAGGCCTTTCGCGAGGATGGTAATGCCCGCACCTTCGTAGGCGCCCATCAACGTGGGTTCTTGCAAGAGTTCAGCAATGTTGCCATTCAGGGTGGCGTCCCAACCGACCACCGGCTCGCCCGGTATTGGGTCCACCGCGTTTTGCTGGTTTGTCGGGCAAACGAACCCGCTACCCGCGGTGCCAGTGTAGTTGGGGTCGAAGGGGTTCCCTCCACCACCGACACCCGCTCCAGTAATGGGATCTGCTCCGGTATTATTTCCCGTGCTGAACCCGCCGTTCAATGCCAAGCCAAAGAGGCAGTTCACCTGCCTGCGCCACGGCTCGAGAGCCTTGCCGGCGGGGTGGGTGTTCGCATTAATCGTAACCGCGCCATCGCCGACGCCTTGCAGCCGGACGGGCTTCCACATCAGCACCAGTTCGTTGTACGAGCATGTGGTAGCAGCTCCAGCACAACCCACGATGAGGAGGTCGCCGGGGTGGGCGATATCGATCGCTGCCTGGATGGCGTTGTTCGTGGCATTCTCTCCAGCGATGTATTTTGGATTTTTGCCGCCAATGGTGACAGTTACGGCGTCAATCGACTGTTTACCTGCTGCCGTGGTGATCACCAGTTGACCGCACTGTGCCGGAAACTTGCCACCGGCCGGAACACCTTGAACGGCGCCGTCATCATTCGTTTGCAGTAGTGGGCAAGCGGGCACACCTGCGGGAACGGTGCAAGTCATCGAGAGGTCGCCGCCGGTGCATGCCGCGACGACACCACCGATGGTTGCCGTGGCGCCAGCGCCAAAACCAACGTGGCGTGTAACGGTCTTCAGGTTATACGGAGCAGTGTTCGCGGCCGGTCCGGAGTAGGCGTTGTTAGGCACCACCACGTTCCCCGCTGCGTCGCCGCCTGCCGTAATGGTCAAGGTGTGACCTGCCCCTGCCGCGCTGACCCACGGTCCACGGCCAGTAGAGCTAGGGATTGCATCGCCGGTCACGCTCTTGATCATTGGCGTGCCATCCGGATAAGCGCAATCCGGCGGGTTGTAGCCTTCCGCGAACGCCGAAACCGGAACTACCGGCGTGTCTAAGTAAGTGGCATCACCCGGCATGAATGGGTTTTCGTAACAGAAGGTGCTATATGACGGGGTATAGAAAGGATCCGTGATGAACTGTCCTGGGTGAGCCGGATCTGGGATCGGACCCGGATCGTTCATGCACGTAATCATCATGTTGGGTGCGTAACCGGTCGGATTGGGCGGGTCAACCTCCCAGGTCGAATACCCCAGTCCGTAGAAAGTACCCCACTGATCCGAATAGATACGGGAAACCTCGACTCCGTCGAAGTCCTTAATGGATACTGGCACGTTGGGGATGGCAAACTTCTCGCCGAAAGCTGGCGAGGCAGGGTCAAACTCGGAAGAGAAGTCGTCCGAGATGAACCCGGTAAAGGTCGTGGCTTTGGGCGTCTTGGTAAAGATGAAGAAATCCGCATTGGCCTGCATGGTATCTTCAAGCGTGATTTCTTTGCGGTCGCACAGGGGACGCAAAGAGCCAGCGAAAGGCGCTACTTCACCAGATTCAGGAGAGATACTCAAATAATCCGGAACGATACGCATGAGACCGACGCACGGCGCGCTCTGCTGGATGTTTCCGCCGGGCCCGAAAGACCCGAAGGTGGTGCGGCCATAGTCCGTGCTCTGTTTGCCGTTATTGGTCGTGGTTGGGGTAAACGTGCAGGAGCTGGCCACATTCGGCGTCGTGCAGTTGCTGAACGGCGGATTGTATGGATTAGCGGCGGTGTAGGCACCTGTGTACGAGGGATTGGCCGCATCAATGGAGGCCTGGTCTGGCGTGATGTAGATGTTGCCTAGACCGGCGCCGCCGAACTGCGTCGCCGCAGGGGCGATGTATTGGTCACCGATGAGGAGGTTCAGGTCCTCCTCCTTACTCAACTCCCAGTTGGGAGGCAAGACCACCTCGGTCACGTACTTGCCGGCCGGCAGGACTTTCGCGGCCGCGCCGGCACCGAGCGCGCCAGGCTGACCAAAGGCAGGGTTGGCGACGGTGGCGCAATTGTAAGGTGTCGGGTTTCCCGCAACCGTGAAGGTTGTGCCTGTTAGGCACGCCTGGCTGGGGAACTGATACAAACCATCGTACGGGGCCGGCTGCAACTGGTTGAGGTTGTGGTAGCCGTCATAGCATTTGAACTGCGAGTTGTTCGGCAGCGGGGTACCCGGGTTCAGGAAGTTCGTGGTGCCAGCCATGGTGTAGCTGAAGAATGGATCGGCAGTATCTTGGCCGGTGCAGCTCATGTTAGGCGTAACCCCATCGGCCCGGAAGCCCTGGGCCCACGCATCCCAACTGGAAGTCAGGGTGGTGTCCACGAGAGTCAGGCTTGTCGTACCATCCGGGGCGGTGCCCTCCCGATAGAGGTTGACGGTGACGTTCGGAACGAGCGGTTCCCAGAGGTTCTGGAAGAGCATCCGGGGGTCGTCGAAAGGCCGCGTTGTACCGTTCACGATATGGCCGCGGACGCCGCCGGTTTCACCTGCAATGTATGGGGTCTTACCCCAGTCGAGCATATTGAACTGGCTGACTCCGCCCTGCCACCCTTCTACGACAACGTTGCCTGGATCAATTCGTCCGGTCGAGCCGCCTGCTCCGCCGGCGGTCGGTGTCGAAGTGACGTCACTGCAATCAGCGGCGCTGCAATAGTGCGACCCAGGGTATCTCAGCGCGGTGGGTAGCGGGAAACTGTCCGTCGAATTCAGTATTCCCTGATAGGGGCCAGTGCGGCCGTTACCCCCCGTTGACAGCGTGCACGCCGGTGTTCCGGAATCTCGTGTCGTCCGATTCCACCGTGTAGAAGGCAAATAGGGGAAACGTTTCATCGAACCGGGAAAAGCCGGTGATGTCGCTCAACAAGGTGTTGACGAATTTGCCGTTGCGTTGGCGGACGCGGGTCGGAACCTGAATCAGTCCTGGGCTCAGAATCGGGTCCAGGTTTCCATCGGGAAGCAGCTGTGGCCGGCCCAGGCCTGCTGTATCCATGTAGGCCCTGCTCCAGAGGTGCGTCTGCCAGGTAAACGTTGGGAATACCAAATTCACGGTCTGGCCGCCGCTTACGTTTACTGGTCTGCTCGATCCATCCACGATAAAGTCGTCCCACTGGTCGAAGATGACGATTCCATAATTACCGGCGGGGAGACCGGTAAACTTGAAGTTCCCGTCTGCATCGCACTTGGCCAACGCGATCGTCGCGCCGTCAGAATCGCCTATGGCGGCGTAACAGTTGGTATAGGCTAGCGGCGCGTAATTGCCAGTGTTGCCCGCGCCAAAGACGGCGCCACTGTAAAGGTTCTCGTTCGGCGAACGCCCCTGGTGCAGGTTCGAGACCTGGCCGTTAACATTGTTGTTGCATGGCGGGGCAAAAGTGACGTTAGGTATCCCCGCTCCGCTGCATATCGCTGCCAATCGTGCGTTGATATGCTTGGGGTTGGCCATGCCCATAAACACGTGGTATCCCCCTGGTCCAAATTCCTGGAAGTAGGGAGGTTCACCCACCCTGATGAAGGAGTCTAGGAAGTGGCCGCCGTCCAAAGTGTTCGTCTGGAGCCATTCCTCTCCCGCAGCCTCTCTCATGGCTCCAGGATGTGCGATGAGTGAATATTTCCCTTGCATGAGGTTCCTAACAATCGCCTGGCCCGTGAGCGGCGATGGAACCGGGTGGCCTAAAGCATCGACTCCGTTTTCGAATTGTGGGCACACGATGATCACACCAATGCCCACGCCCGGCGCGGTAGTGGAAATGGGGCAGGCGTCAAACCCAGTGGCTGGGTCGATGGTACCGTTCAACGAGTTGGTGAGTGGCACGTTGAACATGTCATAGGTCATTTGTCCCGTAAAGTCACCGATCCCACCAAAGGTGTCCCAGATTTCGAACTGAAAATCGCCCAACGGAACTTCCAGGGTTGCCAAGCTGTCGACTCCGCCTCCGGTGTCGGGTTCGCCGTTAAGCGGGTAGTCATCCTCGAAAATGAACGCGGTGACGGTGGCCGTCTTGATGGGGTTCTGTTGCAGGTTCACGGTCACATTCGCAACTGCGGGAGCGGCGGGCGCAGGATAGGTACAAATGTAGCTTGCTGTTCCCACTGTCCCTGTGCAGGTTGCAGAGGGGACGGGAGATCCGCCCATGACGTGCCCGCAAGACGAAGAAACAGCTATTCCCGTGGGTTGTGTCCCAGCAGCGCAATTGCCTGCGATAGACGGGTCACTCGTATTCGCGGTATTGAAGGCGTTCGCGGAGTCGCCCGGCAGGATCGAGAGATAATAGGAAGCCGGGGTTCCGTTGGGATTGGTGGCGGTCAGGCTAGCGTCTCCGGGGAGTGACCTTGGCAGCGCTGCCGTTGCGCCGATAGTGCAAATGCCGTACCCGTCGCAGGCCGCCTGGACGTGCTGGCCGGCGGTCGCGCTGCAGCCGGCTGGCACGCCTGGCGCTGTGCAGGGCGTACCTGCGTCGTAAATGGTCTGTCCCTGCCCGCAGCTCTGCGGGCCCGTGCAACCCGCTGCTATGACCGGAGAGTAGCTGGTATGGAATTGGGTGGCTGGGGTGAGAGGCACTCCCGCTGGGCAGGTCAATGGCTTGGTGCCGCCAGCGCCGTTCTGTTGGCATGTGGGGTCGATCTGGATTGTGAGGTCTTGCTCAATGATCCATTTATAGTCCGTGATTGCAGCCTTGGTCTTCGCGTCCTGTACGGCCACGCGTAGACCGCTGCCAGGCTGGAAAATCAGCGTCGCTGTCGCGACATTACTGAGTATAGCCTGCGAGTTTTTCGCCTGGTAGGTGAATGAGCAACCTGCTGGGGGTGGACAACCGCCCGCAGTTGCAGGTACGGCCGTGAAGGAACCATCTGCGCCCAAATTGACGGTTACGCCGGCCAGAGCGCCAATAACGGCAGTCAGCGGGTAGCCGTGGGGGTCAGTGTCGTTGCGCAGTACGCCGGGAGCGGCAATCCTCATGAGCGACGCGGTCGCGCTGGTGTAGCTATCGTTATTTGCAACCGGTGCGTTCCCGGGACTGGCGTTGGCCGTGGCGGACATGTTCAACGTGACCGTCGTGGATATTCCGGAAGAGCACGTCGTTCCAATGACAGTACCATTCGCGCAGTAAGTGAAAGTATCGGTAGCACTTCCAGTTGGTACGTAACTGAACGTTCCGTTGAGCTACAAGGTGAGCGTTCCGCCGGTGGGCGCGGCCAGAACTTGCACTCCGTAGACGTTAACGTCGTTCGCGATTACACCTTTGCCCGGGTCAGTGACCTTCAAGGTGACTCCCGGCGCATAAGCATAGGTGTCCGGATTGGCCACGGCCGTCGAATTCGCCGCGGCCAAAGTGGCCGCGCCCGTGTCATTCACGTCCAACACGGCTTGCATGCCGCCATCACGCTGGCTGTTGGTCCCCAAAGCCAGAGAGCGGTCCCAAGTTGGATAGGTGGCAGAGGTAAAACTCCCTGAGGCGTTCGGGGGGCTTACGATGACGTCAAACACCTTACCCGCAGCTTGGAATACCTCGTTTTGGATCCTCAGGCCGCAAGCAATAGCACTAGCAGTTGTACAATTCGTCCCCGAAGGGGGATTCGCTGTCAGCGTTTTGGCCGGACTTTGACTGAGAGCCAGTGCGACGTCCGGAAGAACATAGCCGTCTTCCGCGACCAGCAACATATTCAGACCATCCACGGTAGGAACGTGCATGTGGGAGCCGGCATTCACGTAACGCACCAAGACGTTTCCCGTGGAAGCAGCCGCGGGAACCGAGAGAGCCGAGGCTGCGCGATTGTCCTTGCTGAATGCCAAGCCGTTGATCGCAAAATACGTCGGAGTGTAGTCCACAGCCGGTGGGTAGCACGTCGGTACTGCTCCCGTGGCCGTTAAGAGGCTGTTCGTGGCTGCGCCGCACTGCAAGGTCCACTTCATGGTCTCGCTGAAGCCCACGTTTGTTCTTGAGCTGCCCGCCGCGCCGCCGACCGGGAACAGGGCCGCAACCATCTTGTTCTGCCGGGCGTCGATTTCGCTCTCTAGCGCGACTACATCGGCATCATAAGTAACGCCGGTCGCGACCTGACCTGCTGGTATCGGATAGGCCAATCCCGCTCGTCCTGCACCCGGCGCCGTCACAACCAGGACTCCGTAAAGACCCATAGGACCCTGGATCGAGGGGTACGTGCCCGTGCGAATGAGGTAAGTTCCCGGCTGCAGGCTTGCGTAAGTGTAAACCCCTGCTGCGGCTACCGTCCCGCCAACACTGGCAACCCCGGCAACTTCTGGAACAAAGGAGCGTGCGCGCTCGCCTTGTGTGGGTGGCGTGAACCCACCAGGAACAGCGATGGTCCAAGTCGTTGTGGTCTGGCCGGCATGGGCGCCATCCGTTCGCGGCCCGGCTTCACGGACAGGAGTCCCTTGGCCGCCGCCGGATTGACCAATGATCACAAGCGATGTCTCTACGGGGAGCGTATTCGTCAGATTAATAATCAGGCTGGTGCCGGTGGCCACATAGGGAACGACGATCAGCGGTGGCTGCCAAGTCGTGACGCTCGTCTGGGGATTAAGCGTACCGGCAGTGCTGTAGGTCAGCGACGTGCAAGTGGCGCCGCCGGTCGCTGCCGCCGTGGTCGTCCCGGGGACACCGCCGCAAGTCCAGCCCCACATCGGGACGGTGTTGCCGTCCGGAAGAGTGGCGGACTGCTGCGCCGCGGTAAGATTCACCACGCTCTGGGCGGAAGCAGAGCCCGCCGTCAAGAGAAGAACGGTCACCGCGAATATTGCTGCTTTCAGAGTGGCTTTCAGATAGTTAGATCGCATGACTCTTCTTCTCCTCGTCGTCTTTACAGTGTTTCGTCAATGTTCCAAACGTAGGGATCAACCAGCATCATCATCAGCATGCCGCCCGGGAAAACGTCGTTGGTAGTGATCTCGCGCTCGTTGTGGGAGTGCCACATAAAGGCGATGCCGGACTCTGGCGCCGGGTTCTGTCCAGGGCTGCCAGGAGGCAGGGGTGCCGTGCCGCGTGACCTGAGGACCGCTTCGGGGCCCAAGTAGGGCGTGCCGTTGTACCAGAGACCGTTACTTGCGATAAGTGGGTCGGGCAGGGTCATGGGGCCCCCGCCACCGACTGTTCCGACGGGATTTACTTCTAACGGGTGGTTGTGGTCCGCGCACCACTCGTAATAGTTCGCAGAGCCGCCAGTCAAAACCCCTCCAGTGTAGACTGGCAGGCTAGCGCCGCTGGCGGTTGTGTAGTAGCCGTTGGCGTCCGGAGCGCACGTGGCAGTTGCTGAGGCGTTGGAGTTCGTGTGCGCTAAGATATCCCAGCCAAGTCCTTTGCCCGACCAGTAAAAGATTCCCTCATCCGCCTGGCCGGGAGTGGTGTCCGTGTTGAATTCCATGCGTCCAGCCAACAGACTCGCATTCGTCTGGCTGAGGAGCAGATTTCCGTCGCGGCCCAGGATGCGCACGTGGTTCCCGTGCTCGTGAAACGGATGTTGCCAATGTCCTTGTCCCATATAGCGTACGAGCACCAACTCGCCTGGATGCATGTGGGGATTGGCGTTGTACGGCTGGTTCGGATAATTCGGCGCATAATCCGCGTCCATGTTGTCCGGCATGGAGCGCCCATTAATAAGGAAATAATTCGGGTGATAAGGCTCGGTCACGACATTGAGCGTGGTCGGGCAGGAAAACTGCAAAGCTGTGTTAGCAGGGCATGATTGAATCAATTTGATTTGATCTTCCGCTTGCTTGTGAATCTTCGGGTCTATCTCGGACCACTGGAACAGGTATTCCCGGTCGTAGCAAGTTAAGGGGTGGTCGTACGCGGAGGATGCCAGCCTGAAATCCTCCCGGCCGGGCTCGGTAGTCGTACAATTGGGCGCACTGGCCGACGTGCCCACAGGATGCGCGGGCCGAACGACCACTGCTCCAAAAAGACCCATCTCGATCTGCAGGTCCGGTTGCGTACCGCTGTAGTACTCGTGTGTGCCCGGCGCCGCGTAGGTGACGGTGTACGTCACTGGGGTTGTCTGCATAGCCTCCCGCGTTAGCAGTCCTTGCACGCCCCCACTGAACGTCACCGTGGCCCCGGGGAACAGAATAGAAGTATTGCCCGCAGGTGCCGGCAGACTGTTCGTGAGCGTCACCGTAAAGGGTATCCCCTCTGTGACGATCAACGTGGGACCCGGCAATTGCATCGTCGGACAAAACCCGAGCGAAGCGAATTGCGCTGGGGCGTAGGTGGGCGTAAATCCCGTAGCGCAACCGTAACCCCAAGAATAAATCAACATCCCGTCCGGCTGGCTGCTGTAGCCTGTGCCGGCATTCAGGCTGAAACTCGTGCCCGTGATGCCGGGTGCGGCAGCATGCGCCGAAGCCACGAGCAGCAAGGCCACCGCCACGACCGAGAAGAATCGAGATACTGCACACCAGGTTTTTGTATTCATGTGGCTCATGGTTGCTCTCCTACGGAGTTACTACGACTTCGGTCATCAACCCGCCGAAGTTCTCGGCGTCGTTCGACAAATGGTCAAGTTGTGGCGTGTACAGGAAGTACGTGCCGGGGGCAACGCCCGTGCTGTCGAGAATCACATCTAGGGACTCGCCGCCGCCTAGTGTGATCGAGTTTGTCTTGATGTAGAGGTTATTGCCTGCTTCGTCTCGCAGGATCTTGGCGTTGAAGCCCACTAGCAGCATGGGGATGCCGACGGAGGAAAGCGTCTGGTATTCCTGAACGTCCAGGTCGGCAATGCGCAGCGCCGCCCTTTGCCCGCAAGTTGTTGCTGTACCGCAGGTTCCGGCGGGGCCTCCGCTGGCGCTTAGCGTGATTAGGGTAGGCAGCGGCTGCGAAGGACGGCTAATTGTATCCGTGTCCGCCGTTGAGATGGCGTGCGTGGCCGGATCAGGGTTTGTCGCGGTGGCGAGCTGGCCTAGAACGTCCGCCGGTCCACCGGCAACTCCCACCGTGTCGGGATAGCTGCGGCCATTCAGAAGGAAGTATTTGTCCTTCATGTCCGCGAAACCTTCCGGGTTGAAGGTCATACCGACAAAGTGGAAGTTGGGATCGAAGCCGTGAATCTGGATGGGCACGTCGACGTCGTACCGGGTGGAGCCGTCGCCGTCGTTGTAGACATACTTATAACCCGTCGCGTTCAGAAATCCCGGGTGCACTGCCGGCAGCGGCGCCGAGCAGAGGATGTCGGGACCCGGCTGGCCTGCAGCAGGGAGACCAGGATGACATGCCGTTCGGAGATCGTTCTGCTGAAGTAGGGACGTTTGGTAGACGTCGGTGCCTGCGGGCGTTCGATTTTGCCGTGGACGCACATAGAGTTGCCCGACCATGCCCATCTGCAAGTGCTCGGGAGGCGTGATGTGGCAGTGCCAGAAATAAGTGCCGGCATCCGGCGCGAGGTAGTAATAGGTGAAGCTGCCACCGATGTTGATAGCGAGCGAGGCGTCCGGAACGCCGTCATAGAAAGAAGATGCGTTGGGGTATCCGTGGAAGTGGACGGTGTGCTGCTCGAACAGGTCCGGGCGCATAATCATGCCGACGTTGGTGAGCGTCAAGAAGAACTCGTCGTCCTCATCAAAGGCCATCAGCGGAGCGGGAATGTTTCCATTCAATACGCCGGTGTTCATAATGGCCGCAGCATCGGCGCCTGGGCTGGGGTTTGTCGCAGTGGGCGTGACATAACCCACCGCACCGTTAGGGTCGGTGGTTGAAGGGTCGCAGGGAGAGTAGGGATTGGGTTGCCCGCTGAGGTAATTTGCGTTGGCGGGATCGCAGTACGACTTGTTGAAGACGGCTGGAAGCTGCGTGCCCGCCTGGCCGTTCTGGATCGCCTGCAGGCCGGACAAGGGACCGAAGGAGAACATATAAGTCTGGTTCCCATCCGCCTCAGTCATCATACCGTCGCCACCCGAGACTTGCTGGCATTTGATCGCGCCGCCGTTGTCGGTGAACGTCAGAGGAGGATTGTATGTGTAGTGCCCGGACGGATCTGTCGCCGCCGTCCTTGTAATCGGGCCGCTGTAGGCAGCCTCCGCGCTTGCAGGCGTAGAGTTACCGGTGCCAGTGCCGCCGGGATGCAAGAGTGTGGCGGTTGGGCATTGAACTCGAAACGACCCTCCGCCTTGGGATCCGGGAGCCTGAGCGCTCGTGACCGCTGGAATAAGACAGACTAGAAGTATCGGCAAACAAATCTGGTACGGCTTTCTCATGCGTGTCCTCCCGTGGCTGCGTCCAATTGGTGCTTACCGCCAGGAACCACCGGCCTGCAGTGGTCACGAGAATAAGGGCCCGGCTACACAGACTCATTGCTATAGAACAAAATAACCACCTAGATAACCACATTTCACAAAATGTTGACATGTAACCAAGCGAAGGTCGGTAATTAGCAAATAACGCGTAGACTTTACATTTGACACGTGCAGGAAGCTGGCTGTTAAAAGATCCGCACATATCTACGAATAAATTTACATCTGGCAGACTCGGCCGTGAGCGTCCGACCAAAGCACCTGTTCGAGGAGTTCACAGTGTGCTGAAGTTAAGAAATGAACGGAGAACCGGAAGTATGGGAATTCCCGTGGCCCCCCGGCGAGGGAAGATCCGAGACTGGGCTTGGTTAGGTTATTTCTGACTCAATCCCATGAATTTGTAGCCGACTCCCGGGACAGTAAGAATAAGCTCGGGCCGTCCGGGATTGCCCTCCAGCTTTTGGCGCAGGCTGGCCACATGCGTGTCGACTGTACGAGTGAACGCACCGGCCTCATAGCCCCAGAGCGACCGCAAGAGTTCGCTTCGAGGGA
>WNFQ01002827.1_pt1 | contig 12587 bp, 13 predicted proteins | sample 5400171 | NCBI WGS metagenome assembly WNFQ01 (sample SAMN13153356, study PRJNA577476) | soil metagenome | isolation source: 20 cm soil under Madrone tree | place: USA:California | collected 2016-06-14
CATCGGTGTAGTTTGCGTCGGGACGATGCCGATCTTTTGCTCGCGAAAAACAGGATAGAGCGGATTCTGCGCAAACACGTGCTTGATGTCGGTGACGAGCAATTCCTGGTGCTGTTGCTCGTGATGAATGCCGAGAATTAGAATCGGCTCGATCTCATCGAGAAGTTTTTCGGCAGCATTGGAAAGGAGATCGTTCACGTGCGAATCGATCGACGAGCGATAACGCTGCGCTTCCTTCACGGTCGGACGCGAGATCAAGCCACGCAGATCCCGCCGATGCATATCACCAGCGGCGTTATAGTACGAATTGAACAAATAGGCATACTGCGGAACTTCCGGGCGATAACCCGAAACGAATTTTTTCAGGATAAAAGTCTCGAAAAACCACGTCGTATGAGCGAGGTGCCACTTGGTCGGGCTGACATCCGGCATCGATTGCACGACAAAATCTTCCGGCTCAAGATTTGCGCATAAACCAGTCGTGAAATTCCTGACTCGATGAAAACGCGCGAGCAAGCCTTCAGCGCGCGTTGGATAAGCGTCCAGACGAGGTCGCCTGGCCGGCGCTTCTTCAACTGCGGGTGCGACGGCCGCGCTCAAACAAATTCCCCTTCCTGTTCGAGTTCTTCCCTGCGCGCTTCGAGCATCTGATCATGCGTGGCTTCCTCTACGCCGCCGGTGACGAGATGTTCGCCGACTGTTTCCTCTTCTTCGTCCACGCCAGGCCGCGGCGCGCGGTGACCGCGCGAAGTCGCAGCGACGTACCAATCGTCCGTCAACTCTGCGTTTTGTTTAGTTTCCTCCGGCGGCGTCGGATGTTCAGCGCCGAGGAGTTCTTTCCGCGCCTGGGCCCAATCGGCATCGGTAAATTCATCTGGATTGCGTTCATCAATCATTGCAATTTCGCGGGCGCGTTTTTCTACTTCCTCTAGGGAAGGCAGGCCCATCCCGTTTCCGTGCAACGAAATTTTCCCCGCGCCTTCCTGTGAGTAATCGTTCATAACTAATAATACGAAGCTCCACGGCGATATGTCCGCACAACAATTTGGACTACAGATGGCGCCCTTGCAACGAAAGCGCTTGGACCGACCAAAATGAGCAGTGAAGATTTGGTTCGACTTGAAAACGGCGCCGTCATCGCGTTTGAACAATACGGCGATGCGAGCGGTGCGCCGGTGATATTTTGCCATGGCTGGCCGAGCTCGCGCACGATGGCCCGCCTCACAGACGAGGCGGCACGCGATCTCGGCATCCGCATCATTTCACCTGATCGACCAGGCATCAGCGGATCGAGTTTGCAGCCCAATCGCAAATTGAGCGATTGGCCACAAGTTGTAGAGCGGCTCGCCGATCATCTCGGTGTCGGCGAATTTCGAATGCTCGCGATTTCCGGGGGCGCTCCCTACGCCTATGCAACAGCCAGGGCAATGCCGGAGCGCGTGCGCGCAATCGCGATTGTGAGCGGTGCGGTGCCAATTGTCGATCTTGCCGACCGCCAGGGATTGCTCCGGCTTTACCGGTGGATGCTGACGCTTTACCAGAGGCGGCCACAACTTTTGCGAAGATTATTCCTCCTGGCGCGGCCCATTCTCTCTTTGCGGCCGCCTGTTCGTTTTCGGCCGCTGGTCTTGAAAATGTTAATGTTGCAACCCTGTGATGAAGAGAGCCTGCGCGATTCCGCCGCCTTTGAAGCGGTTTTCGAAAGTCAACGGCGCGCCTGGCGAAAATCAGCCGAGGGTGTGATGGCCGACGCGCAGATCTATGCGCAACCCTGGGGTTTTCCCATCGAAGAGGTTCGGGTGCCAGTTCGATTGTGGCATGGAAAGCAAGATCGGGCTTTCTCGGTTCGCCTGGCGGAAGAAATCGCCAACCGCTTGCCCAATTGTGAGGCCCGATTCGTTGATGGTGCAGGTCATTACTCGTTGCCAATTCGTTACACGCGCCAAATCCTTCAGGATTTGATCTGTAGCCCCGACACGTCTGGGTGACCGTCGCATTTCCTTCGGCGCTTATAGAGCGCCGCAACCGCTGGCGTTTAAGCAGTCGCCGCGCGTTTTTCGAGAATGTAATCGTGAATTGTGTTCACGGTCCTGAGGGCCGTTCCGGCAACTTCAGAGTTTGGCACACCGACACCAAAAGTTTTCTCCATGCTCACCACCAGTTCCAGCGCGTCAATGGAATCCAGACCGAGTCCATTGGGACCGAAAAGGGGAAGATCGTCCCCGATTTGATCCGGGGTCGTTTGCAGCATCAAGTTTTTGACGAGCATTTCCTTGATGCGGGCGCGCAGATCGGTTTCGGACATAAAGAAGTGGCGATTTTCTCGCAGATCGCGCGTCGGGTCAAACGCGCAGAGATAATATCTGCCATGCGCCTGAGGAGTCCGAATGGGTCCGAGAGCAGGCGGCCACCGCTACACCTGATCGGCTTTGTTGCCGGGCGCAATCGCTTGATTTGGATCGGGCCGCACTTCGGCGCTCGCCGGCTGGTTCTCTGTTTGCGGTACGGTCGATGGCGCAGGTTTTACGTCTGACTTGGCTGTTCCGCTTTCGGATTTCCCGGCCTTATGCAACTCGTCGCTGAATTCATCCTTGGCCTTTTGAAACTCCTTCACCGCCTGGCCCATTCCGCGCGCCAGCTCGGGCAATTTTTTTGCGCCGAACAGGACGAGAACGATCAACAAAATAATGATCAAATCCGGCCCCGCCAAATTCATGAAGCTGGCAAGGAAGCTCATAACGCACTTCAACATGAGATGGTTTGCCGAAGTTGCAAGGCAAATCCGAAATGGGCAGCGCGCGGGCTATGGGAGTTGACAGCCTCCCGCCCTTATGGAAAAGAGCCATTCCCACGATATGCGTCCGATTTGGAAAGGCAGCATCAGCTTCGGGCTGGTCTATATTCCGGTGGCTGTGTACCCGGCCACGCGCGAGGAGAAACTTAGTTTTCGGCAGCTCCGCTCCAGCGATCTTAGCCCAATCAGATATAAAAAGGTCGCGGAAGCAGACTCAAAAGAGGTTCCAGCCGAGCAGATCGTTAAAGGATTCGAATACGAGCGCGGCCGCTACGTTGTTATGAAGGAGGAGGACTTCGAGAAGGTCCGGATCGAATCCACGCATTCCATCGACATTACCGACTTCGTCGAATTGGAGCAGGTCGATCCCAAGTTTTTCTACAAACCGTACTTTCTCGAGCCGCAGAAGGGTGGCGAAAAAGCATATGCGGTTTTGCACAAGGCGCTGAGCGGCACGGGCAAGATTGGTATTGCCAAAGTCGTGATCAGCAACCGCGAACACCTGGCCGCGGTCAAACCGGACGGATTGTTCCTCATTCTGGAGCTGATGCATTTCGCGAGCGAAATCCTTAGCGCCGAAATTTTGAAGAACGGCTCAGCGACTGCGGTTAGCGACAAGGAATTAAAAATGGCCCAAGCGCTCATCGACGGTATGTCCGTTTCCTGGGAACCAGAAAAATATCGGGACGAATACCGGACAGCATTGATGGAGGTCATCGAGCAGAAAGCGAAGAACAGACAGATCGCCGCCAAAGTCGCGCCCGCGCCAACGCCGACCAATGTGGTCGATCTTGTCAAAGTGCTTCAAGAGAGCCTCAACCGCACGCAATCCTTGAAACAAAAACGCGGCCCGGCTCGATCGAGCGGACGTTCGACAGCCGCGCTGGTCAAGCAAAATAGGCGTGCAGGCGCTTTGGGCTAATTGCACTCTTCCAACACTGGTCTGACAAACCGGATTGTTCGTCAGCCTGAAAAGCGGTTGCAAATTGGAGCACCTCCATTAGCTTACGCGTTCACTTTATGGCCAAGACTGCCTGGATTAATCGCAACGAGCGGAAGCGCGCGACGGTGAAGAAGTACGCTGCGCTGCGTGCTGAGTTGAGGGGGAAAAAGGATTATGCCGGCCTCGCCCAGTTGCCGCGCGACGCCAGTCCCTCGCGCGTGGTAAACCGCTGCGAAGTTACCGGACGCCGGCGCGCTTTTATTCGCCGGTTCAAAGTCTCACGTCTCACTTTTCGTGAACTGGCGTCGCAAGGGCTCATCCCTGGCGTAACCAAATCGAGCTGGTAAATTCCTGCCTCGACAGGGTCTCGGGTGTACGGGCTGCATCCGCGCAATGAACTTTTTATTTTTGTTTCTCGCCACGTCGCCCATTGCTGAAGCAATCAGTGAACACTGGGATTCCCCCGCTGTATTACTTGGCAAACTCGCAGCGATTGCCGCGCTTGTGGGACTTAACGGTTTTTTTGTTGCGTGCGAATTCGCCATCGTCAAGGTGCGTGGTAGCCAACTCGACGCGTTGATAGATGACGGAAATCTCCGAGCGCACTTCGTCAAGCATGTCCGCAGCCATCTCGATGCCTACCTTTCCGCAACACAGCTTGGTATCACTCTGGCGAGCCTTGCGCTCGGCTGGATTGGCGAACAATTTCTGGTGCAAATCCTTGAGCCGTTTTTCGCGCTCGTAAATATTCACTCTCACGGACTTGTCACATCGGTATCGGTCGCGCTTGCCTTTGCCGGCATCACATTTTTGCACATTGTCTTCGGCGAACTCGGCCCCAAATACACCGCCATCGCTAACCCATTACCAGTCGCTTTGCAGCTGGTGCGTCCGCTCGGCGTGTTTTATCTCTTGTTCCGCCCCGTGATTTGGTTGCTACACAAATCTTCAAACTTGCTTTTGCAAGGAGTCTTGCGCATGCGCCCCGCCTCCAGCACGGAGCTAGCGCATAGTGAGGAGGAATTGCGCTTGATTCTTGAGCAGAGCGAAAAATCCGCTGAGGTCACCCCCCTCGGCCGTGAGCTCGTCTTCAACGTTCTCGACCTACGCGACCGCGTGGTGCGCGACATCATGACGCCGCGCGGTGAAATCGTTTACCTCGATCTGGAGGACGATTTCGAGACCAACGTGAAAAAAGCCATTGAATCCCGGCACACCCGTTTTCCCCTTTGCCGCGAAAATCTCGATAACACGGTAGGCCTGATCCACATCAAGGAATTGGTGCCGATGATGCGCGATCCGCACCCGGATTTAATGAAGATCAAACGCGAATTGATTCCGTTGCCGGAGATGATGCCGCTGGAAAAATTGCTCAACTTATTTTTGAGCAAGCACGCGCATCTCGCCATGGTGGTGGATGAATTTGGCGGCACCGTCGGCATGGTGACGCTGGAGAACGTGCTCGAAGAGTTAGTCGGCGATATTCAGGACGAGTTCGACGCGGAGAAGGAGGAGTTTCGAAAGATTAACGACACCGAAATTGCCGTGGCCGGTTCGCTTGGTCTCTACGAATTGAACGACGCCACTGGACTGGAGCTGGAGAGCCCGGATGTAAGTACCATCGGCGGGTACGTCACGCATCTGCTCGGTCATCTGCCGAAACAAGGTGAACAAGTCAAGATCGACAACTATCTCGTCACGGTCTCGCAAACCGACGGCCGCCGCATCAATCAACTTCACTTTAAGAAATTGAGCGGTGTCCCAGGGCCTGCGTCCGTATCCAAGAATGCGTAGCACAGGCATCTTGCCTGTATTGTCGTGCGGGTATCCTGCCCGCACACAACTCCAGGCTGGAAGCAGCTTCGACAAGTCAGGCAAGATGACGAACCGCAAATGGAACTTATCTCGGAGACAGAAATCACCTGTCCGCATTGCGGCGAAATTTTCCCGATCCAGATCGATACATCGCAGCCGGAACAAATATTGATCGAGGACTGCGCCGTCTGTTGTCGCCCGGTTACGCTTTCGATCCGCTGCCGACCGGGCACCGTTGTCGATCTTATCTGTAGCGGCGGTCTATGATCGCCGCACTACTATGGTTTTAGTAACGCACTCCAGGATCAAGCGACTGCGGCCTCCAACCGAGCGCGCAGAGTCGGTCGCCGCCGCAGTTGCGCAGTGAGCGCCTCAATCGCCCGAAGAGTCGGGGGGCTGACGTGGTGTTCCATTCCTTCGACATCGTGATAAATAATGCGTTGATCGAGGCCGAGAAGGCTTAGGAAATCCGTGAGGAGTTTGTGTCGATGCGCAATCTTGCGCGCCAGGTTTTTGCCGACGGCGGTCAAAATAAGGCCGCGATATTTTTCGTATTTGAGGAGGCCCTCGGCGTCGAGACGTTGAATCATGTTGGTTACGCTCGCTTGCGAAATTTTCAGCGCCGCAGCGATATCGACGACGCGGGCGTAGCCCTTGGAATTAATCAGTTCGAGAATGCGTTCAAGGTAGTCTTCAACCGCAGCGGAACTGCCGAGCGCGGATTGAGAAGTTTTCTTTCTTGGCATATCGGTCAAAATAAAATTACGCGCGAAATAGTCAAACAAATAAATAATTGGTAATTGACAGAATGCTCTAAAGAAATAACTAAATTAGGTTAACCTAATTCAAAGGCGGCACAACGAACAATGGCGCAACCCGACAGCACAATTGTAGCGCAACCTCGCGTGGCCTGGCGCAGAAGCGCTGGTGAAGTCTCGCTCCCGGAAGTTCATCGCAGCATCGTCGTCCCGACGACTGCTTCATTTTGGCGCAAGCTGATTGCCTTCTCCGGTCCGGGATTCCTCGTGGCGGTCGGGTACATGGACCCAGGCAACTGGGCGACCGACTTGGCCGGCGGCGCCAGGTTCGGTTATTCGCTTCTGGCCATGATCATGATCTCCAATTTGATGGCCATCCTGCTTCAGCATTTGTGTATCAAGCTGGGAGTTGCCACGGGACGCGATCTGGCGCAGGCGTGTCGCGATCACTACTCATTACCGACTGTCTGGTCTCTCTGGATTCTTTGTGAAATCGCCATCGCCGCGTGCGACCTGGCTGAAGTGGTCGGCTCGGCCATCGCTTTGCAACTTCTTTTCGGCATTCCGCTCGTGTGGGGTTGTCTCATTACGGCGTCGGACGTCTTGCTTGTGCTGTATCTGCAAACCAAGGGTTTTCGTTATATCGAGGCGATCGTGATCGCACTCATCGCCACGATCGGTAGCTGTTTTGCCGCCGAACTGATTTTTTCGAAACCGAGCATGACCGGCGTGCTGCTAGGATTCATTCCCGGTCCCCACATTGTCGCAAATCAGGGAATGCTTTATGTCAGCATCGGTATCCTGGGCGCGACTGTGATGCCGCATAATCTTTATCTGCACTCGTCGATTGTGCAGACCCGCAAGTTCGAGCAGACGCCCGAAGGCAGACGCGAGGCGATCAAGTTCGCCACCATCGATTCGAGCGTGGCGCTCATGTTCGCGTTGTTCATTAACGCGGCGATTCTGATCCTCTCAGCCGCCGTTTTCCATTGGTCGGGGCACCAGGAAGTGGCGGAAATTCAGGACGCGTACAAATTGCTCAGCCCGCTCCTGGGCGTTGGGGTGGCGAGCATACTTTTTGCGGTGGCGCTGCTTGCTTCCGGACAGAACTCGACCCTCACCGGCACGCTCGCCGGGCAAATCGTGATGGAAGGTTTTCTCAACTTGCGGATCACGCCGTGGCTGCGGCGGCTGATCACGCGAGCTATCGCCATCGTGCCCGCGGTGCTCGTGATTGGCATTGCCGGTGAAGGTAAGACCACGAAGTTGCTTATCATCAGCCAGGTGGTGTTGAGCATGCAACTCGGTTTCGCGGTGTGGCCGCTGATGCGGTTCACGGATGAAAAAACGAAAATGGGCGAGTTTGCCAATCGCCTTTGGGTGAAAATTCTGGGCTGGACGACAGCCGGCATTATCATTCTGCTTAATGTGAAGCTGCTCCTGGATACATTTTTGCCCGATGCGGCGCTTAAATCAATTTACGGTTTCCTCCATCTTCCGGTGCCGATACAGTGAAAAATGACGAATGACAAAGCAGAAGATCCGTCGCGCAAGATCGACATCGATTTCGTCATTTGGGCTTCGATTTTTGTGTCGTTATTCGACATTCGAACTTGGTCGCTTGTAACATGTATCAACACATTCTCATTCCGCTCGAAAACACTCCAGCTGACGAGACTATTCTAACTCACATCAAGCCGCTCGCGCGCATGACCGGCGCGAAACTGCTCCTCGTCCATGTCTCGGATGGCTGGGTGGCCCGCAATTTTAATCAACTCAAGCTCGCGGAGAGCGAAGAGATGAAAGAGGACCGTGCTTATTTGGAAAAGCGCAGCCGCGGACTCATCGAGGAAGGTTTTTCCTGCGACGCCGTGCTCGCGCTCGGCGAGCCTTCCGACGAGATCATCAAACTTGCGCGCGGGCGAGATGTCGATCTTATCGCGATGACCACGCACGGCCACCGGCTAATCAGTGACATCCTCTACGGCGCGACGGTCGATAAAGTTCGCCATGAAGTGGATGTGCCGGTGCTGCTGCTCAAAGTGAAGACCTGACCAGTGCCGAAGGTTCTCTTTCTCACGAATGAGTATCCGCCGCACATTTATGGCGGCGCGGGCGTCCATGTCGGTTATCTCTCCCGCGAGTTGGCCAAGTTGATGCTGGTGGAAGTCCGCTGTTTCGGCGATCAACATTTTGAGAAAGGCAATTTAAAAGTCATCGGCTTCGAACTCGACGCGAGTAGTTTTACCTGTCCGCAACCGCTACGTTCGGCTTTTGGTGCCGTCCGACGCTGCACCGATTTCAACACGACGAACATCGATGCCGATATTGTGCATTGCCATACTTGGTACAGTCATTTCGGCGGAATCCTGGCGAAGAAGAATTATGGCATTCCACTGGTCGTCACGGTTCATTCGCTGGAACCATTGCGGCCATGGAAACGCGAGCAACTTGCCGGCGGGTACGATTTTTCGCTCTGGGTTGAGAAGACCGCGCTCGAAATGGCGGACGCGATCATCGCTGTTTCGGGCGAAACCAAGCGCGACATCGAGCGCCTGTTCGCTGTCGATCCTGCACGCGTCCAGGTCATTCATAACGGCGTCGATCCCGATCAATACCGAAAAGTTGATTCGTCTGGCGCGGTCCAGCGATTTGGCGTCGATCCAGGCAAACCGTATCTCCTCTTTGTTGGACGGATCACGCGCCAGAAAGGAATTGTGCATCTTGTCCGTGCCATCCAATTCATGGATCCCGGCTTCCAAATCGTTCTTTGCGCTGCTGCTCCGGATACGGCGGAGATCGCAGAGGAAATGAAAACTGCGGTAGAGCACGCAAAAACGGAGCGGCCTGGCGTCATCTGGATCGACGAGATGGTCGATCAGAAAACCGCTTGCGAACTTTATTCGCACGCAGCCGTGTTTTGTTGTCCGTCGATTTACGAGCCATTCGGTATCATCAATCTGGAAGCGATGGCTTGCGAGACAGCGGTCGTGGCCAGCGCGGTCGGCGGGATCAAAGAAGTCGTTGTCGATGGAGAAACTGGTTTCCTCGTTCCACTCGAACAAATGAACGAGAGTCCCTTTGAGGTAACGAATCCGGAAAAATTCGCGCGCGACCTGGCGGCGCGGATCAATGAGCTGATGAAAAACCCACAATTGCGAGCAAAATTTGGGAAAGCTGGCCGCAAACGCGTCGAAGAAAAATTTAGCTGGTCCACGATCGCACGGAAAACGAAGGCGCTTTATGAAACGTTGAAGCGTTAAAGCGTTTCAGATTTGGTGTTTTTGCCCCTCAACGCTTTAACGGTTTAACGTCTCCGATAAAATGTTTGTCGATCGGATCAAGATTTTTGCGCAAGCTGGAAACGGCGGGCGGGGTTGCGTGAGTTTTCGGCGGGAGAAATTTGTGCCGAAAGGTGGACCGGATGGCGGCGATGGCGGGCGCGGCGGCGACGTGATTCTGCGTGCAGATCGACATGTCGACAATCTCTCGAATCTTTTTTACGAACCGATCATAAAGGCGAAGAACGGCGGGCATGGGATGGGAAAGAAAATGCATGGCCGCTCCGCGCCGCCCAAGATCGTGCACGTGCCCGTTGGGACGATCGTCTGGCATGCGGAAGAGGGAAACCATTCAAGGCTCAAGGCTCAACGCTCAACGCTCGACGAGGAGACGGAACAAACCGAAAACCGGAAACCGAAGAATGGAGATCAATCCCTTGTCGATCTTATCCGCGATGGGCAGGAATTTGTGCTTTGTGGCGGCGGGGCAGGGGGGAAGGGAAATGTGCATTTCAAAAGTTCCCGCAATCGCGCGCCGCGCCAATATACTGAAGGCGAGGAAGGCGAGCAGGGGCATTTCCTGTTCGAGTTGCGAACGATAGCGGACGCAGGCCTGGTCGGTTATCCCAACGCGGGTAAGTCGACATTGCTGCGAAAAGTCTCCGCGGCACGACCCAAAATAGCGTCGTATCCGTTTACGACGTTGCATCCTATTATCGGTGTGGTGGAATTTCCGGCCTATCGCCGGGCGACTGTTGCCGATATTCCCGGTCTGATTGAAGGCGCCCACCGCGGTCTCGGACTAGGGCACGAATTTCTGCGGCACATTACGCGTTGCCGGATTTTGTTGTTCGTTGTCGATATTGCCGGAAGCGAAGGACGCAATCCAGTCGAAGATTTACAAAAACTGCGACGCGAGATTGATCTGTACGATCCGATATTATCAAAACGCCCATGGTACATCATCGCGAATAAAACGGACCTGCCCCCGGCCCGAGAGAATCTCGAAGCGCTGCAAAATCGATTTTCGACGGTTGGAATTGCCGCAATATCAGCAAAGAACGGCGAAGGCATGGAAGATTTAAAAGCGAAGTTGGAGAAATGGCTGACTAGAGCGCCACTGCCACAACCTATCGATCCCGCTAAGGCCGATGCAGATGCTTCCCCCGAATAAAAAGTGGACAACTGAAGGACACGCGGCGAGACTGGGCGCTCGTTTATGGGCAGACGAGTTATAGCGAGCTATTGCTCGAGCTTTCTCAAGCCGGAGATGTTGCACATTTACCGGCAAATAAAGGCGCTCCGCGGCGTTGACACTTTCGTGGTGACCAAGGAGGTCCAAAATGCAGAGCGATTTCCGTTTCGAAATATCGAAATTGTTCCAAAGCGGCGCGCGAACCTTTTGCTACACGGCTGGCTGAAATTCGTGGCACGGCGTCCGCCCATTGTTTATCGGGGCGAATATCAAACGCTCGACTCACTATTGGAGCGACATGGTGTCGATCTCATGCACATCTATTTTGGTCACACCGGCGTGCACCTCCTCCCGTTTATTGAACAATGGGATAAACCATGCGTGGTCTCTTTTCATGGGGCCGATGTGGCCCATAAAAAAGATATCAAGGATTATCCGGCTAAGTTGCGCCGACTTTTTGACGCCGTTCCACTGGTTCTCGCCCGCTCGCAGTCGCTGGTGGATCGGTTAATCCAGTTCGGGTGTCCGCCAGGGAAGCTGCGCATTAATCGCACAGGCGTTCCGCTAAAGGAATTTCCATTCGTAGATCGACAACCGCCGCCAGATGGCAAATGGAGAATAGTCCAGGCGTGCCGATTGATCCCGAAAAAAGGTGTCGCGACAAGTTTGCGCGCATTCGCGATCTTCAAGAAAGACAATCCTAAAGCGGAATTTCTCATTGCTGGCAAAGGACCGTTGCAGCCGGAATTGGAGATGCTGGCGGCGGGGCTTGGCATTTTCAAAGACGTTCATTTTGTTGGCTTTTTATCGCAACCGGAGCTGCTGGAGCTTTATGCGAGTTCACACCTGTTTCTGCATCCGAGCGAGACGTCACCGAATCAAGACCAGGAAGGTGTGCCAAACTCAGTTTTGGAGGCGATGGCGACCGGATTGCCAGTCGCCGCGACCCGGCATGGCGGCATCCCGGAAGCGGTTGAGCATGGCCGCACTGGGCTGCTGGTGCCCGAAGAAGACCACATCGCACTGGCGAATGCTATGCAGAAAATCATAGATTCGCCGGGCCTCTTCAAACAAATGGGGTTGTGCGGGCGCGCCGCAGTGACCGATCGATTCGAACAAGAAGCGCAAATCGACCAGCTGGAATCCTTCTATGAAGAAGCGATTATCGCGAACGGCGCTGCTGAGCCGTCGAAATCGAAGCGAGTCGCAGAACTGAGTCCACCGTTCGCTGAGCAGGTTCCGGCAAAATAAAGCGCGGCCCGAAGAATTTTGTTTGTCATCCGGACAAAACGCGCTTTGGTATGCGCGTTCAAGTTGTAGCTGGGGTCGGCCTGTCCGCCGTAGCCTTTGCGAGGGCGGGTGACCTTGGCAGGCCAGCGTCGCCGATGCCGGCTACAGCGGTGCTTACAAAATGCGCAATCGTTGTTTTCTTTTGGCAGTGGTGATTTTGCTTTGCGGGTTCACGCTCGCAACAACGACGCTCGCTGCCGAGACCGTATCCAGCACCCAGACCGAGCACGAGGGCGTTTCGTTAAAACCGCAGATGCTTGTTCAGTTCGGCGGCTTCGGAATCACAAACTCGATGCTGGTGACCTGGATCGTCGCTGGCGGCATCATCGTTTTTTCACAAATCGCAACCCGGCGGGCTAAGGCCATCCCCACCGGGATTCAAAATTTTTGGGAGTGGTTAGTTGAGGGCTTGCACAATTTTTTGGAAAACATCATCGGCCGTGAGTTAGTGGCCAAAGGATTTTGGTTTTTTGCGACGATTTTCATTTTTATTCTGTTCGTGAACTGGTTT
>WNFQ01004680.1_pt1 | contig 12582 bp, 10 predicted proteins | sample 5400171 | NCBI WGS metagenome assembly WNFQ01 (sample SAMN13153356, study PRJNA577476) | soil metagenome | isolation source: 20 cm soil under Madrone tree | place: USA:California | collected 2016-06-14
TAGCCACGTTGGACCCGTATAGTAAGAGGATCCAGAAGGCCGCCATATTCGAAGGATTGCCGCCAGGACTTAAGTGTTAAGCCGAGCATCTCTGAAGCCGGTGCCGAAAGGAGTGTTTGTATTCCGCCAAAGGGAACCAGCGAGCAATATTTATTTGCTTGCGTCTGGCCGTGTGCGGCTGCATGAGATCACTGCGGATGGTCGCGAGTGGCTGATTCGGTTTGTTCGACCCGGCGAGGTGTTCGGCGACAGAGCAGCAATTACGGGCGCGGATTATCGGGCATCCACAGAGAGCGATACACCAGTGCGAGCTTATGCATGGACAGCTAGGACCATCGTGGCTTTGCTCGAGGAAGTGCCTCAGCTCGCAATAAACCTGTTTACGATTGTGACTCAATATTTGCACTACTCGCGTGAACGTTACCGAATGCTGGCAACAGCTTCGGTCAATCGCAGAGTTCATTGGGCTGTGACAGAGTTGGCTCGCAACTTCGGTTACACTCAGGGGCATGCCACAACGATAACTGGCCGAGCCCTTCGACAAGATATCGCCGACCTAGCGATTACGACGATCTATACCGTAAGTCGGGCGCTCAGAGGGTATGAGCAGCGGGGCATCCTGACTAAGAAGCGCGGACGTATTGTTCTGCTTCGTACCTTCCAATAAATCATCGTGTCCGCAGAATTTGCTCTGAAGCAAGTATAAAACTGCGCTTTGTGCGTAGTATACGTAGCCAAGTACGGCTTACGCTGGTACCGGAGTACAAGCGGGAGTCGCCGTTCTTGCTCCCCTCGACTGGAACGGCAGCTCCCGCAATCGTTCCGCACGGCAAGGCAAGCTTAGTAGAATTCCTCCCTTTGATCCGTACCTCTGATATGTACTTCGCATGAATACCTCTGCAAACAGAATGGACCGCATTAGCAGGTGAGGCCTAGGTACTATGGCTTAGAACTTAGTGAAAATCGTGAGAAGTGGTCTGGGCGTGAGTTATGTGGAGAGGTGAGACAGTAACGGCTTTGACTGAGATCACTCCATCCTGATTTTGCAAAATGCCTTCGATCATCAGGAATTGCTCTGTGGCTAGCAGCAGCCGGTTTTTCTGAAATAAATGCGGAGTGATGATTGCGTTGGAAACTCCGGTTTCATCTTCCAGGCTTAAAAATACAAATCCCTTTGCGGTGCCAGGACGCTGGCGTGCGATCACGCCACCTGCGGTGCGAACTTTGCGCCCACTCGGTATTTGGCTGAGATCGGTGGCCCGGCGGACGCCGAGTTTTTCCATGCGTGCGCGATGATAGGCCATGGGATGCGGACCGACTGTCATGCCGGTGCCGCGGAAGTCAGCAACTAGGCGTTCTTCGTTGGACATTATCTTTAATGGGGATTTGTTGTCGGGCTCGGGAATTGCATCGAGCAGGGGACCAGTGGGATTGGCAGCGGCGCCGGCATTCCAGAGAGCATCGCGGCGATGGAAAAGTTGCTCACCACGATCCAAAGATTCTTCACCACGGAGACACGGAGACGCGGAGAAGAAATTAGTTTCTTTGCCTCGATTCCAAGATTCTTCCGTGTCGGAGCCTGTCCTGTGCAAAGCCGAAGAGTAAAGAGTGGCGTCCCTACGGGGCTCGGTTTCATGGAACACTTTCCCAGGACTTACGTCCTGGGCTAATGAATTCCGCCCCTTTCGGGGCTGGTGCTCTCGTAAACGAGGCCGTTCTGGTTCGTTCCCGCTGTTTTGGTCAAAACGCAAAAAATCACGACCAGCGCTTTCGTCGATGACTGAAGAGCGACGCCGAACGGTCTGCCTGATGGCTGATGGCTGATGGCTGACGGCTTGTTCCAGAGTGCACTCCCACTCCGATTTCATCGCATCAATTGGCAGCACTATCAATCCGTGCCGCTGCGCGTCTTTTACGATGGTTGCGGGACTGTAGAAGCCCATGGGCTGATTGTTCAGGAGAGCGGCAGTGAAAGCTGCAAGATAATGTTGCTTCAAATAAGCGCTGGCATAGGCGATCAGAGCGAAGCTGGCGGCGTGGGACTCTGGGAATCCATAGAGGGCGAAAGACGTGATAGACAGCACGATCTGTTCCTGCGCTTCGTGCGAGATGCCATTGCGTTCCATGCCGGCACGGAGTTTGGCTTCAATTTCACGCATTCGTTTTTCGGAGCGCTTGAATCCCATGGCGCGACGCAACTCTTCCGCTTCACCACCGGTGAATCCCGCAACCACCATGGCCATGCGCAGAAGCTGTTCCTGAAACAGCGGGACGCCCAGAGTTCGCTTAAGCACCGGTTCGAGCGAGGGGTGAGCATAGGTGACTTCCTGGCGCCCCTGCCGCCTCTCTAAATAAGGATTGACCATCTGGCCGACGATCGGGCCGGGCCGAATAATCGCAACTTGCACGACGATGTCATAAAACTTTTTTGGCTGCAGTCGTGGGAGGCACGACATTTGCGCGCGGCTTTCGATCTGGAACATGCCGATGGTGTCCGCCTTTTGCAACGTGGAATAAACCTTGGGATCGTTTGCGGGAAGGTGTGCCAAGTCAACTTCCTCGTCGCAGTGATCGCGAATGAGATTCAGCGAATCTTTGAGCACGGCCATCATGCCCAGCCCAAGCAAGTCAACTTTGACGATGCCGAGGTCAGCGCAATCGTCTTTGTCCCACTGCACGACCACGCGGTCTGGCATGGACGCAGGCTCAAGCGGGACCACGGAATCGAGTTGTCCCTGGCAGATCACCATGCCGCCCGAATGCTGGCCGAGGTGGCGCGGCAAATCTTGGATGGACTCGCACAGCTCAAAATATTTCCGAATACGCGGATGGCGCAGATCCAGTCCTGCATCGCGAAAGCGGTGGTCGAAGGTGTCATTCGCATCGCGATATTCCCAGTGCGCGACAGCCGCAGAAAGTTTGTCCAAAGTTTCCGGATCGAATCCAAGCACTTTCCCGATTTCACGAGATGCCATTCGGCTGCGGTAAGTAATGACATTGGCGGTCATGGCCGCGCCACGTTCACCGTAGCGGCGGTACAGGTACTGGATCACGGCTTCGCGATCGTCGCCGCTTGGGAGATCGAGATCAATGTCAGGCATTTCACCGCGTTCTTCAGAGAGGAACCGCTCGAAGAGCAGTTCCATGCCAACTGGATCGACAGCAGTGATTCCGAGCGAATAGCAGACTGCACTGTTGGCGGCGGAGCCGCGTCCTTGGACAAGAATGCTTTGTTCGCGGCAGAAGCGAACCAGGTCCCAGACGATCAAAAAATATCCTGGCAGCTTGAGATGTTCGATCAATGCCAGTTCGCGTTCGATTTGGCGGCGGGCTTTGTCCTTCAATTCGGCAGAAGCGCGAGCATAGCGCAACTGAAATCCTTCGCGAGCGCGCTCGCGAAGAAAGGACATCATGTTTTCGCCTTCGGGCACGGGGTACTTAGGAAATTCGTAGCCTAAGTCTTCAAGCGTGAACTCAAGGCGTGAAGAAAGCTCGACCGTGTTGGCGATTGTTTCCGGAAGATCGGCAAAAAGCGTTGTCATCTCTTCCGGCGATTTCAAGTGGAACTCGGAATTTCGAGTGAGCAGGCGTCCGGCAGTGTTCAGCGTGCAATGGTTACGGATTGCTGTGAAAACGTCGCAAAGTTCTCGCGCGTCTCGGGTCGCGTAGCGCACTCCATTTGTGGCGAGTAATGGCAGAAGGAGAGAGCGGGCGACCTCGATGGCGGTGCGGTTGCGCATCTCCTGCTCGCGATGGAAATGACGTTGCACTTCGATATAAACATTTGCTTGGCCAAAAATATGAATCAGCCGTTCGACTGAACGGCGTGCCTCTTCAAAGCCGCCATTCTTCAGCGCGTGTGCGAGCGGGCTATCATCTCCGCCGGTCAGGCAAATCAATCCTTCTGAATATTGCTCAAGCTCTTCTGCGAAAACTACGCCTTCATCTTTTTTGGCGCGCAGCTTTATCTTCGTTATTAAGCGGCATAGGTTTTGATAGCCAGCGCGGGAAGAAGCGATCAGCGGAAGACGGGTTTCACCACGGAGACACAGAGGTACAGAGAAAGCTTCTTTATTTTTTAGTTTGTGAAAATCTCCATATCGCGCGCCATGAGTCCTGGCAAATTTGTTCTCTGTGTCTCTGTGACTCTGCGATAAAAAATTGCAAGTGACTTCAGCGCCGATGTGCGCCTTGATTCCTGCTTTTTGCGCGGCCATGTGAAAACGCGGCGCGCCGTATACACCATCGCGATCTAGCAACGCCATGGCTGGCATGTTCAGTTCAGAGCAGCGGGCAATCAGGCTTTCAGGCAGAGAAGAGCCTTCGAGGAAGCTGAAAGCCGAGCGGGAGTGGAGTTCGATGTACATTGAATCATTGAGTCATTGAATCATCGGGGGATTGGTTTCAAATGATTCAATGAATCAATCGCTCAATGATTCAATTCTGTTCAGTCGTAACTTCCTTCCAGCAACCATTGTCCGCAAACCAAATCATGAATTAAGCGATAAAGCACGATTCCGGTTTTCTCCTGCACCGCGATGTCCCATTCGTCGCGCACCCAGGCGTCCTTTTCCCACCAGTCTCCGGAGGAGCGCCACGGGCCGGCGGCCCACAGCACTTCCCCTGCAATCTGCTGTCGTTTTTCGGACGATATATGAGACGGCCTGCCGTCCTGCTGATTCACTGTGACCGCAATCGGAGGACGAAAAATACGCAGCGCTGTCACCAGATCGTTTGGTGCATGGCCATTTCCATTGTTGGATGTTGATGGCGTGAAGCGCCGCATCTCGAAAGTCTGAGGACGATGCGTGTCCAGCAATTGTGGCGATCCGGCGCGGCCTTCGCCGACAATTCCATTGATCCTTGCCAGCGTGAGCTCGAGTTTCTCCGGCTCCGGTGAACAAGGAATGAAAAGGCCATTTTGTGCGGGACGCGGCTTGGCGGGCTCGATCCGCAGATGAACTTTTACAACCGGAGCGCCCGGAGGATGCGACTTCAGATCAAGCTGCAGCAACTTGAGAAAAACTTTGTCATCGAGCAGAGGCACCGGCAAGTGGATGGTCCGCTCAAAAACCGCATTTTCAGGATTAGTCTGCCGTCCATTGTCGAGAGTCAATTCCAACTGTAATTCTTGTGCTGCCAGTGCCCGCGCTTGCAAGCGTACGCAAAGTTGATCGAGCATTCGGCTCAGCAGAAACGCAAGCGGCTCAAGCAGGACCAGCGGAAATTCCAGTTCTGTGGCTTCTTCGAAAACCAGGGGCGGATCGGAGGAGACCAGCGTTCGCATGCCTGTGCCGCAAGCTCTGCGCTGGAGCTCAAGTCCTCGCTGTCCCAGTCGCTCGCTCAAGTCAACTTCAGGCAACGTCGCCAGATCGCGAAATTTCCTGATTCCCCATCGCCGGAACGTTTCTTGAAATTCTGCCGCTTCGTCGGAATCAATGTCGTCTGCGAACAACACCTCGAGTGGGAGGCTGCCTAAAACAGCGGCCTCTTTTCCCTCTGGTATGACCGTTGCTCCGATGAATCCACGCGCGGCGAGCAGCGCTGCATCGAGCGTGTGTGCCACAGCTACATTGGTTTGCAGTCCTATACCTGTAGCTCGATGCGAAATTTCACGCGCAATTTTTGGCAAGTCGCCGAATAGTGAACCTAGCCCGGACAAATCCAGCAGGACGGTATCCGGCGCGGCGTCTTCCACCCGCGGCGAAAAAGAGTGTGCGCAGTCGAGCAAAGCCTGATGAGCGAAGGATTCCTGAAGCTCCGAACGGTCCCGCAGCATGATTTCAGCGCAGCCTTCGATTTGCAATTTCGTCATGTCCAACGAGACTCCTGCGCCGCGAGCTTTTTTGTTTACTGAAATAATTTTCTGTAGCGGCGCTTTGCCTTCGAGCACGGCCACGGCTTGCGAGCGCAATTCTGGCTCGGCGCGCAAGATTGCTTCCACAGGAAAATCGGTAACGAATATGCAGCCGAAAGGCATAAAAACTGTCGTTGGTCGTTGGCTGTTGGTCCTCGGCAAACAGTTTCAAAATCAGCCACGGATTTCACGGATTAAATCCCAGGAAAATAACAGATCCGTGAAATCCGTGGCGTTTTTCAGCTTGCACGCACTGCTTGCGTTTTAAAAACTGCGGTCACTGATTGCACGGGTTTGCGCTCGAGTCGTGACCGCACAATTTCCGCTTCTATTTTCATTCCTTCCAAAACTTGCGCATGTGAGGGTTTTCCTGACGGCTGATGGCTGAAAGCTGATCGCTCGTTGCAAAGCTTTACGGCCAGCGCGGCGCAAGTCTGAGCGCAAGGAAATTCGCTCACGACCATAAGCGCCGTTTTCGTGTGCTCGACTGCGCGCTGAAAACGGAACCACGATGTCAGCGGAATGCGGCGCACAAATTTTTCAGGAATTCCTGCGAGATCGAGCGCAACCAGGCCGAAGCCGCCGCTTTGCAGGATCAGGTCAGTTGCCTTTAGGACTTGCTCGAGTTTAAGCACGGGCGAGGACGCCCGCGCCTCCACAAATTTGAAATTCGAAGGTGCGGATTTCTCTATTCTTGTAGATTTTGGAGGCGCGGGCGTCCTCGCCCGTGCTTTGTATGAAAGCTTGTGCTGGCTGCACCGAATCCAGAGCAGTTTCGTTAAATCGAGGCCAGCGGCTGTGCCAGATGCAGGATCAAAGCTGTCGCTGGCATCAATCAGAACGCATGATTCTTCGCTTCGTGATGCCGCTGCAATCGTCGCCAGCAGTACGCTGGTTTTCCCGGATGAAGCCGTCCCACAAATCTCAGTCAAGCAGCCGCGTGGGATGCCTCCAGTAATTGCGTCCAGTTCCGCAATGCCGCTCGATAGCATCTCTGGCCTCGGCCGAACTTCAAGTTGCGATGCCGGCCTCACAGAAATCAGACGCTCAGAGTGTGCAATATGCTTGAGGACGGCAGCTCGTTTATGTTTGCGAATTTGTTCTGGGCAAGAATCAAACCCCGTAGGCAAAAGCGGGAAAGTGCCGGCGTTTAACGGAAGAGTGGACATCGAGACCTCAAGGCAGAAAGATCTGGGCTGGTGCTGCCCGGTCTGGCAAAATCAGAGTAGATTCGCTTTTTATTCGCCTAAGAGATTTTGCTACTGCACTAAATGGGTTGTCAAGAGAAACTAAATCTGCAGTGCCCGCAATGCTTTCCGATTGAGTATTCTTCAGGTAATGCCAGAAGCAGACAAAGCCGAGCAGGAGCGAGTGGGATTATGCCTTAACTGCGTATATATGAATAAGATCCAGTCGGATCGAGGTTCGACCTTCTTCTTGTGCCAACGATCGGCTGCTGACCCCCGTTTTCCTAAGTATCCACGCCTACCAGTCATCCAGTGTGCTGGTTACGAGAAAAAGAAAGTCTGATTTTCGCGTGAAAACTTCTGTGCTGTAAGACCAGACTTCTTTTAGCAGCAGATCGCTGAAAAGATAACGCCTGAGAACTACGATCCCACTGCGCTCCCGGCAGTGGGATTTGCCATATTGCCGTTCTTCCGGAGCCTGGCAGGAACTCTTGATCAGCGATCATCCCGATCGTGATCACGGTCCCAGTCGTAGCCTCGGTCCCAGTCGCGTTCCGTGCGCCATTCGTGCCGATGCGGATCGTACCAGGCGTGAGCTTCGTTCCAGCAATGGTCCCACTCAGCATTCATCTTGGCCCTTGCGTTTTCCGCTTGCCGGCTGTGCTTGCCATGCTCATGGACTTCATGCCGGTAATGTTCTTCGGCTTTTTCGACGCGGTGCTGGCACCGGCTCCGCCCGTCTGCCGATGCCTTCTGTGCAGTTCCAAATACCAAGACAATCGACAGCGCTAACCCGGTGATCGTACCTGTCAGTTTAAGGCGACGCATTTTGAAGGTCCTCCACGTAGACTTCGGTCCTCAGATATAGAAGAAAGCTGCGTAGGTTGCTCCCGATCCATCGGGCAAACCTGTAGAGAGGCTCAGAATCGGGGGCAGCACTGTTAGGGCGACTTCTCGCCCTCCGCTGAGGAGTTATGAAGGCTCCGATCGTAGGGCTTGCATTGTGAGCTTCAGCAAGGCGGCTGGTTACATCCGTAACGAACGCCAAGCCCATTTCGGAACTGATCGTATGTTCATTCTGCTAGCATCGCCGCATGACAGCCCGTACGAGAGGATTATCCTCGAAAATTTCCTGGGGTTTCGCTATTGGGATACTGGTTCTGGTAATTGCTCTTGCTGCCATTTTCCCGTGGCGCCACGCGCAGGGATCGGCAGTTGCACTGCCCAGAGTGACGTCCGTCACTCAGATAACGCATGACGGATTTAGTAAGACCAGCTTATTGTCGGACGATTCTCATCTTTATGTGAGCGAATCGCCGGCCGGCCGTCACGTTATCGCCAGGGTATCGCTGGACAACTCTGACCGCTCACTCATTCCTACTACTTTCCCTGACCTGCAAGCGCTTGATGTCTCACCGGATCATGCCCAGCTTTTGGTTTCGCCGGTCCGAGGCGGTTCGAGCGACAACGAGTTCTGGACTTTGCCCATTGATAATGGATCTCCGGTGCGACTCGGCAAACTTACCGGGCGCGATGCCTCCTGGTCCGTAGATGGTCAGCAACTCGCTTTTAGCAAAGGTTCGATTCTGTACCTGGCAAGCTCAAAGGGATCTCACGCGCGCGAACTGTACGCTGCGAATGGATCGGTGTTTACGCCCCGCTTTTCTCCAGATGGTCAACGGATTCGTTTCACAGTCGGTGATGCCGCGCTTAACACGACCTCGCTTTGGGAAGTGGGCAGGGACGGATCAAACCCACATTCTCTACTGGCCGATTGGCAGAACAGCTCACAGGCGTGTTGTGGCAGTTGGACAGCCGACGGCCACTACTACATTTTTCAGGTAACTCAGGGCGCGCTCACCACACTTTGGGCATTACCTGATTCCGGACAAGATAAACCCGAGCCGATTCAGTTGACTACCGGTCCCATTTCTTTTGGCAACGCTTCACCGGCTCGCGATAACAAAAAAATCTGGGCCATCGGTGTTCAACCGGCTGGTGAGACGGTGAAGTATGATCCCGAGAACAAAAAGTTTGTGCCCCTGGTTTCAGGAGTTTCGGCAACTGACCTGGACTTTTCGTCTGATGGCAAGTGGGTGACGTATGTGGCAGTCCCCGACGGTGGCCTATGGCGATCTCGCGCCGACGGTAGTGAGAAACTCCAGCTTACGTTTGCGCCGGAGCGCGCAGCATTGCCGCATTGGTCGCCGGACGGAAAACGTATTGCTTACGCCAGCGTGCAACCCGGCAAGCCGCTGAAGATTTCTGTCATCTTTGCTGCGGGTGGAAAGTCACAAGACATTCTGCCGGAAAACCAGAACCAAATTGATGCCAATTGGTCCGCTGATGGCAAGCGGATTATGTTTGGTCATTTTGTGCATGACAGCGGGGTTCTGAATATTCGAATCGTGGATTTGAAGACGCACAAACCCGTTACCGTTCTCGGCTCGGATGGGCTGTTCAGTCCGCGCTGGTCGCCGGATGCACGGTATATTGCCGCGCTCTCGCCGGATTTCACCACCGTGATGCTCTTCGACTTCAGTACTCGGAAGTGGTCGAGTTGGCTGACCGAGCCTGCAGGCGCAGTGAACTATCCAGTGTGGTCTGCCGACAGCAAATATCTTTATTTCGACGATCTGGTCACCGACGAGGAGTCAATTCGAAGAGTGAAGGTGGGCGAGAACCATGCTGAACGGGTTTTCGTGCTCGAGGGGATTGAGCGCTACCCTGGGCCATTCGGCCTTTGGACAGGCCGCGCACCCGATGGCTCCTGGATGTTTGTGCGCGACCGTAGTACGCAAGAGGTTTACCAGCTCGCTGTAGAGCTGCCGTAGCCGTACTGCGAGGTGATGGGGGTTATGTTGAAAGGCAAAATTGCGATCTGGCGAAGGCTGGGCGGGTGCACACCGCTCTTCACAGTAGGAGTGCCTTTGATGGCCGCGTTGCTCAACGCCATGCCATTAACGTCGCAAACTCGCGACCAGAGCTCTGCTGAACGGAAGGTGATTACTCGGGTCGAGCCTGATTATCCTGAGACTCTGAAGCGGCTTTACATCGGCGGCGTGGTGCGAGTTGAGGTTGTGGTTACGCCTAACGGGGCTGTGGAGAGCACAAAGCTGCTGGGAGGAAATCCGATTCTAGGTCAGTCCGCAATGAAGGCAATAAAACATTGGAAATATGCCTCGACCGGCTCGAAAGAAGTCCTCGCAGTGAAGCTTGAATTTGATCCTCACCGCTGACCCATGTTTGGGCGAAGTCTGCTGGCTACGCCAGGCCCCCCGAACAAGGTCCTCGACACTGATTCTCTCTCACTTCGATCCTGGAAACGCCGGCGTTTCGGCGCTTTGCAAGTCTCGATAAAATTGCTGCAACACAAAGAATGCCTTCTTCTTTTCTCCGCGATCGCTCACCAATCCTTTGCGATTGAAGTAGTCCTGAATACGAGGCAACGTACGCCGCGGACTGCGGAAGTCCTTTAGGATCCACGGCGTGGTTCCACGCAGAAAAGAGATGCGCTTCAACATCGCGATCTGATGCCGATACAGATTCTCCTGATACTCCTCGGTCCAACGTGCGGTCGCGGTGCCGTGGAGACCAAAGAGGGCGTCCCCGCCAAATTCGCTCATAATCAGCGGCTTGTTGTACTTTGAGGTCCAGTCCGTGACATCAGCGTCTTCGGGACGGCGTGCGTACCAGCCGATATATTCATTGTTCCCCATCACGTCGAGATCGTTCGCAATCGGATCATTGATGTGAATCAGGAAGCGATTCCCTTCCACCGTCTCCTCGTTCTGCAAGGCGGCAGAGACCAGGCGCGTAGGATCGGCGGTGTGAGCATCCTGAATTAGCTGTCGTAGAAAGCGATTGCGAGCATCACCGATCGGCGTCTCATTGGCTACGGAGTAGATGATCAGAGCCGCACGATTGTGATCGCGCGTGATCATCTCGCTCAATTGATTTTCAGCGTTGCGCAACGTGGCGGGATTCTCCCATTGAATCGTCCAATAGACGGGAATTTCTCCCCAGACCATGATTCCCATTTGATCGGCCACTCGTAACATCGCCTCGTTATGCGGATAATGTGCCAACCGCATGAAGTTGCAACCGAGTTCCTTCGCCCAGCCGAGAAGCGTTCGCGCATCATCCTCGCTCCATGCGCGGCCGGGGCGCGTTGGCGCCTCTTCGTGGATATCGATCCCGCGCAAAAAAATAGGCTTTCCGTTGAGCAGAATGTCGGTCCCACGCACCGCAATCGAGCGGAAGCCTATGCTGTCGGTAACGTGATCGGTCTCGCCGGCGATCTCGACGTTGTAGAGTTTGGGATTTTCAGGAGACCAGAGCGTCCTCGGCGCGTCCTTTAGGGTCAGTCGGGAGCGCCTGGCTAAGCTTCGCCTCAGGAATTCGGATAGTGACTTTCTGCTGAAGTTGCGGCCCTTTGAGTTGCACCCAACCTTTAATCTTGCGGCTTGACCCTTTTTCAAGCTGCACGGAATAGTCCTGAACAAATGTTTCAGGCACTTCCACCAAGGTCACTCGCCGGGTAATTCCGCCATAATTCCACCAATCCGTGTTGACGGTGGGAACCTGATCTCTTCCCCGGGTGTTGCTGATCCGCAAAATGAGGAAATTGCCCTGCGCTTTTACCCTGTCGGTGATTTCAAAATCAAAGGGGGTGAAGCCGCCTTCGTGATGGCCAAGCTCCTCTCCATTCAAATAGACCCAGGCTTGGTAATTGGCGGCCCCGAAATGCACAAATAGCCTCTTCTTCGCCGGCTTTACGTAATCGAACGACCGCTTGTACCAGATGCTCCCTTCATAAAATAATAACGAGTCGCGCTGAGTGTTCCAGTCGCCTGGGACGTTGAGCTGGCCGGAGGTCTCGAAATCGTATTCGACCAGCTCCGATTCAGACTGCGGTTTGTGGTTCGTGAAAAAACCGCTATTACCCTTGATAGGTTGAGCTCGGTAGTCGAGAGCCCCAACATCATAAGGGTCAACAATGGCCTGCCATCGGCCATCCAGGTTTGTCGTCTGGCGCGCGTTGATGTTCTGGATCAGCGGAGCAATCTCCGCCCAGCCTTGGTCCTCGAGAACAGGGACGCACAAAGCAAGCGTGAGGCAACACAGGAATTTGATCATGGGAGGTGTATTCGTCCAGCAGAATACAAGGTTTTCGGAATTCAATCGAATTCCTAGGATGAGGGATTGCTCTGCGTTCATTGCGCCCGGGAAGGTTTGGTAGCGCTACCGGGAATCGAACCCGGGTTTGAAGATTGAGAATCTTCCGTCCTAACCCCTAGACGATAGCGCCATCAGAAGCATTGAGCGGACCGGCAGTTCGCTCGTGTGCAGGATGAAATTATAACAAAGGGGTTGTTGCTGCTGACTTGTTCCAGCAGTCTTGGAGCTTCGTGAATGAGTACACGTGCGGATCTCGTGGAGGGCGGAAAACTTCTCGAATAAAAAAGGCGAGCTCGATGTTTGTACCAGATTTGCGTTTGACTAAGGCGTTCCGAGGCGGGCGGCCGGGCGGGGGCC
>WNFQ01002833.1_pt1 | contig 12572 bp, 7 predicted proteins | sample 5400171 | NCBI WGS metagenome assembly WNFQ01 (sample SAMN13153356, study PRJNA577476) | soil metagenome | isolation source: 20 cm soil under Madrone tree | place: USA:California | collected 2016-06-14
CCCAGAAAGTGGGATGTGCCGGATTGCAACGCTTTGCCGTCGCCCATCATCGCTTCGATCGAATAGGTCACGTCGGCGCCCGCAAATTTTTCGGCGTCTGACTTCTTGCCGGGAATCACTGGAATTGCCGCGTCGTTTATGGCGAAATTCGCGTAAGTGTCCAGCATCTGCAGCGTCTCTGCTTCGGCCTCTTCGCGAGTCGCGTGCGCGGTGTGGCCTTCCTGCCAGTAAAATTCGAGCGTGCGCAGAAAGAGTTTTGTGCGCAATTCCCAGCGCACCACGCTGTTCCACTGGTTCATCAGCACCGGCAGGTCGCGATACGACTGAATCCATTTCGACCACATGTGGCCAATGATCGTTTCCGATGTTGGGCGGAGAACGAGTGGTTCCGCGAGCTCTTCGCCGCCGCCAATGGTGACAACGGCTAGCTCGGGTGAAAACCCTTCCACGTGATGCTTCTCTTTGTCGATGAAGCTTCGTGGAATGAGCAGGGGAAACGCCACGTTTTGATGGCCGGTGGCCTTAAACCGGCGATCGAGCGCCTGTTGAATGTTCTCCCACAGCGCCCAGCCGTAAGGCCGCACGATCATGCACCCGCGCACCGGCGCGTAGTCGGCGAGCTGCGCCTTCAGAACCAGCTGGTTGTACCACTCGGAAAAATCCTGTGCGCGGGTAGGAAGCTTTTCTTCAGCCATGCGGCAGTTTGTCCGTTCCTCTCAGAAGCGATAATTCGCGGTGCGTAAACTCAAAAGCGTAGCGGACACGCTGCGCAGTGTCAATGAAGCCGCACAGCGCCACGCAGACCAGCCTCGCGTTTCCACCGATGTCGGCATCCGCTTCTGAACGTTGGCGCTAAGCTCGTCCCTCCTAGGGGCCACTCGCGCTGTACCCTCCGCCAAGGATTTTCTTACACCTCGCGAAGAGCAGCCGTGGGGTCCAGACGCGCTGCCCGCTGCGCGGGGAGCCACGAGGAAATAGCGGCGATTAAGAAGAACAACACGGCCATCGTGACGAAAGTCAGGGGGTCGGTGGCCTTGATGCCCACCAGCATCGAAACCATCTCCCGTGTAAGGGCAAACGCGGCAAACAAGCCAACGACAACTCCAATGGCGGTGAGGCGAAGCCCCTGGCCTACGACGAGTTGGAAAATGTTGCCGGGCTGGGCACCTAGGGCCATGCGAATGCCGATTTCGGCGGTACGTTGCCGAACGACGGTCGCAAGCACGCCGTATAGTCCGACACCAGCAAGCAGCGCCGCGATAACCGCGAATGTCCCGATGAGAAGTAACGAAAATCGCGTCCCGGATTGCGCCTTTTCGATTACGGCTTCCATAGGCTTCATGTCCGTGACTAGGAGGTGTGGGTCGAATGCCTTGATCGCGGCAAGAACGTTGTTTGCGTATTTCGCAGGTTCTGTGCCCGTTCGCAGGGCCCATTGATCGGTGGCGCCGGAACCGACGTATGCGTCGGTAAGAAAAACTTGCTCGCGTCCAGGTTCGCTTAACGAAACTCCGCGCTCGTGGGCTACAACTCCAATGATGTTCACCCACACGGGCTCGGGTGTCTGGATACGGATGAGAATGCGCTTGCCGACGGCCGACTGATTGGGATAGGCGCGATCGGCCAATATTTTGTCAACGACGACATCGGTGCGGCGCGGCTGATTATCATCCTCATTGAAGGTGCGTCCTTCGATCAAAGCGGTGTGCATGGTCTTGAAGTACCCGGGCAGCACAATGAGAGGATCGACTGCCTTATATTTACTGGCATCGGCGAGCGCTTCTTCTGTGCCCCACCGAATCGGACTGAAGCCGCCGGTGAGTGGAAACGGACTGGCGGCCGTCACACTTTGAACGCCAGGGATAGCGCGCAGGCGATCTTCGAGCTGGCGAATAGCGACGGCCCGTTCTTGCGGGGTCGGAAGAAACCGATCGGACTGAACTTGAAAGGTGAGTAGGCCTTTAGGATCGAATCCGGGATCAATGCGCTGCAATTCCAAGAAGCTGCGCACCATGAGTCCCGAACCGATAAGGAGCACATAAGCGAGGGCGACTTCGACTCCAACCACGATCTTGCGCGATAGGCCGCCGCTGGCAAGGCCTTCGTTGCGGCTGCTCCCGCGCAGAACGATCATCACGTCCGGCCGGGCTGCTCGCCAGGCCGGCGCCAGCCCAAAGATGGCAGCCGCGGCGAGGCTCGAAATGATCGTGAAAATCAGCACCGTCGAATCTATTTGAATCGAGTCGAGGCGCGGCAGGTATGCCGGAGCGATAGCAAGCAATTCGTGAATGCCGAGCCACGCGATCGCGAGGCCGCCTATGGCTCCCATGACCGCGAGCAACAATGCCTCCGACAGGATCTGCCGCGCGAGATCCCACCAACCGGCACCGATGGCCGAACGAATGGCGAGTTCGTGTTGACGGAGAGAAGCTCGCACCAACAAAAGGTTGGCCACATTGGCGCAGGCAATGAGCAGAAGAAAGATGACTGCGCCCATGAGCGCGAGAATGGCCGGGCGGACTTCGGAGACGAGATGTTGCCGCATGGGCTCCACGCGGATCGCGTATCCGGCAGTATTTTCGATTGTGAAATTCTTCCGCGCATCGGCGGCTACCTGATCGACCGCGGCTTGTGCCCGCCCGATGGTGATGCCCGGTCTCAGTCTCCCGATCACGCGCATCGAGACACCATTTCGTTGCGCGGCGTCGTAACCGAGCCGATTTGCAATCCAGATGTCAGGTGCGGCTTCCAAGTCCGCGGAGGGTGGGAAGTAGATCTGAAAATGCGGCTCGAGTACTCCGACAATTTGCGGACTAAAGGGCTTTCCCTTATTCAGGGATTGCCCGATTGCGGCGGGGTTCGAGCCGAACCGCCGCTGAAAGTATTCGTAACTGATAATCGCCATGACTGGCAGGCGTGGAGTGGGCGTGGCTTGGGTTCCTGGAGCGGGCGGAGGCGGTTGTGGACGCCCATCATCATCGATAAAATCGCGGCCCAGCACAATCCTGGCGCCCACAAGCTGGAAGTAGTTCGTGGTCACGACGCCCAGGTGCGCCTTTTCGGGCACGCCGTCCTCACCTGTGAGCGTTATGGGAAATGTGAAAACGCCTGCCAAGCCTTGGAATTCGCCCTTGGTCGCTTCGCGCAAATCAATGAAATTTGCGTTCGAAAAGGGGAAGTCCTTGACACCGCGATTTCGCATGTCGCTGGGGATAATGAGCAGCTGATCGGGCTTTTGGTACGGCAGGGGACGGAGCAGCACAGCGTTGGTGACACTAAAAATAGCCGTACTCGCGCCTACGCCCAAGGCGATGGTCAGTGCAGCGGTGAGCGCAAAGACGGGACTCTTTCGCAAAGTTCGCCCAGCAAAGGCCAGATCGCGGAATGGCATCTTTCCACCTCATCCACCAGCTGTGGTCGCGCCGAGGATACTACCTCTGTTATCCAGTCCCGGCGCCGAGATTCTTCGGAACCGTCCTCTCTCGACGATGCGCTTCTTGACTGTCTTGCGGGGCTGGCCTCGCCGCATTACAATGCCACTCGTTCTGCACGAACACTCTCTTGTTTTTGTCCGGCCGACCAGTTCTCTGAAGGAGAAACATCGCCATGAAACGTCTCACTCTAATTTCCCTGCTAATTCTTTGTGCCGCGCAATTCGCTTCCGCGCAAGACTGGGCCAAAGCTACGCTCGAAAAATCTCCGCGCCACCGCGAGTGGGTCACCATCAAACACGATGGCCGCTCGGTCGAAACCTTCGTCGTCTATCCCGAATCGAAGAGCAAGACGCCGGTAGTGCTGATCATCCACGAAATTTTTGGCTTGACGGACTGGGTGCAAGATTTGGCCGACCAGATTGCGGCGGCGGGCTACACTGCAGTTGCACCCGATCTTCTTTCCGGCATGGGCCCGAACGGCGGCCGCAGCAGCGATTTTGCCGAGGGCAAAACGATGGAAGCGGTAAGCCACCTGAATCCCGACCAAGTAACCGCGGATTTGAACGCCGCCGCGGACTACGCGCTGAAAATCCCTGCCTCGAACGGCAAGCTCTTTGTTGGCGGCTTTTGTTGGGGTGGCGGCCAGACCTTCCGCTTTGCCACTAATCGCGCCGACCTGGCGGCCGCTTTTGTTTTCTACGGCCCGCCACCTGATAAAGACGCGATGGCGCGCATCAAGGCGCCGGTCTACGGCTTCTACGCCGGAAATGACGCGCGCATTGGCGCGATGATCCCCGATGCCGTCGCACAGATGAAGGCCGCCGGCAAGGCCTACGACATTGTGACCTACGAAGGCGCGGGACACGGCTTCATGCGCTCCGGCGAAGCTCCCGATGCGAAAGATGCCGACAAGAAGGCGCGCGCCGAGGCCTGGTCGCGCTGGAAGAATTTGCTCAGCAAATAAACTAGTATAAATCGTAGAATTCTAGTAAATATATCTATCCTAAATTAGACTACTGAGAGCGCTGAGATTTGGTGCTTGTCCTGAAGGGTCACGCCTGCTTTTGTTCGAGTTCCGCCCACCGCGCGTACAGCGTATCCACGAATTTCTGCGCTTCGTCCAATTGGGTGCAAGCGTTCTGGAGGCTGATTCGATCGCTGGTGACGGCAGGATCTTCGAGCGCGGCGCGCCTGGCTTGAAGGTTCTGTTCCGCTTCATGGATGCGGTCTTCGATGGAAGCGAATTCCCGAGCTTCGACATAGGAGAGCTTCTTTTTTGCGGTGGCACGCGGGGCTTCGTCTCCAGCAGAGTGCGGGCGCTGGTTTCCCTCCGCTGATTTGGAAGCAGCCAGCGCCGTCTGTTGGCGCTGCCAGCTTTCCCATTGCGAGTAATCCGCAAAACGCTCCGCCGCGCCAAACCCATCCAGCCCGACCACCACCGTCGAAACGCGATCCAACATGAAGCGGTCGTGGGTAACCAACACAAGCGCCCCGGGATATTCGAGCAGACTCTCTTCGAGAATCTCCAACGTAGGGATATCCAGGTCGTTGGTTGGTTCGTCCAGTAGCAGTACGTCCGCAGGCTGCAGCATGAGTTGTGCAATCAAGACGCGCGCGCGCTCCCCGCCGGAAAGCCGGCCGACCCGCTGATTCAGGTTTTCACCCGAAAACAAAAATCTTTCCGCCCACGATGCGACATGAATGACGCGACCCTGATAAATCACCGCGTCGCTGTCCGGCGCAAGCGCGCGGCGCAGCGTGATGTCCGGATCCAACTCGCGGTTCTGGTCGAAGTACACAACACGCAATCCTTCGGCACGGCGAACTTTTCCGCTTTCCGGCTTGATATCTCCGCGCATCAAGCGAAGCAAGGTTGTTTTTCCGCTGCCGTTCGGACCTACCAGACCTACGCGCATCGCGGACGTGACGCTGAACTGAATGTCCTTGAATAGTGTGCGGCTGCCGACGCCGTAGGAAACACCATCGAGGGTGATGAGCTGCTTGGTCTTCCGGTTCGTCGCGGAAAAATCAAATTCGGCGCTGGCCGCGCGGCTGCGCGCATTCATCTCCGCAAGTTCTCCAATCATCTCGTGCGCTTTATCGATGCGCGCCTTGGCCTTGGTGGCTCGCGCCTTCGGTCCGCGGCGCAGCCATTCGAGTTCCGTGTGCACGCGATTCTCGAGCGACTCCTGCCTCTTTTTCTGCGCATGCAGGTACTCTTCTTTCGCTTCGAGGAAGGCGCTGTAGTTCCCGCTCACGCGCAACGCACCGTCCTCATAAGCCCGGTTGAGCTCCGCCATTTCATTGGCGACGTTTTCCAGGAAGTAGCGGTCGTGACTGACCACCACGCACGCGAACGGTGCGTTCTGGAGAAGTGATTCGAGCCATTGAATGCCCGCGAGATCCAGATGGTTGGTGGGCTCGTCCAAGAGCAAAATGTCCGGCGCCTGCACCAAAGCTTCAGCAATCGCGAGCCGCTTGCGCCAACCGCCCGAAAGTGTCGCAGCGTGTGTATCCAGATCCGCAAAGCCCGCGCGGCCCAGCGTTTCAGCGAAACGCGAAGCGCGCTCCGCCTCCGGAACTGCCGAGCGTTCGAGAGCTTTCTCGATGGCCGAGCGAATCGTCACACCGGCGGCGAATTCCGAAATCTGCGCGACGTAGCTGAGCCGCGTGCCTTTGCGAATCGCTACGTCCCCGCTGTCCGGCTTGACGCGGCCGACAAGCATCTCCAGCAATGTCGATTTGCCGGAACCATTCGGGCCGATGACGCCGATGCGATCTCCTTCGGAGACCGTGAACGAAATATTCTGGAAGAGCGGCGCGACGCCATATCTCTTCGACAGTCCTTGCGCGCTGATAATCGGTGGCAATTTCCTCGGTCTTCTCCCGCACATAGTTTAACCTTGAGAGTGATGGCAGCGGAAACTCAGCAAGCGGCGAATTCCAGCACTAGCGAGATTCATTCTTGATTCACAAATTTGACGCTCTGGTTCTCGGCGGGGGCGCCGCGGGGCTTCTCTGCGCGATTGAGGCCGGCAAACGCGGGCGCCTTGTCGCGGTGCTCGAGCATGCCGAGCGCGTGGGCAAGAAAATCCTGATCTCCGGCGGAGGCCGTTGCAATTTCACAAATATCTATTGCCAGCCGGAAAATTTCATCTCCGAAAACGAACACTTCGCCAAATCCGCGCTGGCGCGGTACACGCCCGCGGATTTCATCGCGCTGGTCGAAAAGCATCGCATTCCCTATCACGAAAAAACTCTCGGGCAGCTCTTTTGCGACCGCTCCGCGCAGGACATCATCGACTTGTTGGAATCAGAGTGCCGCGCCGCGGGAGTGCAGACGTTTTTGCAGAGCCACATCCGCGAAGTGCAGCGCACTACGGAGTTCGTAGTCCACAGCGAATCCGGCGAATTTAGGGCGCCTGCGCTTGTGGTTGCGACGGGCGGACTCTCAATCCCGAAGATGGGCGCGACGCCGTTCGGTTATGAGCTGGCTCGTCAATTCGGGTTGAAAATCGTGGAGACCAAGCCTGCGCTGGTGCCCTTTGTCCTGTCCGACAAAGACCGCGGCCGTTACTGCGACTTGGCAGGCGTTTCAGCAGAAGTCGTCGCAAAGTCAAATCATCATGCCTTCCGCGAAAAACTGCTGATCACCCATCGCGGTTTAAGCGGCCCAGCGATCCTGCAAATCTCTTCCTATTGGGAGAAAGGACAGCCTATCCATCTCGATCTCGCACCAGATCGCGAGATCGCGCCTGCGATCCGCACTGCCAAGTTTCGCAACCTCTCCGCCGCGCAGAATGCGTTCCAAGGAATTCTGCCCAGACGATTCGCTGAACGCTGGCTGGAGAACCATGCACCGGCAGGCTGGAACAACGAAGCCCTCGCAAAATGGGAACAGCAGATTCACCGATGGGTGATCGAACCAGCCGACACCGAAGGCTACGAAAAGGCGGAAGTGACCGCCGGCGGCGTGGATACTGCCGAACTTTCGAGCAAGACCATGGAGTGCACGAACGTCAAGGGATTATTTTTCATCGGCGAAGTGGCCGATGTCACCGGCCATCTAGGCGGATTCAATTTTCAGTGGGCTTGGGCGTCGGGTGCGGCCGCTGGCCGCTCTTTATGAGGGAACCGAGGCGCGCCGAGCCCCGGCACGTGCCGGGGCGGCCGGGCTTTGCGCTGTTTTCGCTTCTTCGGCGGCCACAAATTCTTCGTATGTGCCTTTGAAGTCCTCGACCTTGCCGCTGTGGAAATGCCAAATCCGCGTGGCGACTTCGTCGATGACGTCGTGGTCGTGGGTTACCAGGAGCACGGTCCCATCGTAGCGTTGCAGCGCAATGTTCAACGCATTGATCGATTCCAGGTCGAGGTGATTCGTCGGCTCGTCCAATATGAGAAAATTCGGCTTCTGCAGCATCAGCCGGCAAAAAATCAGCCGCGCGGACTCGCCGCCGGAAAGCGCCCGCGTCGGCTTCAATGCGTCCTCGCCGCTAAATAGCATCTGCCCCATTAATCCGCGCAACTCCTGTTGCGAAGCAGAAGGGTCGAACTGCCAAAGCCAATCGATCGCCGTCATGCCCTTAGTGATCGATTCGCCGTGGTCCTGTGCGAAGTAGCCCACCGCCACTTCGTGCCCCCATCTCACTTCGCCGCCATCGATGGAAAACTGCAGGTCCTTGTCCTCGATAAATCCCGGTGCGTTGCGGACCAGCGATTTCAGCATTGTGGTTTTCCCGACGCCGTTGCGGCCCATCAGCGCGATTTTTTCGCCACGAATCACGCTCGCCGTGAATTTCGGAATCACCTTCAAATGGTCGTACGATTTCTCGACGCTGCGGATTTCCAGCGGGTGCTTCCCGGAATTCCGCTTCATGTCAAACTTAATGTACGGCCGCTGGATGTTGCTCCTCGCCAACTCCGTCGTCTGCAAGCGCTCGACTTCCTTCTTGCGCGAAGTTGCTTGCGCCGAACGTGTGCCCGCCGAAAACCGCGCGATAAACTCCTGCAACTGCGCGATTTTTTTCTCGCGATTGGCGTTGTCCGCTTCGATGCGCCCGCGAATCTGCGTCTTGGCCACCACCATGTCGTCGTAACCACCGACGTACATGATGATCGTTTCGTAGTCGATGTCCGCCGTGTACGTGCACACGCTGTTCAGAAAATGGCGGTCGTGTGAGATCACAATCAGCACGCCTTCGTAATCGCAGAGATATCTTTGCAGCCAGTGAACGGAATCCAGGTCTAGGTTGTTCGTCGGTTCGTCCAGAAGCAGCGCCGTTGGGTTTCCGAACAGTGCCTGCGCCAGCAGCACGCGAACTTTCTGCCCTCCTTGCAATTCACCCATCTTGCGTTCATGAAGCGCGTCTTCCACGCCTAGGCCGTCGAGCAGTACCGCCGCATCCGCCTCCGCCGTGTAGCCGCCCTCTTCCCCGACGATGCCTTCGAGTTCACCAAGGCGCATGCCATCGGCATCGGTCAAATGGTCGTGGGGCTTGGCGTACAGCGCGTTGCGCTCTTCAAGAGCTTTCCACAGCGCGGTATTACCCATAATGACGGTGTCGATGACGCGGTATTCGTCAAATGCAAACTGGTCCTGGCGCAAAACGCCCATCTTTTTTGGGCGCGTGACTGAACCGCTGGTGGAGTCCAGCTCCCCAGTCAAGATCTTCATAAATGTGGATTTGCCGGCGCCATTGGGCCCGGTAATGGCATAGCGGCGCCCGGCCATGAAGGTGCAGGTCACGTTCTCAAACAGGACCCGCGGCCCGAAGCGCATAGTGACGTTGTTGACGGCGAGCATAACCCTCCAATTATAGCGTGAATTGCTCGTTCGCGCTCGCCGTTATGGGCGGCTCACTGGTCTAAATTTCTGGACGATTTTGAGACCGCTGTCCTCACCTCAATGACGTTAAAGGAGTTCCAACGTGGGCTCTCCCGACCGGCGTGTCACGGCAGCCCAAACGTGAACAGCGCCGACCCTGCAGCGACGGCTACATACTGTTTTCCGTCGATGGCAAACGACATTGGCGACGAAAACACCGACGCGCCACACTGGAAATGCCACAGCACCTTGCCCGAGGCCGCTTCCAGCGCGATAAAGTTTCCCTCTGCATCGCCGGTAAAGACGAGCCCGCCTGCCGTCGACAGCACCCCGGCCCATGATGGCGAGGTGTGTTTCCATTCCCATTTGAGCTTCCCTGCGGCGGGATCGAGCGCGCGCAACGCTCCCCAAAACGGTTGCGCTTCATCATTGGGAAAATAAGCCGAACCGTAAAATGCGTGCCCTGCTTCATAGGGCTGCGGCGCCGTTGCGAAGATGTCACACTGTTCTCTCGCCGTTACGTAAAAAAGCTTCGTCTGCGGATCGTACGTCGGCGACATCCAATTCGTCGCTCCGAGCGCCCCCGGGCACACCGGTACTCCCTGCAGAGTGGGCGAAGCTTCCTTTCTCTCAACGGGAAGGCCACTTGCATCTTTCGAATCGCTCCACGTGACGCGCCCGTAGGGAGTTGCAAGAAGCAGCTTGCCGCTGCTGCGGTCGATCAAGTAAAAAAATCCGTTGCGGTTCGCCTGCGCGATCAATTTGCGGTCCCCATCATCAATCATCACCGGAACCTGCGTGGCGTCATAGTCATGTTCGTCGTGCCGCGTGAATTGGAAATGCCATTTCAGTTTCCCCGTGTCCGGATCGAGTGCAAGCAGACAATTACTGTAAAGATTGTCGCCCGCGCGCCCTTCGCCGCGGTTCGAAGGCGCGGGGTTTCCCGTTGTCCAAAACGTCGTGTTCGTCGCCGGATCGTACGTCCCTGTGATCCACGCGGGCGAACCGCCAACTTTCCACGAGTCTCCTTCCCAGGTTTCGTGGCCGGGCTCTCCCGGACCGGGAATTGTGTTGAACCGCCATTTGCGTTCGCCCGTCGCCACATCGTAAGCATCGATGAATCCGCGGATTCCGTACTCGCCTCCGGATACCCCTACGATAACGAGATTCTTGATCGCCAGCGGAGCCAGCGTGAAGCTGTAGCCCTTCGAGTGCGCCGCCGCGTGCACGTCCCAAATAACGTTGCCAGTCTTTCTGTCCAGCGCGATGACATGTGCGTCGAGCGTCGCAACAAACACTTTGTCCCCCAGGATCGCTACTCCGCGGTTCACTCGTCCGCAGCATGGGCGGATGTCCACGGGCAGTGCCTGCTGGTACTGCCAAATCGGGCGCCCGGAACGCGCGTCCAATGCGAAGACGCGGTCGTCTTGCCCGGTGCCGTACAAAATCCCGTCCACAACAAGCGGCGTGGCTTCAAATTTGCCGCCTGCCATCGTTTGATAAGCCCACTTGGGCACCAGCGATGCGGCATTCGACGTATTGATCTGCTCCAGCGCGCTGAAGCGATGCCCCGCATAGTCTCCCGAGTACATCATCCAGTTTTGCGGCTCCTTAGAGGAATTGAGCAGCCGTTCGAAAGTCACTTGCGCCGAAGCCTGCGGCGCCAACAAACTCAAGGCCACGGCTGCGCACGCGACAACGCCCAGCACCTTTGCCGCACCCAAAACCGTCATTTCGAGCGGAGCAGGCCGACGATTTTTCTTCCCTCTCGCTCCCGCGAGAGGTCGGCGTGCGTAGTCGAGACCCCCGCACCATCCCGCGCCTTTGACGGGTTGAAATCTCTCTTCGATCACTACGTTTCTCCGTAGAGTCTTCACTGCGCGCCTCCCTTCTCGCTCGCGGCCAGCAGAAACGCAATGAGATCTCTCAAGTCTCTTTCCGGAAGACTCTTAGCATCGTACGCGGGCATCAAGGACTCGCGCGTTTTCTCGAACGACCGCAGTTTGGCCTTCTCAAACGAGTGCAGCTCTTCGCGCGTGTCCAACATTTGAACAGTAAAGCTGTCTTCGTTGAGCACCACTCCCTGTAATTTTGTCCCTTCAGGCGTTACCACTGTTGCGGTCTCGTATTCTTGCGAGAAATCCTTCATCGACTCCAACAGTCCCTTCGCCAGCCGCCTGCTAGGGCTGCGCAGGGATTCAGCAAGATATTCAACGGACCGGGATGCCCCCGTGGAACTGAGATCCGGCCCCAGACGCCCGCCTTTGCCACTCACCATATGGCAGGTTCCGCAGGCTGCGCTGCCGTAGAAGAGTACCTTCCCATGCGCTGCATTTCCCGTCTCTGCCGCGGAAGCCTTCTCCTCTACGCTGCGGATGTAGGTAACCACCTGCCAGATTTCCTCGTCCGACATGCCCACTCCGATTCCTCCATTCGTTGCCGCCGGCATGGCCGTACCGGCAATCCCATCGTGGATGTTATGAAAAATTTCTCCGTCGGTATTGCCGTGATGTTTCTGCGCGCGCGTGAGGTCCGGGCCGCGTCCTCCTCCCCGCGCTCCCAAGCCATGGCAGAAAGCGCAGTTCAGACGGAACTGATATTCCCCCAGCTTCGCCACTTTCGCGTCCCCCGCGAACGGATTTTTTTCTTGCGCTCGCAGTGTCGGTGTTGCGGCCGAGAGAAACGCCGCCGCGACAAATCCAGCCGCCATCACCCACCGCCTCTTCGGCACAGGTAAAAGCTTCGCGAAGGTTTCGCGCCTCAGTTCATTCATGTTCTTGGTGACGCTCGTTGCGTCGGAGGATTCGCATTGCATGCCAAATCTCCCTTTCTGGACGGCCAGCAATCATGGATTTCGGCAACTATACCACCGGCCACGGCAAAGAAGAGTGCTGCTCGACTGCACGTGTCAATGCTCACTGCACCGGCGAATTGAAGTTCCCCGTTACGGCTCGGAATCCCGGATCTTTTTTCGCATCATACCGCAGACTCGCACGGTCCAAGATCTTTCCATTCAAAATCACCGTTTCGATCCTGCGTGTATCGCTGATTCGCGCCGCGGGATTCCCGGCGACAATCACCAGATTGGCGGCTCGTCCAGGCTGCAAGCTCCCCCATTCCTCCTCTGCATGCATGATCTGCGCCGCGTTATACGTTGCTGTTCGAATAGCCTGCAGCGGCGTCATCCCCGCTTCCACCAGCAATTCCAATTCGTGATGGATGGCCTCCCCCTGAAAAACTCCGGGATACGGCGCATCCGTGCCTGCGGCCAGCAGCACACCCGCATCCAGCAGCTTTTTCACGTTGCGCTTCAT
>WNFQ01005038.1_pt1 | contig 12570 bp, 16 predicted proteins | sample 5400171 | NCBI WGS metagenome assembly WNFQ01 (sample SAMN13153356, study PRJNA577476) | soil metagenome | isolation source: 20 cm soil under Madrone tree | place: USA:California | collected 2016-06-14
TGGCGTCGATCCCGTCAAGGCAATCGCCGAGACCAAGCGAGCGCAGCGCGGCAACGCCACCCGGTTGAAGAAGCTCGCCGACGATACGGTCTGGCTCGGCGAGGGAGCGTTCGAGGAGGGCAATGCGGAGGGGAGTTGCGCGAGATGTCGAAGCTGTGGAGAGAGCGTGTGCGAAGGCGGAGCCTGCGATGCCTGCGCCGACGATGACGACGTCGTATGACGAGCCGTGTGCACTGTTCAGAGACATCTAATATGCACTCCCTCGCTCTATTGTTGGGGGACAAGGAAGAGAGACGACAGAGAAAGAAAACGGTCAAAATCGTATCACTTGGTGGAGAATTATGATTACTCTTTTTGGTAGTCGCGTTATTACAGAAGCATGTGATACTCTTCTTCCCTAACTAAGGACCTTCTCACCGACAGCCTGCTGCCGGTGGCATGACCGTTGCACTGTCAGATGTCGTGTTCCTCGCCTTGCGCCGAGGATTGCCACCGAGCCTGACCTCGCTGACTGGGGCACACTCGTGGAGGTTCTCCACCGGTGGCACCGTGCAAGCCGCTTGCGGCGACTACCAACATCTTGAGTGCTGCACTGTATGACCTCTTTGGTGCGGAGGGTACACAGGACACAAGGACAGAAGATGGACAACACGACTCTGATCTATTCGAGCCGCATAGAGAAGCCTTTGTAACTACTGATGAGGTATAGTAGGCAATGAGGCAATGAGAGAATAATAGGGAAACGGAAATCATAATTAGTAGGCGAGAAATGCCCTTGCTCTCGCCAGTTATGCATCGTCAAACATATGAAATAGGATCGTATCATTCCTCAGTACAATCCTGGCTGTTATAAACCCGTGTATTTGATATGCAGAAATTAACTTTCCATGTTGCATTGACCTTCGGAAATCCGATCAACTGTACCAACTGTGCAGTCTAATCTCTCATAACCTCACCGACTCACAGAAGGCGTGAGTGTCGTCGTGGCGGACTGGCAAGACCCACGTCGAGGAGAGAATACCCCTCGGAACGAAAGCAAGGGCAGTCAGCGTCGTTTAGCCATTTGCAGTGTCAAATTGTCGATGTACATCTGCAGAGTGGCGTTTCCAGATGATAATTTATCTGTGTCCCTCTCGACCGCCTTAACACGTTCCAGCAGCACTGCAGGTTATAGGAGACCAAATGAATATCGTTCTCCGCGAGAATCACGACGTGCAGATACCTCTCAGATCATCCTGAAAAGCGACAATATCCCTGGTATGCATCAGCAATTAAAGGCCAGAGATGACATGAAATCGCACCTACTTGATAATTTGTTCCTTCCTCATGGTATCTTTGACTACGTCTCCGGTTGGGACTACGTCGGATGCGCCCCATCCGGCCTGGTCTTCAAACATTCTGGATGGTCTCGATGTGTACAAGCAGAGTTGAGTGACCAAAAGCGGAAGTTGGCAGTGACGCGTCGCGCCAACGGTCCACCGTTCCACCACCCGCGAAGCCGCCATGCCCCTCATAGAACGGTTCACCATTCTCGCCTTCAAGGCTGGGCGCGCACTCAGGCGCGATGGCACTAACATGGTCGAACCGAGCCCCGCAAAGGGTGCAATCGTGATCGAAAAAGGGGAGGACGAAGAGCTCCGTTTTATGTGGAAAAATAGAGAGACAGAGGAGACAGTGGAGGTTCATCCGACTCTATCCCAGTTTGATATAATTCCGGCTGATTATACTCCAGGACCTCATTTTATTTCCGCCTGATGCTAGCTTCGTGAGAGTTCCGCAAGCAAGTGGTCGTGTGTATGTTCTCAAGTTCTCTTCATCGGATCAACGGCACTTCGTAAGTACACCTGACTGTGCTTCCATGATGCATTCTGCTGAGCGACATGCCCAGTTCTGGATGCAGGTAAATTTCGTCGTGCATACCGTTCATTATAGTGTTCACATATGAGGATTGTAGGATGCTTCCAGTGAGCGCGACGAGGAGTTTGCGTTCCACGTCAATAGACTCCTTCAGATCCCTGGCTACATCCCCGTATGGAATGTTGCCGATAGTACCTCACAGACACCGGGTGCATCCACATCTGCTCATGTAGCGGCTCCCACAGGGTATTGTCACATGAATCGAGCCTGTACATCAATGATACTGAACTATTTCCGGTTCCAGTCAGCCCACCCCAGAACAGCTGTCCCGATTGCGTTCTTTAGTTGCACAAATGTCTGGTGCTGATGCAGGGCCAGGTGACTTTGGTCTCTGCTGCTCACATCCTGCGCTGACTTGAATCACCAGAAATATCCCTCACGGATGTCCTTACTGCTGACAATTTGAACCCACTTTTCGCTTCTCACCCCGAGCTCATCCAGACGATCTTCCCACATCTACCACCTGACTTACCCGCAAGCCCCTCGCCAGAGGTGCTTTCGCGAATAATATCTTCGCCGCAGTTCCGAGCCGCAGTGGCAAACTTTGACCGTGCTTTGCGTACAGGCTTGTTAGGTAGTTTAGTAAGGCAACTTGGACTGCCTGAAGAGGCTGGAACAGGTGTTGAAGCCTTTTTGAGGGCAATACGCGAACAGGCTCAAGGGAGTGGATCAGGGGGGGAGAGTATGGACACGGATTAGGACTATTCGGGTTGTTCTTTGGTCCGGATCGATGACAAGAAGCCTGATATTATTGCAATAAAAGTAGATCAAAACACGGTGGTACATTTACGCATGAATTTTAATGGCTCCGGTTGGAAAGCCACTGAAGCACGATATCCCTGCACAACATTTTAGATTGAATCGCATCCAATAGCTGAGACCTACAAATTGTGTTGACTCTTCATGGAACACTAAACTCAGTCGTAAGCTACGAAGTCTAGTCGGCCAGTTTAAAAGCTATAAATCAACGTACTGAATAGCACTAAACCAATCGGTCTTCATTCAGTGAAACCTTTCGCATAAAAAGCACAAACACCCACCGAAACTGCCCGTCCAGATATTTTATCAAGTTGTCTGGGACGCCCTCGTTAAATATGTGAGGGGCACAGAGAAGTAAACTTACAATGCCCGTATCAGGCCTTGGACGTCTGCGTGCCCGTTGATATCGTTTTTGTTACCCAACTAGTGAAAGTAAGCTTATCGGAGCATGACACGAGTTGGAGGCTCCGACCACAAGTAAAGGAACTCCAGACAAAGAGGGTTGACCAAGCAGCGCGTGTAGTTCAAATCTTGCTGTCTCGAACTTGTCGCGCTGCCAATGTGTTTTAATGTCAGTACCCACCTACGGCAAGGCGGTTGGTGTCGACGTACGTCAGTCGAATCTACGATGAAGCTTTGAAGGTTTGATATCAGAGGTTGTAGCAAACAAAAGTGCCATCATCATCGTACACTACGGCATCAACTCCATGGCAATAACGTTCCCACATAGAGCGGAACTTTGGTTGACCTGGACATCCACCGAAACGTGATAGGCGATAGGACATAACTTGACGAGCCGATCTCGTACCTGCCACGTCCCATATTTTGAGAACGACGTTCCCTTTTCTTACTTTACGGAAATTAAATGCTACTGTTGGTACGACATCTTCACTCCACTTGGAGAAGGTGAAGGAGGTGACCGGGACGGCCTTGCATTCACGGAGCACAGAAGCGTACCTGCCCCGATCCGATAACGTTCACGAAGGATGTCTTTCCGGACGCCTGAAAGAGATGGTGGGCGGGGCACAAAGTCAAGGTAGGGTGCTCACCTGTAAGCCGACAACAGCTAGTTCCGCCGATTTGGTGAAAAACAGACTGCAATAGCCAGGAGTCGGACTGGGTAATAATTACCTCATGCTTTGTACTCACCCTGTTATCCATTGAAAAAGAGACGTGAAGAATGGGGCCATTTGAAAGCTGCTTAAACTGCCAGTGGGGACTCGGAGGATGGATGAGGGGTCTCCGGGCCGGGACCGTCACTTGCTTTGTTCATGCTCTTCCCTCGATGCACTCACCGCCGGCTCTGCTGTATGCTGCGCCATGAGTTGCATACGACTCGCCCTTATTTGCGCGAACCCCTGGGCATTTTCCAAATAGACCCGATCACGGCACGTATAGTGATTGACTCGCAGCCTGAGAGCGACAGCCGAAGGATCAAGATGCGTCGTAGGGCACGAGGGCTCGACGAAGGAAAATCAGATAGAATAGAACTTTTCTCCAATGCGAACAAGTTGTCGTCGCGTCTACGACTTCATGGCAGACGTGTTCGCTACCCGCGTATAGTTGGAGGAGCCGAGGGCATGGATCCTTGCCTTGCCGGGGTGCTGAATGGAAGTGCCGCCACGGAGCATGAAGCTCATCTTGGTGCGAGTGAGAATGCAGGTGGGTCTGTACCCTTTCCACGCTGTCCTTTTTTCATCTACTTCACAGCACAGTCAGGTCCCAATGACGATAGAGGGACTGCGCCTCGTCACGGAGTAATTCACCCACGTGCCAATGGTGTTCCAATCCTCAAAGGTGGGATACTCTTCGTCGTGACGCTCAATATTCCTCAACCTATCTAGACATTTTGCCACCGTCTCCACAGAGTCCCATTTCTACTCTAGCGCATGGCTTAGAGCGTGTACTTTTCCGGTGAGAATGTTAAAAACAGAGCGCATTTTAAATACTCACAGTAAACTTTTCAGTCCCGGAGTTCAGTGGCTGCAATATCCCCAATCCAAAGTGTACCATTTCACGACTTGGCTGGAACAAATTATCCCAGTGAGAAACTTTGCGTTTGAACGTCTCCAGACTTTCGTGCCTAGCTCGCGTGATGAGGTTCGCAACCACTCGTTCACTAACGATTTTGTTAAAACTGCCCACCTAGGATCTCTACGCCGTTGCAAAACGTGAACGCCGAAAGTATGCAGGATCAACTTCGTCTCTGTCGGGTCTTCTTGGCCAAATATACTACCTTATATCTGGCGACAAGCTCGTAAATACAGCAAATCTCAGCAGGTGTTTCAGAACGAAGGTATGAATATCCAACGACTCACTCCGCTTGTCTCAGTGATCCGCCTTAGCCTCGAACATTCACTTCAGGTCAAAGGGGAGCGGCTTCTGTTATATTGAACTATCGTAATGGCGTGTACTTGATTGACAGCGCCGAGGGAGTCCCAGGATTATCAAGAAAAAACATTCTGGCTTGGATGGTACGAAAGCGTGTATTTACCGCACCTCCTTTACCGCTTGATAACCCTTAATGCAGGGAACTTTACTGGAGAAATTCCTTACACACACCCCGAGGGAATTTCTACAACTCACGCGTTCCGCTGATAATTCTGCAGTCGTGGACAAAGAGCCTAGGCGCGAGGCATATCGATACTCGAAGGTAGTCTTTCGTTTCATCCTTCTATACGTCTGAGTAATATTTCTTTCACAGTCAGACAAGTTTGCTTTACGCTCTCAACTTGACTGTTTCGATAGTCGTCTTCCTGGAACTGGAGTGTTTGATATCAAGACGCGCGCCGTCACGGCTATACGGCATGACCTACTTAACTTCGAAGAGAGCTCCGGTTATCAAATCCACACTGACCGGGGTCTCATCGAAAGCTTTGAGAAAGAGTATTATGACCTCATCCGATCCGCGTTCCTTAAGTACAGGTGAGTTCTTATCGGTTTAACGGGGGAACTGTATCATCTTATTGCATGCACAGCTTTCAAGCACGCATTGGTAACATGGATGGCGTTTTCGTTGCGTATCATAACACAAAAAGGATCTTCGGGTTCCAATACATCCCATTATCCGAGATGGATGCTCGACTTTTCGGAGAACACGCCTCTGGCAATGCTGTATTCGAGAAGTGCCTTCAACTTCTTGAAGCAGTATTAGAAGAAGCTACACGGGAGCTCCCACACCAGGTATGCTCACGAAATGAGAGTGTCCCAGCCATAATTAATGTATACCAGTCCATTCGTCTCACTGCAGAAAAACTAAAATGTGAAGACAATCTGAGAGTGTTCCTCGAACCTGCAGACTGGGATGAATTCAATGGATCAAGCCCAGTAATACAGCTGGATGTGTTTATCAAAAGTTACATTGGTGAGAGTGCCACAGACGGTCCGAGTGCCGTGGAGAAATCAAGTCTACCTTGTATGTCACCCTTGCCAACCCTCTCTGCGACCTTCTTCACTGACCGGTTATGTATTGTAGGGACTGTACGCTGGTCTGTTTCGAAGTCGACTCTTGATCCCGATAGCATACGCGACAATGTCGCTTGTGCACGCAAACGTGCTACTCACCTGCTATTCCTTCCGACGGGAGTGCGTTCACAAGAGATGGAGAAATTCTGGCATGAGCTGCAGTTTAACCCAGTTGCACCTGTGGAGGTACCTTTCAAAGCCGAAATGTTTCGCAGACCGCCGACGAACATAATACGTCTACGTCGACTGGCACGAAAGGGGCGGCGGCACCTCGAACACTCTTTACGCAAGCGGAAGGGTAGGCCCAAGTTCGTACTGGGCATCCCCGACGATGCCAAAAAGGTTGCCCGGCTGCTGGCCTTAGCTCATGGGCCGGATTTTGCGCAGACTGTCGGTAAAAGCAATCTGGACGCCGTTGATAACACCACTACCCCCAACCTCACCACCAAACTTAGACCCAGACCCAGACACAAACAAAGACTGATTGGGTCGTCAAGTATGCGGTTGGCGAACGTAGCGTCCGAGAATCAAGAAACTGCTCGGAGAGTCAAGGCTTCTCGCGTGATGGACTCCCAGACGACAACATCCATTAATGACACGACGCAGGTCTACTAGAAGACCTTTTCTGCGGATGGTCCTCGCTATATCCTTTCTGGAACCGCTCGATGAAGCGCTCTCGAAGAAAGAAGCACACGGATTTACGACAATATCGGGACCCCATAGAGATGTTTGTCGGGAATCACGGTTGTATAATCGCACTCATAATTGGCACCATGATTCGACTTACTGTACCGTGTATCAATAACTCCTAGTATATTGCACATTTACTTGCAACCATACCCCATCGCCTCATCGACTACGTCTCATTTACTTGACCCTGAGCAACACACGATTTTGGTCTTACTGCCTGAGTCATCTAGAAGATCGTTTTCTGACAATCGATCTCTTGGCATCACTCACTCGGTGGAAGACAGTGACGCAACACCTCCAACTGACAGAATATCCACCGGAACCTGTTCGACAAGTTGAACAAGTATCACAAATACTATGCAGTTCACTCACATTCCATCAGCTCTTTCTGTCCTCTGTCCTCCATCTCTTCATAATTGATTCCGAATTCGAGTAAACCACCGACTTGACATACTCCACAATGTCTTTCTTTTGTCCGCTCTGGTCATGAAGGGACACTCGCCGAGAAGCCAGGGGTTCAAGGACATTTCGTATATCGATTTCTGGGCGACTCGTGATACACATATGAAGGCTCGAAAGACCAAGTTCGACGAGTTCCTTGACAAGCTCAAGAACCCTCTCGCGAGGTGAAGGAATCCCATGAGTGTTCGGAGATTCGTCGAGTGCGTCGACAATCAGGTAGATAGGACGTTGATCTGGGAGTGCTAGCATCTTTTTCAAGCATTCGGCCAAAATGGGATCACTAGGCTGGTGCTTGCCCTCGTCGTGAGCCAAATAAAAGTTTCAAGAGGATGTCACAACGCGGATTCGAGGAGGCAGAAAATTGGGTGAGAAGAGAAGCGACCAGGTCGCGTAGGCCTTGCTTTCTGGCGTCTCGAAAATCGAAATAGCAGTAGCCCATTGACCCACTTCCGGCCTTGCACATATCTTTAATATCTTGAATGGCTGTGGAACTGACAAGAGATATCAGTCATCTCCGAGAAAAACAATCAAGAATGCACGAACCAAAGGATACTTTTGCCCGAGCCAGCTACAATCAGGATGATATTAGAGCGTGTCAAGTTAGAAAGAGTACGGTGCGAACGTTTTCCGTCAACCCAGAGAAGTGAACCTGTCGACTTCCACTCCTGATAGATGCTGCCTTGGAAGAACCAAAATGCCATTTTCTTGCCGCGATTTTCGTAGTGATGCTCCCACCTTTCGATGGTCCTCGAGTGTAGACCCAATGCGGTTGTAATCTGATCAATGCCCCATCCTTCCTTCAATAACAAGTATAAGGCCCTTTGTTTCATATCCGTACTGATCATACGATATACCGTGTGTGTCTAGGGTGAGTATAACAACGATTGGGAGTGGATTGGAGATGAGGAAAGTGTTTTAGAGAATTTTAGATTTTTCGGATTTTTCGCGATTTTCGAACCGCCACAAAACGCGCGGACAAGAATTTCCGAAATGAGTGTAAGGGGAGCGCTCTCAGCCAGAGTACCAAAACCCCGAAAATAGGGGATGGTGGTGGTACGAGGTCAAGGAGGGATGACGACAGGGGTCGTAATGATGGATTCTCAGTACGTTCAGTGGTACTGAGGATGCGGACATCCCGTAAAGTGTTCGTGAAAGGTATGTATATAGAGGATGTTGATGTGAAGGAAAGGGAGGACGCAGAGCCGGTTGAAAATCTTGATACCCCCTGGCAGTACGAGTGCGTCCGAGTCAGTTGACAGACGCTATGGAGCCATACTCACAATGAGGACGACATGGAGTAAAGCCCGAGGCTTATTCCACCCGATCGTTCCCGGTGCGGTTTACAGTGACAAGGATGCCAGGCCCGCACAAGGAAAACCCGGTAGTATTGGATGTGGTTACCGGTAAAGAGAGACATTGGTGGACTTCGTGTTGACCTAACAAGCAAGTGGACTGCCCCATCCCCCAAGGAACGTAACGTAACTGCCCTGTTCGTGGGTCTAGATCGCCAGCCTGGGCACCTGTGTCACAGGACGTGGCTGTATCGCCCGACCATAATTTCATCTTCGTACCGCGAGTCTTGCAACCATACGGTTTTGGTCTTATTGCCTGAGTCATTCGATCTCTTGGCATCACTTCACCCTACCAAGAAAAAGGAAGATCAATAAGTTGGAGCTCCGACCACGTTTCAAGTTGTTTACAATAACAGTAAAATTACTTCTGAAAAAAAAAAGAATTCGAACTGCTCGTTCGTCAAGTCGAGCTCATCATGCTCGAGCTTCTAGCCGGGCCATGCGCGGATCCCTCGACCTCTGTAGCTGCCTCTCCCTCCTCATCGCCCTCGTCTTCACGACCTTCCTCCTGCACCCGCATACGCTCGCTCTCACGGTCCACCGTACGCTCGATCTGGTCCCGCATGTGTGCGACCTCCTCATCGACGCGCGGTGTGACACGCTCGACGCCAGCGGCCTCGGCGAGCGACACGCGCGCGCGATGCTTCGTGAGGTGTGCAGAACGCCGCGGGGGACGCTTCAGGCGACGGCGGGCTACCATCACTGGGACGGAGCATTTCTGGATTAGATAGTGCGATGTTGAGCCCAGAAGGATTCTGTGTTGGTGTTAAGCATGTATATGAGTGTCAATGGTGTGCGTGAAGAATTAGAGTACTGTATGCCACTAACCCTTTCAGCTGGCCAACGCCGCGCGAGCCTACGATAAGCATCAAAGGTTCGACATGGTCGACGACGTCTGCCAGGCGTTAAAGCGTCTTACACAAGGAAGTTCCTTGACCGGCAGACTTACCGAGGATCATGTGCCTAGCGTTCTTTGCGTGCCAAGCCTGACAAGATATTGTTACGTTCAACCGGGTCCGCTGAAGAAGACTGGTCGCTTGACGACACAAAATGTAAGCAAGACCTTGACGCTAAAGATATTTATCAGAACTATCGTTACATGGGAAACGTGATATTCACGCACCTCCTGCTGACATCGTAGTTTGTTCGCACGTTCCCCAGGGTTTGCAGAAGGAGGATCGACTGTTAATTAACCCGTCAGCCCCTTGCGAATAATGAGACATCCGTGAGGAAATTTAATTTCCTTTGCTTTCGTTCTCGGCAACCGAGACAATTAGCCTGGGTCTCGAGATCAGTCAGGTGCTCTACGGCTTTCAGATAATCTGACTCACATTTCGTCTCCATCTTTGAGAACGGTACCTATTCCCCATTCAACGGCATACCGGCTTTCGTCGCTCAGGTCACTTGCGATCACATATCTCCGAGGACGGCGACCACTCTCCCTGAGGGTGCGTTCAGGGTCGCCCTGGGTGAGTGAGATTGTACACCTGTCGCGCTGGAAGACGGGTCGCCCTGTCTGCATGAGAGTGGTAGGGAAGTACGGTTCGGGTGGCACGACGACATTCACACCTTCACCTAGAGGGTCAGGTATCTCGAGAGGGTCTGGCTCGGCAACGTCCGCAGCGACAAGGGAGTTAGCCTCCGTGTTGGCTTCGGTGACAGAATCGAACTGATCATTGTCGGGCACTTCTTCTTCCGAATCGCTCCCGTTGTCCGAGTAGGCGTCGCCTTGGGACTCGTCGTCAGAGGTATACGTACTGCGTGGACGGTCTCGGGTGGACTCGGTATCGGATTCGGCGTCAGATTGGGCGAGCGCGGGGACATTGGGGGAAGAATCACGTGTGCGGGAACGGCGGAAGTGGAAGGGCGACATGCTCCGCGAGCGCAACGCAGACGGAGAATCTTCTTGACCGATGCGGGAAGTGGATGATGAGCGAGCACGCTGGCTATCCGACCCCTTGGCCTTTGAATGCGAGCGTCCACGACCATCATCGCCATTGTTACGAGAGAGGGACAAATATGAAAGGCCACCCATCATCGAGCTGAGCGACATCCGCCCGAACGAGCCAGACAGGCGGGATGCGCCCGTCTCCGGGGTCTGGCCGCCCTTGGTGGAGGAGGCCGTCGAGGACGTGCGCTCGAGCCCATTTGAGTCTGCCTGTTGCTTTGTTAGTACGGTTGAAGAAGGCCATCTGGAAAAGAGGGGAGTTGAGGGTCGGGAAGAAGCGGGTGAAGAGCATTCTGATGTGGAATTTGTGCGGGAACTGGGCGCATTGGGGATTTGTTGGGAGGCCGAGGAGGAGGGAAGGCTGGCGACGGAAGAAGAAAGGGTACGACTGGCATAGGATTGGAGTTCGACGCCCTCTTGAGGAGAGACGAGGGGAGTTGAGGCCTGCTCTTTGTCCTTGTCCTTTGAAGAGCCACCGCCGTAGACGGACTTCCAGCTGATCCTCCGCGAGACGGGAGGTCGATAGTCCCGTTGACGATCGGCCATCAAACAGGGAGGGGGAAGGAGGAAGAAAAGACGGGGGTGTAAGGTGTGGCTCACCTGAAGATTGATGCGACACGGCAAAAGCTGTGAAAGTCTGTCTTGGCAACACACAAACCGTCTCAGCGGCAACTCACCCCCTCCGAACTCTCTTTCGCCGTCAATAATCGCTCCCGGCTGATGTGAGAGCGCTTAACTTACTTCCCACATCGTTGGCCTCGACGGTATTTCGTGTAGAAAAAGAAAATCAATGTAGTACACTCTTATCTACCGGGTAATCCCTATTTACGACTGTCCAAATATTTCCTCCATAAATGCATCCGGATTCGGGGGACGTCCGAGGAATTCCTGTCAAATGATAAGTCTCGATATACATCGACGGATTCGCCTCCTTTACCTCAAGTGATTCCAGCTCCTCCCGGCTACCACCAGGTAGCAGGATACTCTTCCGGTAGCGATCTCCGCGTGCGGGATCGAGAGGATCGCTCTTGAAAACAGTCGAATACATGTCCGCAGCAAACACTAGCGAGTAGGTGTACCTGCTCGTCCCCTGTAAGTGCTAGAAGACACACAAGGCTTCGAGACTCACCCATAGTACCCGGCGTCGTATCCGCCAACGATGTGTCCGAACGAACCCTGGCCCGCACTACGCTTCCCACCTTTCATCAGCGAAACACGCTCCCGCAAATCATTCCACAGCGCCGTCGCATCTTGTTTGTCTACGCAGATCGTCCATTCCAACCTTCAAGATAACATTCGCAACTGACTTACCTTTGCTCGTGTGCACCTGATAGTCAAACCAAGCGAAGAAAAGCTGCCGCAAGTAGAAGAGCCCGACGTTGACATAGCGGCTGAAGAGTTCGGCAAATCAGTCCAGATAGACGCTGAGGGTACAACCATGCCAGCATACCTTCGAACAAGCCTTGAGATCAATTCATCCGAAAGCGCCTCATTTGTCTTATAATGCCTCGACACTTTCTTTAATACTTCAGGTTCCCAGCACCTGTCAAACCGAAATCAGGGTGCAGTCCAAATGCCGGTGTCACAAGATGCACCAATTCTCCAACATTTGCGAGGGCGCCTCTACAAAGTCGCGTGCAACCCTTGTCCCATGGAAGCGCGAGAACTGCGTGCGGCTCAGCAAGCCATGAAAGACGTGACCCATTTCGTGGAAAAACGTGACGACATCGTCATGACGCATCAGTGCCGGACGATCCGGAGTAGGCTTGGCTAAGTTGGCAACCATCGCAGCCAATGGATAGTTCCGCTTGCCGTCTGGACGAATGTATCCAGGTATCAGGGGCCAGACAGCCGCGTGGCTGTACTTGGAGGCTAAAGACGTCCTAACGTCAGCCACACGGCAGGAGAGACACAAGATAACGTACCACGCGGGAAGAGGTCAAGGTAGCAATATCCCACAAAGTCGGATTCATCTTT
>WNFQ01003406.1_pt1 | contig 12569 bp, 10 predicted proteins | sample 5400171 | NCBI WGS metagenome assembly WNFQ01 (sample SAMN13153356, study PRJNA577476) | soil metagenome | isolation source: 20 cm soil under Madrone tree | place: USA:California | collected 2016-06-14
CCTGATTGACCTCCAAAAAGGTCATCTTCAATTTGCCAAGGAGATCCATCAGCAGAGTGTCTTCCTCTGGCGCAAGATTGCCCTTGGTCTTTTCGTGCAGGGCGTCGAGCATGTCGATCAATTCGCGCGCAGCTTCTGGATCAATCATCGGCTGGCCGGAGCGCGGATCCGCGTAAGCGCCTAGAACCATGGCGGCGTTGCTGCCGAGCATGCGGACCAGGTTTTCGAACGCGGGCAACCGCGCGGGCAACTCTGCCGGAGGTACCGCGGCAGGGGCTGTCACCGGCTCCGCAGGCGCAAGCGGGCGCATCGCGGCCTCGCGCTTGGCTTCGCGCTCTGCTTCTTCCACTACTTCTTTGCGCAGCTCGCCCTCGGAGGTAAACGGGCGCCGGTCAATGACGCGGAACGACTCTTCCTGTTTCTTTTCGGACAAAGGACATTCCTTAACGATGTAGTTCGAATTTAGTTTATCACGGTTGTAGCTTTGGGTCGCTCCCGCACTTGAGCCGGGGCCAGTGGCGAGCTTGTCAAAGGACCGGCGTCACCGTAGAGTGGAACGCTTGACGAAAGCGGGAAATATTCCGAGACATGACGCGCCCCCGCAAAAAGCAAACAAAGAACGGAAAGAATCCGCGGCGCCGCCGGGCTAAACCGGTAAAGCGGGCGCAAGAGACTCCGGGCGAATGGTTTGAAAAGCTCGTGGCCGTGCAGGCTCGGCTTCGCGCCCCGGGCGGCTGTCCCTGGGATCGCGAACAGACTCACGAATCGCTGCGAACCTATTTGATTGAGGAGGCCTACGAAGTCCTGGAAGCGCTGGAGAGCAGGAACGACGCCAAGTTCGCGGAGGAGATGGGCGATCTTCTCCTGCAGATCGTATTTCATTCGCAGATGGCGCAGGAGAGGGGTGGTTTTACGATTTCAGATGTAATCCGCGAAATCCACGACAAGATGATTCGGCGGCATCCCCATGTTTTTGGAGAAACGCGTGCGAAAGATGCAGCGGACGTATTGAGAAACTGGGAGCAGATCAAAGCCGAGGAACGGCGTTCGAAAGCTAAAAACCCTGTCAATCACTCTGGAAGCAAGCCGGCGAGAGAAGCCTCGCTGCTCGATGGCGTGTCGCGCGCCCTTCCCGCAACCCTGGAAGGTTTCCAGCTTACGCGAAAAGCCTCGCGCATCGGCTTCGACTGGGAGACTGCCGGAGGCATCTTCGAAAAGATGGGCGAGGAGACCAGGGAATTGCAAAATGCTCTGGACGCCCGGGAACAACCGAAAGTTGAGGAGGAGCTCGGAGATTTGCTCTTCGCTGCTGTAAACCTCGCGCGATTTCTGAAGGTAGACCCGGAGATTGCCCTGAAAAAAGCCAATGAGAAATTCTCTCGAAGATTTCGCTCCATGGAAAAGCTGGCGCGGGAAGGCGGGCGGGAGTTCAAGAATCTACCGCGACAGGAAATGGAAGCGCTCTGGGATCTCGCCAAGCGGACGGAGCAGAAAATCGAACGGAGTGGGGCGCGAGCCAAGCGATGAGTTCGGATATCGTTGTCCGCGAATGCGAAAGCCTCGATGAATTTCAACGTTGCGTGGACCTGCAACGCGAAATTTGGGGGGAAGCAGACCTCGAAGTTGAGCCGGCCACGCTGTTCGTCGTCGCCGCACATACGGGCGGCGAAGTGCTGGGCGCTTTCGATGGCAAGCGTCTCGTGGGTTTCACGCTCGCGGTCGTCGGACTCCAGGGCGGCGTCCCTTACCTACACTCGCACATGACCGGCGTGCACAGCGAATACCGTGACCGGGGTGTTGGCCGCATACTGAAACTCTTTCAGCGAACCGAAGCTTTGGGGCGCGGCATCCGGCTCGTTCAGTGGACCTTCGATCCTCTCGAGCTCCGCAACGCGCACTTCAATTTGAACAAGCTCGGCGCGATTTGCCGGAAGTATTGTCCGAACCTGTATGGAGTGACGACGAGCCCGCTTCACAGGGATTTGCCCACGGATCGTTTGCTGGTGGAATGGCATCTGGACTCCGCGCGGGTGGTCGCGGCGATCGGTGACCTCGCCAAGGATCCCGTCGAGGCGCCGGCGTTTATCGAATTGCCTCCGGATCTGGAGCGCTGGCAGCGCGAAGGTTCACCCGAAGTTGGCAGAGTCCAGGCCCGCATTCGCGAAGAGTTCACCAAGTGGTTTGCGAAAGGGTATGCCGCGGTCGGTTTGCGAACGACCGGAGCAAGCAGGGCCTACCTCCTGACGCCATGGAGCGACTTCTGAACCTTTTGGGAAAAGCAAGCAACTGAGGAAACATGCACGTTCGAGAAATCACGTTGAGAGAAGTGCGGATGAAGCTGGTGGCTCCCTTCGAAACCAGCGCGGAACGCACCGACGTCCGTCGCATCATTCTCGTGGAAGCCTATGTGGACGGCACCGCCGGCTGGGGCGAGTGTGTTGCCGGAGAAACTCCCGCGTACAGCCCGGAAACCACGGACACGGCATGGCATATTCTGCGCGATCATCTCTGGCCGCTTTTGAAGGGAAGGGAATTTGGCTCGGCTGCCGAAGTCTGGGACCTTCTCGGCCATGTACGCGGCCACAACATGGCAAAGGGTGCTCTCGAAGCGGCGATCTGGGAAGCCGAAGCCAGGCAAAAATCCATTCCTCTTTCGAAACTCCTTGGGGGAACGCGCGAGGAAATCGCTTGCGGCGTCTCCGTTGGCATCAAAGCTTCGCTGGATGAACTCGTTGCAGCGGTGAAAAAGGAACTCGCCGCCGGCTACCAGCGGATCAAAATCAAGATCAAGCCTGGCAAGGATCTGGAGCAAGTGAAGCGACTGCGGCAGGAATTTCCGCTCATCAAGCTCATGGTGGACGCCAACTCCGCGTATACGCTCGAAGACTGGCCTTTACTGAAACAGCTAGAGGGTTTTTATCTCATGATGATTGAACAGCCGCTCGGCTGGGACGATCTCTACAGCCACGTCGAACTACAGAAAAAGCTGGACACCCCGATCTGCCTCGACGAATGCATTCACACCGAAGAGCAAGCGCGAGCCGCCGTGGAACTCGGCGCCTGCAAAATCATCAACATCAAGCTGGGCCGCGTCGGCGGCTACACGGTCGCGCGCCGCATCCACGGTTTTTGCCAGCAGCGCGGTGTCCCCGTCTGGTGCGGCGGCATGCTCGAATCCGGAATCGGCCGCGCGCACAATATCGCTCTCTCCACGCTTCCGAATTTCACGCTGCCCGGAGACGTGACCGCCAGCAAGCGCTATTGGGCGGAAGACATCATCGATCCCGAAGTGACCGTGTCGGCGCAAGGCACGATTCGAGTGCCCACCGGACCCGGCATGGGATTCGAACCGCGCCGCGAACTCGTCGAAAAACTCACCGTACGAAAAGAACGGCTGGCCTGATTCCGTGCAAATCGAACCGGCAGCCGGGCGAGCGCCCGCCCGTGGCGTCATCACCGCATCGATTGCCCTGCTGATCGTCGTGTGGGCCGTCAACTTCATCGCGGCAAAAATTGGACTGTTGTACCTGCCGCCATTGGCAATGGCTTCTTTCCGTGTGGTTTTCGCGGGTGCCTTCATGGTTCCCACGTATTTCCTCTGCTCGCGAATGCCGGCGTTCTCGGAAGCCACGGCTTTTCGGCGTCGCGGGTTCGCTGCGCGCGACTTCTGGATATTTCTATATTTGGGTTTTTTCGGCGTGGCCGTAAACCAGATTTGCTTTACGGTTGGGCTTCATTTCACGTCCGTGAGCCATGCCGCCGTTATTGTAGGCATGGGTCCTATCTACATCCTGGCGCTGGCCGTGGTTCTTCGCTTGGAGCGCGCGACAGGGCGCAAGGTGATTGGAATGCTTATCGCGCTCCTTGGCATTGCGGTGCTTGCCTCCGAGAACGGTATTTCGGTTCATTCCGCGTCGCTCGAAGGCGACGCCATCACCATGACCGGCTCCATTGGCTTTGCCATGTACGTCGTTCTTGGCAAACGCGTAGCGGGGAAGTACGACACTCTAACCATGACGGCGTTCAATCATTTTGTCGGAGCGCTTATTGTGCTGCCGTTAGCTATCTACGAGGCCAACAATATGTACGGCATGTACGGCGCTGGAAATTGGCCGCTCCCCTGGCAAGCCTGGGCCGCCATAATCTACATGGCAATTTTCAGTTCCGCTCTGGCATACGTTTTTTATTTCTGGCTGCTTCGCTACCTCGCAGCCTCGCAATTGAGCGCCTTCACCTATCTTCTGCCGGTGCTGGCAACCATCCTCGGGATTTTCTGGCTTGGTGAGAAGGGCTCATGGGTTCAACTACTGGGCGGAGCTCTGGCGCTCGCCGGCGTCCACTGGATCGAATCCGGCCGGGAGCCCGCCGGATGACTTTGCCGGCTATCCGTCTATTCCTTGTGCCGGTCCATATGAATCTTGCTAAGAAACACAACCGCAGAAACCCAGACCGCGCCGGCACAGTACCCGGCGATGACGTCGCTGGGGTAATGCACTCCCAGATAAATACGCGAGTATCCGATCAATCCGATGAGCAGCACTGCGCCCGTCCAGATGCACCATTTGGCCGCGCGTCCGCTTGCACGCGCTGCGAGTATCGCAGCAAGCACGCCATAAAAACAGAATGCACCCATGGCGTGCCCGCTCGGAAAGCTAAATGTGGCTGGAGTGGGTCCAAAATAGGCAACGGGCCGGGGGCGATGGAATGCCAGCTTCAACGTTACATCGAGCGCAGCCATGCCAACCATCGTCATCGCCAGCAACGCCGCCGTGCGGGCCTGGCGGAAGTAGAGAAAGGCGCCGATCGCCAGGATGCACAATGCGGTTACCAACGTGACGGATCCAAGGAACGAGAATGCCTGCATCAGCCAGGTAAGCCCGGGCGCAGCGTGCTGGTGCACCGCATCCCGCACGAATTCGTCGAATTTCTGGGTGTCTCCCTCGAGCATTTCATCCGCCAGCCAACCGAAAACGAACAGCGCTGTCGCGGCGATTAGAAGAGCGCCGAGGAGCAGGAATCCGCTTTTTGCCTCTTTGGGTTTTTCCATGTCCTTGGATTCGATGAGCCTCGGAATGTTACCTTGTCTAACTTGATTGGTCGAATCGCCGCAAGTTTCCCTCAAACGCCCTCTCAGGAAAGTGACCTCAAAGCAGGTGGCGCGAACTGCGCTTTAATGGAAGAATAGCCTGGCGGCGGCATCGCAGTCGCAAGATACTCGGCCGTTTCATTCCGCACAGTTGACCGGACGGCAGGAAGTCCAGCCGTCGAGGAGGCAAGACCTTGCCCGGCATCCCTTTGCGAAATGGCGGACCTTCAGCCCGAATTGCCGTTATACCCGGCGATGGAATCGGCAAGGAGGTCACGCCTGAGGCGGTCAAGGTGCTGCGGGCGGTCACCGCATCGGCCAAGCGGCCCATGGAGTTCATCGAATTCGACTGGGGCGCGGACAAGTTTCTGCGTGAGGGCGTAAGCCTCCCAGTCGGCGCCGTCGAAATGCTGCGCGATGAATTCGACGCCATTCTCTTTGGCGCGCTCGGGGATCCCCGCGTTCCCTCGAATCAGCACGCCGCCGATATCCTGCTGGGGCTGCGCTTCAAGCTGGATCTCTACGTCAACGCCCGGCCCGTCGAACTACTCCATGACCGTCTCACACCCCTTCGCGACCGCACCGAAAAAGACATCCGCCTAATGGTCTTCCGCGAGAACACCGAGGGCCTCTACGTGGGTGTCGGCGGATTCTTCAAGAAAGGTACCTCCGACGAAATCGCCGTCCAGGAAGATGTCAATTCCCGCAAAGGCGTCGAGCGCATCATTCGCTACGCCTTCGAATACGCCCGGCAGAACGGCCTTAAGCGCGTATGCATGAGCGACAAATCCAACGCCATGAACTTTGCCCACGACCTCTGGCAGCGTGTCTTCAAGGAGGTCCGCCAGGAATTTGCGGCGCTCGACTCCCGCCATCTCTACATCGATACTCTGGCGATGGAAATCGTCCGCGATCCCCGGCAATTCGACGTCATCGTGACTTGCAATCTCTTCGGCGACATCATCAGCGACCTGGGCGCACAGCTCGCCGGCGGCCTGGGCCTCGCCCCTTCCGGCAACATCCATCCCGGAAAAACCTCGTTATTCGAACCCGTGCACGGCTCGGCACCGAACATCGCCGGAAAGGGAATCGCCAATCCGCTCGGTTCCGTTCTCGCCTCCGCGATGATGCTCGAATTCCTAGGCTGGAAGCCGGAGGCCGTGGCGCTTCGCGAGGCTGTGCGCGCGGCCCTCCGGGAGAACTATGTGACACCCGATCTCGGCGGCGAAAAGCGAACGCAAGCAGTTGGAGATTGGCTCGCTGATCGAGCAGAATCGAAGTTAAAGTAATACTTTAGGTAGAGTCCGGCCCTACTTAGGCGCCTACCGGCGGCGCACCAATTGTGTCAGCAGCACTCCAAGCAGGAATCCTCCGACGTGCGCCCATACGGCGACGCCCCCCTTTGCACTGGCCCCTAGCGCGTCAATCCCTGCAAGAAACTGAAGCAGAAACCAATAGCCAAGAATGAAGACCGCAGGGATCGGAACCACAAAAATGAACACGAGGGTGAGGATCCGTTCTCGAGGATAGAGCACCATGTACGCGCCCATGACTCCCGAAATCGCCCCGCTTGCGCCGAGGGCCGGAATCGTCGAGCCAAGATTGAAAAGGACGTGAAGTAATCCCGCGCCGAGCCCGCAGACCACGTAGAAGAAGAGATACGGCAAGTGGCCAAAGGTGTCCTCGACGTTATCGCCAAAAATCCAGAGGAAGAGCATATTCCCTGCAAGGTGGAGGAACCCCGTATGAAGGAACATGCTGGTAATCAGCGGCAGAAAGGCGGCCTCGAAACCCACGTGCCCGTCTAGAAAGGCGGGGATGCGGGCCGGAATCGTGGCGTTGGACAATATGAATAGCTTCAGGTCGTAGGGGGGAAGCGCGAGCTGGTAGAGAAATACGACCACATTGGCAAGAAGGAGCGTGATATTTACGACCGGGTAGCTTCGGGAAGGATTGTTATCCTTGAGCGGAATGAGCATGAGTTGTGGTCCACAGCAGAGTAGCGAATCGCAAAAGAAAAGGAAATGAAAAGAGGAGGGAATAGGGCCGGCGGGATGCGTCCGATAATATTCGCCTCAAGAATTCCCCGGTTAACAGAATAATTTCCGCCCAGAATCCGCGCGAATAGCTGGGCTTTTCGCGAGCTCTTGCGCCGGAGAATGCGTATGCCGCATTCTTTAATCTCAAATTTTCCGGCTCCGCGATCCCCGGAATTCTGCAAAAATTTCCACCCAAAGATTGCGCCGCGAGTGCGCGTATGGTATTTACAATAGTTCCGCGTGTGCATGCGGTTCGAGCGTTGTGCGGCAATTCGTTCGACGCAGCGTCGGCACGCCGACAGCTCATGCCTGCCCGGGAAACGGAAGCCATCATCCTGAAGACATTTCCACTGGGCGAGGCGGACCGCCTGGTTAGCTTTCTAGGACGGTCGTCCGGGCGCGTGCGCGGCGTGGCCGCAGGAGCCCGGCGCTTGAAGAACCGCTATGGCTCCACGCTCGAAGTTCTCTCTCACGTCCAGCTCTGGTACGTCGAGAAGGAAACTCGGGATCTGGTGCGCATCCAACAGGCCGAATCGCTCGAGTCCTTTCACAAGGCGCAGAGCGATTATGGTCTGAGCACCGGCCTGGCTGTGGTGAGTGAAGTCTCGGAACTGGTCCTCCCGGAGCACGAAGTCTCGGAATCCATGTTCCGGCTGATCCTGCTGGTGGCCCGGGAGGTCGAGCGCACCGGCGACTGGAATCTGCCGCTCAGTTATTTCGCGTTTTGGACGGTGCGACTCGGCGGATGGCTGCCAAGGTTCGATCGCTGTGCCGGATGCGACGAGCCGCTCGGCTCGAAGCCGGCGTTTTATGGCGCGCATCAACCGGGCCTCTTCTGCGAGAAGTGCCGCCGCTCCGGGATGAAGCCGTTGCATCACGAGGCAAGGCTTCTCGCCGAGCGCTTTACCGGCGAGCGGCTCGACCGCATCGAGTTCGACAAATCGATGCAGCCCGTCGGCGGGGAATTGCGAGAAGCTTCCTTGACCTGGATCGAGCACAATATCGAGCGCCGTCTGATTACTCGTGAACTTTTGGAGCAGGATTGAAAGTTAAAGTAAAACTTGAGAAACGACAGCGGGGACTAAACTTCCAGGATTTGATCCTGCAACTCTCCCAGTTCTGGGTGAAGCAAGGCTGCGTCCTTCAGCAGCCGTACGATGTGGAAGTCGGCGCCGGCACGATGCATCCGGAAACGTTTCTCCGCGTACTCGGTCCCAATCCCTATCGCGTCGGCTACGTGCAGCCGAGTCGTCGGCCCGCCGACGGTCGCTACGGCGAAAATCCCAATCGCCTGTACAAGCATTCGCAATTTCAAGTCATCCTCAAACCTTCGCCGGTGGACGTCCAGGATCTTTACCTCAAGAGCCTTGGCGCCATCGGAATCCATCTCAAGGAACATGACATCCGTTTCGAAGAGGACAATTGGGAATCCCCGACGCTCGGCGCTTGGGGCATCGGCTGGCAGGTGCTTCTTGACGGCCTCGAAATCACCCAGTTTACCTACTTCCAGCAAAGCGGCGGCATCGACCTCGATCCGATTTCCGTCGAGCTGACCTATGGGCTTGAGCGCATCTGCGCATTCCTCCAGGGCGTCGAGAGCGTCTATGATTTGCGCTGGTCCGTGGACAAAACCTACGGCGACATTCGCCTCATGGAAGAGCAGCAGTTCTCCGAGTACAGCTTTGATCGCAGCGACGCCGCCGCCACTCGCGCCGAATTCGAACTCCACGAAAAGCAAGCCAAGGAACTCCTGGACGGTTTCAAGGCCGCGGAAGGGAAGGACCGCGCCCGCTGGCCGCTCCTCGCCGCGTACGATCATTGCCTCAAGTGTTCGCACCTCTTCAACTTGATGGACGCGCGCGGCGTTATCTCTACGACGGAACGCGCCGCCCTGATGGCCCGGGTCCGCACCGTGGCCTGCCGCACCGCTGCCGCCTATCTCGAACAACTCAGGGGTGCAACTCCGCGGCGAGAGGTGCGCCCATGAAACCCGTGGCTAAAGACAAGCGCGTCGAACTCCTCTTTGAAGTCGGCTGCGAAGAGATTCCCGCAGGCATGCTTCCGAAAGCCGAGGAAGAACTTCGCACCAATATCGAAAAGCTTCTCTCCGCGGAGAGTCTGTCCGAAGGCGTCACGGTCGAAACCTTCAGCGCTCCCCGCCGATTGACGGCGTGGGTTCGTGGCCTCCTCGCTAAACAGCCCGACGTTGAGACCGAAGTCACCGGCCCACCCAAGTCCGTCGCCTACGACTCCGTCGGCGCGCCGACGCGTGCCGCGTTGAGCTTCGCCGAAAAGCAGGGTGTCCACGTCAGCGGCCTCTACCTGGTCCAGACTCCCAAGGGCGAGTACCTCGCCGCCAAGCAAGTCAGACTCGGCCGCACCGCGGCGCAAATCCTCACCGCTATTCTCCCGCGCGCCGTCCACGATCTCACCTGGCCCCGCTCGATGACCTGGACCGGCCTCGAGGGCGCGCGCTTCATCCGTCCCATTCGATGGATCGTCGCCGTGCTGGAAGGCAAACCTCTGAAACTTTCTGTCGGCGGCATCCCTGCGGGCGACACCACGCGCGGCCATCGCTTCCTCGGCTCCCGCGCCATCCGCGTCAAGAGTTTCGTCGGCTATGAAAAGCAGCTCCACTCGAACGGCGTCATCGTCCGTCCCGCGAAGCGCCAGGAAAAGATCGACAGGGAATTGGCGGCGCATGCCAAGCGCAGCGGACTCGACATCCATGAGGATGCCGCGCTGCGAAAGCTCGTCGTCTATCTCAACGAGTTTCCCACCGTCATCCAGGGTGACTTCGATCCCGCCTTCCTCAATCTCCCGGATGAAATCCTCGTCACCGTCATGCGCGATCACCAGAAATACTTCGCCGTCGAGAAGAAGAACGGCGATCTCGCCCCGCATTTCCTCGCGGTGATTAACGTCGCCGGCGATGCCAGGGGCATCATCCGCGCCGGACACGAGCGTGTCCTCCGCGCGCGCTTTGCCGACGCGCAGTTCTTCTGGGCCTCCGACCAGAAGTGTCGGCTCGCCGACTATCTGCCGAAGCTTGACCGCATTACTTACGAATCCCGCCTCGGCAGCTACCTCGACAAAGTCGAACGCGTCCGTTCTATCTCCCGCTGGTTGACCGAGCAGTGGTTCAACCTGGGCATGCTCCAGGCCCACGTCGCCGAAGCGGACCGCGCCGCCGAGCTCGCCAAGTGCGACCTGGCCACCGAGATGGTGCGCGAATTTCCGGAGCTGCAGGGAATCGTTGGCGGTCTCTACGCACGGGCCCAGGGCGAGCCCGTGGAAGTCGCTGACGCCGTCTACGACCACTATCGCCCCGTCGGGCTCGACGATCCCATCCCGCGCAATCTCACGGGCTGCGCCGTGGCTCTCGCGGACAAACTCGATTCCGTGGTGGGCTGCTTCGCCGTGGGAGTCGTCCCCACTGGATCGAGCGATCCCTATGCGCTACGTCGCGCCGCGCTCGGCATCGTGAAGATCATTCTCGACAAGAAACTCCCCCTCTCGATTTCGCTTTCGATTGGTGCGGCCGCAAAAGCGCTGGTCACGCTTAAGCCCAAGCGCGGCGTCACTCCCGCGCAGGAAGCGCAGATTCTCGAGTTCATTCTCGACCGCGCGAAATTCGTGTTTCGCGAAAGGGAAGGCTTCGGTTACGACGAAGTCAGCGCCGTCTTCCGCGCCGGCGCCGATGATCTCGTGGACGCACAGAAGCGGCTGGCGGCCCTGAAAGCCATCCGCAAGTCGAAGAATTTCGAGCCGCTTGCGGTTTCCTTCAAGCGCATCCGCAAAATCCTGGAGAAGGCAAATATCCCTGCAAGAGACGGCCATCACGTGAACCCGGACCTCTTTGAAACCCCCGCGGAGCGCGACCTCTACTCCGCAGTCCGCGACGCGGCCTCGAAAGTTCAAGCCCAGAAGCGCGCGGGGAAGTATCAGGAAGCGCTTGAAGTCATCGCCGGCTTGCGCAAAGCCGTGGACCAGTTCTTCGATGGCGTCATGGTGATGGCAGAGAACGAAGCCGTACGAAATAACAGGCTGGCTCTCCTCGCAGAACTTCTCCGCGAGTTCACTACGGTTGCCGACTTCTCGGAAATTGGCGGAGAAGAGCGGCGCTAGCTACTTCAAGTATTACTTGAGGTACGTTTTCTGTCGGCGCGCCGACAAGACTCCGGGCTTTTGTTTCAGAACTTGCATTGGCAACAAAAGCTCGACAACCAAAAATCTCAAGCGAGGGACACAGTGAAAAAATGGGTTTACTTTTTCGGGGCTGGCAAGGCGGAAGGCGACGGCACCTGGCGCGATCTTCTCGGAGGCAAAGGCGCGGGGCTCGCCGAAATGACCAAGATCGGCTTGCCGGTTCCCGCTGGCTTCACCATTTCGACCGAGGCCTGCGACTTCTTCTACAAGCACGGCAAGAAGTATCCTCCGGAACTGCGAAAGCAAGTCGCTGACAACATTGCAAAGCACCCTCTCCTCGTCAGTGTCCGCTCCGGTTCCGCACGCTCCATGCCCGGCATGATGGAAACCATCTTGAATCTCGGATTGAACGATCGCTCCGTGGCCGGACTCGCCGCGGTCACGAAAAATGAACGCTTCGCCTACGACGCCTATCGCCGCTTCGTTCAGATGTACTCGACCGTCGTCATGGAAATGTCTAAGGAGGACCTCGAGCACCGCCTCCGCTCCATGAAGGATCGGCGGGGGGTCAAGGAAGACACCGCCGTGCCCGCCAGCGGCTGGAAAGAGTTGGTCGCCGAGTACAAATCCCTCTTCCAGGAAAAGACCGGCAGGAACTTTCCGAACGATCCCATGGAGCAACTCTGGGGAGCCATCGGCGCAGTGTTTGGTTCGTGGATGGCGGAGAAAGCAGTCACCTACCGGCGCGTCGAAAAAATTACGGGCCTTCTCGGCACCGCTGTCAACGTTGTGCAGATGGTGTTCGGCAACACCGGAGACAATTCCGGCACTGGCGTCTGCTTCACGCGCGACCCCAGTACCGGCGAAAAAGTCTTTTACGGCGATTATCTTGTCAACGCCCAGGGCGAAGACGTCGTCGCCGGCATTCGCACGCCCATGCCGCTGCGCGAAATGGCCAAGACCATGCCCAAGGTTTATGTCCAGCTCGAGAAAGTTCGAGTAAAACTTGAAAAACACTATCGCGACATGCAGGACATGGAGTTCACCGTCGAGAACGGCACGCTCTATATGCTCCAGACGCGCACCGGCAAACGCACCCCTGCTGCCGCTTTTCGCATTGCCGTGGACATGGCCAACGAAAAACTCATCTCGAAAGATGAAGCTCTCCTCCGGATCAAGCCGGAAGACATCGAGCGCCTCTTCTATCCGGTCATCGATTCGAAAGTAGACAAGAAATCTCTCAGTTCGAAAATCCTGGCCACCGGCATCAACGCCGTTCCCGGCGCCGCCGTAGG
>WNFQ01004084.1_pt2 | contig 12569 bp, 8 predicted proteins | sample 5400171 | NCBI WGS metagenome assembly WNFQ01 (sample SAMN13153356, study PRJNA577476) | soil metagenome | isolation source: 20 cm soil under Madrone tree | place: USA:California | collected 2016-06-14
AGCGAACCCAGAAGATTGGCCGTATACGGAGCGTCTTGATTATTTGCGATAGAAAACAACCGGGCAGGGACAAGCCCTGCCCCTACAAGGTGAGGAGACATCATGATCTCGACGCAATTTGATTATGTGCGCGCTCAGACACTCGAAGAAGCGTTGACCCTGCTGGCGCAAAACGAAGACGCCAAGATTCTCGCCGGCGGCCACAGCCTGATCCCGGCAATGAAGTTGCGGTTGGCGATGCCGCCCCTGCTCATCGATATCGGCCGCATAGCGGACCTCTCTTATATTCGCGAAGATGGCGGGCAGATCCACATCGGCGCAATGACCTCTCACTATCAAATCGAATCGTCTGAATTACTCAAGCAGATTTGCCCGCTGCTGCCTGAATGCGCCGGACACATTGGCGACGTGCAGGTGCGAAACAAGGGGACCATTGGCGGCAGCGTGGCTCACTCAGATCCCGCCGGTGATTGGCCCGCGGCGGTAATTGCTCTCAACGCGGAACTCGTAGTCGCCAGCAAGGACGGCGAGCGTACGATCGGCGCCGATAAGTTTTTTGTCGATCTAATGACGACCGCGCTCGGGCCGGGCGAGATCCTGCGAGAGATTCGCGTCAACAAACCCAGCGGCCGTTTTGGTCAGGCTTATGTCAAGATGCACCATCCCGCGTCAGGCTTTGCCGTAGTAGGCGTCGCCGCCAATCTCGCGCTTGATGACCATGGCGCCTGTCGCAAAGCGAGCATTGGCATTACCGGCGTCTCGGCAAAAGCATATCGCGCCACCGCGGTTGAGTCGGCTCTGAATGGAAATGCGCTTGACGACGAAGCGACAGCGAACGCGGCCGGGCATGCCACTGACGGCGTGGATGTAAATGGCGATCTGTTTGCGTCAGAGGATTACCGCCGGCATCTGGCCCAGGTCTACACGAGACGTGCAATAGCCTCTGCGAGTGAACGGGCGAAATAGGAATTAGATCCGCAGAATGAGCGCGCCGGCCATTGATCAAGCTACGATCTGAGGACGGTACCGGGAGCGGTAGCGACTGGGTAGTTAATTGATAGGCAGCTCTTGCTTACCCGGTCGCTAACCGCTCCCGGTTCTGACCTCGCCTCAAACTATTATCATGAAAATTCAGGGCACTCAAAAATTGCATGCGCTGCGCGAGCGGGTTTACTCAGCCCTGACCGATCCAAACATCCTCCAACGTTGCATTCCGGGCTGTCAGTCTCTTGAGCAAACTGCCGAGCACACCTATGCGGCAGTATTGAAGGCCGGTGTCGGCGCCATCAAAGGCACGTTCAAAGGTGAAGTGCGTCTGGAAGATATGCGTCCGCCCGATCATTACCGGATTGTCGTCGAAGGAAAAGGCGCCGTGGGATTCGCGAAGGGCTCGGCTGATTTCGATTTGACGGAAGAAGACGGCGGCGCCTTAATCAGCTACTCCGGCGAGTTACAAATTGGAGGCACGATTGCGGGAGTCGGCCAACGCATGATCGAGGCGGCCGCGAAAATGATGGCCGCCAGGTTTTTCGCGGCGTTGGAGGCCGAAGTAACTGCCTCGGAACCGACGATGCCCTCAACTTCCGCCCCTGCGTGACCCCGCGTTGGAGTTCCGCCTTCAGGCGGACGCGGTTTCTATCGCGCGGGGTGACCTTATCAAAACACCTCTAGACGCCACCGAGTGATCGTCTAGTAACCCTTCAGCAGGCTCCGTCTCTGCTCTGCTTTCTCGGCTTCGGTGAGTTTGAAGTTGTATCCATAGATCGCGTTCTCCCAGTTGCCGTACATGGGATTGGGCAGCATGATGAAGCGCTTGCCAAATTCCTCCTGGTAGCGATCCGCGGCCGCGGCCCGGCTCTCTACCGTCCGGCTATTCTCAAACACGTCGGAAAAATCGTTGAGGTCGTCACCCATCAAAAGCACGATGCGAAACTTTGCGCTGACGCTTTGACGGCGCGGTTCCTTGGTCGAGTTCTTCAGATCGGTTTGCACCAGCAGCGTCTGATCGTTGACGTTGGGAAAACCAAGTTTCTTCAAATTGGTGGCAGTCTCCTGCTTCTGCGCTTCATTGCGGTTGGTAATGTAAAAGACCTGCACACCGCGCGAGGCTGCATAGCGCAGGAACTCAACCGCGCCGGGAACGGCGGTGGCGTCAGCACGATTGCACCACTGGGTCCAGGTCTTCTGGTTAAAGTTGACGCGCTGCTGCAACAGCATCCCCTCGTAACGGCTGTTATCAAGGATCGTCTCATCCAGATCGACAATCACAGCGCGCGGCTTTCTATCGCGGCGATTCATTCTCAGGTCGCGATCCAGCATCAGACGCGCCAGCGCGAACGCCTGGTAAGACAGCGCTCGTCTTTCGCCCGATGATTGCTGCCAAAGGACCGCGCCTTCGATGTATGTGTTCTGTGCCGGCTCTGCCGGCGCTTGCGCAACCGCATTGAGCGAAGACAGCGCCAATAATAGAAAGGCCAAAACGCGGGACTTGCGGGGTGAGTGCACGATCAATAGGTTCATCTTTTCTCCAGCGAGTGTGACTTAAGAGAACTCTGCATTTCGTGATGTTCGTGTGATTTCGTGGATCGCGCTCTGGGCACGAACACCTCGATCCACGAACTCACACGAAACCGCACGAAAACAAGGGGTAAGAATCTTTTCTGTTTGGAACCCTAATTCGGTTACAGGCGTTAATGCCTAGCCTTCGCGATAAACGCTTCGATATCGGCAATGCTGCGCGGCAAGGCTGCGGTCATCCACTTGACGCCCTCAGGAGTGATGACCAGGTCGTCTTCAATGCGAATGCCTATGCCTCTGTACTTCTCGAACGCCGGCGTAATGGCCGCAATGAATTTTTGATTCTCGGGAGTCTTCGGCAGATTATCCAGAGCATCCATGCGAACATATATGCCGGGCTCATTCGTAAAGGTCATGCCGGGTTCGAACCGCGCGCCGCCGCCGACATCGTGGACATTCATGCCCAGCCAGTGACCATTCCCGTGCATGAACCAGATCCGGTATTGCTCGGAATTCTGATCCGTGATCAAGCCGAGCTTTAACAGCCCATCCTTGAGAACTGCCAAAGAAGCCCGGTGCGCGTCTGATAAAGTCGCGCCGGGCTTTGCTGCTTTCGCCGCTGCTTCCTGAGCGTCATAGACGATCTGGTAAATCTCGGCCTGCTCTTTGCTGAACTTTCCGCTCACCGGAAAGGTACGCGTTACATCGGCGGAGTAATGTCCGTACTCGGCGCCCACGTCCATTAGCATTAACTGACCCGGCTTCACCGGTCCCTGCGATTCTTCGTAATGCAAAGTCGTAGCGTTCGGCCCGCATCCGACAATGTCCGGATAACCCCAGTTATCGGCGTTGCGCAATTTGAAAGTGTAAGCCACCTGCGCATCCACTTCATATTCCCACCTGGCCTGCGACGCGAAAGCCTGGGCGCGCTGGTGCGCTTCGATAGTGATGTCGATCGCATGCTGCATCAGGGCGAGTTCCATCGGTGACTTACGCAAACGCATCTGAGCAAAGATGGGCGACGCATTCTGAATCGTGAAACCTGGCTGCTTAGTCCATGTGGCCGCGAATCGTTGCTCCTGGCGATACTCTGGACTCTCACCTTCGCGGGGAAAGTTGAGCAAATAAAGTGAGGCCTTGTTTTCGCTCGCAGCATTGAAGAGAGAATCAAAACCGCCGTTGTTTCCCGACGCCGACTCGGTGCTCGTCAGCAAGATATTCTCAGGCTTAGGCCGGTATGCTTCGTGATTGCGCAGGGCTTTGATGAACGAGTCAAACTCATTTGCTTCCCAGATCTCTTTCACCCCGGAGATTTGCGCCGCCTCCTGGGGACTATACATGTGACCCGTCCAGGTCTCCGCAGCAGGATTTCGCTTCGGCAAGAACAGAATTTCAGGCGTCTGTGCATTGCCCGGCATCAGCACCAATGTCGCCCACTTCTGATTCAGATTAGTCAGGTAATAGAAATTGTTTTCCTGACGGAATTGGTAATCGACATCGTTGGTATAGACACGCGGCTCAGCACTGAACATCACCAGGATGGCCTTGGGCCCGATGGTATCCGCGACGTGTCTGCGCCGCGCCGCAAGTTCATCCAGACGCTTCTCATCTGCAAAGATGGGCGCCGGCGGGGTTATGCGAATCGCTGATGGCGGTACCGGTTCTGTGCCTCCGCTAGCGCGGACCAGCGGAAAAGCAAACACTGAAAACACGAGGCCGAGCGTCAGCACCAGCGCTAAATGAAATGTAACTCTTCTATTCATCTTTAACCCTTCAAGTATGGTTGTGGCGGCAAACTTCCAGACAGTAATATTTTAAAAACCAATTTGCTCATCAAGCAAAGGAGGCGTTTCAAGGACGCTGTCGTCTTCGATTGGGTCTATCACCTGGCGGAATCACCTGGACTCTGCCTTTAGGCCCGGTGATGATGCGCGTGCCATCAGGTTGAGTCACGATGCGCGTACCATCAGGGAAAGTTCTAATGTTGGGCATTTGGCCCGCGTCGGGTGGATGGGGCGCCTGGCGGCCCCGGCGATTCCGGAATGGGTCGAACGTCGGTGCAGCCTGCGGCGATGGCGCCGCGTCCGGGTTGGAATTTCGATCAGGGTTCCGGGCCGTATCATGCGTGGCTCCCGGCAGATTGGGCGCCTGCTTCGCTGGCGTCTTTAGTTCCGGCTTTTCGGCCGGCTGTTTCGCGGCGACTGTCCGCTGGCTTGTATCAACCTTCTTTTCGGTTTTCGATTCACTGGTCTTCGCCGGATCTGCCGGAACAGCAGTAGCCTGCGAGGTGTTTGCCGGCTGAGTTGGCGCGGACTGAGATGACTCTAACTGCGCCCCACTCGGCTTAACAGTGGATGGATCCGGTTGCGTCTGTTTGCGCGCGCGATAAGTGTAAAAGGCTGCGGCGCCTGCGGCAATCAGAATCAACAACCCGATGACGCCTAACCACGTGCGCGAATTCTTTCCGCGCGAGTCGGCTTGAACCACAGTGGCTGTCTCGCTTGTTGAGGTTGAGTTTCGGACCTTTGTAGCATCAGCTGCGACCAGGGTTCGGGCTTCACTTCCCAATGGACTTGTCAGCGAAGTTGTTTGATCACCAGCGAGTTTGGTCTTTGCCTCGGAAGTCACTGTGCCTGCGCCTGCGTTCGTCGCCGCGCCGCCAATCAAAACAGTCGCCGCTTCACCCAAAGGATGTTCCGCCGATACTCGCAACGCGTCACGCATCTCATTTGCAGATGAAAAACGGTTGTCACGTTTTTGCGACATCCCTTTGCTAAGAACTGCGGCCACCGCAGGACCCACTTGCGCAGTCACCTGGTTGGCGAGCGGCAATGGATCGGGCAGGCCGTTGACGATTGCTGAGGCGCGACTGAGCGCGTCGGGCGGCTTCACGTGGGTCATTAAATGGAAGAGCGTAGCCGAGAGCGCGTAGATGTCGCTGCGCGGATCAGTTCCCAAACCCTGCACCTGTTCGAGCGGTGCGTAATTCGGCGTATAGCCAAAGATGCTGGCCGAGGTGGTTACGACCGACATCTGACCCGCCGATCCCTTGGCCAGGCCAAAATCGAGCAGCACAATCTGACCGCGCGCTGTCAACTTAAGATTCTGCGGCTTGATGTCGCGGTGAATGATCTGCGGATCCTGGGTATGTAGATAGTCGAGCGCGTCACAAAGCTGATCAGCCCAGCGCAGCACTTCTGACTGCGGAAAGGGACCGCTCTTTTGCGCCAGCATGACTGACAGATCCTCACCCGCAATGTATTGCATTACCAGAAACTGCCCATCGGCTTCATTAAAATGATCGCTGACGCGGGGCAGCGCCGGATGGTGCATTCGGGCCAGCAGCCGTGCCTCTCGTTCAAATTGTTTGCGGAGTCTTTCGTCAGTGAAAAGGGTTTCTTTCAGCGCCACGGTAGTGTCGAGTCGCTCGTCCAACGCCTCGTAGACGGCCCCCATGCCACCCTGGCCGAGTTGGCGGATAATCCGGTAGCGCCCCTGCAAGACTGTGTCTGCTGCCAGCATAAATCGAAACGCTTAGTACGCCCGACGAGTCTATCATTCCGCTCAACGCCAGGCCAAGATCGTGGAACTCACGGTACTGGTGCAGTTTGCCAATTGGCCGACGTAGCGCAGCGTGGCAACAGAAGTCGTGGTACAGAACCGGGAGCAGTAGCGACCGGATGCTATATTCAACGCTGGGTAATACTCCGTTAGTGTGTTGCTGGCTTAAGTCGAATTCATTCAAGCATCCCTTCCCACTGCCCATGTGAAGGCCCAAAGACTTATGCGATCGGGAGAGGGCTCAAGCATCGCCGCGCAAGCCTATCACTAGAGACACAGAGACTCTTAGGATTTTGGTGCGAACGCCAGCAACACACTAACGGAGCACTACCGAACGCTGCAATTTCGTTGCGCTTTCTCGCCGCAGCTGAATGTCAGCATCCGGTCGCTACCGCTCCCGGTTCTGTAACGACTTGCTCTGCCACAAATTATGTCATCGACTACACGAGTATTGACTCAACCGCGCCTTTGAGGCGCAAGCTTTTCGGCGTATGCTAGGCCCGCATGAGCCAACCAATTTCGGTCGACCCGGGCGGCGAGATCATCGACGTCGGTCTCACCAAACCGCGACGCCGTCGCTGGGGATGGTGGTTGTTGGGCGCCATCGTGATTTTTGTATTCGTGGCTTCCCGCGGCTTATCAATTTACATCTCGGCACTGTGGTTTGGATCGCTGGGTTACTCTGCGGTTTATTGGTACATGTTCAAGCTGAAGATTGCGTTGTTTGCGATCTTCTTCGTACTCACAGTCATAATTTTGCGCGGCAGCTTTTGGGTGATTGAGCGTGCTTTCGCATCGATTGCCTTTGACCGCCGCACGATCTTCGTCAACCAGCAGCCGGTCAACTTTTCGCCTTCACGCGTGCTCAGGCCTCTGGCCTGGATCGTTTCGGTGCTGGGAGGGTTGGTCTTTGGGCTCGGAATGCGGGACGCGTGGCGCAGTTTTGCCCTGTATTTCCATAGTTCAGCCGGCGACTTTTCTGATCCGATTTTTAACCGGCCGCTGGGGTTCTATCTGTTTACGCTGCCGGTTTACGAAGCCTTAAGCACGTGGTTGCTTTATCTATCTATTCTGATTCTCGCCGGTGCGGTTATCTACTCGCTCCTGGCGGTCACGCAGCAGGGCTTATCTACTGCCGGCGATCTCGCTAAAGCGCGCAAGCTCAGCCTGGCTACAGCCTCATGCGCGCTGGCTGTCTTTCTGGTGATTCTGGCCTGGCGGCTTCTGCTTTCGCGATATCCGTATCTCTGGGATGACCATCAGACATTTTCCGGCGTCACCTATGTAGAAGCGAATTACCTTCTGCCGGCATTGCGTTGGGTCGCAATCGCCATGATCCTCGGCGCGGCAATCTCACTGGTAAATGCCTTCGCGATGCGCAAGGTGCGGGTCCTGATCGTCGCCGTGGCGATTCCGCTGTTGGTTTATGTGATTAGCGCGGTGTTAGTCCCAGCCTACGTCACCAACTTTATCGTGAAGCCGAACGAGTTGGGTCGCGAGTCTCCTTATATTGAACACAACATCACTTCGACCCGGCGAGCATTCGGTATCGATCGCATCGAGCAAAGAAACTTTGAAGCCGACACGTCGATCGAAGCTTTTGATATCCAGAATAATCGCGCCACGCTCGACAATATTCGCCTCTGGGATTGGCACGCGCTGCAGGACACTTTGAAACAGATCCAGGCAATTCGGACCTACTATGACTTTCCGGATGTGGACGTTGATCGTTATCAAATAGGCGGGCAGGGACGTCAGGTAATGATCGCCGCTCGCGAGTTAAACGATACGAAATTGCCGGAAGCGTCGCGCAATTGGATCAACCAGAAATTGATCTACACGCACGGCTACGGTGTCACCATGAACACGGCCAACGGCTTCACCCCGGAAGGCATGCCGCGTTTCCTGCTTTCCAACATGCCGATCGAAGCCGCCGCTCCCGAGATCAAAGTCACGCGACCGCAGATCTACTTTGGGCAGGAAACCAACACCGACGTCTATGTGAAAACCAAGCAGAAAGAGTTTGACTTTCCCCAGGGCGAGTCGAATACCTACACCAGCTATGAAGGATCCGGGGGAATCAGGATAGGAAGCGGCGTACGCCGGCTACTGTTGTCATGGGCCCTTGGCGATCTGAGTAAGTTGCCGTTCTCTGACGATATAAGTTCCGAAAGCCGCGTGATGATTCACCGTAACATCCGGGAAATCGTCGACGGGCTCGCGCCGTTTCTGATTTACGATCGAGATCCGTATATCGTGGTGGGTAACGACGGCGGGCTTTACTGGATGATCGATGCTTTTACCGAGGCATCGAATTACCCGTACTCGCGCCATCACAAGGTCGACAATAACGAGATTAATTACATCCGCAACAGCGTCAAGGTTGTCATCGACGCGTATAACGGCACAGTCCATTTCTATGTTTTCGATCCGCAGGATCCTCTGATTGCCGCGTATCGCGCGACGTTTCCCAATCTCTTTCAGGATGCCAGTCAAATGCCGGCTGACCTGCGCGCACATGTTCGTTATCCGGAGACCCTCGTGCGGACGCAGGGTGAGGTCTTTGGGCTCTATCACACCCAGAGTCCGAAAGTGCTCTTTCAACAGGAGGACGTCTGGAGCGTGGCCCAGCAAGTAGTGGTGGACGATCAGGACAAGAAACAGATCCAGCCAATCGATCCTTATTATGTACTGATGCAGTTGCCCGGCGAGCAACAGAAGAGCGAGTTTGCTTTGATTCTGCCGTTTACACCCGCCAGCCGAAACAACATGATTGGCTGGATGGCCGGCCGCAGTGATAGCGACAACTACGGCAAGCTTCTGGTTTACGATTTTCCCAAGTCGCGTCTGATTGACGGGCCCTTGCAAATCGAAGCGCGCATCGATCAAAACGCACAGCTCTCAGGCCAGTTCAGTCTCTGGAACCAACAAGGCTCGCGCGTGGTGCGGGGGCATCTCTTGGTCATTCCGATTGGCCGGTCGCTCCTCTATGTCGAGCCGATCTATCTCAGGGCCGAAAGCAGCCCGATGCCTGAATTGCGTTTGGTTGTGCTGGCTACGCAAGAGCGTCTGGCCTACGGCGCCAGCTTCGAAGAAGCACTCAAGAGTCTATTCGGTGAAGTCGCGCCGGCCGCGACGGATAAGAAGGCCGAGCAAAAAGCTGAACCCAAGGGTGAGCAGCCAAAACCAAAATCCGGCGCGTCGCCCCAGCCGTCACCGACACCTCAAACCGTGGGCACGCCCAACGTGCAGCAGTTAATTATTCGCGCGATTCAGGAGTTTGAAGAATATCAGCGGCTAACTTCCGAAGGTAAGCTGGGCGAGGCCGGTAAAAAACTCGAAGATCACAAACGCACGCTGGAAGAGTTGAAGAAAGCCACCAGCAAACCCTAGCGGGACAGACTTCAGGAAGCCTGATCAAGTGCCTTCGACATCACAGACAGAAGTCTGTAGTGCTTAGTTACTTGATATTTTCCTGTAGCTTTTTAACTTCCGCGACCGCCTCGTTGTATTCCGGCTCGTATCCCGCCGCGGGTTTCATCGCGAGCAACGCGTCGATCTGCTTACGAGCATCCTCATTCCGATGCGCCTCGACATACGCTGCCGCTAGTTCAGACCGCAGCAGCGCATTGTGGGGTCCCAATTTCAATCCCTTTTCCAAGTACTGAATCGACTGCTGGATATCACCACCCATGAATCCGGGCGCTTCGAGATACAGTTGGCCCAGAGCCAAATAGGCGCTCGCATCCTGATAGCCTTCATCCAGCTTAAGGACGGCCTGCATCTCGTGCTTTATGTCGTCGAATTCTGAGAGTCCTGCCAGCATGCTCGTCTTTGCCTGGCCACCATAATTTGCGCCCAGCCAGAAATGCCCTTCGGGTTTGCTATCAGCCAATTTCACCGCCAGCTTTCCCGCTTCAATGCCATCATGAAATGCCTTGTCCCGCTCGGCAGTATCGGGACTATGGTCTCCAAGGTAATAGTTGAACTTTGCCAGGCGCCAGGCGAGTTCATAGTTCCCCTGGTCCTCTGCCTGGGCCAGTCGCAAAACGACAACTGCCTGACGCACCTTTACCAGATCCTGTCGCCCGGCAAAGAGTTGCTCCGCCTGCGCAACAGCCTCGGCGGCGGGATGCATCGCAGCCGTTTCTGCCGGGGCGGGCGCCGCCTTGCGGCATGAAATCCCAGGGAGCAGCAGTGGGCCCAGGAGCAGGAAACCGCCTATTTTACGGGCGTTCTTGAGAAGGCGAGCTGGCTGATCCTCACTATTGTCTAGTTGATTCATACACGGTCCTCTTGGCCTTTCACTTCGTCACCAGAATAGGGTATATTGGCGCGCTCGAACAACAGGCGAACACGGAGGGGCTTGGTGGTAGCGGCAGCATTCTACGATCTCGAGGGAACTTTAGTCAGTACGAACCTGGTTCACACGCTGGGCTTCTATGCTCGCAACCAACCCAATCTGGTGCGCAGTTTCACCAAGAGTGCCGCAACCCTTCTCAGTGTTCCTTTGTTCGCTGTCAGCGATCAGTATAGCCGAAAAGTCTATCTTTTCTTCAAGCGATACAAAGGAGAGACCGAGGATCGCATGCGGTTCTTTGCTGACGAGTTGTTTGAAAAAGTGCTGAAGCCCGCGGTCTTCCCCGGTACGTTCGAGCTGATCGAAAAGTCACGGAGTATCGGTCTTCGTCAGGTAGTCGTAACGGGCGCGCTCGAGGTTTCGGTAAAGCCTTTGATGGAGTATCTGGGAATCACCGACTATGTAGCGAACCGTTTGGAATTCGTCAAAGGGGTAGCGACCGGGCGTTTGTTACCGCCGGTGCTGGCGGCTGCGACTAAGGCTTCGTGGATCCGAACCTTCGCCGAACGCGAAGGCATCAACCTTAGCAAGTCTTTTGCTTACTCGGACAGCATGAGCGATTTGCCAATGCTTTCGATCGTTGGTCATCCGGCCGTGGTGAATCCGGATTTTCGCTTGCGGCAAACCGCGCTGCATCACGATTGGCCGATTTTGAATTTGAAGTAGCACAGACTTCAGTCTGTGATTCTTCGAGCCGGCTCACGGATTAAAATCTGTGCCACATAAAACTTATGTCTCTACAACTAAGAAGAAAAACACACGAATCGATCGTCTACATCGACAGCGACAGCGCGCCGCGCATCATGCCGTCGGGCGAAGACTTCATTCTCGAAGATTTGCCGGTCGGCACCCGAGTCCTTTATTCCAATCCGCCGATGAAGGGCTTGCCAAATCGTGAGGCGGCGATCCGCTATGCGCTAAACCACCCACTCGGTTGCGATCCGCTCTTTGCGCAACTCGAGCCGGGCATGAAAGTCACCATCGCGGTCGACGACATCAGCCTTCCTTTACCGCCAATGGCCACGCCGGACATTCGCCAGACAGTGCTCGAAATAGTGCTGGACATGCTGGCCGGGCACGGCGTGGACGACGTGCACATAATCATCGCCAATTCTCTGCACCGGAAGATGACGGCCTGGGAAATGAAACGGATGGTGGGGCAGAAGATTTTCGATGAGTTCTATCCAGATCGTTATTACAACCACGATGCCGAATGGAAGGAAGGACTAATCAAGCTGGGCGAAACCCGTCACAAAGAACCTTTGACGATCAACCGCCGCGCTGCTGAAAGCGATCTGCTCATCTATGCCAACATCAACTTTGTTCCGATGGACGGCGGGCACAAATCGGTGGCCGTCGGTCTTTGCGATTACGAATCGTTGCGTGCGCATCACGAGCCGCAAACCATACGTGATTCCGACAGCTACATGGATCCGGCACGTTCAGAGTTGAGCAACAAGTGCGGGCGACTGGGTAAGATCGTCGACGAGCACTTGAATGTCTTTCATATCGAGACCTCGATTAACAATCGCATGTACAAAGGCGATATGGATTTTCTCCTCAAGAACGAGGACGACTTCAGCGCTTTTGATCGCATGAAGTTCGAAGCCATGCGCTACACGATGAGCAAGCTGCCCCGCACCGCCCGGCGTAAAATGCTGCACTCAATGCCGGCGCAATATGAGATGACCGCGTGCTTTGCAGGCAAGACAGAACCGGTGCATACGAAGATCCTCGAGAAGGGTTTCCAGCAATACGCCATTCCGGTGCGCGGTCAATGCGACATTCTGATTACCGGGATTCCCGATATTTCACCATATAACGTGTACTCGATTTTGAATCCGTTGCTGGTTCAGGTAATGGGTCTGGGTTATCACTTCAATTTCTATCGCAATAAGCCGCTGTTGAGAAAGGGCGGCGTGCTGATTATTCATCACCCTTGTTACGATCAGTTCGATCACAACTTCCATCCCAGCTATATCGAATTTTTTAATCGCCTGCTGCCGGAATCTCGCGATGCGTTCTATCTGCGCGACAAGTACGAGCGCGAGTTCGCAAACAATCCGAGCTATGTCGAAATGTACCGGCGCGGCAACGCTTATCACGGCGCCCATCCATTCTTCATGTGGTA
>WNFQ01004113.1_pt1 | contig 12563 bp, 8 predicted proteins | sample 5400171 | NCBI WGS metagenome assembly WNFQ01 (sample SAMN13153356, study PRJNA577476) | soil metagenome | isolation source: 20 cm soil under Madrone tree | place: USA:California | collected 2016-06-14
AACCGCCGACGGCAAGCCCGAGAGTGACAATCGCTGCGACCATGACGGCGAATTGCGGACGGCGAAGGCAGCATGGCAGACTCCGGCTGCGCCACATCGCGAGGCTGAGCAACGCCATGGCCGCGAACACGGTGAACGGTCCAATCAGCTCCGGAATCAAGAATCCAAAATGCGAAGCATTGGCAGACGTGGTGACGGTCAGAACGGTGCTCGCGGCTCCATTGGCGGGAGTGACAGCCGCAGGGTTGAAGCTGCAGGTTACCCCGGCAACTGGAGTACAAGAAAACGAGACGCTGTTTGCGAATCCGCCGGAGGGCACCACGTTCAACGTGAATTGAGTCGAGTGGCCTGCGATCACCGACGCGGTGGAGGGAGTTGCTCCCAAGGAGAAATCGGCGTTGGCAATGACAACGCTGACTGCGGCAGACGTGCTGGCTCCAAATTTGCCATCTCCGGTATAAGACGAAGTAAGAGAGTGACTGCCAGTAGCGAGGGTGTTGTTCCTCAACGTGGCGACGCCAGCGTCGTCCAACGGAGAAGTTCCGAGCTGTGTGGTTCCATCGAGGAATACGACGCTCCCGGTAGGGACGCCTCCAGCTGAACTAACCGTAGCGGTCAGCGTAATCGCGGAACCGGGAGCGGCAGTTGCCGGAGCCACGAGAGCTGACCTGGTCACAAGGGCGGTCACTTGGAGAGGTATGCTTTCGCTGCTCGGCAAGAAGGTGGCGTTTCCACTATACAGAGCGGTGATGTTATGAATTCCAGCGCCAGCGAAAATTGCGTTCATCGCCGCTGACCCGTTCGCTAACGGAGCAGTTCCCAGCCGAGTGGAGCCGTCCAGAAAGGTGACTATGCCAGTCAACTCTCCAACGTTGCCGGGACCGGGTGCGATATTCGCAGTGATGGTTATGCTCTCGTCGACGTTGGGCTCAGGAGCGGATACTCTGATCACGCTGACCAGGCCGGTAGTAATTGCGCCGAAAAGTCCGTCCCGCTCGCTGCTGAATTCCGAGGCGAAGAACAGGGTGTCGGGGTCCGCAAATCCGTCGGACCGAAAGGCGAGACCGTGAAGGCCGACATCGGTTATGTCCTTGCCGTCGCCATCCGTGAGCTTGCCTACCAAGCGTCCTGAAGCGGGGTCGAACGCGTTGATAATTCCATCGCCTATGTTGCCGATCAGAATGTCGTTGCTGAATGGGCCAAAGTTAGCGCTGGCCTGGGCGATTCCCCACGGCGCATTCAAAGCGCCGCCAGTTGCAAATCGCCTGATGAAATTGCCATCCATATCGAAAATGCTGACGATGCCATTTCCTGCTCCAATCACCGGATCGTGCTTGGCGGCATCTTGCACCGCGTATGTTACGAAGACTTGTCTTCCAATGACTTGAATGCCGAAAGGTGCGAATTCCAAGGGGAGATTTGGATCCGTAAACGAACCCGGAAGCGCCACTGGGGCAAATCCAGGAATAAAGGTGTCGATGAATCCACCGTGAAAATCGGTGACCGCCAGCGCCGGTTGAGTTAACGAAGAGTTCAGAATCGCCACACCTTTGTAGACCGCGTTTCTCCCAGCATTGTTGACTTCCAGCGTCGCCTGCGGCGGAAGATCGCCTTGAGCGTCTGGTCCCCAGGTGAAAATCGTTCCTTGATCGGTTACCAGGATGAAAGGCTTCACCAACGATGCGCTGCCAAAGAAAGAGTTCTGATCGGCAACAATGCCAGTAGGAGTGTCGAGCCCGGTTCCAGCCGAATTGGGAACGGTGAAACTGCCGGGGCGTACGCCCAGCCCGCTGGCGTCATGAACAGTCACCCGCCCGACATTATTCTCGGCCAGGAAGAATGGCTGGCCGGGAAGAAACGCAATCCCCCACGGATCGGCCAAGCCCGGCGTAACATTGTTGGCGACGTTCGAAAGGTTCGAAGCAAGATTGGCCTGCCGGTAAGCGATCGTCTGCGCGGTGACGATGTCCGCGGCCAACAAAAATCCGAATAGAAAAAAAGCGACGAAATAAACAGCAACCCGCGCCGAACTGAAATCTGAAACTCGGAATTCCTAATCCGAAGGCAACTCGAAAGAGCCCGTCTTAAGCTGCGGCGACATCCGCCTCGCGTGCCACGCACCGCTCTTCTTGCAATAGTCGACGCAGTTGTTTGCGGGCTTTGTGAAGTTGCGATTTTGAACAACCGGTCGAGCATCCCAAACGCTGCGCGATCTCGTGGTGTTCGTATCCAAGCACGTCGTACAGCAAGAAAAAACGTTTGTATCCGGAAGGCAGCTTGCGAATCGCGCGCCTCAAGTTAAGCCGGTCGATCGCACCAAACATCGAAGTGTCGCTGGCACCGAATTCGCGTGGAGCTTCGTTATCCGAGCCAGGATGGTCCAAGTCTTCGAGCAAAGCTTCGGTTCGCTTTCTCCGACGTAGACGCATCAACACAATGTTTACAGTCACCCTATGCAGCCAAGTTGAGAACCCTGACTCGCCGCGGAACGTCCCGATCTTTCGAAAGACCTGCAAGAATGTTTGCTGCGTCAAATCTTCGGCTTCGGCCGGATTCCTAATCATCCGCAAGCACAGGCTGTATACGTGTCGGCAATGCGCTTTGTAGAGGTATTCGAACGCTCCAGCATCGCCGCGCCGGGCGCGCGCTATGGCTTCCCCTTCACTCCTCTCGACTGTCGTGGGCCTTGTAAGTGTGTCTTTCATGTTCATTCACCTATTGATTGCGCAACATCTCCCTGTGTCCGCTTCGACTTACCTCTTGGTCCTCTGGTTTACGCCATGTGGCGTGATGCGAATTCGAGCTTGCAAAGAACGGTAAGCGGCAATGAAGTTGAAATTGGTTGTTGAGAGAGGGCGATTACTGTGACGTCCTCTCTCACCACCGGCGCTGATACAGCGCGGCGTGTATGTGCTCTTCTACTGCGCGCAAAATGCGCGGAAAGAATTCTGCAGGGCTTGAACACTGGAGAATCCCAGTGCGGAGGCAGCTGAGTTAACGCCGCCGAACTGTTCAGCCAAGCCGGAAAGGGTGACGTCGTGGCAGTCTTCTGCTCCGGGCGTGCCGGCAGACTCCAACTTCGCCCCGCTCAAGGAAAAGGTCATGTTGAACGCAGGTGCGGCATTGCCGCCAATGATGTCCGCCCCGATGCGCAGCCAGTCAGGCGAAAGTTTGGAGTTGCGGATCCACGCTTGCAGGTCTCCGGCAATGGCTTGCCCCGGTGCGACGATCGGTTTGGGTGCCGAGAGGAACAGGAAGTCTCCGCCGTTCACTTGCACTTCCGGGCGGAAAAAGTAGTGCCCGGCGGGCAAAACGATCGGGCTGGTGAAGATAACAGTGATCTCAATTTCCGCTCCGGTCACTGCGGGTTCACCTTGCTTAGGGCTGATGTTGTTCACAACCGTTTGCTGGGCGGCGAGGGTCGGATTCAAAAGCTCTGTCGAGAAGCGTAGTGTGTGGTTATTGCCATTCCGCGTCGCGGAATCGATTTCCACGTCGGAGGGGGAGTTCAGCCGGGTGGGAACCTGCGGTGTGCGATTAGCGACCGAATCCTCCGGGAAACGGTGATAGATCTCGATCTCCACGTTGGAAATGTTCGCCAAAGACGTGGTGACCAGACCGGTGATGGTAGCTCCGGTGAGCACCGTGGTCTGGCTCAGAACAAAGTCATCCGCGGTCTCCGTCTCCAGTTTGTTGACGCTCGCCGGGCGCGACAACGCTCCCAACTTGCCGTCAGTGTTTCCGGTATTTACCAGCACTTGTGTTTCTTGTGCTGCAGCGCCTGCCGAAAAGAACATCGCCGCCAAAACTAAGAACGCTCCAAATAACTTCTCATTGCGGTAATTTCGCACTTCATGCTCCTTATTTTTTCTCTTAGATTTTTTCAAATCTTCCGATTACTACCTTGCGAAACGCCTTTTTGTCCCAACCCGGGAACAGTTCCCTGGACTCGCGCGCGAAGAGCACCGGCGTCAGTACGACTTCGCGCGCGACTCGGATTCTCACAACCGCACGGGTGAACTGCTTATTCGCCCGCGCGATAAAAGAAATAGTCGGCGGTGTACGGCACGAGCAGTTGACGACCAATGTCGCTCGTGGCTAAGCAGCCAGTCGCGGGATTAGAGGGAGCCGATCCGCCCTTCGTATTCAGGCGTTGGACAAAGGTGGTTTTGGACAGGATTTTTCCGCCTGTTGGCCCGTCTTCCGTTCCGATTTCTGTCAGCAGCAGGCAGGCAATCGAGCCCGTATTCGGGCAACTCTGATCCATGCCTGCAACAACGGTTGTCGCGGGGGTTGCACTTGCCCACACTTTGCTGCTGTCGAAAGAGCTCTGCCAAGTTGCGTTGCCGAAGGCCACCGGTTGCGGCGCCTTGGGATCGTCGTTGTGGCTCAGGAAATGGGTGATGATCTGAATTGGCTCTCCGAAGAAAGTCGCGAAAAGCGTGGCTTCAGGTCGCGCGCCGTTAACGGTCCAGGAAACGGTTCCGTCCTTGGGCAGGCAGACATAGCCCTGAGAACCAAACGCGTGGCCCGCCAAAAACAGACGGTTTCCCACTGGCGGAGTAATGTTGCTGGGGGTCACTGGGTTCGGAATCGGGGTGAAATTAATCTGCTCCTTATCGTCGTCGTGGGCTTTTTCTTGCGCGAAGACGGCGCCGGAAATAGCTAGAACAGCGAGTACCGCCAGTGACCAGCGAATGATGCGAGCGGCTACGCCGCCATGGAACTTCTTACTGCGATTGTTGTTCACTTCTTTTTTCTCCTTATTTTTCGTCTTGGAGCGGCCGTACCGCTGCCCCTTTTGCAACATAAACCGTGTTGCTCAGCCGACTCGTGACGTCCGCGTGCTTTTTCGGTCCGATTCTGGTGACCATGTGGCGCGAAAAAATTGAGTGCGTATCATTTTCATGACGAGTTTCTTTCCTTGCGGGGATTCTTCTTGGGGGGGACCTGCTCCATTTTGTTGCTGGCTCGGGTCTTGTCGACTGAGGCGTTTGCTAGGTCAAACCGCTGGCCCAGAAACTTCATCAGCTCCTCGGCGGAACGGAATCGCAGTTCCCTGCCAGAATCAACTTCTTCCACCGAGCCTTCGAATCGGCCCTCACTCGGTTTCGTTTCCGGTCCCAGTTGGACTACAAATGCTCCGCGCATAATGTCGAGAGTAGGCGAACAAAGATGTTAAGGTGTGACCTGACGGTGACGCCGTCGGTCCAATTTTGGTGACGTGAACCGTAGATATGGACGGCGTGGGCCTCCCCGGAGGCAGAAAAAAAGGGCGAGGCCCGCTGGGCCTCGCCTTTGTAACAGCAACGCGATACTTACTTTCCGTCGTCGCCGATGAACCGATCGGTTCCGGTGGCAATCCAACGGCCAGCAGCGCCGGCAGGGGTTGAAATTCGGATCAGAAACACTGGGTTGTTACAGGTTGCCGGCACACCTGCGATTTGGCCTGCAAAGTGAGCGTCGCCATGCACGTTGAGCGAGGCAGCTGCTGTGTCGAGAACGGTTGCCGTCGTGGTGCCTGCATTACACACAAGCGTGCCGATCACCGCAGTTACCGGTCCCGGAGTTCCGCTCGAATTGCTGCCATTGAGGACCAGTCCGTCGACGTCAAAGAACGTGGCTCCGTTCGAAAGATTCACCTGTGCGCGACCGCTACGGACGGACCACGGGCCCGCTCCGGCGCGGATGCCTGCTACCGGGTTATCGACGCCCGGTGCGGTAATCACACCGACGATGCTTCTCCAGCGAACGATCGAATCGTCGTTATCAAATGCAAATACCGAAGTTGCGCACAGTAAAGTGAGCACTCCAAGCAATGTCTTCTTCATTTGTTTTTGTCCTTTTATTTGAGATACCAGCTCTGGCTTGGTCGGCCTACCGGCTACCATGGCAGCGTATCGGGTGAGCAGAAGGCTGACATGACCTCAAGGTGACGATTCCGGTCCAATTTTGGTGACGCGAGGCCACATAGGCTGACGAGAATCCAATTCCCCCGCGTCTAAGACTGGGACGGGCTTCGGCTATCATCTTTAATGTAAAGTTCATGTTAATGGCGTAAACTCTCGGAAACCCCTTGCATGGTCTGAGAAGCGAACCGGCGCCGCACAATGAAACAATTCCATTCCTTCCGGCTCGACACCGTGAACCACTGCCTGTGGAACGGGGAAGATCGTGTGTCGCTCACCCCAAAGGCTTTTGATGTACTCCGCTACCTTGTCGAGCATGCGGATCGGCTCGTAACGCAGGACGAAATACTCGAAGCCCTTTGGCCGGAAACGTATGTAAACCCTGAGGTCATCAAGAAATACGTCCTGGAAATTAGGAAGGCCTTGGGTGATCGTCACGATACACCTGAATTTATTGAAACATTTCCGCGGAGGGGATATCAGTTCGTAGCTACGGTGACTGAAGTAAGCCCTGGAACCCTCTCAGACGCGAGCCTCAACGGCACCCGGAAAATGGTCGGTCGCGAAGCCGCCATGGCTCAATTGGACGGCTACCTCAATCGAGCCCTGAAAGCTCAGCGGCAGATTATCTTCATCACTGGAGAGGCCGGAGTCGGAAAGACAACCCTGGTTGATGAGTTTCATAAGGCAGCTACCCGCCAACCCAATCTACGAGTAGTTCGCGGACAATGCGTGGAAGGTTTCGGCGGCAAAGAAGCCTACTACCCTGTGTTGGAGGCGCTCGGCCAATGGGTTCGTGATTCGGGCGGCGGTTCCGTGGTTCATACACTGGCGAAGCAAGCCCCCACCTGGCTGATTCAGTTCCCTTCGCTCGTAAAGTCCGACCAACGAGAGGCGCTGCAAAAGGAAATCCTTGGGGCTACGCGCGAGCGAATGGTGCGTGAAATTTGTGAAGCATTGGAATCATTGACAGCGCAAGATTCGCTCGTCCTTATCCTGGAAGACCTGCATTGGGTTGATCCGTCCACTCTGGATTTTATCTCCGCAATGGCACGCCGGCGCGGGCCAGCGAAGTTGCTGTTGTTGGCAACGTATCGCCCCGCTGATGTCATCATTTCGGGGAGTCCTTTGAAAGCACTAAAGCAGGATTTGGTGCTCCACGATCTAGGTCACGAAATCAGCCTTGAAAGGCTTGAGGAGTCAGATGTCTCCGAATACCTCGCCATCAAGTTTGTTCGCAGGGACTTTCCTTCCGGATTTGCGAACCTGATCTACCGGCGGTCCGGCGGCAACCCGCTTTTCATGGTAACCATCCTCCAGGACATGGTGAAGAAGAGACTGATTGCACAAGCCGATGGGAGATGGACACTGGGGGTGGCACTTGCAGATGTTGAGCCGAGTGTCCCGGAGACGCTGGATCAGCTGATCGAGATGCAATTCCAGCAGCTCAGTTCTCTGGAGCAGTGCATTCTGAGAAGCGCCAGCGTTGCGGGAGAGCGTTTCTCCGTATGGGCGATTAGCACCACGGCCGAATTCGAAAGTGGCAGCATTGACGAAGCTTGCGAGGGACTCGCGGACAGGCTGCAATTTATAAAGGCTGCGGGAATTCACAAGTTGGCGAATGGTCAAATTTCCGCGCACTATGATTTCCGGCATTCGCTTTATCGGGAAGTACTGTATCGGCGGCTCTCCGAAATTACGCGCTCGAAATTACACCTGCTATTGGCACAGAGGCTCAAGGCGTTTTGCGATCCCTGCGAGCAAGAATTGGCGACCGAACTTGCCTTGCACTTCGAAGGAGGCCGCGACTACGAGCAAGCCGTCAATTATTTACTGGTTGCGGCGGACAATGCGGTTGGGCGATTCGCCTACCGTGATTGCATCGAGATACTGCAGCACGCGCACGACTTAGTGCTGAAGCTTCCTCTTACAGTTCGAGCCGAAATTGAGGTTCGCATCCTTGTGTCTATCGGACATGCACATTTCGCGCTGGGTGCTCTGGTTGACTCCGCCCAGACGTATGCAGCCGCGGCGGCACGCGCCCGGCAAGCTGGTCTCAAGGCGGCTCAGATGCACGCGTTAACCTGCGCGATGTATCCGCTGGGCTTTATTCGTCCCGCAGAAGGTGTCGCGGCATTGGATGAGGCCCTAGAAATCAGCGTGAGCTGCAACGATCCCACGCGTTTGGCGCTCACCCAAATGCTGGCTTCAGGGTTCCGCCTGGTGTTTGATTCCTGGAGCGAAGCACAGGCTGAATTGTGCAAGTCCGCTTACGAAACTTTGCTCCGTCTATCTCCAACAGAGTTGCATCCCTATCAGCGGATCGTGTATGCACACATTTTAATGCTCAATGGCAAGTACGCTGAGGCATTGGATCTCTGCGACCGCAGCGTTTCTGAAGCCAGCTCGCTCGGCGTGGGCCAGGTAATGAACTTTCTGGCGCACTTTGGCGCGCTGAGCGCAAACCTGATCATTTTTCTCCGCATTGGACAATTTGGAAAAGTGTTGCAGATTACCAACGCTGGCAGAACGTCACCGGATCAGAACTTGTCGCTATATTGGCTGCTAACCCTTCGCGAAGCCATGCTTCGGGCAAACGTTTTTGACTTCGAGGGTGCCAGGCAGATTTGCCGCGCGGCTCGTAATGTCAGGGGAGGAGAATTTCCCGACGCGCAATACCTCGCGATTGACGAGATCGCCGCCGGCAACATCGCGCTCCAGCAAGGCAAACACTCTGAAGCAGTTGAACATTTCATGCGCATACAAGATCTTGATGAGCACACAAAATTCTTCATGCACTGGGAGTGGAGGATGACGGCGCAGCTCGAATTGAGCAATGCCTGGCTTCTCTCCGAGAACGTCGCAAAAGCGCGCACTGCGGCCGACGGCGTTCTAAAGTCCGCGCTGGCCACCAGCGATCCGCATCTCCAGGCGCTCGCCTGGGATCTGCAGGCGCGAGTGGCCTTGGCCGAAAATGATTTGCAGGGTGCCCGCGCCTCGATTGAGCGTGCCTTCGCAATTATCGACTGCTCCGAAGTCCAGGCGGCCTGGCAAGTCTATGCCACGGCATGGCAGTTGTACCAACGCGTAAAGGAACACAAAACGGCGGAAACAAATCGCGAGCGCGCGGAAACCTGCATACTCAAAATCGCCAATTCTTTCTTGTCTGATGAACCTCTTCGCGCAACTTTCCTCGCCGCAACTCCCGTCCGCCGAATCCTGTGCAAAAAAGTCGTGAACAAGCCTAGTAGTAAGCATGGACTAAGGCGCGTCGCGGCACCTTGAAGACACTCAGCGACTCTGGCTTCGGCGCGGTGATAACTCCGTGAAACTTAGTGATAACGGTGCTGATCACAAAACCTTCGGCTGTCAACCGGAAGGCTTGGCGCTGATCCAAACTCTAGCCAGCGGTTTTCCAAACCGCCGCAGAGCATAACTGTTGCTAGAAGCAAGTCTGAGTGCGATCGGGTGATGCATTCAGAAGAATCGTTTACAAGAGGCTCGTATGTATGGAAACTCGGATTTCGCGGTTCATCGTGCGCAGGGATTCGACGGACGATTGTGGACGAATGGTCGGCAAGCCGGAAGTAATGATGCGTTCGGGTTTACTGGAACAACTTCCGGTTAGTCCGTCATCCTTCCAGAATTGGCGGCAGGCGCGATGATCACTTCCCACAAGCCGACTAACCAGGATTTGTGCCTAGAAAAGTCACCTTGGCTGTTACCGTCTTGTCTGCTAGTGTGCGTCTAGGTATGAAATGGAGGTGCTTTCATGCGAGGGCGCATATTCGCCGGAGTTTTTCTTGTCTCTCTCCTCACCGTAGGTGGTGGAGGCGCGCAAAGTCCAGCACACAGCGAAAAGCCTGTGTGGACGATGGAATTCATTAAGGTGAAGCCCGGAATGTTTGGCTTGACATTAGGCTATTTGGACGATAACTGGATGCGTCTCTGCGAGGAAGCCAAGCATCAGGGGGCCATCCTGAACTATCACCGCATCGCAGGACAGGGCGGCCGGGAAAGCGACGGGAATATAGTTTTGCTAACTGAATACGAGGACCAGACCGCGTATGACGCACGTGAGAAGCTATTCGAATCGATACGGAAGCAGTTGCCGAGAAACACCTCAGGTGTAGTCAGGCCTCATAAGCAAGAGGACCTTTATGACACCGTAAGTACCCGCGTATTTCAGGATTATTCGGACATGGACAATCCGCGGCTCCGACTTCTTGCTGCAAATTGAACGTGTGGCATCAAACTGTTGGGGCTTTGACACCTCTTCCGCCTGATAGACGCGGTTACCGGTAAAATGGGTACTGGGACGAAAGCGTCTACTCTTCGCGAACACAACCGTCAGCAATGGTCAAGAATCCCAATCCACAAATTAGGCAGCCAAGGAAGAACGGCCAAGACCAGGGTTCACGATGCAGCGGCCCACAAGGACTCGGTCCACCTACAAAAATCGAAAGTAACACTAGAAGTAGGCCAGCGACAAATTTTAGGAGACTCCCCTTAATATTCCGGGTATTGACCAGAACCAAAAACGTCCTGTCTCCCGCCACTGGGGACATGTAGGACCGCTGAGACATTGTGCGTAAGAGCCAAATCGCCCAGGCGAAAAACTCGATGACAGCCAAGGTAGCAATAACTAGAGCCACGAATGAAAGAAATCCAGCCCAAGTAGGGTTACAAATACCGGGCCGAAATATCGTGCCAGCGTAGCTCCGAACTGACCAGACAAGGGCCGCGACGAACGCGAACAGGTCCCGGACCAGAACAAACTTCCAATGATATTGGTTCATTTTCTTGAACTTTAACACGTCTCTAGCGCCAGGAAGACCCGTAGGTCCTGATTAACGCGCTAATCGTCCATGTGGGTACTGGGAGGAACTTGTCCGGTTTGGCGACTAACCAGGAGTTGATGTGCCTACCGAGGGCAAGTATTAGAAATTTAGTTACTTTCTTTGCCGTACGCACTCTCGCGCCTCTGTTCTATACTTTCTTTGAGGTTCTCCATGCAACACTTTCCGCGCATCTCCAGCGCATTGCTGTTGTCTGTTTTTCTGGCTTCTCCTCCTGTTTCCCCTTTTGAAGCCAGCCTTTCCGATGAAGCGGTCCGCGAAGCCTATTTCCTCGGTCAGCGTCGTGACGAAAACACCGCCTCGTTCTTCGAGACCTACCGCTGCTATCTTCCCGCCCCCGATTCGGGTCCACATGTTTACATGGTGGAAATATTCACGCCTTTCGCCCAAGCAGTGGATGTATCGCGCAAAAACTGGGCGGGCTACAGCGCGCAGCAAGCAAGATTGGACTACCGTGCGCGCGGCGATTCGCTGCGCATAGGAGTTCATATTCTTTACACCGCCACCTACCGGCCTAGCTTTGCTCACTATCCGAAGCAAGTTCCTGGTGAAACAGGCACCTGGAAAGATTTTAAGGTTCGGCTGAGGCAAGACGGAAAGTCTCACGAATCCCGCAGCGTGACATCAGAGGGCACGCATATCAGCACGGGCGGAGGGAAGGGCGGAAGCGGCTTGCGGCCAACGGGTTTCATAATTTGGCTGGAATATGACCCGTCAAACCTTGGATCGACCGACACAGCAGCAGTTGAGACCGACACACCTGATGGCCAACATGTCGTGGCGACCTTCGACCTCTCCCGCCTTCGCTGAAGCAAGTGCCGCACCATTACTTGACTTGTCCGGTTAGGCGACAAACTAGGCCCTTATGCAAGGGCGAGGCTCGAATTGTCTTCCGAAACACCGAACCCCTGTGCTTTGATTGGCACTGAGGAAAGAATTCATGCGACAAAACTTGGTATGGGTGTTCCTGATTCTATTCCTGATAGTTCCACTCTCTCTAGACGCAGGCATTCGTCCTAGCTTCAACGTAGATCAGTGCTCGTGGTATGCAACACACATCATATTGGTCCAAACCACGGCAAACGGTAGCGTTTTTTCGATTGTGGAGTCGTTGAAAGGCGATTTGAGGCCAGGAGATTCACTAGAACTTCCTGACCTGATGCCAAAGGAGGACGCGGTTTCCATACCGAGCAATCCAAAACCTCCGGGATACAGCGTGGAAGATGTATCGGGAATCAGTGAACAAATCCCGAGACAACCGATTGGCTCACGTCTCATTCTGTTTCTCAAAAAACAAGACGAAAGCGGTCCAGCTGCACAAGTGAAGTGGGTGGCAGCCGCAGAGTCAATGAAAGTCTCAGCCCTTTGGATCGATGATAGAAAGGCGTACTGCTTTCAGCAGTGGATGAATCCTGGACCGAGCGCACTTTCACAGTGCATCGGGTGGCCAGCAAGATCATCGGACGTAGCCGTATTCACCGCGCGGATTCAAGAGGTTGTACAAATGCAGCGAGAGCTGGCGGAGGCGCTTGCGTTGAAGAATGCGAATCTCCGTGCGCAACGGGTTGGATTTATCGCGTTAAGCACTGCGTTTCCGGCGCAGAGAGAAGCGATGGATGCCCTAGGGAAATCGGGAACTGTCGCTTTACCAGCGATTCTGCAAGTTATGGATAAGCCCCCGGGATTCTATGACGGGGACGCCTTGATGCGAATGATGGTAGCGGCTGCGGGAAAAGACAGTGGGAGATTTTTGCACTCGCGGCTGCGCCAAGACGTGATCTATTGGGAAACTGTC
>WNFQ01002837.1_pt1 | contig 12562 bp, 9 predicted proteins | sample 5400171 | NCBI WGS metagenome assembly WNFQ01 (sample SAMN13153356, study PRJNA577476) | soil metagenome | isolation source: 20 cm soil under Madrone tree | place: USA:California | collected 2016-06-14
CGATATCAAAAAGGCGGTCGCGTTTTACCAAGACGTTTTCAATCTCGAGAAACTGGATAGCGGCGAGGGCGACGCGTTTTTCAAGCTCGGCGAGCACCAGTTTCTTGCCATTTTTGAGGTGGAAAAACTTCAGCCCGCAAATATGCGCCATTTCGGCATCATGGTGCGCGACGAACAGCAGCTCGCCGAGGTACGCAAGAAAATCGCCAGCAAATACAAATTAAAACTCGAGCCGCCGTTCCGCTGCGATTTCCGCGATCCCTGGGGCAACCGGATTCAAGTGGTCGATCTTTATGACGAATCGTTGATCTGGCTCTTGCCATATCGCGAAGTGCAGAAAGCCGGAATCAAATTTGGAGGGGCGTCGTGAAAATGCCGCTGAAGCTCGAACGCTGCACGATTCGTCACTGGCGCGCGGACGACGCGGCGTCCCTGGCGAAGAATGCGAATAATCGTAAAATCTGGCTTGGGCTGCGCGACCTGTTTCCGCATCCCTACACGATCAACGACGCGAATGAATTTTTGCAGCGCGCCCTGAGCGTGCAGCCCGCCACCAGCTTTTGCATCGATATCGGCGGAGCAGCCGTCGGTGGAATCGGCATTCGCCTCGGTGAAGATGTCCATCGCCATCGCGCCGAGCTTGGTTATTGGCTGAGCGAAGATTTCTGGGGACACGGCATCACCAGCGAAGTCGTGCCCGCGTTTACCGAGTACTGTTTCGCGAACTTTGAGCTACACCGGATCTACGCCGAGCCCTACGCGAATAATCCGGCATCGGCGCGTGTTCTGGAAAAAGCCGGCTACGTTCTGGAGGGGCGATTGAAGAACAATGTATTGAAAGACGGACAGATTCTGGATTCGCTCCTTTACGCGAAAACGAAGTAGAGCTTGATGCGGGTGCGGCTGCGCTGATCTTTATGACGTGGCACAGTTATCGGGAAAGAATATTTTAGTCACCGGCGCATCCCAGGGACTCGGGCGCGAAATGGCGCTGCGTTTCGCGCGGGAAGATGCCGCCGGGTTGTCGCTTGTCGCGCGACATGCCGATAAATTGAACGCTGTCCGCGACGAGCTACGCAAGCTCGCGCCGAAGATCGGCATCGTCGCCATCGAGGCTGACGTGAGCAAGCCGCGCGACATCGAGCGGATCGTTGCGACGACTTTGGCGCAATTCAAAGGCCAGCTCGACGTGCTGGTGAACAACGCATCGACCATTGGGCCGTCGCCAATGCCTTACTTGCTCGATTATCCCGTGGAAAATTTTCGGGAGGTGCTCGACACGAATTTGATCGGCCCGTTTTTGCTGATCAAAAACGCCCTGCCGGCGATGATCGAGCACGGCGGCTCGATCATTAACGTGACCAGCGACGCCGGCCAGGTCGGTTATCCCGGTTGGGGTGCATACGGCATTTCCAAATTCGGCCTTGAAGGCCTGTCGCAAACGTGGGCCTCGGAATTGGAAGAGACCGGTGTGCGCGTCAACTGGGTCGATCCGGGAAACATGAACACCGCGATGCATCGCGCCGCCGAGCCGGAGGAAGATCCATCGGAATGGGCGAATCCCGCCGACGTAACCGAGGTCTTTGTTTTCCTCGCATCCGATGAATCGAAAAATGTGACCGGAAAACGTTTCCAAGCGCAAGAAAATTGGAAAGCAGAGCTCTCCGCATGAGTGAGGCGCGAATTCTCTTTCTGTCATCCTGAGCGAAGCGAAGCGGAGTCGAAGGATCTCTAATTTTGTCTCGCGATCACGACTATTGGGTTTACATGATGAGCAACAAGACGCGTTCCACGCTCTACATCGGCGTGACCAACAATTTGCTCGTGCGTGTCGCTCAACATCGCCGCGGCGAGATCCATGGGTTTACTGTTCGCATTTCCGTGATATTCGCGACGCCATTGCGTGGGAGAAACAGTTGAAGGGCTGGCGAAGGTCGAAGAAAAATGCCTTGGTTGAGCGCGATAACCCGCGCTGGGAAGATTTGTCGGCAGACTGGTTTTGAACTTCTGCATAAATATGGAGATCCTTCGACTTCGCTCAGGATGACAAAACAGGATGCCCGCGCCATTCACATTCACGCTACCGCCGGAACTGAGTGCGAAAGAGCCGCCGGAACGTCGCGGAATCCGCCGCGACCAGGTGCGACTGCTGGTGATCGATCGCGCCACCGGCCGCATCGAACACACCCGCTTCGACAAGATCGACAATTATCTTCGTGCAGGCGACCTGCTCGTTTTTAATTCGAGCCGCACATTGCCGGCGTCGCTGCGGGGCTGTGAATGCAGCGCCACCCATGGTCCGTGCATGGAAGTGCGTCTGGCAGAACGTTTACCCGACGGCGCGTGGCTTGCGCTTCTGATTTGCGAGCAGGGCGATCCGTTCGGCTGCGGTTTGCGCGCGGGCATGCAGATCGCATTCGCGGAAGGATTGCTCGCGACCGTGCTGGAACGCGACGCAAACATTCCGCGGCTCTGGAAATTGCGCTTCTCGATTTCCGGCACCGAACTTGTCGATCTTATTTATCGACTTGGGAAACCAATCCGTTACGAGTACATTTCAGCGCCCTGGGACCTCGAGTACTACCAGACTGTTTACGCGACCGAGCCCGGGTCGGCCGAAATGCCTTCGGCCGGTCGCGCATTTACGTGGAAGTTGCTGCTCGATCTCAGACGTCGCGGCATCGACAGCGCTTATATCGTTCTGCACGCCGGTCTCTCAAGTTATCAGGACGACGAACTCGATCGTCAGCATCCGGCGTCGGAGGAGGAATATTTTGTGAATCGAATCACCGCTCGAAAGATCGATCAGGCACGGGCCAGAGGCGGTCGTGTGATCGCCGTGGGCACAACGGTCGTGCGCGCGCTGGAATCGGCCGCGAACGAAAACGGCAGCATAACCGAGGTCCACGGTTACACCCGTTTGAAGATCGATCATCGGCATCGATTGCGGTCCGTCGACGGATTGCTCACCGGTTTGCACGAGCCGGAGGCGAGCCATCTCGATTTGCTCAGCGCATTTTTGCCAACGGAACAAATTCATGCTGCCTATCGAGAAGCGATCGCGAGAAAATATCTCTGGCACGAATTCGGCGATTTGAACCTGATTTTGTAGAGGAGCGCTGCGCGATTAATCGCCGCCAAATGCTTTCTTCAACCACCCTTCGAACTGGCGAAAGAGAAGACCGAGATAAGCGCCGGGTGATTCCTTGAAAAGTTCGATGATGCGCGGGCTCAGATCTTGTTTGGGCTCATCGATCGTGCCGGACAGGTGCACCGTCGTCCAGAGATAGCCGCTCCCTTGACGATTGAAAACTTCCTCGGGATTCGGCAGCCAGTCCAGATATTGCCGGGTCAAACCGAGGTTTACCGCGCCGCGAAGCAAACGCCGCTCAACCGAGATCGCGCCTTCGATTCGAAATTTCCCTTTCTCTTCGATTGCGATGTCCCTGATGTCGATCTTCGGATAGCGCCACGTAAAACTGAGCGAACAATCATTGAGCTCAAGATGCTCAAACGATTTCTTCCGCGCTAGCTCCGCGAGTTTTTGCAGCATCGGAAGATCGTCGATCCGTCCGTTACGCACGCGCAGTGCGGCTTCGCCGGCCGAACTTTCCAGCTTTGGATTTACGCCCGTCCAATGGACTTCGCCGAAAGCGCTGCCGTTAAAGTAGTCTTTCCATTTTGCGGGCAGCCACCCTCGAATCGGCAAGCGCTCGAACGCGGCCTTAAGATCGATGCCTTTATCTTCCCCGATTCCTGCGTTTCCATGGGCGCGAATGCTTCCATCGCCCTGCGCATTTGGCGCGAGATCGCCAGTCGGACGGATTCGTCCTGTGGCGAGATCGATATCGTAGAGAGTGAACAATGTTCTCGTGATGAGAAGATGCACGCCACGCAGGTAAAGATCGGGCACAATCGCCGTTTTCAATATGCCGCCGGCGGCGCGGTACTCGAAATCGGGGCCGTTCGGCGTGACGAGCAAGCGCGTGCCGAAAAAACCCGCACGCTCGCCACGCAGTCGCCAGGTCACGTTGGCCGCATCCGATTCAATCCGCTTCAGAATAACTCGGTTCGGCAAAAAAATTGAGAACCACTGATTCGACGAAATCGGCTCGGGTTTGTGCTCGTAAATCTGGACCTCGACGTCACCGGATTGAACGTGCACGTCATCCAACTGCCAGTGCCGGACGAATACTGCCCATGGATTGAACCTGGCGGTGATACCGCGAGCGTTGATCGATTTCATTGCCTTCTGCCCGTTTGTTGCCTGGAAACCTTCGCTTTGCGCCGTCAAGGCGCCGGTCCGCCGAATTCGCGAATATTGTCCACTGGGAAAATGCAAACCTTTCGCGGTTTCATTTTCCATGCTCCGACGAAAGGCGTCGCTCTCGACGTAGTGAGTGAGGACCGGGCTAAAAAACAGCGCTACGCCGCCGCCGGCTGCGATCACGAAAAAAATCGCAATCGCCGCGACGTAAATTAGCAGTTTTCTTCGCAAGATGGAAAAATAACGAGGCTAAAATGACGAAATCCGAATGACGAAGCTCGAAGGAATGACGAATAACCAAACGACGAACGATCGTAGCGGCACCTCTTCGTCATTCGTGCTTTGTTATTTTCCTCATATCCAGTTGCGCAAAGAGAAAGGCGTAGATGTCCGCCGATTGATTTATGCGCTCGCTCAAGGCGGTGCCGATGCCATGCCCAGCGCTGGAGCTCGTCCGCAATAGAATCGGATTGCCGGCTTTGTTCGCTTCATCGAGGCGCGCGATCATTTTGCGCGAGTGATAAGGCGCGACCCTCCCGTCGTTAGCGCCGGTCATCATCAGGATGGACGGAAACTTCGTTCCATCGACAACGTGATGATACGGCGAATAAGCATAGAGCGCCTTGAATTGCTCGGGGTCTTTTACGGTGCCGAATTCGGTGACGTTGAACGCCCCATTCGGCGCAAGCTCGACCCGCAGCATATCGTAAATGCCCACGGAGGAAACGACCGCCCGCATCAAATCGGGATGCTGCGTGATCATGGCGCCCATCAAAAGGCCGCCGTTGCTTCCGCCCTGGATCGCGAGTTTTTCCGGGCGCGTGTATTTCTCCTTGATCAAATATTCGGCAGCAGCTGCGAAATCATCGAATACGTTTTGCTTTTTCGTGAGGTTCCCGGCCTTGTGCCAGTCTTCACCGAACTCGCCGCCGCCTCGAATGTTCGCCACCACATATGCCCCGCCGCGATCGAACCAGAGCCGGCGCGTAAAATCGAAGTTCGGCGACATGCTGATCCCGTAACCGCCGTAGCCGTAAAGCAGCGTTGGGTTCTGCCCGTCGCGTTTCATTCCTTTGCGGAAAATGATGTTGAGCGGAATTTTCGTGCCGTCCTTCGCAGTCGCGAACTCGCGCGTCACCTCGATGTCGGCAAATGAGACCGGCGAGGTGCTGCGTAAGGACGTCTTCACCGGCTCAGTTTCCCCCTTTTCGTAATGGAACCACGCCGCCGGCTCGGTGTAACTCACATCGCGAAAGAGTAACGAGTTATCCTCCAGCGCGAGCATTTGCTGGACACCCGATATTTTTGGAATGGGAATGATTGTTTCGCCTTTACCATCCAATCCAAAACGCCGGATCTGAGAGGGGCCGCCGAGCAGATCGCCAACATAAAGCGCATCGGCCGTCGGAACGATTTGCTCGATGACCGCTTCGCCAGCCGGCACGATCTCAACCGCGTTCTTTAATTCTGGTGTATCGAGGGGCAAGCGCAGAACTTTTCCCCGCGGCGCGCCGGCTCGGGAAAGAAGATAGAGCGCGTTATCGCGTCCGAGCCGCGCGGCTTTGATCTGATCGCTGAATTGCGTGATCTGCTTCCAGGTTGCGTCCGGCCCGAGCAAATAATGCGCGAAATCCCCGCCATCGCCGTTCGCCACGGTCGCGAGAATGTATCGACCGTCGCGTGAAGCTTCGAGCACGATCTCTGCAATCCGGGGGAAGTCTTTGCCGATTGAATAAGTATCCTCCGTGTCAGCCGTGCCGAGTTTGTGAAAATAAATCTGCTGATAAAAATTCAGGTCGGCTTCGGGCCGCTCACCCTTTCGTGGAAAACGCGTGTAATAAATTCCTGTGCTGTCCGCGTTCCAGGCCGCGCTGCCGCCCGCTGTGGGGTATTGCACGTGGGCAATCATGTCCGGGAGCGCTTTGCCCGTCGCGGTTTCGTAAATGTGCAGCGTGCCATCTTCGCTGCCGCCTGTTGAAAGCGACACCGCGACACGTTTACCATCCAGTGACGGAACGAACCAATCGATCGCTGTCGTGCCTTTGGTGTCCAGCGCATTCGGATCGAGCACGACCTTTTCCGATTTCGGATCGTCGGCCGAAGCGAGCGTCACCAGCAATGGTTGCTGCTTTGGCGGCTGGAATTTCATTGCGAACAAAATCCCCGGCCGCGAAACGAGCGAAGAATAGCTCGGCGAAGTTTTCGCGTACCACTCCGTCAATTGCTTTTCAATCGCAGCCCGATCTGGCAATTTGTCGAGATAATCCCGCGTCCGCTGATTTTGCGCGTTCGACCACGCCTTTACCTGTGTATCGTCGTCTTTCTCCAGCCATTGATAGGGATCCTCGACAGTCGCGCCGTGGTATTCGTCCGAGACAGGTTTCTTCGGAGTCTGCGGCGAGGGCTCGATCGCGGGCAAGTTGGCCAGAGCCAGTCCGCTTAACGCGCTGATCAAAAACAGGAAACGATTCGCTCTCATGAGCAATGAGGAAAGTCTGCGGCGCGTTCCTTGCAAACGATTTCGGTAAGCTATAGCCCGGGTCGGGTGACATTGATATCGCCGAAGGGGCGAGACCACCGATCTCGGCTACAATTGACCTGCGGCGTATTTTGGATTTCTGACCTGTTTGCGCACCGCTTCGAATAGCTTGCTTATTCCGACCCGGCTTGCGGAGTTAGCGATAAAGGCTGGAATCAATCCACCGCTGTCGGTATAAACGGAGTAAGTCGCGCGCGTTTTGATTGCGCCATCGGGCTCGAGCAGCCATCCACCGTCGCAAATCTTTACTCGGACGACGCCTTTCTTTTCAGGGGGCCCGAGGTCGTTTGCCGGTTTCCATTGATCGAGATAAGTAAATCCCTCTGGGCCGGGCCACGACTTTTTCCAAACGCGCAGAGTATAATCGCGGTCCCCACAAATCTTCGGCGACAGCCGCTGATAAGTGATAATTGAATCGCTTTCACGCTTCAAGAGCTGGCACTCCAATGTATAAGGCATGAAGTGTGGGTAATTCTCGAAGTCGTCGATCACGGCATGCGCCGCCCAAGTCGGCGCGTCAATTGAACCGACTGCTCTAAACTCTTTCAGCCGCGAACCAGCATGCGGGCGACTGTAAATAGCGACATCTTTACTTCCGCTGGTTAGCTTCCAACCTTCGGTGGGGCTGACGGAGCTGGAAAATTCAGCTCCGAAAGCGTCGAGGGTTATTCCAGAAAGAACAAGGACGAACCCTTGGAGAAGTCGCCGCTTCACCGCGCAATGATACGCAATTTCTTTAATATCGCTATTTTTCTGTAGCCGTCGCCAAAGGCATTGGAGAGATTCCATGATTGAGTGATTAAGTGATTGAAGGAAAGTAATGCGTCACTGGCTAAATCGTTAAATCGTGAAATGAGTCCACAGCCTACCATCCTCATCGTCGATGATGAAAAGCATACGCGCGACGGTTTGCGGCGTTTGCTCGAGAACGAATACGACGTGTATGTCGCCGCGGATATTTCCGGCGCGATGAACGTGCTCGAACGGGAGCAGATCGATGTGCTCTTCACCGATCTGCGCCTCGGCAGCGAAGACGGAATGCAATTGATCGATCGCGCGCTGAAAATGCCGCGTCCTCCCATTTGCATCATGATGACAGCCTACGGCTCTGTCGATGTCGCAGTCGAAGCGATGAAACGCGGCGCCTACGATTTCGTGACCAAGCCGCTCAACCTGGACAAGGTTGAGTTACTGATTGCGCGCGCGGTGCAAGGCCGCAAACTCGAACAGGAAAATCGTGCGCTCCGTCAGCAAGTGGACGAGCGCTACGGGCTCGAGAATATTTGGGGCGACTCGGCCGCGTTGCATGAAGTGCTCGATACGATCCGGCAGGTTGCGCCCTCTTCTGCGAACGTGCTTATCGAAGGCGAGAGCGGCACCGGAAAGGAATTGGCCGCGCACGCCATCCATAATTTGAGCCGTCGCAACAAAGCGAAATTTGTGGCGGTGCATTGCGCCGCGCTCTCGCCGCAATTACTTGAGAGCGAACTGTTCGGCCACGAAAGAGGCGCATTCACCGGGGCGCACGAACGCCGCATCGGCCGATTTGAGCAGGCGAACGGCGGCACCATTTTTCTCGACGAAGTGGCCGAGATCGATCCGAGCACGCAAGTCAAACTGCTGCGCGTCATGAGCGAGCAGCGCGCCTTCGAGCGCGTCGGCGGCAATCAAACGCTGCGCGCGGACGTGCGCGTTATTGCGGCCACAAACAAGAATCTCGAGACGCTCGTGCGCGAGGGAAAATTTCGAGACGATCTTTTCTTTCGCTTGAACGTGGTGCGCATCACCATGCCGCCGCTGCGAGAGCGGAAGGAAGATATTCCGCTGCTCATCCGCGGATTTTTACGTCATTTCTGCAAGGAAAATAACAAACCACTTGTCGATCTAACGAGCGACGCGATGGATGCGCTCCTCAGTTACAATTGGCCTGGCAACGTTCGCGAGCTGCGCACGGCGATCGAGCACGGGGTGGTAATGGCGACCGGCCCAAAGATCACGCTGCGCGATCTCCCGATGGCAGTTCGTCAAGCAGCCGGGATGGCGTTGCCCGGCGCAAGTTCAGCTCTGAAAACGATGGAAGAAAAATCGAGCCCGCTCGATCTGCACGAGACGGAGAAGAAATTGATCATGCAAGCGCTTGGCGCAACGAATGGCAACGTGACGGCTGCAGCCAAAAAGCTCGGCATCAGCCGGCGAACCCTACACCGAAAGATCAACGAAATGGATCTAAGGAAACCTCGAGCCGAGGACGCGGTGGAAACATGACCTTTTAGCTGTGGTCAAGTGTCGGCATCAATTATGAGTAAAGGTGGCTGTCTCGGTGATGGGTCCGCCCATTGTTATCGAGCTTGGATTATTTGTTCCAGAATAGGAGCCGGTACCGGTGCCGGTCCAACTGGTGAAATGGTAGCCTGTGGCTGGCGTAGCGCTAATCGACACAGTCGCTCCGCTGTTTTTCCATGCACTGGCGGGACTCACCGTGCCGCCGGTTCCAGCCTTCATTGTCAGATAATACTGTTTGGTAAAGTTCGCGGTGTAAGTCTTGTTGGTAGTAGGAGCCACATTGTGCGAGATGGCTCCGCCATCGCTCCATGATGTCCACACGTACCGAACCCCCGTGCCAGCGCTCTGCGGTGAAGTTGTAGCGATCGTGTGGAGCGAGCCGGCGCCCCAGGAAAATGTCTTCGTCGCCGTGTAAGTCGTGCCGTCAACTTTGAAGCTACGGCCTGTGGGATTCGTTTGGACCGTTACTTGAATAAGCGGTGCAAAGTTCGCAGTGACCGTCTGCGGTTGGTTCATGACGACCGTAGTCGAGGCAGCATTCGGATCGGCCACGTTTCCGGTCCAATTTTTGAAACCGTAACCCGAATAGGACGTGGCCTGAATGGGCACCACCGAATTGAGATCCACGTTGTGAGATCCCGGAGTAGGATTGGTTGTTCCTTCATTAGATGGCGACGCGTGCATGGTCAACGTGGTCGTGGGCGGTGGGCTGATGCTGGTCTCGCTGCAGATCCATGACTGGAGCCTGCCACCAAAGAACTTCCTGCATACTTCATAAGCGCCGATGTCGTAGCCATTGCGGGGCGAGGTATCTGGTTGCGGGCGGTTTGCGTAACGCTGGTCGTATGAAAGCGATGTCCCGGGGTCAGCCACGCCCATGGCAGAGCTAAACAAAGGAATAGCCCTCGTCGGAGTCTTGCCGCCATTCGTGCTGGGAGGTTCTAATGGTTGCAACTGCGGATCGACATTCGTCACCACCCCAGGACACGCGCCAAACGGTGGCGTGCCGCCCGAGCCATTTTGCATGATCAGGTTGCCGGCGCCTGTGGACGGCGGGGCTCCCCCGACCAAACATTCGTTGGCCCCATTATTAGCAATGATGGTGTTGTTGAGCGTAAGACTGTAAGGGTAGTAATCCGAATAGACCACAACGCCTCCGCCCGATCCCGTGGCCTGATTTCCGCTGATCGTGCAATCCACGATGGTGGTCGTTACGCCGCTGTACGAAAAGATTGCGCCGCCCGCGTCGCCGCCGTTGTGTGCACCTATCCCCCGAGTCACGGAATTGTTGTAGAAGGTACTATTATGGATGGTCAGTCTGCCGCTGTCGTTGAAAATGGCGCCGCCGAGGGCTCCGCCACCGCCGCCGCCGCCGCCGGTGTCACCATTTCCACCATACGGACCACCACGGCCGGGACCAGGCCCGTTGACGCTAACACCAGAGCCCCCCCCGCCACCAAATCCGCCATCGCCGCCATTCCCGTCGCAACCATCCGCATCGCCGCTGCCACCACCGCCTCCAAAGCCACCAGAGCCACCATTGCCACTTCCGCCACCACCACCGCCACCGTACTGACCGTAGCCACCGTCGCCACTGCCCCCAAGGCACACACCACCCGTAACGCTGCTGCCGCCACCCCCGCCACCGCCGCCGCGACAGGTTGCGTTCTGACCATCCTCAACTCCGGGGGCACCGCCAGCGCCGCCGCACAGATACCCGCCTGAGCCATGAGTATAAGGTAGGCTGCCGTTGGTACCAGGGAATACAGTGCCTCCACCACCGCCCGCGGCGATGCCCGTGCTGCTGGAGGATTGGCCGCTCGCACCACCGCCGCGAGCGCCACCGCCACCGCCATATGAACCACCATTGCCGGAAAGTCCGCCGCCACCGCCACCGCCAACAGTGCTAGTGTTGCCATTGCCGCCGACCGCGCTGTTGCTGTCAAATGTGCTGTTCTCGACTACGAGAGTGCCGGTGTGAACGTAAATCGCGCCGCCTGCGCCAAGCCCACCACCACCGCCGCCGCCGCCGCCGTTACCGCCGTGGACGTGAAAGCCTTTGATGTACGCGTTTCTTATCGTCAGACCACCTGTACCTGATGCCACCCCATTCGGCGTTTTAACCGTAGCTTGGCCAATCGCGAACAAGCGCGAGTTTCCGGTGCCCATCCACTGCAGCGTTGCACCGGCTGCTTCAATCGTCATCGTCGAGAAGATGATCGGGGTGGCGGTCGGGCCCATATAGTTGTAAGCATCAGAAACGGTTAAGCTTCTCAACTGGAACACCCCACCGCTCGGCAAAACGACAATGTCACCATTGCCCGTGCCCATCACACAGTCCGTGGTAATGAAACGGTCTGGATGAGTCGCGTCGATGGCGATCCCATGCGCTCCGCCATCCAAGCTATCGTGCAGAATGGACGAGTAGATGGCCTCCTGCAGCGAACAGCCGCCGGTGCCGATGCCAGCGACTTTTGATCCGAGGTACGTCACATAGATTGTGGCGCCCGTGGTGATCGAGGCTGTCGCGTTCGTAAAGCCGCCTAGTGAGATGCTCGGCGTGTTACCATGCACTGGCCGCGGCGCAGCCTTGAAGCTGGAGGCGAGCAAGATCGCCGACATAGATGCCAGAGCGAGAGAGAGGGTGATTCGAAGCGCCCAAGCGCCCGAGGAATTATTTTCTCGTTTTTTCATATTTTTCTCCGTGGTACCGAAGAGTCACCCAAGCCGTGCGTGGCGGTTCATATCGATTTGCGTTCCTCTTTCTGTTGATTGTTGTTGTTTTGGTTGCGCCTGTTCACAGTTGTACTGTCCGAAATCTGGCGCGAGGTTACGCGGAAAGTTAAAAACGCTTCAAAGCGTTGATCCGTTGAATCGGAGATTCCGCGCGGCGAAATGTTCGCCGGAAGAACAGTCTTTCTTTTCTTCGTTGTCTTCTATTAGAAAAGAAACGCGATCGCGAGACGCAATCGCGGACACGCGAGGCACCCGCTCGACTTCGTTCAGGGCGGGCAGTGCGCTCCCGGGACACTACTTCGGCGCGAGGGAAGTGACGATTTTCTCGAAGCGGGGATCGCCCCGCAGCGGGTCCCAAAATGGCAGCAGCTTCAGATTTCCATAGGTCAGCGCCCCTGGAACGTGAGCCGCCGTGGCAAGCTGTTCAAACGCGAGATCCTTCTCGCCAACCCACGCCGCGCTGATCGCAAACCACTGAATCATGAGCGGCCCATTGAATGCATCTTTCGGCACCGGCAGAAGCTCGACCGCGCGGCGACATTCGCTTAGTGCCTCTTGTTTTCTACCCAGAGCAGCGTCGATCACCCCCAGGACGCACAGCGGAGGTGCATAGCCCGGTTGCGCTTGAACAATTTTCTCCTGCTCTGCCCGCGCTGATTCAAACGCGGCACGCGCTTTTTGCTGATCGTGCTCCAGACGGGCGATGATCCCTTCGACGAACCAGTGATTAAAATGGA
>WNFQ01007077.1_pt1 | contig 12561 bp, 12 predicted proteins | sample 5400171 | NCBI WGS metagenome assembly WNFQ01 (sample SAMN13153356, study PRJNA577476) | soil metagenome | isolation source: 20 cm soil under Madrone tree | place: USA:California | collected 2016-06-14
GCCCGCCAGTCGAAGAACCCGAATTAGTCGGCGCCAGCGCTCCGCGATCTGGATAATCAGTCTAAATTTAATATACAAATCATATCCGCCTAAAATATGAATCAGTTGGAACGGAATCGCTGCTGTTTTCCGCGGTCTCGTTAACCGCGCAGCGTCGTCTCTTTCCGACGCTGGCCCGACAGCCGATCCTAATAACTTGGAATAGGCATTTATGCGAGTTCGCACTACATTCAGGCTCCGGCTTGGATGCACGGAAGCCGTTAATCTCTCTGTAAAGGATCATGGCCCCGAAACGCAAAACTAAAGGTAGGGACGGCGCGCTGCGCGGTAAAGCGCCGGCAGCTACCAGAGGTGGCACCCACCAGCGCGGGCACGCGCGCGCGCATCCCAGCAGAGCGAAAGCGCAAAAGAAATCAGTCGGCTGTCCGATCATCGGAGTCGGCGGCTCGGCCGGCGGATTCGAAGCGACCATGGCACTGCTGCAAAATTTGCCGTCGAGAACCGGCATGGCCTTTGTCATTGTTCAACATCTCGATCCGCATCACGCCAGCCGGCTTGCCAATTTGCTCGGCAAGGTGACGGCGATGCCAGTGAGCGAGATTGCGGGGACGACCACGCCAAAACCGAATACCGTTTACGTCCAACCGCCGGACAAGTGCGTGATCGCCAAAGATGGCGCGCTCACTTTGATCCGCCGCACAGAGAGACTCAACGTTGCGATCGATCATTTTTTTGAATCGCTCGCTGAAGAATGCGGGTCGCGCGCCATCGGCATCGTGCTTTCCGGGACGGGCAGTGACGGGACGGCAGGTTTGCGTGCGATCAAAGCGGTCGGCGGTTTGACCTTCGCTCAAACTGAAGAGAGCGCGAAGTTCGACGCGATGCCGCGCAGCGCAATTCGCTCCGGTTTTGTCGATCTGGTTCTTCCGCCGCACGAAATCGCGCGCGAGATCCAGCGCATTGCCGATCATCCGTATATCCGCCGGCCGCCAAGCGATCCCGAGGAAATCGAAAAAGCGGCTTATCGGCAGGCGGATGATCTGGGCCGCATCTTCCTTTCCCTGAAAAAGCAGATGGGTGTCGATTTCAGCGCTTACAAAGAAGCTACGCTGCTTCGGCGGATCCAACGACGAATGGCGTTGCATCGCATCGACAAGTTAAATCAGTACGCGCGGTTCTTGCTCGACAACAAAAAAGAGGTGAACGCGCTCTTTGACGATCTGCTCATCAACGTCACGCGCTTTTTCCGGGACCAACAGTTGTTTCGCGCGCTCAAGAAGCGTTTTTTGCCGGCGCTGTTCAAAAACAAAGATCGACAACCGGAATTGCGCGTCTGGGTGCCGGGCTGTGCAACTGGCGAAGAGGTTTATTCGCTCGCCATTTGTATTCTCGAAGCACTCGGTAACCGCCTTTCCAAAATGCGCATCCAAATTTTCGGCACTGATCTGAGCGAATCGCTCATCGAGCATGCGCGTGCGGGCATTTATCCGAGTGCGATCGAGAAGGACGTCTCACGAGCGCGTCTGAAGCGTTTTTTCGTCAAGCGCGACAGCAGTTACCAAATCCATCGCAACGTGCGCGATATCTGCACGTTCGCGCGGCAAAACATCACGGCCGATCCACCCTTCTCGCGGCTCGACGTAATCAGTTGTCGCAACCTCCTGATTTATCTGAGCCCGCAATTGCACAAACGCTGCATCCCCCAGTTTCATTACGCGATCAACCCGGGCGGCTATTTGATTCTGGGACCTGCCGAATCTGTCGGGTTGTACGACAAGCTCTTCGAGCTGGTGGACAAGAAGAACAAGATTTACGCCAAGAAAAAGGTGGCCACGCCGCATGATGTGAACTTTGCACCCTATCAAGGTTTGGGACTCGCGCGCGCCGGGGCAAGATCGACATCTCCCGACGGCGCGGCATTCAACGCGCAGCTCTTGCAAATGGCCGATCGGATCATGCTTGGTGTTTACGCGCCAGCGGCGGTTGTGATCGATCGCGACCTGCACGTCCAACAGTTCCGTGGCCGTGGCGAGCTCTTCCTCCAACATGCGCCCGGTCCAGCGACGCTCAATCTTCTGCAATTAGTGCGGCCAAGTCTGATGGCCGACTTGCGCAGCACGATTCGGCGCGCAATCAAGACGGACAAGCCCGCTCGCAAAGAAGGGGCGCTGGTTAAACTCAGGGGCAGAAACTACGAAATAAATATTGAGGTTGTGCCGTTCAAAATCCCCGCGTCCGGTAAATCGTGGTTTCTCGTTATTTTTAACGAGACTACCAAGGGAACCAAACTGGAGAAATTGCCGGAGGCGCTGGGAAAAACTACTGGGCAACGTGAGGTAACGGAGCTGCGCCGCGAATTGGCCGCTTCCAAAGAGTCGCTGCAAGCCATCATCGAAGAAGATGAAGCGACCAATGAAGAGTTGAAGTCGGCCAACGAAGAGATCGAATCAAGCAACGAGGAGCTGCAATCCACGAACGAAGAACTGGAGACGGCGAAGGAAGAATTGCAATCGACCAACGAAGAGCTGACCACGCTGAACGAAGAGTTGAGCAACCGCAATCTTGAGATGATGCAACTGACCAATGAGCTAAATAATCTGCTGGCCAGCACCCAGATGCCAATCGTCATGGTGGACAACGAGTTGACGGTGCGGCGTGCAACACCGGCGGCCCGAGGCGCCTTTAATATTTTGCCGACCGACATCGGCCGTCCGTTAAGTGAGCTACGGCCTAACATTGATGTTCCCGATCTGGAAAATATTTTGCGTGACGTAATCGAAAAGTTAAGCACGCGTGATCGAAAAGTGACCGATAAGGAAGGCCGCCAGTACTCACTGCGGATCCGGCCATATCGCACAACCGACAACAAAATCGACGGCGCCGTTCTCACACTGGTGGATATCGACGGAACGAAGGAACACGATGCAGCCAAAACACACAATCGGACAAAAGATGTCTCGTCGCGTAAATAAAAAGCATCAGGCGAGGCGTGATCGCAAAAGCAGGGCTGCGCCCCTGCGGCGCAGGCGCAAATTGATTCGAACAGCCACGAAAAGGACGAAAGGAACGTATAGCGCGTTGCGGAAATTTTCGGCCGGTGACGCGGAGCGGGCGATTCGTAAAAATGGCGCTCCGATTCATTCCAACCGCGCGCCGGGGATCCGGAATCCAAAGACTGAACTGGAAGCTGCTATTCAGCGATTTGTCGATCTTTACGATTTTGCGCCGATCGCTTACGTCAGCTTCGACCGCGCCGGACGGATTGAGGAAGCCAATCTGGCGGCGACCGATCTGCTGGGCGAATCGCGGGATTTATTAATTGGCCGTCCGTTCGCGTTCTACGTGGGCGACTTGGATTCGTTCATGCACCACTTGCTTTATTGCCGCACTTCGCAGCAACTGGTAGAGACGGAATTACAGTTGAAGCCGAGAAAAGGGGAGCGGATTCCGGCGCTGCTCTGCAGCACGCCAATCACCTCGACGACGAGAAATGGCGCCCTCCTCTATCAAACCGCCATCATGGATTTGAGCGAGCGCAAGGCGGCGGAAGCAAAACTGCGAGCGAGCGAAGAACGCTATCGCACCTTGTTCAACCTGGGTCCCGTAGCGGTCTACTCCATTGATACCTCGGGTAGGATTGACACCTTCAACCGCCGCGCCGCCGAACTGTGGGGCCGCGAGCCAACGTTGGGGGATACCGACCAGCGGTTTTGCGGCTCGTTCAAGATGTTCCGGCCGGACGGCAGTTTTATGCCCCACGAGCAGTGTCCCATGGCCGAAGTGCTCTCAGGCAAGATAACCGCGGCGCATGACGCTGAAGTGCTCATCGAACGGCCCGACGGATCGCGTGTCACCGTTCTCGTCAATATCCGTCCCCTGAAAAACGACCGGGGAGAAGTCACCGATTATTAATCGAAGTAACGCCGGGATTGCCAATTGCGACTTAAACGGTCGTTTCTTATTCGCTAATCGGAAATTCCGCGAAATGCTCGGTTACACAGACTCGGAGCTAGCGGCCGAGAGCATCTTCGCAATCACGCATCCCGAGGATGTTGATATCACGAAAAGCCGCTTCGAGGAGATGGTGCAAAGAAGGCAGCCTATTGAGATAGAGAAACGTTACATACGAAAGGACCGCTCTCTTATTTGGGTCAACGTCTGCCATACACCAGTACTCGACACCGCAGGTAAGCCGGTGTCGGCGGTCGCTGTGGCCATCGACGTCACTCAGCGCAAAAAGGCGGAAGCCGCGTTGCAAAGATCGAAGCAACTACTGGAAAAACTCGTGCAGCAGCGGACCAAAGCGCTGCGCGCCGCAAATATAGAATTGCAGCGAGAGATCAACCGGCGCAAAGGGCTCGAGGGCGACATTCTCGAGATCAGTGATCGCGAACAGCAACGACTTGGCCAGGAATTGCACGATGGGCTTTGCCAGCACCTCACCGCAGTCGCATTCATGGCGCGCTCGGTCGCGCTGCGGTTGAGAAACCATCGCGTCATCGAAGTAAATGATATCGAAAAAATCGCCCAGCTCGTGAACGACGCGGCCACTGATACGCGCAATTTTTCCCGTGCCTTGCATCGTGTCGATATCGATTCTGCCGGATTCATAACCGCCTTGGAAGATTTGGTTGACCGGGAAATCTGGAAAACACCGTGTCGTCTGGGTTGGCCCGTTCGCGAAAGGGAATCGTCTTAAGCGTAACCGATAATGGCGTCGGATTTAAAAATGAGCCGAAATTGAAGGAAGGCCTTGGTTTTCACATTATGAACCATCGGGCGGGCGCAATCGGCGGCCGCTTGGAAATCGAATGCCCAAAAAAAGGCGGCACGCGGGTGGCCTGTTACTTGCCGGATAAAGCACTCCAATCACAGAAGAGAGAAGACGCACGGCCCACGCCGTTTCCTGCAAGAATCATGAAAACATTCGCCGCCTTGATCTAAATTTCCTACATCGGGCAAGCCGCTGAGCGGCGAATTCTAAAAAGAGGGCAATTAAAGGGGAGTGAGATAACACGCCTTAAGGCAATCCGGCGAGGCTGGAAACTAGGGGTGTAAAATTTCGATTACAAGTGTCAGTACGGCCGCTACCTTGAATGAAACGCGCCAGATCGACCAATAAGAATCCGAAATGCGATCCGCCGGACGCGAAACGCATCGTGATCGTGGATGATCACCCATTGTTTCGAAAAGGCCTTGAGCAGTTGATTCATTCCGATGGGGCCTTCGAGGTATGCGGCGAAGCAGGCAACGCGTCCGAAGCGATGGACGTGATCCGGAAGCTCAATCCCGATTTGGCCATTGTCGATCTTAGTCTGCCGGGCGCCAACGGCATTGAGTTGATCAAAAACATCCGCGCGGAATTTCCGAACCTTCCAATACTAGTGCTCTCGATGCACGATGAGTCGCTCTACGGGTTGCGCGCGCTCCGCGCGGGCGCGAACGGCTATGTCATGAAACACGAAGCGATGGCCAACGTCGTGCAGGCCATTCGCGAAGTCTTTAGCGGTCGTCCCTATCTCAGCCCGGCAATGGCGGCACAAGTCATCACAAAATTTGCGAAGAATTCGTCTGAGGGCGAATCCGACGCCGTCGACAGACTTAGCGATCGCGAACTCGAGATTCTGGAATTGATCGGGAAAGGCAGGGAAGTCCGTCAAATTGCAAACCTCTTGCATCTTAGTCCCAAAACCGTGGAAACTCACCGGGCGCACATCAAAGAGAAACTGCAGTTAAAGAACGCGCGAGAGGTCGCTCGCTTCGCGGTCCAATGGACCGACGCGCGCAGCGGTTAGACGGAGACGGGATGTGATCGGCCATGATCACGCGCTAAAGCGTTAAAACGTAAATCCGATGTAACAGGGTAAGCTTTTCAACGGATCACGCGCGCTTCCCCACAGTTTTGCTTTTGTTCACCGCCAAGCCGTCGCATAGTTTCTGTGATGGATTCGGACATGAACCATGCAGTCACCGACCTGCTTCAGACTTACAGCGAAACTGGCGGTATAAATTACCTCGACGCTGCCGCCACCCTGCCATCGCGCCTGGCCATCGAGGCCGCTTGCGCCGAGCTGATGAGCTTGATGTTTCCGGGATTTCGCAGCGAGGCGCTGGTGAGTTCCGAAGATTTGGCCGAGACAACCCGCACTCGAATCAGAAATTTGCACGCTCGGCTCAAAACCGAAATCTGCCGAAGCCTCGGAAAAATTCCGCCAGACCAAGCGACCGAAGAAAAGGCCGAAGAATTCTTGTCCGTGTTCCTGGCGGAGTTGCCGCCAGTGCGTCGCGTTCTTTGGACGGACGTCGACGCCGCCTATGAAGGCGACCCTGCGGCGAAAAGTTACGAGGAAATCATTCTCGCTTATCCTGCATTGGAAGCAATCGCGATTTATCGAATGGCGCACCTGCTCTACGACAAGGTGCCGCTCATTCCGCGCATCATGACCGAATGGGCGCACAGCCGAACCGGGATCGATATTCATCCCGGCGCAAAAATTGGCCCGCACTTTTTTATCGATCACGGCACGGGCGCGGTGATTGGCGAGACATGCGAGATTGGCTCGCGAGTGAAACTATACCATAGCGTCACGCTCGGCGCGCGCAGCTTTCAGAAGGACGAGCACGGAAAAATCAAAAAAGGCGGCAAGCGCCATCCAACACTGGAGGATGACGTCACGATTTATCCCAACTCGACCGTGCTTGGCGGCGAAACGGTAATCGGCGCGCGCAGCACCATCGGTGGCAATGTTTTTCTCGTGCAAAGTGTCCCTCCGGATTCGCTCGTTTATTACGAGGAAAAACAACTACGCATCGTGCCAAAACGAAAACACAAACCCGCCACAACGCGCGACGAATTCCTCGAATGAAGCGCGGCACGAGTGTAGCACAGGCATCTTGCCTGTGGGGCAGCCGGGCGTCTCGCCCGGCGAGTCATTATTCGGCAGGCGAGACGCCCGCCGACCCCACAGCCGAGACGACTCTGCCGCGGCGGCAGGCTCCATGATTTATCTCGATTACAACGCGACCACACCGCTTTGCGACGAAGCTCGTGAGGCGATGCTGCTGTACCTCGACCGGCATTTTGGAAATCCATCGAGCGTGCACGTGGCGGGACGCGAAGCCCGCGCGGCAATCGATGATGCGCGGGACAAACTCGCCGCGCTTCTGCGCGTCGAGCCGCACGAATTAATCTTCACCAGCGGCGGAACGGAGTCATGCAATCTCGCTGTTCTCGGTCTTGCGCGATGTCCATCGTCACGCGGTGGTCACGTCATCTCAAATAAAGCCGAACATCACGCGGTCCTCAATGCGCTCGAATACTTGGAAAAGCGCGAAAATTTCGAAATAACGTGGCTGAATGTTTCGCGAGATGGACTTGTCGATCTCGATCAGCTCGCCAGCGCGATTCGGACTGAGACGAGGCTGGTCTCGATCATGACTGCCAACAATGAGACAGGCGTGATTCAGCCGATGCGCGAGATTTCGCAGATTTGTCGGAACCGAGGCGTCCTCCTGCACAGCGATATGGTCCAATCGTTTGGCAAAATCGACATCGATATTTCACTTGTGGATGCAGCCAGTTTCGCCGCGCACAAATTTTATGGGCCAAAGGGCGCGGGACTCCTTTTCCTGCGCGGCGGTTTGTCGGTCCAGCCGATCATGTTTGGCGGCGCGCATGAAAATGAGCGGCGACCAGGCACTGAAAATGTCGCGGCAATCGCTGGAATGGCAGCAGCTGCGGAATGGACATTGCGCGATGGCCAGATCGAACAGAAGCGCGAAGCACAATTGCGAGACGAATTGTGGGCGCGCATCGCCGGCACTTTCCCTGCAGCGAAGGAAAACGGCGATTCGGCACATCGTCTTGCAAATACGCTGAATGTAAGTTTCCCCGGTTTCGATTCCGAGACGACGCTCATGTCGCTCGACTTGGACGGTGTTTGCGCTTCGAGCGGCTCGGCTTGCATGGTCGGCTCAGTGATAGCGTCCCATGTTTTACTTGCGATGGGATTGCCAATGGAACGAGCAAGTTCGGCCGTTCGCTTTTCGCTGGGCAAACAAACAACCGCGAAAGAAATTGACGATGCCGCGAAAGCAATCGAGCGAATCGTTGACCAACTGATGAAAGCCAACAGTGCGTATGCCGTTGCTTAGGCAACTCGAATTCGCCTTCCGGAGCATGGCTGTAGTCGGGATCGATGATCCCGGCACCGCGATCAACGATCACGGCTACAAGAACAAACAGTGTAATATCGATGTTGAGAAAAAGGCTCGTGAACTTTTGCGCAGCAACGGCGCAGGTCAAATCGCAAAGGAAATTCGCGTCGAGTGGAATGCGCGCCTGAAAACTTGCGCAGGTCGAGCCGACTATCGCTTCAAGGTGATCTCATTAAATCCGCGACTTCGTGATCACGGAGATGCGGAGATCGATCGCACGCTTCGGCACGAGCTCGCGCATCTTCTCGCGCAATTTCGTGCTGGCCGGCGGCGGATTTTGCCGCATGGCGTCGAATGGCGGCAGGCTTGTTACGATTTAGGAATCGGCGACGAGAAGCGTTGTCATAACCTTCCATTCCCAGTGAGCGAACGTCTGCGGCGCTATCTCTACAAATGCCCAAATTGTCAGCGCGATTTTCCTCGTGTGCGCCGTGTACGGCGTGCAATTGCGTGTCTGGCGTGCTGCCTGGCGCATAACGGTGGAGAATTTGATGCGCGCTTTCGATTGCGGCTCATCAACTAAATATCGATCTATTCCCCTCCCCTTGGTGGCCTTTTCCCCGCGCAATTTCGCCTGGATGTCATGTCGAGCGGAGTCGAAACATCTCTTACTATTGATCTTGCCGTGCGACGCTAGAATAACAGTAGGAGATTCTTCGACTCAGCTCGGAATGACAAAGAAGAATGCTTAGGCGAGACTCACGCCTGATTCCCATTCCCTTCGCCCTTGGTAGCTTTCACCCCGCGCAATTTTGCCTGGATAAACGTGTCGATGTTGCCATCCATGACATCCTGCACGTTGCTGGTTTCTGCGCCAGTGCGGTGGTCCTTCACCATTTGGTACGGCTGGAAAACGTAAGAGCGAATTTGATTTCCCCACGCGATGTCGCCTTTCTCCGAATACTGCCGGTCGATCTCGGCGCGCTTCTTGTCCTGTTCGATTTCGTACAGCTTCGCTTTTAACATTTTCATCGCGAGCTCGCGATTGCGCCCCTGGCTCCGCTCGGCCTGGCAGGCGACCACAATCCCGCTGGGCTTGTGCAAAATCCGCACGGCGGTTTCCACTTTGTTGACGTTCTGCCCGCCCTTGCCGCCGCTGCGAAACGTATCGATCTCAAGATCGGCCGGATTGACTTCGATCGGGGCGGTGTCGGCAATTTCCGGGACAACATCGACGCTCGCGAATGAAGTGTGACGCCGCTTGTTTGCATCGAACGGTGAAATACGCACAAGCCGATGCACGCCCCGCTCGGTCTGAAGATAACCGTACGCGTACTCGCCGGTCACCAGCAAAGTCACCGATTTAATACCCACTTCTTCTCCCTGTTGAATGTCCACGGTCTGTGATTTGAATCCACTTCGCTCCATCCAGCGTTGATACATGCGCAACAACATATCGGCCCAATCACACGACTCGGTGCCCCCCGCTCCGGAGTGAATGGTGAGAAACGCGTTAGCGCGATCGTTCTCGCCGGAAAGAAATTGGCGCAGCTCGAATTCTTCCAGCTTGTGAATTAAGCGGGCGTGTTCGGTCGCCACTTCTTTCTCAGCGTGCGCATGCGCAACAGGATCGCTTTCTTCGTCAGCTAGTTGCTGCAATGCACTGAAATCCTCAATTTCGCGTTCCAACTCTTGAAATGGATTGATCAGGGAGCGCAATCGGGAGACTTCCTCGACATCAGTCTGAGCGCGCTCGCGATTCGACCAAAAGTCGGGCGCGGCCATACGGCCTTCGATTATTCCTAGATTTTCCTGAAGTTTTTCAACGTCAAAGAAACCTCCGCAATTCGCGCACGCGCGATTTCAAATCTTCGGCATCGGGGATGGAGGTTTCCGTTGGCATGACAAATCATAATTCAACCGGCGCTGCATGCAAAGGCTCGAAACATGGGCTATCCCTTTATGATCCGCAGTTCCGCAGCCGGATTTTACCTTAGTTACGGCTATATCCCGTTGGCATAGCCAATTGCGACCTTCGCAATCCTAATACCCCAACCGCTAAACGACAGCGCGTTTCGACCAGATCAACGCAGCGGCAACCCGCACTTCGAGACAATCGTTGCGTGCATTATAGGATTTTGTCTGATCAGACAATCATTCGCCGGCCCGATAGCAATCCCGAGGTGGACAAGAATAGGCTCGGTTAATGCGCACAATTCTGTTTGTTATTCTAATCATCGTGTTGATCGGAGCGTTACCAACTTGGCCGTACAGTTCCGGCTGGGGATATTACCCAAGCGGCGGTCTAGGCCTGGTTCTCCTGATATTGTTGATCTTCGCGCTGATGGGACGTGTCTGAGTAGAAGGGTTTAAGGAAATAGGAAGCGAAAGGCACCTTACGCTCCTGGGCTTACTGGCGAATTTTAGAAGTCTCTTCATCACTCGCGGCCTCCTTCGGGGACAGCTGCCTTGTTCGACGGCGTATCCGGGCCCGACTTTACGGAAATCTCATGCCGGAAAAAAATATTGATCTGCACGGCAGTGCACCGGACAAACATAAGTCCGCGCTTCTTTTGATTGATGTCATCAACGACCTCGATTTCCCCAAAGCGGATCAGTTACTGAAGTATGCACGGCCGATGGCGCGCAATCTCTTACGCTTGAAACGGCGCGCGCAAAAAGCGGGAGTGCCCGTAATTTATGTAAATGACAATTTCGGGCGTTGGAAATCCGATTTCCGGCGTACTGTCGAGCACTGTACGCGGTATGGGTGCGCCGCGGACGTCGTGAAATTATTGCGGCCCGAAGAAAGCGATTACTTCGTGCTCAAGCCGAAGCACTCTGGATTCTTTTCTACCACGCTCGAGACGCTTCTTCGCTATCTGGAAACGCAAACGTTAATCCTCACCGGCATTGCTGGAAACTTTTGCGTTCTTTTCACAGCCAACGATGCCTACATGCGCGACTTCAACTTGTTTGTGCCCTCGGATTGCACGGTGTCGAACACAAAGAAAGAAAACGATTCTGCACTCGCGCTCATGAGAAAATTTCTGAAGGCTGACACGCGTTCGTCCTCTAGAATCGTATTGCGCGCCCCGCAAAAAAAGCCGCGCGACTCAAAACGCCGCCGTTGATTTCGAATTTCCCAGCGGCATGGTGCTATGCGGCTTGTGCCTTCATTTTTGAAACGTAAAGGCTTGATTGATGATCAACGCGACGGCACTGAAGCCGAGCCAATGCAGAACCCATTCCTCCCAGCTAAGCTTCAGATCTCCGCACCAGAGAATCAAGCAAACCAGTGCGCTTGCAGAAAGAGAGAAACAGAAGATGCAGCTAAGCCACTCCTTAGCCGAGCCGCGGCCGCCTGGCATCGCGTTACGAAGACGCTCAAAAACAGCAAGCGGACCACGCTCCTTCGCAATCAGATGGCTCAGCCGGAAGGTCGCCAGCGCCCCCAAGACAAAGATGAACCAGCTCACGTTCTTTTCGCCCTCGTAGCGGTTAATTGGCTGCCTTGATGTTCACGACTCGAAGTCACCGATGCCATCGTGTTTGGCGTCCATATAGGTCCCCACCGAAAGGCAATAGATCATCGCGTCCTTGTACCAGAGATCATTAATCATCGTCTTGGCCGCGACACGGCAGCTCGAAATTGTAAGAGATGCGGAAGGCGCGGAATCAACTTAATTGGAGTCGCAGCATGGTAGAGCGTATCAATAGCTAACAACCGCGATCGGTGTTCTAACGTCCTTTCTTGCGACCGCTGCGGCGTTTCTGCCGCGCACGCGACGATGTCGTTTTTTGCCGAGGTCTTGTCGATTTGCGCGACGCGCGTACCGTTCGCTTGCGCGATCTTGCTGTTAGTGATCGCCGAGATCCTCTCCGTTTCGCAGTCTTGCCGCGTGATCGCCCGCTCGCCTTGCGCGACTTAGGCAAGGACTTTTTCACGGGTTGTCGCTTGAGTGCACGTTTCGAGACTGCTCTGGCGCGTCTAACGGCCTTCCGAATTGGCCGCTCGCCGGACGCGGCTTTTCCCGCGAGAGCACCGACTACTCCGCCAACGACGGCGCCAATCGGGCCGGCTACGCTACCAATTGCCGCACCAGCTACGGCGCCAGCTGTTTGCTTCGAGATCGGCGGAACCTGAATATCTTTAGATGATAGCAGGCTTTGTTTCTTTTCTGAGCTTGGTTGGTCAGGCATAAATGACGGAACTCCTAGATAATCTTTGATTCGCTACAAAGATATTTCGGATGATAAAACCGATATAGCCGTAACAAAATTAAGATCCGCTGCGAGACGAATCGTCCTATGTCCAATAGGATTTTGTCTGATTAGACGATCATCCGTCGTCCCGATTGTGTGTTTTCATCAATCAAAGCAAGTTCCTGCGCACAACGAAGA
>WNFQ01009139.1_pt1 | contig 12561 bp, 13 predicted proteins | sample 5400171 | NCBI WGS metagenome assembly WNFQ01 (sample SAMN13153356, study PRJNA577476) | soil metagenome | isolation source: 20 cm soil under Madrone tree | place: USA:California | collected 2016-06-14
AATCCAAAAGGTGAGCGCTCAGTTCGCCGCAGCGAATCCGTCCCATGGCGGACTTGAAGGGAGTAAACCTGCGTCGCAAGTGGTCAGCAATAATCAGTGATCCTACAACACTCGGCACAAGGCCCATACAGGCGGGCTTTCGGTTGCACAGTGTCCATCAGAAGCTGATGATTGCGCAGGCCAGGATCCATATAAAATGACGAAAATGAACGCCCGGACTGAGCACCAGCCAAAACAAGGAATGGGCTGTTTCGGAAAAGGCTGCCTGATCCTCATTGCATTAGGGATTTTACTCGTGGTAGGGGTTGGGGGAAGTTTTTGGGGTCTCCGTCACATCTATCTTTCCGATAAACCTGCACCGATCCCTGAAGCTGCTGCGCCCAGCGAAACGAGCGCCGCCACGCCTGGTGAAACAACTGTCGCCACGCCGAGCGGAACGAGCGCCGCGGTTCGCGAACGCTTGAATACGATGAAGAAAGCGGCGCGCGCTCACGAACAAACCGACGTGGAGTTCACCGCCGCAGACATCAATGCGTTGGTCGCAGCCAATCGAAAATCGCGTGGCACCGCCTTTGTTCGCATCGACGACAATGTCATGCAGGCCCAGTTCTCCATTCCGCTGGACAGGTTCGACGTTCCATTTCGAAATGCATTTGGTCTGGGCGATCGGTATTTAAACGCGACTGTCGCGATAGCAGCGCCGCCGGGAACCAACGCGAACAGCGTCCAGCTAAGCGAGGTGACACTCAACGGCCACAGAATTCCCGCCGATCTGTTGGACCGGCGGTTACTCGGAGTGGGAAAATCGCTGCGAAGTTACGTGATCAAATATGCCAACCAGTATGGAGTAACGGCCGGAGAAATCAGCGACGGCAAAGTGATCTTGCACACCAGCGGCTACTAGGATGTCAGGCTGCTAGCCTGACTCGGCAGGCGGGCTGCCAGCCCGCTCCAAGCGTGTTCGGCAGGCTGGCAGCCTGCCGGCCGGGTCGGCCAAGCTGGCCGACATCCGACTGCGCTCCTTTATGCGCCACCGGCCCCGACTCTTTCGTTTTTTTCGATTTGGCGATCAGCATTGTCCATGTAACTTGGCAGCGTTCATAGCAAAGCGATGCGGGTACGAGGTTTTTCGATGAGGGGTTCAATTATTTTTGGTGGTTGCGTGGCGCTAGGACTCGCCGCGTTCGGTGGCAACACAAGTTTGCCAGGGCAAAATGATATCTGGGGCGCACGGCCCGCATTTGAGGCGAGCACTGCGACGCACGAAACGCGGACAGAGCCGCAAACGGCGCCCGGCGTTCCAAGCGTCGGCGAAATTCCGGCACAAAGCGACATTGCCGTGCGGCAGGAACCAGTGCCCACGCGCAGCAGCTTTCTGGCGAGTTGGGACCGCGCAAGCGGTGTGAACGGTTACCTGCTGGATGTTTCCACGAGTAGCTCGTTCAGCAGTTACGTGGACGGCTACCATGACTTGGATGTTGGCAACGTGGCTGGACGCGTGGTGACTGGCTTGAATCAGGGTACCACCTACTACTACCGGGTGCGCCCTTATACTGCCACCCGACCGGGTAGCTACTCGGAAGCTATGACGGCTTCAACTGTGCCTACTACTGGGCTGATCATTCACGCAACGTTCGACAGCTCCATTACCAACAGCCCAAATGCGGCGGCCATCGAGGCGATGATTAACCGGGCGATCTCAATTTATGAGTCGCTGTTTAACGATCCAATCACGATTCAGATTCTTTTCCGCTATGCAACGACCGCGCCAAACGGCAATCCGTTGCCGCAGGGTACTGTCTCGAGAACTGACTCGGTAATTTACACGATTCCGTGGAGCGTATTTATCGGTGCATTGAGAGCAGATGCCCGAACTGGCAATGACAGTCTCGCGAACGCGAGTCTGCCAGGCACGTCTTTATCCGCAACGATTGAGCCATCCGGCCCGAATGGTCGAGCAGTTGGATTGAACACGCCGCCCGCAATGTTCGCGAACGGAACAGTTGGCGATGGTGGGCCGTACGATGGAATCATCACGCTTAACTCAGCGACGCCGCTTCAGTTCACCCGGCCTACCAGCGCTGGCAGCTTTGATGCGCAGCGTGGGACCGAGCATGAGATGGACGAGCTCTTAGGTCTTGGTTCGAAGCTCGGCCACAGCGGCAACGATTTTCGCCCGCAGGACTTGTTCAGCTGGTCGTTGGCTGGCGTCAGAAATACGACTTCTTCCGGCACGCGCTACTTCTCGATCGATGGTGGCACGACCCACATCGTCAATTTCAATCAGGACTCGAGCGGCGACTTTGGCGATTGGCTGAGTGATGGGTGCCCGCAGGCACATCCGTATGTGCAAAATGCTTTTGCGTGTACCGGACAGTCGGCCGATATCGCGGCGACATCCCCAGAAGGGGTCAATCTCGACGTCATCGGTTACGACTTGAATCGAGTGACGCTAGGCAACATCAGCACTCGGGGCTTTGTGCAGACGGGCAACAACGTCATGATTGGCGGTTTTATCGTCGAAGGGACCGGACCAAAGACGGTGATTGTGCGTGCCATTGGTCCTGAGCTATCTGCGCCGCCATTCAATATTCCCAATGCCTTGGCCGATCCGACATTGGAACTGCACGACGGCACTGGAGCTTTGATTGCCTCTAACGATAACTGGCAGACTACGGTAATAGGCGGCATCATTACCACTAACCAGGTTGGCGCGATCCAGAACAGCGGGCATGCTCCGACACAGGCAAGCGAGTCTGCGATTATTGCAACGCTCCAACCGGGGAACTACACCGCGATCGTGCGGGGAAGAAATAACACTGTCGGGATTGCTCTTGTTGAAGTGTACGATCTCAGCCCGAGTGCTGCTTCAATTCTGGGCAACATCAGCACTCGGGGCTTTGTTGAGACGGGCAATAACGTCATGATTGGCGGCTTCATTGTTCAAGGGGCTGGACAAAAGACGGTGATTGTGCGTGCCATTGGTCCTGAGTTATCCGCGCCTCCATATAACATTCCCAACGCCTTGGCCAATCCGACATTGGAACTGCACGACGGCACAGGGGCTTTGATTGCCTTTAATGATAACTGGCAGACCACGATTATCGGCGGCATCATCACCGCCAACCAGGTCAGCTCTATCCAGAACAGCGGGCATGCTCCGACACAGGCAAGCGAGTCTGCGATCATTGCAAACCTGGCAGCAGGCAATTATACCGCGATCGTGCGTGGTGTGAACAACACCACTGGAATTGCTCTCGTGGAAGTGTACGATCTGCAATAATATTGCCGTTTGAAAATCGGCTGCACGGAGTTGATGGCGCTGGTGAAAATTCCAAAAACGCGCCACTCGCTCACACCGCTTTAAGAATTTGAGCTGGTATTCTGTAGCGCGATCGTATCCAAATCTTTCTGGCTAACGCACCCATTTTCACTAAAAATCATGTCGCAGGTAGGGTTGTCATGTTGAGCGAAGCGAAACATTTCTGGCTCATATCCGATGCGCGTCGGCGCAGACTTAATCCGAGATTCTTCGCTGCGCTCAGAATGACATTATGAAATGGCTCGCAGGCGAATAGGGTAACCAACGCAATTCCAAGATGAACGAACCCGAAGAAAACCTTTGGCAAGGCATTCAGCCCAGCGCGCGAAACGCGCTCACTGCGCGCGATTATAAAGCAGGCTCTTTGGCGCAACGAATCGCGTATTCCGGTATTGATGCCAGCGAGCTAGTCGTGGCAGACCGGTCGAGGCCAGAGGTAAAGCGCGCCTGGATCCCCGGCGTGGAAGTTTTTCCGCGAAAAATTCATTCGCAGCGTCATCGCGGAGTTTTCGGCGAATTTTGCCGGCGCGATGAGGGAATCCTGGCGAAAATCGGATTTTGGCCGAAGCAATGGTCGGCCGCGCGCATGTTTGCACAGAGCGCCAAGGGATTTCATGTGCATCCACCGAGCATTCCGCCCGATACGACCGCCGAGAAATGGCTGCGACGTTTGTTCGTACGCTCGCCCGAGAATTATTCGCTGCGTCGTTACGATGACGAGCAGTGGGACGTGATGTTTTTTCTCCAGGGAACCGTGGAGACGATTTTGTGCGATGTGCGTGCTGGTTTTTCCAAGCGCATCATGCGTTTCTTCATCGATGGCGACAATCATCGCAGCAGCAACAATGTGGGAGTGGTCGTTCCACCCGGCGTCGCGCACGCCATTCGCGTAGAAGGGGCCGAAGATGTCATCATGGTTTACGGAACAAGCACGATTTTCCATCCCGAATTCGAGGGACGCATCGCGAGCGAAGTCGAGACTTCGGAGCTCCCGGAAGCGTGGGAAACGTTTTTAAGAAGTGAGACGTGATAAGTGAGATGTGAGAAGCGCGCGCGAACGAGTTTTTACCAATCACTTCTCACTAATCACCAATCACTTTCTCGATGAAGCGAAGCTTCGATCCGGCCGTGTTGGAAATGATGGATCGGCCGCAGCCGGTTTCCGCTGAGTTAGAACGCGATTTGCAATATCTCCGGCAACTCAATCGCTGGTTCGGCAGCTATCGGCTTGTCTTGCGGTTCATGCGCCACTGGATCAAACCGGACACTCGCACGCGCATTGTCGATCTTGCCACCGGTTCCGGCGATATCCCTCGGTTGATCGCCGATTACGCTCGGCGAATTGGCGCGCAGGTGGAAATCGACGCTTTGGATCGACAACCGGCGACATTGGAAATCGCCACGAAATTGAGCGCGGGCTATTCTGAAATTTCCTACCACGAAGCTGATATCCTCGAATGGGACTCTGCCGAAGCATACGACATCGTGCTCTGCACGTTGAGCCTTCATCACTTCAGCGATGAAGACGCGGTACGCCTTTTGCGACGATGCTGGGAGTTGTCCCGAAAATTTGTTCTGGTGTCGGACTTACGCCGAGGATTTTTGCTTAAAGCCGGCGTTTATGTTCTGACTGCGCTGATTTTTCGCGAACCAATGACTCGCTACGACGCGCGCCTTTCCGCTACGCGTGCGTTCTCATTTTCTGAAATGCACACTCTTGCGATGCGCGCTGACTTGGAAAATTTCGGACATGAAAAATTTCGGTTTGCACGCCAGGCGATTTGGTTGGGTGGATGACCCAAATACTGCCCTTGACGATTCCGCGTTCGAAGCGGTATTAAGGATTAACGTCCCCGCGGAAAGTTATTATGCCGCTCCTGAAACCAGACCCGACGTTTTACCCATCGGCACGGCTAGCCATGCAGGCGCCTCCGGAAAGGTATGCGTTCGTGGCGGCTCTTAATCCGCCCGGCAGCAAACTCAACGACGCGCTGCTGGTTATCGACGTTGATCCTGAATCGAGCACGTACAGCCAGCGCGTGGGCGAGGTCAAGATGCCCGAGTTCGGTGACGAGCTGCACCATTTCGGTTGGAACGCATGCAGCTCGGCGCTCTGTCCATATGGATCGTCGCGTATTCACATCATCGACACGAAGCCCAATCCGCGCCAACCCAAGATCGTGAAGGTAATCGAACCGGAAGAAGTTTTTGTGCGCACTAATTATTCGCGGCCGCACACGATTCACTGTGGACCTGAAGGCATTTACGTGAGTGCGCTTGGAGCCCCCGATGGCGACGGCCCGGGCGGCATTTTCATGCTCGATTGCGAAACGTTCGAGATTCTCGGGCAATGGGAAGTGAACCGCGGACCGCAATTTTTGCATTACGATTTTTGGTGGCATTTGGGATTCGACATTCTGTTAAGCAGCGAATGGGGCACGCCGAACATGATCGAAAATGGACTGCAACCGGACCTGCTCCTCGGCAGCAAATATGGCCATCAGATGCACGTCTGGGACCTGCGCCGGCGCCGTCATCTTCAGACACTCGACTTGGGTAACGAGCAGCAAATGGTGCTCGAGATGCGTCCCGCGCATGATCCGACGAAAGCGTACGGTTTTGTGGGCGTCGTTGTTTCGCTTAAGGATTTATCCGCATCGGTCTGGCTCTGGCACCGCGACAATGGAGCGTGGGATTTAAAGAAAGTGATCGAAATTCCAGCCGAACCTGCCGACCCGGAGAAGCTGCCGGCGATGCTCAAAGATTTTAAAGCAGTGCCTCCACTTGTGACGGACATCAATTTATCGCTGGACGACAAATTTCTCTACGTCTCCTGCTGGGGAACGGGGGAGATGTTGCAGTACGACGTCTCTGATCCATTTAATCCGAAGAAGACCGGCTCGGTGCGCATTGGTGGAATTGTGAATCGCACGGCGCATCCGAAGAACCCAGGCCAGCCGCTCGCCGGAGGCCCGCAAATGGTGGAAGTGAGCCGCGACGGCAAACGGATTTATTTCACGAATTCACTTTACGCCGCGTGGGACGAGCAATTTTATCCCGATGGCGTGGGCAGTTGGATGGTGAAACTAGACGCCCATCGCGACGGCGGCATCGCATTTGACGAAAACTTTTTCGTCGAGAGCAGCGATTATCGAGTACATCAGATTCGCCTCGAGGGAGGCGATTCCTCGAGCGATTCGTTTTGTTTTCCGTGAACGGGCTGTGGCCGTGGCTGGCGGTCTTCGGGCTCGGTCTTTTCCACGGAGTAAACCCAGCAATGGGGTGGTTGTTTGCCGTGGCGCTTGGATTGCAGGAGCAGAAGCGTGCTGCGGTGCTTCGTGCGCTGCCGCCGATTGTGCTGGGACACGCGCTTTCCATTGGGATAATCATCGCCGCGATTCTCGTGGCCCGCGTCAGCTTGCCGCATCGAACCTTGAAAATAGCCTCTGCGGCGATCCTGTTTGCTTTTGGGTTGTATCGTCTCGTCCGCTCCCGTCACCCGAACTGGGTCGGGATGCGAGTTGGCTTTGGCGATTTGACGCTGTGGTCCTTTATCATGGCATCAGCGCACGGCGCAGGATTAATGCTCGTCCCGTTTTTTCTCACGCCATCGAATAAACCAAACGCGCATCACAGTTACTCGCACAGCGGCGAACACATGTGGGGATTCGCGAACGTTAGCGGGCTTTCTCTGCTGACGGCTTCGGTTGCAATTCACACATTGGGATACCTTCTCATGATGGCGCTCGTCGCGATGTTGGTTTACGAAAAACTTGGAGTCGGCATGTTGCGCCGCGCCTGGTTCAACATCGATTTGGTCTGGATGGTCGCGCTGATGGTTACCGGCGCATTTATCCTTCTGCTTTGACTTGGTGTTTGTACGCGGACAGAGCTCCATCGTGATTCGCGCGTTACTGGCAATTGAGTGATGCTGGTCCGGTGAAAGTTCTCACCACCGTCTCCGAGGCGCAGTCGCAGATGAAACGCAAACCTCGCGTCCTCGTTCCCACAATGGGCGCGCTGCACAGAGCGCATGGCGAATTGATTCACGTGGCGCGTGAACATGCTGGCCGCGATGGAGAGGTGGTAGTGAGCATCTTTGTGAATCCGCTCCAGTTTGAGCCGGGAAGCGATTACGAGCGGTACCCACGCCCGGCAAAAGCTGACGAAGACTTCTGTCAAAAGGCTGGTGTCGATTTGTTGTTCCGTCCCGGTGTCACGGAAATGTATGCCGATGATCGTTCGGTGTTCGTCGAAGAATCTTCTCTTTCGAAAATGCTGGAGGGCGAGTCGCGCCCCGGGCATTTTCGCGGGGTGTGCACAGCTGTGGCGAAGCTGTTCAATCTTCTTGCGCCGGACGCGGCGGTGTTTGGCGAGAAGGATTTTCAGCAGCTAGTGATCGTTCGCCGCATGGTACGCGACCTCAATTTTAAGACCGAGATCATCGGCGTGCCTACGGTGCGGGAAGAAGACGGATTGGCATACAGCTCGCGCAATCGATATTTGAATCCAGGGGAGCGAAAACAGGCGACAGTTTTATACAAAGCGCTGCGTGCTGCGGCAACTGGCAGCGAGAGATCCGCCGGAGATGTAATCGCTCTGGCGCATGAGGTGGTCAACGAAGCGGTGCTGGCGCGGATCGATTATGTTGAGGTGGTGGACGCGGAAACTTTGCGGCGGGTTGAAATGACTGGATCGAACTCGGTGCTAGTGTTGGCGGTGTTCTTTGGAAAAACTCGTTTGATCGACAACATCCGGTTGGGATGAAGGAATACGATTTCGTGGTAATCGGGAGCGGCATCGCCGGTCTCAGCTTTGCATTAAAGGCCGCGAAGCATGGATCGGTAGCTGTCATCACCAAACGCAAAGGCTCTGATACAAACACCGCCTGGGCGCAGGGCGGAATCGCCTGCGTGACCAGCGACGAAGATTCGTTTGAGCTGCACGTGCGCGATACGCTTGAGGCCGGTGCCGGCCTGTGTGACGAAGCGGTCGTCCGCACGATTGTGACTGAAGGTCCGGAGCGCATTCTGGAGTTGTCGGAGCTCGGCCTTCATTTCGATGAACGCGAGGTCTCAGGCCATCGTGAGTTTGATCTCGGCAAAGAAGGAGGCCATTCCAAGCGTCGGGTTCTGCATGTGCGAGACGCAACCGGGAAGGAGATAGAAGAGACTTTGCTGCGCGAGCTGAGCCGACAATCACACGTCCAGCTATTGGAAAATCACATGGCGGTGGACCTGATTACCGCAGCCAAACTCGGCTTCGCAACAGAGGACCGCTGCCTCGGGGTCTATGTTCTGGATGAGAAAACCGGAGAAGTAGAAACGATCCGATCGAATCGGATCGTGCTCGCGACCGGCGGTTGCGGGAAAGTTTATCTGTATACGACGAATCCGGATATCGCGACTGGCGACGGAGTGGCTATGGCATGGCGCGCAGGCGTGGAGATCGCGAACATGGAGTTCATTCAGTTTCATCCCACCTGTCTGTTCCATCCCGAGGCGAAATCGTTTCTAATTTCGGAAGCAGTGCGCGGTGAAGGCGGCATTTTACGCAACAATCGCGGCGAAGATTTTATGAAGCGCTACGATTCGCGTGGCTCACTTGCGCCACGCGACATCGTGGCGCGTGCGATTGACGCCGAGATCAAGCGCTCAGGCGCGAAATGTGTGTTTCTCGACATTACGCATAAGCCGCCGGAATTCGTTCGTGAACGCTTCCCGCACATTTACGAGACGTGCCTGCGATTCGGCATCGACATTTCAAAACAGGCGATCCCCGTTGTGCCGGCAGCGCATTATCAATGCGGCGGAATCAAAACGGACATCAATGGCGCAACGAGCCTGCAAGGGCTTTATGCGATTGGCGAAGTCGCCTGCACCGGGTTGCACGGAGCCAATCGGCTCGCGAGCAACTCGCTGTTGGAAGGTTTGGTGGTGGCGCATCGCGCCGCGACGGCCGCTGTGCAGGCGCGATCCGCTTCAAAGCAAGAAGTCGCGTTGTCAGAATGGAAATCGGGAAATGTGCAGGACGTGGATGAACTGGTTGTGATTTATCATAATTGGGACGAGATCCGACGTCTGATGTGGGATTACGTCGGGATTGTGCGCACCGACAAGCGGTTGCAACGCGCGAGCGCGCGGCTGCGAAATCTCCAGCGCGAAATCCGTGAGTTCTATTGGAATTTTAAAGTATCAGTAGATCTGTTGGAGCTGCGCAATCTGGCAGCCGTAGCCGCGTTGATTGTCGATTCGGCACTTTGCCGCAAAGAAAGCCGTGGGCTTCATTACACGCTCGATTATCCCAAGACGGACGATCGACAATTCAAGCACGATACGCTACTCAGCCGCGAGTGAGTTAGGTTCACGGCAGGGCGTCTGAGCTGGAACGTCCCTCGAACACTCTCGGGGCAGGACGGCGGGTCCTTAGGAAAATTCACCTTGCCTAGGAGCGGGGAATCGGATAGAAAGTGGCGGCGTTTGAAGATGAGGAGACTTCTAGCGGTCTGTTTTAGTCTGGCGATTGCTTGCGCCCCGAACGCTTTCGGGGACGAACAGTCTACTTCCCCGTATGCGACGGCGGCAGATTTTGCCAAATACGCAATGAAACTGCGGGAGCAGGCGTTACTCAAAGTGGAGCCGCAGGTTTTTATCCCTACGAGTTCCCGTCCCGCGATTCAGCGTTACCCGTGGAAAACGAACATTGTCACCACAGTGTTTTGGGTTGGAGAACAAGCCGGAGGCAATAATCCGGTCCCCAACTATAGAAGTTCCTGGGACCTTAACTGGACGACGAATTACGGGGGATACGATAACCCCGACACGAGCGCGCGGCATAATTACATTCCTGTGGCGTTTGTTCCGAAACAGAATCCGTTCTACTGCGCGTTGCCGTACAACGATGTCACGCATGGCCAGTTCAAGCCGGAAGCGCCGCTCGTGATTCCGTGGTTCAAACAATCCTATACAGGGCAGGGACAGTCGGTGTGCTGGCACCGTTGGCTCGCCATTCGCAAAGGCAATCGCACCTGTTATGCGCAATGGGAGGACTGCGGCCCATTTCGCACTGACCATTTTCAGTACGTCTTTGGAAATGAGCGTCCAAAGCCGAATCTTAACCACGGTGCAGGGCTGGATGTCTCGCCGGGCGTGCGCGACTACCTCGGACTGGCGCCGACCGACGTGACCGATTGGCAATTCATCGAAGTACGTGACGTGCCTCCTGGGCCGTGGCGAAGCTATGGCGAAAATAATCACTTCGTCGTTGCACGTAGCAAGTCTGAGCAGCGGATGGCTGATCGAAACGTGAGCGCCGCGAAGAAGTAGACCTCTAAAATTTCCAAATCTCAAGTAAACTCTCAGGCGGTCGTCTATCCGCTTGGAGAAGATACCGGAGATGGAGCCAGTGAGGGCGACGGGGCACTTTGCGTCGGCGCGCTTCGGTCGGCCTGTGGACTTGGATGAGAAGCCTTCGGCGTCGCCATACGAATCAGTTCCGATACGGTGACAAATTTAAAGCCCTTGGCCTCGAGGGCATCAAGAGTAGAGGGCATCGCTTCGATTGTTCCCGGGTGAATGTCGTGGGATAACACGATGGAACCGGGTTGAGTTTCCTTAAGAATACGATTGCGAACCACGGCCGGCCCGGGTCGTTTCCAGTCATTCGGATCAACGTCCCAAAGAATGACCCGGTACCCGAATTCATCGTGAATCCAGTGTTTCTCGCGTGGCGTAATCGATCCGTAGGGTGGCCGCATTAATGTTGGACGCGTACCGGTGGCGTTTTTGATGGCGTCATCAGTTCGCTGCAATTGGCTGCGAACACCCTGGTCCGGCATTTTACCGAAGTTGGGATGCGACCAACTGTGATTCCCAATTTCGTGACCTTCCCGGGCAGCTCGCGCAACAATCTCGGGATGTTCCGCGACGTTTTCGCCGATCACGAAAAATGTGGCCTTGATATGATGCGCGGCCAGTAGATCGAGTAACTTTGGGGTAAGCGTCGCACTGGGGCCGTCGTCAAAGGTCATGGCGATGTAAGGTCCATCGACGTGCACCGAATTGAACGTGACGCTCGATTCCTGTGGCGCGGCTGGTGGATTTTCTCGCGCTGCGTCCTGCGTTGCCGATATGGGTTCGGCTCCGAGCCCGAGCGCCGCTATTAATGTCGCGAGATAAAGGTAAACAGACATGAGCACGAAAGTGGCACACTGAATGAGTGTGTCCAGCAGAGGCCGTCAGTCAGCTGCAACACGCAGCCAATCAGGACGGCAGACAGATGATTGCACGAACTTTTTTGCCCTCCCGCACAAGTCGACCCGAAATGTTCAGGGCGAATGTGCGCCTTAACCTTTCCGTATTTTTTGCAATTGATCGATGAATGCCTCCAGCCCGCCAGGGAAGTAACCGTCGAACTTCCATAGCGTCTGTCCGTCGCTGTTTAGCACGACGATCGTAGGAAAACCGACAACCTCGTAATGCTGCGCCAGTTCCCGGTTCTGTTTTCTCACCTCAGGACTCTGCGCTTTGGCACGAGGAAAATCGAGTTCTACGAGCACCAGATTGTCGCGGGCATAATCTTTAAACTGCGGTTTCGATAGAACGTCTCTATCGAACTTAATGCACCAGCCACACCAGTCCGACCCAGTGAAATTGAGCAGAACGACCTTGTTAGTCGCCTTAGCCTCTTCCTGCGCCTTTTTATAATCATTCAGCCAGCCAGATTCGGCGCGGGCGAATTGCCCAAAGAAAATGGCAGAGGCTGCCACTACGAAAAGAATCAGACGACAGATTTTCACGTCACCATCCTCGATGTGATTACAGTCCGGCGCAAGAGCCCCGAAAGCATTCGGGGCCTATGCAGCGAGCATTCTTTTCACCAAGCCCGTAAATAGCCCGGCGCAACAACGCCGGGCCATCAAACGGATACCGAAGATCTAACGCAGATGTTTCGAGACGAGCTTTGTCATCTCGAACATGCTCACCTGGCTCTTGCCATTAAATACCGGCCGTAGTGAGTCGTCGGCGTTGATCATTGTTCTTTTCTTCTTGTCTTGGAGCCCATGCTTCTTGATGTAGTTCCAGAGCTTCTTTGTAAGCTCGGAGCGTGGTAGCGGCTGAGACCCGACGACGGCAGAGAGCTTGTCATCAGGTTGGACCGGTCTCATGAAGGCGGGATTCGGTTTGCGCTTGGAAGTTTTCTTTTTGGTTTTCGGCATGGAGGCTGACTAACGTTTCGCT
>WNFQ01008399.1_pt1 | contig 12560 bp, 10 predicted proteins | sample 5400171 | NCBI WGS metagenome assembly WNFQ01 (sample SAMN13153356, study PRJNA577476) | soil metagenome | isolation source: 20 cm soil under Madrone tree | place: USA:California | collected 2016-06-14
TTTCGGAAAGAGAAATTGCGCTCAGTTCAAGGATGTTTTCTGTATTCTGCAAAATGGCGGTCGCGCGCTTGGTGAACCGTTCTGGTGACTCAACAGCGAAAATCAATGCGACCGTGTCCAGGAGCAACCGCACCTAGTCGCGCCCTTCTACAAAGGCGTCGGCTTCGTCGTCCGACATGGGTTTCCACCAGTCGATATCGAGAATCTGAATTTTGCCCTTCAGTGTCCCGAGCTTCCGCTTTTTGCGACTAGGCTTTTTTGTTCGGATGATATCCACGGCAGGCACACCCCGGCGGTAGATGGTCACTGTTTCGCCATCCTCGACAGCCTTGATTAGCTCGGGAAGCTTGTTCTTGGCATCCGCCACGCTAACTTTCATACTCTCGATGATAGCCATCTAATATAGCTATGTCAACCGTACGCTCGCTCTCCGCCATCCTCTTAACCTAGAAAAATCGGTGCACGTCCTCTTCAAAGATCCGCTACCACTAGGTAGGAGACCGACGACCCCAACACTGATAAGGGCGAGGTCGGTGGTTCAAGTCCACCCAGGCCCACCATTCAAATCAGGGTCCAGCCCGGACACATGGGTTACAGAATGTACCGGCTACATAGGTAACAACCTCGGGCCGAACGGGTTTTCAAGCGGTTCGAGCAAAAGGACAATCCTCTACACACAATGGGATGCCACAGATAGTGATATTATTCTTGTTGAGAACTTCCGATAAACATTCCTGATAAGCTGCGCAATCGGACATCTTGCTGACTCCCCAAAAATCCCGTTCTGGGAAAGCACGCTGTTGCCACCCAGGCCCACCATTCCTAGTCAGCATCCATACTGCTAATAGATTGGCATCGCTTCGCTTGGTTTCTTGAAACCCGAATTAGGGAGTCGAAGGTTTCCGTGCTGCCGCTGGCGGCGCGAATTTGGAGTCGTCCACAGGGACGTTTTGCTGAATCTGCTCGACCTGGATGGTGAATCGGTTGCCGGGCCGTGCAAGAGTCCAACGGAAGGGTACCTTCAGGCCATCCGCATCGCGATAATCCGCATAGTCGATCTGTGTTGGGTTGCGGCCGAGAGGAGTTTCGGCGTACCGCACAAGGCGCAGCAGCAAGCCCGACTCCTTGTCCATGTACAAACAGAGCGGCGGCTGGCCTTCGCTGCGTCCGGTAACCAGGTAAGCGTCATGCCCAGCGACTTTTTCGCCAGCCTCGACGCTGAATTTCTGATAGAGCGTCTTCACGTGCACCGGGAAATAAAGATCCGCATCGATGCGTGCGGCGGCGTTTTCCGCCGCCGACATCGTATGCACGCGCCCGGGAACACTGAGCCATCCCTGTTTCCCATCAAAACCAGTGAAGCTGTCTCCGCCCTGGAGATGCATAACCGAAACGCGCTTGTCTGGAGCTCTCGAATAAACTTCGACGGGAAAATGCTGGCCGCCGAATGCGGTGAGCGTTCCCTTCTGCACGCGGCTCGTGATTTTCTGGAGCGCATCGACGCCGCCGATGGCGGCGAGATATTTTCCGAGAAGCTGGTCCGCGCTCGGCAACATAGCTTTTGCCTCGCCGGGTTTTTTCCCTTCATCGGCTGCCGGCCGGGGTTCTTCGTCAGTGAGGATGGGTGTGACCACAGGATCCGGCGAGCCGCGGTGGCAAGAGTAGCAGGTGACCAAGCGGTGGCCCTCGAAGTTGTCTTTATTGATCGCCATCATCATGTTAATCATCTTGCGCGCGGTGACCTTGGGCTTTTTGTCGTCCTTTTCGTTCGCATGCGCGACGTGGCAGTACTCGCATTCGACGCCAAGCGAAGCGGCAATGAACTGCATCGAGGGGATCACCTGATCAGCCGGGACTCCCTTGAGAGCCTGAATATTTTTGAACTCTTCTTCCGCGAGTTTGGGTCCCGCGGCGGCCGCCGGTGTTCTTGTCTCATTTGGCGCAGTGGACTGTGCCCATGCCCCCGCAATCGCCAGCAAGAGGCTCAGCGATGTTCCGCAGACTGCGAACCAGAGATTCTGACGATTCCCATGCATCGAATTCATCCTCGCAGGTCATGTGATGAAAGTACGCGTGGCGTGGCTACAAAGAACTCCTGAGTCCTCTGGAATGGAATGCAAGATCAGGCGCTGATTTCGCCGCGCTTCGCGAGCGCCGTAATGCGGTCGGCGGCGCGGAAAGCGAGCGCTTCAATGGTCATGGTGGGCTGGCCGCGGCCGGAAGTCACCAGGCTGCTGCCATCGCAAAGGAAAAGATTTTTGACGTCATGGGTTCGGTGGTCCGAATTGATCACCGACGTCTTCGGATCGTTTCCCATGCGGCAGGTGCCGAGTAGATGCACGGCGAACTGCTGCTCCTTCGCCGGGAAACTCCACGATTTTTGCGCATTGGCGGCCGCAAAAATTTCATGAGCGCGGTCGAACATCCAGTTCCCGAGCTTCAAATCATCAGGATGATCTTTGTACGTCAGGCGAAGCGCAGGCAGACCCCAGGCGTCCTTCAGATCGGGGTCGAGTGAGAAGCTGTTGTTTTCGAGAGGCAAGGATGTTCCATGGCAGAAGATTTCCATAGTTCGGTTGAAATCGTCCGCAAGGGCCGCCTTGAAGTCCTTGCCCCAGCGTGGCGTCCCGGGGGGCAGACCTCCGTAAGCAAAAGTGATAGGCGTGAAATCGAAGCGAGCATCAAGCCCGCCCCCGCCATAGAATCCGACTTCTTGTGGATCGAGTTCGTAGAAATCGTGCAGCACGCGGCTGACGGCGAATCCTTTGTAGTCGTTGAGCGGATGCTCGAACTGACCGATGACAACGCCACCGCTGTTGAGCATCAGATATTTTCCGACGATGCCGCTGGAGTTCGCGAGACCGTGGGGAAATTGCTTGTTGGCGGAGAGCAATAGCAGGCGCGGGGTCTCGGCGCCGTTCGCGCAAACTACCACGGCCTTGGCCTTCTGCAGATGCGTGTCGCGCTTCTCATCGAAATACACGGCGCCGACCGCGCGGCCCATGGCGTCCGTTTCGATGCGATGCACGTAGGAGTTGGGACGAATCTCGCAGCGGCCGGTGCGCTCCGCCATTCGAATGGCGGTGGCGAGCGAGCTGGATTTGGCGCCCACTTCGCAGCCGAAGCCGAGACAGAAACCGCAATTGATGCAAGCGCTTCGTCCCGGTCGCGGCTGAGAAAGTATCGCCATGGGTGCCGGGAATGGATGCCAGCCAAGCTTGCGCGCGGCCCACTCGAAAATTACGCCGGAAGATTTCGCCGGCAATGGCGGCATCGGATACGGCTTCGACCGCGGCGGATCGAACGGGCTGGCGCCGGCCAGGCCGGAAACACCGATTTCCCATTCCACTTTTGTATAGTACGGTTCCAGATCCGCGTAAGTGATCGGCCAATCCATGAGGCCGGTGCCGGCAACCGGGCCGTTCTTGGCGCGTTCGATGAAATCGATTTCGTGAAAACGCCAGAAATTGGCCGTGAAGTGTACGCTGGTCCCGCCGACGCATCGCCCATAAAGCAGTGCGCGCTGCTGCTTGGCTTTTTCGTTCGGCGTATTCCGGAACGTGGTCGGCTGAAGCTTTGGATGGTTGGTGAGCTTGTCCTGGGCCAGGACTTCGATTTCGTTGTGATTAAAATCGGCTTCCGTCAGGTAAGGGCCCTGCTCCAGCACAACCACGCGAAAACCGGCGGTCGAAAGTTCCTTGGCGAGGATGCCGCCGGCTGCGCCGGAGCCGATGACGACAAAATCCACTTCGTCGGAAGTTTTGTAGTGGGGCTGGTCGACCTTCATTTCTCGTCCGCTTCTTTCACCATCGGTTGCCAGCCGGGATAGTATTTGTCGTAGTACCCGAACGGTGCCTGAAACATATGTTCGCGCTCGCGGCCTATGAGCTTCCACCCAACCCCATCGTGATTGCCGCCGTAATCGGGGTCGATCAGGAATCCGGCGATCGTATGCTGGCGCAGTGTCTCAAGAAAATTCTGCGCAACCGGGCACGCCCGGAACGCCCGCCGAGTTGCATTGGAACTTTCATCGAAGGAATGCAAAACCTTGTCCTGCTGTTCAGCCGCCAAGCCGGAAAATTTGGAGACGCTCGGGAACATCTCCTTCACTCTCGCCCGCAAATCAGGCAAACCCTCGCGGTACGTCTTTTGGTCGTCGACACCAAAGGTAGCCAGGCCGCGATCGATGAAATAAACCACTCCGGCTTCGCGTGCCCCGGGAGTGTCGTCCGTCGGAATGATGCGGGCCGTGATGGCGTCGATCTCGGCCGCCTCCTCAGGAGTGAAAAACTCAAATTTTGGCGGCGTCGCCGCCTGCGCAGCGTTACGCGCGTGCGTTGTGGCGGACAGAAGGGCAGGCCAATTCGCCGAAACCCATGCGGCGCTGAGACCCGTTCCTGCTCGCAGAAGAAAATTGCGGCGATTAAGCTCGTTCATCGTGTTTGGTCGAAAATCCCGGACTTCCCGACTGTAGGATGAAGCCGATTCTCCGTCAAGAACAATTGACAGATGCGAGTGATTCGAATGATTCATCAAGACTCGCGCGGAGCCCTTGGCCGTTTGCGATGTGCAGTGGGGCTGGTGTACGATGCCGCCCAATCTGTGAACTCAGTCCTATTTCGTGAAACTGCGGTTGTTTTGAGACACTACTAAACAGACATGGCTACGTTTACAGGTGCAATCGGAACCGGCAGCAAGTGGCTGCTCGACAAAATTGTTGGCGCTCTCGCTGCCACCGGCGTCAATCCCAATTTCCTGACATTTCTTGGGTTGGTTGTGAATTTCATCGCCGCAGCTTTCTTCGCCGTCGGCAGTTTTTTTACCGGTGCGCTGATCATTTTTTTCGCCGGCTTCCTGGACATGCTGGATGGGCAAGTCGCGCGGTGGCAGAATCGCGTCACCGCCTTCGGAGCATTCTACGATTCGACGCTGGACCGCTATGCGGACATGGCCCTCTACATGGGCTTGCTCGTCTACTACTCCGTGAGCGGTCGGACTCCCTATGTCGTCCTGGCCGCGGTCGCCACAGCAGGCTCCGTGATGGTGAGTTACGCGCGCGCCCGTGCCGAGTCCCTCATTCCATTGTGTAAGGTCGGCTTTATGGAACGCCCCGAGCGCCTGGTCCTGCTGATCATTGGGGGGCTCTTCAATCGCATGGGGCCCGTGCTGTGGGTCATCGCCGTCGTTTCAACGCTCACCGTCATCCACCGCATCTATTACACCTGGCAGGAAACCCGTGCCGGCCGCGTCCTCCCCGGAATCAAGCTCTCGCTGTAGCCCACATTTCTTTCCAACTCCCGCGGAATACTCCATTCTCATCTTCCAAACATTCGGTAGCGGGTCAGTCTCTGTTTAGCGCGGCTTAGTGCTTTATTTTCTTCCTGCTCCAAGGGCTTTGAAAACTGCGATCATTGCGGTCGCGGTTTCCGCGCGACTTTCAACGAGAAGATTTTCGGCTTCGAACTGGGCGCGTTCTGCGTCGAGAACTTCCGAGAACGTACCTATGCCGCGGTTGAAACGGATTGTGCTCGAGTCTGCGGCGTTCTTGCTGGCCTGCGCCGCTTGAGCGAGTCGCGCACATTGTGATCGCGCCTGGTTGAAGGACGCGAGCGTAATCTCTGTCTCCGCAACTGCTTGCAATACTGTCTGGCTATAGCTCGCCAAGACCTGTTCGTCCGGAGGGTCGCTTGAGAGAATCTGGGCGTTTACTCGGTTCAGGCGGAATTGCGGCCAGGAAATCATAGGCACAATGGAAGTCGTGAATCGGTGTGACCATTGCACCTCGTCTAATGGCATCGCTCCTGGGTTAGTGTTTCCGGATAGAACTACTCTCGGAAACAGATCTTCGACGGAAATGCCGGCTTTGGCTGCGGGTCCCGCCAAACGCCTTTCGGCCGCGGCGATGTCCGGCCGGCGGCGCAATAGTTGTTCAGGAGAGCCCACATCGATTTGTTGAGGTAACACAGAAAGCTGGCCCGAATGGCTTAACTCTTCCGCAAGTGCGCTCGGAGAGCGGCCGAGCAGCACCGCCATGCAATCAAGCGCAACCGCGCGCTCGGCCTTCATCATTAGACTCGCCGTGCGAGTGTGAGCGAGTTGCGTGCGGGCCCGTTCGGTCTCAAATACGGTGGCTTTTCCGGCGAATTGACGCTCCTCAGCGATTTTCAAGATGCGTGCCTGAGTTTGCGAGTGTCTTTCCGCAACGTTCCATCGGCCGAGTGACGCCTGAAACTCAAAGTAGTCTCTTGCAATCTCCCCCTCAACACTCACCTGAATCGCTCGGAGATCGTAAGCGCTGGTTCCGTAAACTGCGTCCGCAATCTTGGGAGAGAGTCGATCCGTGCTGAAGAGATTGATCTCCCAAAGTGAGTCAAAACCTGGATCGAATAGCTCTCCTTCGGGAAGATTGGACCGAACACTCTCTCGTCGGGCTGCGATGGGTTCCAATTCTGCGATGCGTGTCGGATTTGTGGTTAAGGGGAATGGGCTCGGTTCATAGCCTCGATGCATGGCCCTGGCTTGTCTGATTCGGAAAGCAAGGATCGCAGGGTCCTTCGTGGACGAGATTGCCTCCGCCATAAGTCGATTGAGCAGAGGGTCTCCAAACTGCCGCCAGAACTGCGGTACACCGCGGCGAAGACGGTGAATCTCCGTAGGTGCATTTCGGGAAACTTTGGCAGGCAGGCTCGGGTGTGCGAAGAGCGGCATGCCCGTACACCCGATCTGAATTGTTAGCAGAAGCAAAAACGGCTTGAATTCGAGTCGCATGGTTTGCAGTCCTCCCGAGCGTGTTTCCGGTTGAGCGTTTCGTCTTAGTCCGTCCAACGCGACACCGACGATGTCTCTAACCTGTGCGCGTTCCGCAAGGCCTCTGCGGCACGCTCGCCGATGATGATGCAGGGAGCCATAGTGTTGCCGGTCGTCACGCGCGGCATGATCGAGCCATCTGCGATGCGAAGGTTCTCGATTCCATAGACCCTAAGTTGGGCGTCTACGACCGACATCGAATCGCGCCCCATTTTTGCGGTACAAGTCTGATGCCAGTAAGGAGCGGCCGCATCGCGAATGAAGTCTTCTAGTGCAGCTCCTCTCAAGTTGCCAGGCATGACTTCACGTTTTGTTAAAGGTCGAAGCGCAGCTGAATTGCCAATCTCCCGACAAAGTTCCACGCACGCTACTGCAGCCTTCAGGTCTTCTGGGTGGGACAGCGTATTGGCCTCGATCTGAACAGGATCGTTCGGGCTAGGTCCCGTCAAGCGGATCTGACCCCGGCTTTTCGGGCGTACGAGACCTCCAAACAACGTCCAAGAAGCCGCCGGTGGATTGAACTTGGCGGCTGTCTCGGCACTGCAGATCGGTACTTCACCTAGGCATGTCTGCAAATCCGGAGTGACAAGACCAGGATTGCTTTTCCAGAAGAACGTTGCCTCACCTGCGTTGTTGCGTAAAGGGAGCGGTTGCTGATACTCCCAGACACAGCCAAGTAAAGGGAGCGGTTGCTGATACTCCCAGACACAGCCAATACCAAAATGATCCTGAAAGTTCTGCCCCACCCCCGGAAGATGCTGGACGACCGGTATGCCCAGGCGTTGTAGCTCCTCCTCATCGCCAATGCCAGAAAGCATCAGCACCTTCGGCGTGTGCATCGCGCCCAACGACAGAACAACCTCGAGTCCAGCCGTAATGCGTTGAATTTTTCCGTCAAAAGCGATCTCCACGCCGCTGGCTCGCTTTCCCTCTAAGGTAAGCTTGGTAACCAATGCGTTCGTGAGAACTGTCAGGTTTGGCCGATCCATGTAAGGGAAGGCATAAGTTCGAAAGACGGACAGGCGCATTCCATCGCGTACGCGCAAATCGCAGATCGAGGCCCCGCCATCCCCTTCCATCAGACGGCCATTGTTGCTATCAAATGCCGGAATCCCAATGGAATGCGCTCCTTCCACCATGGCGGGAGCGATTGGATTCGGATCAGGCGCGGACTGCACAAAAACCAACCCGCCGGTTCCGCGGCGCGCGGGATCTGGTGCGCCCTGCCAGTCTTCAATCCGGCAGTAGATCTCAAGCACTGACTCATAGTTCCACGCTGGGTCGCCAGACTCGGATGCGAAGAAGTCCCAATCGTGCTTATGTCCGCGTGCCCAAACCATCACATTGATGCTCGATCCTCCGCCGAGCACCTTGCCCATATTGAGTGGCATGGAACGTCCTTTGAGGTGCGGATTGGGCTGGGCCACAAACTTCCAATCGCGCTCGGTTCCGAGGTTTTCAAACCACCGAGCCGCTTCTGTCACGCTTGGCACATCGTCGCTGCCGCCTGCTTCTAGCAAGAGCACGCTGACATCGGGATTCTCTGCCAGGCGGCGCGCCACCACCGATCCAGAGGAGCCTGACCCACAGACGATGAAGTCGTAATGCGATTTTAGATTGGACCTGAGCCTCCGCTGATTCACGCGAACGCGCTCCGCGAAATCTACCGCTGATTGGTTTTCATTGTTCGAATCCATCTCAGTCCTCCTTGTTCGTGTGAGGCCTGCCACGGCTTGTCCGCCTTGGTGATCTCACAACTCAGTTAGTAAACTGCAGGCCGAATAAGGAGTTGTGCGAGTATCTGCTCCTCTGGTCGGAATCTTGCTGAATTCTTGATGCCGGAGACAGGAATCCATCGGATCAGATTTCCATCTAGCGGTTTGCCATCAAGGAGACAATGACGAGAGTTCGAGTGAGATGCGCGCGAGTCTGTCAGAATTGCCGCCGCACGTGACAATGCTTGTCGAAGGCTGTGGCAGAGGCTTCCATCAGGCGGCCACCTCCCACTTGCACTGGTGACACATAGATGCGGATGCAAAGGGCGATTAGCTAAGAATGCCGGCCGATGTAGGACCAACTATGAATTTACGCGCAGCTGAGGGACGGTCACAATTTGGCCGCGGACCCGGGTGAGCAAAGGCGTGGGGTATCTTGAGGGCAGGTTTCCCGAGCGCGCGTCGCTTTGTGGCCCAGAAATTCCTGGCGGTATTCTGTCGGGCTAGCTCCGCACTCGTGACGGAAGATCTGCGCAAAATGCTGTTGGGTTTTGAAACCACAGGCCACGGCTACATCCATTACTCGCGCATCGGCGGAGCGCAACATCTCTTTGGCACGCTCTACCCTCTGACGCAGGAGAAATTGATGCGGGGTCTCGCCGGTTGACTTGCGGAACATCCGCGAGAAATGAGCTGTGCTCAACCCCACCGATTGCGCCATCTCGCGAAGGGTCAACTCGTCTTCCATCTTCGCGTCTACGAACTCTTTGATCCTTCGCAAGCGTGCGCAACCTAGTCCGCCTCGGTGGGTCTGCACAGAATGGTGCCGCACTGCATAACCGTTGACCAGCGCCACGGCAAGCGCCTGCTCGACAGAATCTAGAAACAGCCTCCCGCTCGGAAACCCCGCAATCCTTTCCGCATTCACCGCCTCAACCAACGCCCGCAATCGCGCGTCAACCAGGTTATCCGCTCTGCGCAACTCGACCTCACCGCTTGTTCCATCAGCAGCCGCGGTTAGTGCGGCGTCCGAAATGCCGACGGACAAATACCAAAAGTGCAAATCGGTTCGAAACCATTTCTCAAAGTAACGAGGAACCAGGCTCATTTCGCCCGCATCGTAGGTGAGTCTTATCATCTCAGAACGGCGCAAGCCCAATTCAAAGGAACCAGGCCGCAACGCCATCGCGAGAACCGCCTGATGTTTCACCCACATGCGCGGCTCGCTGACAAACTCAGGTACGCTGAGTTCAACCCTCATCTCTACCTCACTCCTCGCTTCGTTTGATGCTTGTCTCTAAACGGAGGCGACTGTTTCCGCAGCAGACGACGAACCGCCCCACTGCAATGCTCGGCGTGGCGCACGGTGACGAAACTGTGTCCCAGTAGGAAGAACCCGCGTGGTCGAGTTTTATTCCGGGCGAGCAGAACGTAGGTCTCGCGCTACGTGAACTAGCTCGAGTTCTCCATCATTCACAGAACGGTGGCTGTCTGGAAACGATCTGGAATCCAGACACAGTGGTTGGTGTGTTGAACGGCAAACCGGAAGTTATTAGAACCTGCCCCAACAGCGGCGGCAAGCACAACGAGCTACTCGGAAACTATTCCAGCGCTGGGCAACTCCTCTTCTGACGTCGGCAGCTAGCTGGCCGTGTAGTTTCTCTTCTCTTTGGCGCTTCCATCGGCCGCCGAGGCGGAGCACCCCTTCCCCAAACAGAGGTGCGCTCGGCCATTTTCCCGGTGCCAGCGCGACAGGCGGCCTGCTATCCCGCGGCATCCAACCACTTACAGGTAATCATTGACATACGGTACCAATATGCTATAATGTGTGCTAAGTCGGCACGATTCCTTCGCCTGCCCGCCGTAGCCCTGGCAGAGGAGCGTGCCCTGCGAACCATGCTCGCCCGCCAGGTAGTCCTTGTAACTCCTCCAATAACTACCCATCCCTTTCGCCAACAGCCCGCCCCCGTAGCACTAAACCCTTTAGATGCACTTACAAAAAACAGGGGGAGGGGGGCGTTATGGTTAACCAGATTTGCGGGCAGTATCGCCGTCCCGGGGAACCCTCGGAGCCGAGAGACTTGTCTCTACTTCTCTGCTCCACTCAAAGCCCCGGTCTCTCTGCGGCAATCCTGCTTCAAGGCTTCTTCCGCTGGCGCGGCGATGATTTCGCGGACGCGTTCGCGCAGCGCTGCCACGTCTTCTTTTGTGAGTCCCTTGGTCTCGATGGTGTCGTGCAGAAGAACCGTAACTTTCGCCGGCCAGATCATCCAGTGGCCCGTCCGGTGATGCTGAAAGGATCCCACGAGACTGACGGGTACGATGGGAATGCCTAGCTGCTGCGCGACGCGGAAGCCGCCGTCTTGGAATTGATCCACGTGAATAATCAGGCTGGTGCCGCCATCCACGGCGTCCTTCGTGAGTCGCCACATGCGCTTCAAATCGGACGGGCGCCGGACATCCGGCACAGGGACGTTGCCGAAGCGCTTCATCAGCCAGCCGTACGCCGGAATCTTGAAATGGGATTCCAGCTCCCATCCGCGGACAAACTGCGGGATCGCGCAGTACAGCATGAAAGGATCGAAGAGATTGACGTGATTGGACATGAAGAAAGAAGTGCGGTTGGCATCGAAGCCGGAAGCTCGGCGGACCTCGATCTGCGCGCCGGAAAGAAATACGATCCGGCGGCAGAAGGCGCGCTGCAACCAGTCATGTTTGCGAGTATCCAGGAAGATGCCGAGCAAGATGAGCAGTGGCACAACAAGGAAGAAATGCAAGCTGCTGACGATCCAAAGAATCGCGCTGCGGAACACCAACCAGGCCCGTTTCATATATAGATGTCCACGGCGGAGGGAAGAATATCGAGTGCCCGGCACTCCAGCGTCACAACTTCTCCGTCGATCATGATGTCCACCGGCGCGCCTGCTCTGAATTCGACGTGGCGCACCGCACGGCGCGAAGCGAGCGGATGTTTGATGTGAGAGCCGTCATAAAGACGCGGCAATGTACGGAGCAAGCCCAGCCGGCCGATTGGGCCCCAGCGTACAAATTCAATGAGCCCGTCGGTAGCATCCGCGTGCGGCGCGATGAGCATTGTGCCGCCCGTGTACTTGCTGTTGTTGAACGTCAGGAAAAGAGCGCGCCGCTCGTCCCACTCCTGATCGTCATCGCAACGCAGACCGAAATCGCCAAACGGCTTGAACATGCGATTGGTCAGAGCAGCGACATCAGCCGTAAATCCAACGCTCAGAAGATTGAAGGAATAGATTTCGCCGGCGGCATGTGTAAGGCGCAAAAGATCGACAGTCCGCGTGCGGCCTTCGAGAAGCGCCTGCATCGAAGCCGAGGCTCCGTCCTTTGTAAAATCGCGCAAGAAGGAATTGCCGGTGCCCAGCGGCAAGAAACCCAGTGCGATGCGTTGGACGGCGGCGCGTCCCGCAAACACACCGTTGAGGATTTCGTGAGCGGTGCCATCACCACCGACGGCAAGAAAGCGCCGGTAGCCTTGATCGTAAGCCTCGCGCGCCAGTTGCACAGCGTGGCCGGGACCTGTCGAAGCGATGACGTCGACCTTCAACCCTTTCTCGCGCAAACGCGCGAGAGCAGGCCCGGCGAGTTTCGCGGAGCGGCCGCCACCGGCGGCGGGGTTGACGATGGCGAAGAAACGGTTCATTTGGAGCGTGAACGAACCCGAAATGCTAACTCCCGATTCACACAATCATTTCCAAACCGGCTTCACAACGGCAGAATCGCAGCGGCGCCGTCTAGCTTCGCGAGGCGCTCTGCCAGCACATTGCGTTTGATCTTTAATGAAGCTGTCCGGGGAAAGTCCTCGTCCAGCAGAACAACCCCATGGATACGCTTGTAGTTTAGCAGGCGATTGTTCCGCGCGTTGATGTCTCGCCGGAGTTCTTCGCTGTACTGTTGTCCCGGCTCGAGATGGAGTACGAGCACAAGTTTTTCGTCGGCCATCGATCGTTTTGGCCAAATGTAGTTGGCGGCGAAAACGCAAAATTCCTTGACGGCAAGACTTTCGAA
>WNFQ01008634.1_pt1 | contig 12560 bp, 11 predicted proteins | sample 5400171 | NCBI WGS metagenome assembly WNFQ01 (sample SAMN13153356, study PRJNA577476) | soil metagenome | isolation source: 20 cm soil under Madrone tree | place: USA:California | collected 2016-06-14
TACTACGCAATTCTGCGCGCGGTGCCGGATCAGCGCATGGGGGCGCTCCTCATGCTGCTGGCGGTGGTGTCGTTCCTGTTCCTGCCATGGCTCGACCGCTCGCCGGTGAAGTCGATGCGCTATCGCGGCTGGATCTCGCGCACGGCGCTGGCGTTGTTCGCGGGATCGTTCGTGGCGCTCGGCTACCTCGGCCTGCAGCCGGCGGAAGGCCTGTACGTGGTGCTGGCGCGCATTTTCGCGGCCATCTACTTCGCGTTCTTCCTGCTCATGCCGTTCTACAGCCGCATCGACGCGGTGAAGCCCGTGCCCGACAGAGTGGTCTACCATGCGCACTGAAGCCGGGCGCGGCCGGCGCGCATTACTGACCGCGGTGCTGCTGGCGGCGGCAGCGCCAGCCATACACAGCGCGTGGGCGGCCGAGGAGGCGGCCGGCGCCCCGGAGGCGACGTCCGGGTTCGGCGCCGACTGGCAGAGCTGGCACGCCGCCAACGATGTATCTGACATGCCCTCGGTGCAGCGCGGCGCGCGCAACTTCGTCAGCTACTGCCTCGGGTGCCATTCGCTCAAGTACGAGCGCTGGTCGCGCCTGGCGCAGGACCTGGGCGTTCCGCCGCGGCTGCTGGAGCAGGATCTGCTGCCGCCCGGAGACAAGCCGGCGCAGTACATCCTCACCAGCATGCCGGCGGCGGATGCGCAGGCCTGGTTCGGCAAGACCCCGCCGGACCTGTCACTCATGGCCCGGGCCCGCAGTCAGGACTACCTCTACCAGTTCCTGAGGACCTTCTACGTGGATCCCGCGAGTCAGACGGGCGCCAACAACCTGCGGCTGCCGGCGACGGCCATGCCGCACGTGCTCTCGGAGCTCGAGGGACTCAAACGCGCCGTATACCGGCAAGCGGCCGGCACGGCGGAAGGGGGGCAGGTCACCGGCAAGCCGGTGTTCGACCATTTCGAGCAGATCGCGCCCGGACGCCTCAGCGCCGCGGAGTACGACGGCTTCGTGCGCGATACCGTGAACTTCCTCGACTACGTCAGCGAACCGACACAGACGGCGCGCCGCGCACTGGGCGTCTGGGTAGTGCTGTTTCTGCTGGTGTTCACCTGGCTCGCCTGGCTGGTGAAGCGCGAGTACTGGAAGGACGTGCACTGAGCGTCGCGCTTGGGCGCCGGCCTCACCGGGCGCTTCCAACGGACGGGTCGCAGGAGCGGAAACTTGTCGAGCAGACGATCCATCATGACACTGTTTTCCGCGCCCAATGACCCGTGGAGTCATCGCACGCGCATCGTGCTGGCCGAAAAGGGCATCAGCATCGATATCGTCAGCGTCGAAGCCGGGCGCTTTCCGGAGGATCTGCTCGATCTGAACCCCTACCACAGCGTGCCCACGCTGGTGGATCGGGATCTGGTGTTGTACGACTCGCGTGTCATCATCGAATATCTCGACGAGCGCTTCCCGCATCCGCCCCTGATGCCGGTCGATCCGGTGAGCCGCGCGCAGTTCCGGCTGGCGCTGTACCGCATCGAGCGCGACTGGTACACGCTCGCGCGCCAGATCGATCAGGAGCCGGATAAGAAGCAGAGTGTCAAGCTGAAGAAGATCCTGCGCGACACGATTCTGCAGAGCACCGATCTGTTCAAGGTGAAGCCGTACTTTCTGTCCGATGAGTTCTCGCTGGTCGATGCCACCATTGCGCCGGTGCTGTGGCGGCTGCCTCACTACGAGATCGATCTGCCGCCACAGGCCCAGCCGATCGAGAAGTACGCACAGCTGGTGTTCTCGCGCCCGGCATTCCGCGAGGGCCTGTCGGAGCGCGAGCAGGAGATGCGGCTGTGAGCGCCAGGGACAAGGTGTTGCCCAAGCGCCCCTACCTGCTGCGCGCCATGCATCAATGGATCACCGACTGCGGCAACACCCCGCACGTGATCGTCGATGCGGGGCGGCAAGGGGCCGAGGTGCCGCGTGCCTATGTCAAGGACGGCAAGATCGTGCTCAACCTGAGCGAGGGCGCCACTCAGCGCCTGCGCCTCGGCAACGAGGAGGTGGAGTTCGACGCGCGCTTCGCCGGTGTGATCCACCACGTCAGGTTTCCGATGAGCGCGGTGCTCGGCATCTACGCGCGCGAGACCGGCGAGGGAATGGTGTTCTCCGAGCAGGACCTGGGTCCGGAGCCGCCGTCGCGGCCCAAGACCGCGGAGGAGGGCGGTGCGCGCCGCCCGCAGCTGAAAGTCGTCAAGTAGGCCGCGGCTCTCTATCTTCTCTTCCCGGCGCCCCGCCGGCCTGACGTACGAGGTTCGCGTTCGCCGCGAACCTCGTAGATCCCGCGCGTAAGCGCGTAGGAAAGAGTCGGCCTGTAAGCCGGGTTCTGTCGAGGGCAATCATTCCTCTGGGGTCCCCGTCACCGAGGGCCTCTAGCGGCCTACCCGGAAGCGCGCGCGGATCAGCGCTGCGTCCGCCTTATGAGGGGCGGAAGCGGCTTCCCTATTTGGCCTTGCTCCAGGTGGGGTTTACCGTGCCGTCGTGTGTTGCCACCGACGCGGTGCGCTCTTACCGCACCGTTTCACCCTTGCCGGTCCCGTGAGGGACTTGGGCGGTCTGCTCTCTGTTGCACTTTCCGTGGGCTCGCGCCCCCCAGGCGTTACCTGGCACCCGATCCGCCGGAGCCCGGACTTTCCTCCACCCGCGCCATTGCTGGCAAAGGCAGCGACTGCCCGGCCGACTCTCGCGGGTCACGATACGTAGGCGCGCGCCGAAGTCAAATCGTGGATCGCCTCGATTCGAGGGCTCCACGGGGCCTAAGGCGCCTCTTCTTCGTTCGAGCCCAGCTCGGTGCCACCGCGCCTCAGGAGCGCGTACGCCGCGGCGCGGGTGGCCCCGGTCAGCTGCGCGGCGATCGCCGCGACTCTGCCGGGCGGCAGCTCCGGCGCGAGCAGCTCCACGGTGCGCCGTAACAGCTGTCCGTCGACGGCGCTCGCGGCCGCGGCGGCGCCGTGCACGACGATGGTGATCTCGCCGCGCTGGAAGTTCGCTTCCGCCTGCGCGCGTGCGAGCAGCTCCTGCAGCGTGCCGCGGTAGACGGTCTCGTGCACCTTGGTGAGCTCGCGCGCCACGGCCGCAGGGCGCTCGGCGCCGAACTCCGCCGCCATATCGGCGAGCGTGCGCAGGATGCGGTGAGGCGCTTCGAAGAACACCAGCGTGCGCGGTTCGTGCGCGAGAGCGGCGAGCGCCGCACGCCGCTCGCGCTCGCGCGACGGCAGGAAGCCCTCGAAGCAGAAGCGGCCGGTCGGCAGCCCCGCGACCGCGAGCGCGCCGGTGATCGCCGACGGCCCGGGAATGGCGTGCACCTCGAAGCCCGCGTGCGCGGCACGCTGCACCAGCTCCAATCCCGGATCGGACAGGAGCGGGGTGCCCGCATCGCTCACCAGCGCGATGGTCTGACCGGCCGCGAGCCGGGCGAGGAGCTCGGGCGTGCGCTGCGACTCGTTGTGCTCGTGAAGCGACACCAGGGGCTTGGCGATGCCGATGGCCGTGAGCAGCACGCGGGTATGACGCGTGTCCTCGGCGGCAATCACCTCGGCGCCGAGCAACGCCTCGCGCGCCCGCGCGCTCAGGTCCGCGAGGTTGCCGATCGGCGTGGCGACGATCAGCAGCCGTCCGCGCATAGGTGTTCTCCAGGGAGGGGAAGATCCCGCCGTCCTGAGCTGTTACACGCAGCTGGATTCGAGGCGTTACCCACAAGGCGTCCCGCGGCTGATGTTGAAGTGCGCGACACCGCCCGTAAAGCACTTGATATACGAAGACACCCTTAAATCTCTCCGTTAGTCAGATGGCGGCAGGATATAATTTTCAAATCAGAACCGTCACTCGATGCTCATGCGCTCGATCATGCGTTTCGTGCTGGTGGCAGCGGCCGCGCTGCTGCTGAGTGCCTGTCCGAGTCTCACCGAGCGCGCGGGGCTTCCGCCCTCCCTCGAGCGTGCCGAGGCGCTCGAGCGTGCCGGCGATGCCGCGGGCGCGGCGCGCGTGTACGAGGAACTGGCGGCCCAGAACAGCGGTGCGGAGCGCAACGCGCTGCTGTTGCGCGCCGCGCGCGGCTATCTTGCGGCCCACCGTGCGGAGGACGCGGCGCGCGTCCTGGCGCTGCCCGAAGGCCCGCTGTCCGCGGAGCAGAGCACCGAGCGCGCGCTTTCCAACGCCGAGCTCGCCATCGAGCGCGGCCAGGGGAGGGACGCCTTGCAGCAGCTCGCCGCAATCCCCGAACCGCGCAGCGCTGCGCAGGCGGCGCGCTATCACGAACTGCAGGCGCGCGCGGCGCTCGCGACCGGGCGCCCCGCGGGCGGGCTCGCCGGCGCAGCACCGGAGGAGGTCGGGCCGCACATCGCGCTGCTGCTGCCGATCACCGGCCGTGCGGCAGCTGCCGCCATCAGCGTGCGCGAGGGTTTCATGACGGGGTATTACCAGACCCCGTCGGCTGAGCGACCGCGGGTGCGCGTCTACGACACCGGCACGCACAGCGTGGCGGAGGCGCTGGCGCAGGCGACGAATGCGGGCGCCGACTTCATCGTCGGTCCGCTGACGCGCGAAGAGGTGGTGGCGGCCGCCGAGTTTTCCGCGCCCCGTGCCCCGCTCCTGGCGCTCAACTTCCTGCCCGCGGAAAAGCCGCCGCCCGCGCAGTTCTATCAGTACGCGCTGTCGCCCGAGGACGAGGCGCGCCTCGCGGCGCGGCGCATCCTGGACGATCATCACCGCCGCGGGGTGGCGCTGGTGCCGGCGGGGGACTGGGGCGAGCGGGTGCTCAGCGCCTTCAAACAGGAGCTGCAGGGCGGGGGGGGCGAGCTCCTCGGCACCGCGCTGATCGATGCGTCACGCACCGACTACACCGCTTCGATCACCGAGGTGCTGCGCATCAGCGACAGCACGGCGCGCTACCGGCGCCTGGAGTCCGCACTGGGGACCAAGCTGCAGTTCGAGCCGCGGCGTCGCGGCGACATCGAGTTCATCTTCGCCGCGGCACAGGCCAACACCGAACGCTTGCTGCGGCCGCAGCTGCGCTTTCACTACGCCGGCGACCTTCCCACCTACGCGACCTCCGATGCCTTCGAACCGGACGTGCGCGCCAACGAGGAACTCGATGGTCTGATGTTTCCGGACATGCCGTGGATGTTGGGCGGGGATCTGGCCGATGCGGTGCGCGCCGCCACCCGCGAGGCGTGGCCCAGCGGCGGCCCGCACCGCGGCCGGCTGTTTGCGTTCGGCTTCGATGCGTTCCGTCTGGCGCAGGCACTGCGCCAGCGCGGCGCCCCGGGCAACATCAGCCTCCAGGGCCTGACCGGCCGCCTGAGTGTCGATGCCGAACGGCGCGTGCACCGCGAGATGGACTGGGCGCAGTTGCACAACGGCGAGCTGCGGTTGTTGCCGGCGCCGGGGCCCTGACATCAGCTGATCCGGCCGATGCTCACCGCGCGACAGCAAAGCGGACGACGAGCCGAGGAGCTGGCCGCCGAATTCCTGCGCGCGCACGGTTTCGAGATCCTGCACCGCAACTACCTGCGCCGGCTCGGCGAGCTCGATCTCATCGCGCGGCGCGCGCAGCTGCTGGTCATCGCCGAGGTGCGCACCCGCTCGAGCGCCGCGTTTGGGGGCGCGGCGGCGAGCGTCGACCGGCGCAAACAGCGGCGCATCACCCGCGCCGCGAGCCAGCTCCTGCAGCAGCGTGCGGATCTCGCGCGGCTGCCGGTGCGGTTCGACGTCATCGTGGTGCGCGATCCGCACGGCGAGGCGCCGCGCATCGAGTGGATTCAGTACGCCTTCGAGGCGTGAAGGGCTCGCACAGCGGGGCTTTCCGTCAGGCACTGTATAAAGTTCGTCGGGCAAACCGCTGATTGTTAACAATGAATGCGCCTCGGGGCCCCGCGACACTGTGTTTTCACATAAGTGCTTTCCACATAAGTCTTTGTGAATGCGACGAATTTCTCACTATTTGAATTGACATAGCTCGCCCCCGATTCCTATAGTGGCGCCCGGTGGGAGAAAGTGGGGGGAAATGGGGCAACTCTCGCCCCGACGGCCATGTTTCGCGGTGCAACAAAGATCACCCTGGACGACAAGGGGCGGATGGTCATGCCCAACCGCTACCGGGAGCAGATTGCTCAACTTGCCCAGGGGAAATTGGTCGTCACCGTCGACAAGGACCAGTGCCTCCTCATCTATCCCCTGCCCGAATGGGAGCAGATCGAACGCAAGCTGATGAGCCTGCCCAGCCTGAACGCAACCGCGCGCCGGCTGCAACGGCTGATGGTGGGCCACGCGACCGATCTGCCCCTCGACGGGCACGGCAGGGTCCTGCTGCCGCCTGAGCTGCGCGAGTTCGCGAAGCTCGGGCGGCACGGAATGCTGATCGGTCAGGGCAATCGTTTCGAGCTGTGGGACGAGGCGCGCTGGAGCGAGCGCCGCGATGCCTGGCTTGCGAACGAGGACACCCCGACCGATCTGCCCTCCGAGCTCGAGTCACTGTCGCTGTAAGGGGTTTCGACAGGCTGGTTGGGCGTAGCCCGTGGCAAGCGCACTAATGGGGGCGGGGCCGTTCCGCTTCGCGGGTGGATGAGCACACACCGGTGCTCGCCGCCGAGGCGCTCGCAGGACTCGCCCTGGAGGCGGGCGGTTACTATGTCGATGCGACGTTCGGGCGTGGCGGTCATACGTCACTGCTACTCCAGGCCCTGGGTCGGGAAGGCCGCGTGCTCGCGCTCGACCGCGATCCGCAAGCCATCGCGGCCGGCCGGCAGCGTTTTGCCGACGAAATGCGGCTTACGCTCGTGCACGCGTCGTTTGCCGACCTCGGCACGCTCGTGCCGGCACACGCGCACGATCGTGCTTGCCGCGGTGTGCTCTTCGACCTCGGCGTGTCCTCGCCGCAGCTCGATGATCCGCAGCGCGGTTTCAGCTTCCGAGCTGACGGCCCGCTCGACATGCGCATGGACCCGACGCGCGGCGAACCCGTTTCTGCCTGGCTCGCTCGTGCGGGCCTTGACGAGATCCGCCAGGTGATCGCCACCCTCGGTGAGGAGCGTTTCGCGCGTCGCGTGGCGCAGGCCATCGTAGCGGCACGGCGCGCGCGTGCGCTGACCCGCACCGGCGAGCTCGCCGGCCTGGTCGCCGCCGCCGTGCGCACGCGCGAGCCCGGCAAGCATCCCGCAACCCGCACTTTCCAGGCGCTGCGCATGTTCATCAACGACGAGACGGGTCAGCTCGAGCGCGGCCTGAAGGGCGCTCTCGGGGTCCTCGCCCCCGGCGGGCGGCTCGCGGTCATCAGCTTCCACTCCCTCGAGGATCGAGTGGTCAAGCGCTTCATGCAGCGCGAGTCGCAGATCGACCCGGCCCTGAAGGATCTGCCGCAGCGCGCTGTTGCGCGTGGCGGAGCGACTCGCATGAGCGGGCGTGCTGCGTTCATCATCGCCATGCCGCTGCTGTGGCTGGCAGCGCTCGGCTCGGCGGCGGGCGACATCTACTGCAAGCACCGCGCACGGCAGATGTTCGTGGAGCTCGAGGCTCTGAACGCGCGCCGCGACAACCTGGAAATCGAATGGGGCCAGCTGCAGCTCGAGCAGAGCGCCTGGGCTACCCATGCCTTCGTCGAGCGCGTCGCCAGCGCCAGACTCCACATGGCGATGCCGCCTGCGAAGGACATCGAGATCGTCGCCCCATGAAACTGCGCAGCGCACGCGACGCAGCACCCGCCTCGTTCCGCTGGCGGGCGCACCTGTTGCAGGGCCTCTTGGGCGTGAGCGCGCTGGCGCTGGCCTGGCGCGCGGTGAACCTGCAACTCGTCGATCACGGCTTTCTCGCCCGCGAGGGCGATGCGCGCTTCTCGCGCGTGCTCGACATCGCCGCGCACCGCGGCACCGTCACCGACCGCTACGGTGAGCCGCTCGCGGTCAGCACCCCGGTGGACTCGGTGTGGGTGAATCCGCGCGAGCTGGCGCTTGCCACCGACCAGATTCCGCGACTCGCCAGCGCGCTGAAGCTCGACCGCCAGGAGCTCGCGCGCCGTGTCACCAGCAATCTCGAGCGCGAATTCCTGTACCTCGCCCGCCACCGCGAGCCCGCGGAAGCTGCGCAGATCAAGGCGCTCGGGATCCCGGGCGTGTACACCTCGCGCGAGTACCGCCGCTATTACCCCGCCAGCGAGGTGACCGGGCACCTGCTCGGGTTCACCAACGTCGACGATGCCGGGCAGGAGGGCCTGGAGCTCGCCTTCGATCACTGGCTCGCCGGCGAGGATGGCGCGAAGCGCGTCATTCAGGACCGCTACGGACGCATCGTCCAGAACGTGGAGAGCATCCGGCCGGCACGCCCGGGGCGCGACCTGGTGCTGTCGATCGACCTGCGCATCCAGTACCTCGCGTACCGTGAGCTGAAGGCGGCGATCCGCGACCAGCGCGCCCGCGCCGGCTCCGCGGTGGTGCTCGATGTCGCCAGCGGCGAGGTGCTCGCCATGGTGAACCAGCCGGCCTACAACCCCAACGACCGCGATCAGATCCAGAGCGGCGTCTATCGCAACCGCGCGGCCACCGATATCTTCGAGCCCGGCTCATCCATCAAGCCGTTCTTCGTCGCCGCCGGGCTCGCCTCGGGCAAATACGACCACCGCAGCGTCATCGACACCTCGCCGGGGTTCTTCAAGGTCGGCGTGAAGATCTTCGAGGACGAGCACAACTACGGCGCGATCGACATCGCCACCGTGCTCGCCAAGAGCTCCAACGTCGGCATGGCGCACATCGCCCTCACACTGCCGCCGGAAGAGATCTGGACCACGCTGAACCATCTGGGTTTCGGTCAGGTCACCACCAGCGGCTATCCGGGGGAGTCGGCCGGTCTCCTGCCTGCCTACGCGCAGTGGCGTCCCATCGGCATCGTCACCATGTCCCATGGCTACGGGCTGTCGGTCACGCCGCTGCAGCTGGCGCACGCCTACGCAACCATCGGCGCGTTCGGCATGGCCCGGCCGGTGTCCTTCCTGCGCGTCGAGGGAGCGGCGCCCGGAGAGCGGGCGCTCGGAGCCCAAGTGTGCCGCGAGCTGGTCAGCATGCTCGAGTCGGTGGTGGCCGCGGAAGGCACCGGCAAGCTCGCGGCCATCCCGGGCTACCGCGTGTCGGGCAAGACCGGCACCGCGTGGAAAGCCACCGCCGGCGGCTATTCGACCGATCGCTACATGGCGGTGTTCGGCGGGGTGGCTCCCGCGAGCGAGCCACGCCTGGCCGCGGTGGTGGTGATCGACGAACCGGGCGCCGGACAGCACATGGGCGGACAGGTCGCAGCTCCAGTATTCTCCCGGGTGATCGGCGGGGCGCTGCGCCTGCTCGCGGTGGCGCCCGACCAGCCCGTCAAGGCGCCCGAGGAACTGCCGGCCAGCCCGGCCCTCGGCGGTACGCGCACGGCGGCACTGCCATGAGCGGAGCCGCGCACACGGGCACCCCGGCGGCGACGCACTCCCTCGCGCAGCTCACCGCCGACTTTGCCGCCGTGCCTGCGGAGGTGATGGTGAGCGATGTGACGCTCGACAGCCGCGCCGTGCTTCCCGGAGCGCTGTTTCTCGCCTGCCGGGGACGCAGGCATCACGGGCTCGAATTCGCCCGCGACGCCGTGGCGCGCGGCGCACGCGCCGTGCTCTACGAGGGCGACGGCGACACCGGCGAGGCGCCCCCGCAACTGCCCGCCGGCACGTTCATCGCCGCGGTGCCCCGCTTGAGTGAGCGCGCCGGCATCATCGCCGACCGTTTCTTCGGGGCGCCTTCGCAGCGACTCACGGTCGCGGGCATCACCGGAACCAACGGCAAGACCACCTGTGCGTGGCTGCTGGCGCAGGCGCTGCAGCATTGCCACCGGCCAGCCGCGTACATCGGCACTCTCGGTGTAGGCCTGCCCGCGCAGCTCACTCCCACGCTGCACACCACTTCGGATGCGGTGAGCATTCACCGCCAGCTCGCGGCGCTGCGGGCCCTCGGGGCCGAGTGCGTGAGCATGGAGGTGTCCTCGCACGCCCTCGATCAGGGGCGCGTCAACGGCGTGCGCTTCAACACCGCCGCCTTCACCAACCTGACCCGCGATCATCTTGATTATCACGGCACCATGGAGGCCTATGGCGCCGCCAAGGAGCGCCTGTTCGCCTGGCCGGGGCTCGCACACCGGGTCATCAATATCGATGATCCGTTCGGGGCACGCCTGGCCGCCGAGGGCTCCACGGCAAGCCTCACCCTCACCACGCGCGCGGCGGCGGCGCTGCCGCGCGGCGTGCAGTTCGTGCGCGCCGCACGTATAACACCCGAGCCGGGCGGGCTCTCCATCGCGGTGGAGTCGAGTTACGGAAGCGCGCAGCTGCCGGTGCGCCTGATGGGCGAGTTCAACGCCGACAACGCTCTCACGGTGCTGGCGGTGCTGCTGGCCTGGAACATCCCGCTCGCCGAAGCCGCGCGCGCGCTGTCGCTGAGCCGCGCGGCGCGCGGGCGCATGGAGATGTTCGGCGGGCGCGGGCGCACGCCGCTCGCCATCGTGGACTACGCGCATACCCCCGATGCGCTCGCCAACGCGCTGCGCGCGGCGCGCCTGCACTGCCGCGGACAGCTGCGGGTGGTATTCGGCTGCGGCGGCGACCGCGACGCCGGCAAGCGTCCGCTCATGGGAAAGATCGCGGCCGAGCTCGCCGACGACATCATCGTGACCGACGACAACCCGCGCAGCGAAGATCCGGCCCGGATCGTGGCGGACATCGTCGCCGGTGTGGATCCGCGCACGCCGCTCGTGATCGAGCATGACCGCTCGCTCGCCATCCGCCTCGCCCTGCAGCGCTCGGGCCCCGAGGACGTGGTGCTGATCGCCGGCAAGGGCCACGAGGACTATCAGATCCACGGCAGCGTGCGGCGCGCGTTCCGCGACCAGGCGGTGGTCAGCGCCGAGCTCGCGAGGCTGCCGGCATGAAGCGCACGCTGGCGGAGTTTGCGCGCGCCTGCGGTGGCCGACTCTGCGGCGGCGATGCCGCGTACACCGACGTGGTGAGCGACTCGCGCACGCTTGCACCGCAACAGCTGTTCGTCGCGCTCAGGGGGCCGAGGTTCGACGGCCACGACTTCGTCGGCGCGGCGCTCGCGCTTGGGGCCGCCGGCGCGCTGGTCGATGCCGAGCAGCCCCACGGGCTGGCGCAGATCATCGTGCCCGATACCCAGGCGGCGCTCGAGCGCGCTGCGCGCCACTGGCGCGCACACTTTCGCGGCCCACTGGTGGGCGTGGCGGGCAGCAACGGCAAGACCACCGCCAAGGAGATGACGGCCGCGATCCTCGGGCAGGCCGGTAACTGTCTGGCCACCCGCGGCAATCTCAACAACCACATCGGCGTGCCGCTGACGCTGCTGCGGCTGACGCCTGCGCATCGCTTTGCGGTGGTGGAAATGGGCGCCAACCGGGCCGGCGAGGTCGCCGCCCTGGTCGCCATCGCTCGCCCCACCATCGGCATGATCACCAATGCCGGAGCCGAGCACCTCGAGGGCTTCGGCAGCCTCGAGGGGGTGGCGCGCGCCGAGGGCGAAATGGTCGCGGGACTCACCGCCGATGACACCGCCGTCATCAACGCGGACGATGAGTTCGCGGGCCTGTGGCGTGCGCTCACGCCTGCGCGCGTGGTCAGCTTCGGGGTGCGCGAGCTGGCGGATTTCAGCGCCACCGAGCTGCGCAGCGTGGTCGGATCAACGGGGTTCCGCACCCACTTCCGGCTCAGCGCCCCGGGAGGCAGCGCCGCGATTCAACTCGCGGTCGGCGGCATCCACAACGTCGCCAACGCACTCGCCGCCGCCGCCGCCGCGGCCAATGCCGGCGCCAGCCTCGAGCACATCGCCGCGGGTCTGGCCGCGGTGCGCGCGGTCCCGGGGCGGCTGCAGTTCAAGCAGGCGGTGAGCGGAGCCTGGCTCATCGACGACTCCTACAACGCCAATCCCAGCTCGGTGCGCGCCGCGATCGAAGTGCTCGGCTCGCTCGCAGGCCGCAGGTGGCTGGTGCTGGGCGACATGGCGGAGCTGGGCGAGTTCGCTCAAGCCGCGCACAGCGAGATCGGCGAATTCGCGCGCGCGCACGGCGTCGAGCGCCTGTATGCAACCGGCTCGCTCGCGGCGCGGGCGGTCGACAGCTTCGGTGCGGGCGCGCAGTGGTTCCCCGACGCCGCAGCCCTCACCGCGACGCTGAGCGCGGCGCTCGGGGAGGCCGGCCCGGACGTGCGGCTGCTCATCAAGGGCTCGCGCATGAACCGCCTCGAGCGCGTGGTGGACGCGCTCGCCGCCGACTCCACTGTCAAGACGGGGGGGCATTGAGTGCTCTACTGGATCACACAACAGTTCGTCAGCCGTATCGGCGGCCTGCACGTCTTCTCGTACCTGACGTTCCGCGCGATCCTCGCCACCGCCTCCGCGCTGGGATTGTCGTTGCTGGTGGGACCGCCCCTGATCTCGCGCCTGTCGCGCTACCAGATCGGGCAGGTGGTGCGCGACGACGGCCCGCCCACCCACCTGCTGAAGGCCGG
>WNFQ01002844.1_pt1 | contig 12548 bp, 9 predicted proteins | sample 5400171 | NCBI WGS metagenome assembly WNFQ01 (sample SAMN13153356, study PRJNA577476) | soil metagenome | isolation source: 20 cm soil under Madrone tree | place: USA:California | collected 2016-06-14
CACGGGCTTCTTTATTTTAGCGACGATACTTCCGCTTTCGACGCGACTCCGTTCGCGATCACGGGGGCTCCCACCGCGAAGCCCGACTACAATCAAGCGCGCTTCGGCGCGAACGTCGGTGGCCCGCTGAAGATTCCAAAACTCTTCGACGACGGCAACAAGTGGTTCTTCTTCGCTGGTTGGAATGGCTCGCGCGGCAGTTCACCTTACGACAATTTCTCGACCGTACCTACGCTCGATGAGCGCAACGGAAATTTCTCGTCCGTTACGTATAACAACGGCAGTCCCGTGCAGATTTTCAATCCGGCGACGGGACAGCAGTATCAATTTGGCGGGGTGCTCAACGCAATTGAACCGTCTACGTTCAACCCCGCCGCCGTCGCGCTTTTGCAATTCATCCCTCTGCCAAACATCGCGACAAATTCTTTCGGGCAGAATTTTCATTACGTGACTTCCGCGGACAGCAACAGCGACGCGGTCGTTTTTCGTCTGATTCATAATCTCGGTTCCGCGCCCTCGCCCGCCCCGGGAGCAAATGCGGGCCGCGGAGGCGGCGGGGGCCGGCGCTCACAAAACAACATCAACTTCGGCCTGAACTGGTCGCGCAACTCTTCGCACCTTGTAAATCCATTTCCTTCGCTCGCGGGAACGTCCGGCACACAGGGACTAAACGCCACGGCCGGATGGACCTACAGCAAGAATCGCTTCACCAATATTTTTCGTGTCGGTTACAACCACAACCACGTTGCCACGACCAATCTCTTTTCAAACGTTCTCGACGTCTCGGGTGCGGCTGGAATTACCGGAATCTCCGGCGATCCCTTCGATTGGGGACTGCCCGGAATTGGCTTCACTTCTTTTGGCGGGCTGAGTGACCCCACGCCCCGCCGCGAACTCGATCAGACCTACACCGTGTCCGACACGATTTCCTGGAATCACAAAAAGCACAATTTCCGCTTCGGCGGAGACTTCCGCCGCATTCTGCAAAGTTTTCGCTCGGCGCGAAATGCGGAGGGCAGCTTCGTCTTCACCGGATTCGCAACGTCCAGCTACGCGACCGGCAGCACGCAGCCTCTTCCCGACACGGGCTACGACTTCGCCGATTTCCTCCTCGGCCTCCCGCAGCAAACCTCACTGCAATCCGGCGCGACTTCCTACGACTTTCGTTCGAATTCCTTCGACCTTTTCGTTCAAGACGATTGGCGCCTTTCCGCGAATCTTTCCTTGAATCTCGGTTTGCGCTACGAATACAACGGCCCCTATACCGAGGCGCAAGATCGCATCGCCAATCTGCAAGTCGGCGCAGGATTCGCCACGGCGATTCCCGTCGTTCCTGCTGGCGCGGTTTTGCCTCCCGGCACCGGCCCGTTTCTCACTTCCAACAATTCTTCCTTGCTCAACTCCGACCGCAACAATTTCGCGCCGCGCCTCGGCGTTACCTGGAAGCCCGCCAAAAAAACTGTCGTCCGCGCCGGCTACGGTATCAACTACAATCTCGCGCAATACGGCGCCATTATCCAAAACTTTGCGTTCCAGCCGCCGTTCGCGAACACAGCGACGAACACGACAACCATCGCCGGCGTTACAAGCTCGTCTCCGCTCACTCTCACCAGCGGTTTTCCTTCTGCTTCAGCGAGCACCGTCACGAACAATTTCGGCGTCGATCCGAACTACGCGCTCGCTTACGTCCAAATCTGGAATCTCGATATTCAGCGCGAACTGCCCGGCAGCGTCGTTCTCAACATCGGCTTCAACGGTTCGAAGGGCACGCGGCTCGACACCGAGCGGGCACTCGTCGTCGCAAATGGCCAACCTTTCATTTTTGAGTCTTCGGAAGGCAATTCCGTTCTTCACGCCGCGTCGGTTCGCGTGCGCAAACGCATGTCCAAAGGCTTCGGCGTTGGCGCGCAGTATGTCTTCTCCAAATCTCTCGACGACGCCTCTTCCATCGGCGGTGGCGGAGTAGTCGTCGCTCAAGATGCTTTCGATATTTCCGCCGACCGAGGTCTTTCCAGCTTTAACCAAACACATAAATTCACCGGAAATTGGATTTTCGATCTGCCCTTCGGCGAAAATCGCGCGTTCGCGCACAAGGGTGTGCTCTCTCGTCTCCTCGGCGAATGGCAATGGAGCGGGAGTTTCACTGTAGCTTCGGGCCTTTATTTCAGCCCGCGCGTGCTCGGTGGCGCCCTCGACATCAACCGCGGCGTCAGCGGCTCGCTTCGCGCCAACGTTGTTCCCGGGCAATCCATCACGGTCGGCAATCCCACGGCGCAGGAATGGTTCAACACGGCTGCGTTTTGCACGCCCGGGCTCAATTGCGTCAACCCCACCGGCACAAGCTTTGGCGACGCGGGGCGCAACATCATCGAAGGCCCGGGCAGCGTCACGTTCAACATGTCGCTCAATCGCACGATTCCGATTAAGGATGCGCGCGTGCTCGAGCTGCGTATTTCCGCCAACAATGTTTTCAATCACGTGAATTACGCCGCCATCAATACCACGGTGAATTCGCTCACGTTTGGCGAAGTGACTTCCGCGGCCGGCATGCGCCGAGTAACCGTTCAGGCGAGGTTCCGGTTCTGAATATGGCCCGCGCAAAACAATTCGCCGCGTGCTTTCTCGCATTTGTTCTGCTTATGCCAAGCGTGGCTCTGGTTGCGCAGGAAACTACAACCACGCCGCAAGTAGTGCTCCGCGCCACCACCGAACTCGTTCTCGTCAACGTTGTCGCGCGCGACAAAAAGGGAAATCTCGTCCGCGACCTTAAGAAAGAAGACTTCACGCTCCTAGAAGACGGCAAGAAGCAGCAAATCTCTTCTTTCGATTTCGAAGACGTGGATCAAATCCAAAACGCGACGCAAACCGTCAGCGGCGCCTCGCCCAAAACTCCGGGCACTCTGTTGCACGCAACCAAGAAATCGCCGCCCACGCTGGACGCCCGCGACCGCCGCCTGATTCTTCTTTTCTTAGATTTTTCCGCCATGCAGCCCGAGGAAATCGAACGCGCCGTGGACGCCGCCAAGAAGTTCGTCGCCACGAAGATGCAGCCCGCTGACTTGATCGCTCTCGTCTCCCTCGCGACGAACATGCATGTGGACCTGGACTTCACCGACGACAAGGAGAAAATTGCTGCAGCACTCACCCCTACGGCACTTCTGAAGGCCAGGGCTTCGACAATGGCGCAACCGGAAGCTCCGAAGGCGCTGCTGAAACCGGCGGCTCCTTCACCGAAGACGACACCGACCTCAACACATTCACCGCCGACCGCAAACTCCTCGCTCTACAATCCTTGATGCAGGCTCTCAACAAACTCCCGCAGAAAAAGAGCGTCATCTATTTCAGCAACGGCATTACGCAGAACGGCGTGGACAATCAATCCGCCTTACGCGCCGCGACAGCGGCAGCCGTAAAAGCAAACGCCTCCATTTATTCTCTCGATGTGCGCGGCCTGCAGGCATTTCCTCCCGGCGGCGAAGCGCAAAACGCCAGTCTCCACGGCCAAGCCGCCTACACCGGCGCTTCCACGCTCAACGACCTTAACGGCAATTCCGCTTCACAGGACACGCTCGCCACAATTTCTGCGGATACGGGAGGTAAGGCATTCTTCGACTCCAACGATTTCAGCGGCGTCTTCTCTCAAGTCCAGAAAGACAGCTCCGTCTATTACGTTCTCGGCTTCACCAGTAACAATCCGCTCAAGGACGGCCGCTTCCGCCATCTGAAAGTCGTCGTCAATCGCCCGGATCTAAAGCTCGACTTCCGCTCGGGTTATTACCCCGACCGCGATTTCGAACACCTCAACCGCGCAGATCGTGAGCAGCAGCTTGAGGACGAGCTCGCCGCGCAACTCCCCCGCGTGGACGTGCCGCTCTACGCTGGCGCATCGTATTTCCGCAAAGACGATTCGCACTACTATCTGGCCGTCTCACTCGTCATTCCCGGCCCGCAAATTCCTTTTGTCACGGAGAAAGACAGAGATAGCGCCTCAATTGACGTCATCGGCGAAGCGCTTCAAGACGGAAAGATTCCCGTGGGCCGCCAGCGCGAGACCGTTAAGCTCGCCGTGGAGAGCACGCGCCAGGTTCGCCGCAAAAATGTTCAGTACAACACCGGCTTTTTGCTTGCACCCGGCAGCTACCACCTGAAATTCGTCGTTAGGGAAAATCGGACCGGCCGCATGGGTTCTTTCGAGACAGACATTCGAATTCCCGATTTGCGCAAAACCCCGTTAAAAATGAGCTCGGTAGTGCTCAGCAGCCTTCGCTCCCCGACGACGGTGAAAAAATCGAACACGAACCCTCTTGTGCAGGATCAGATGGAACTCGTCCCGAGCGTTGCGCACGTCTTCACCACGGATCAACATCTTTATCTGCTTTACGAAATTTATGATCCCGCCAAGGGAAAGGTTTCCGTTCAACCAGCATCGCCAACGCAAGGCGAAGCAAAACAAGCAGACGCAGCAAAATCCACCCGCGAAGGCGTCCGCGTCCTGACCAGCATCGAATTTTTGCAGGGGTCGTCGAAGGTCTACGAATCAAAACCGCTTGTTGCCAGTGAACTCACCGTGCCCGACCGCAAAGCGGTCGTCTTCCAAATCGATTTCCCGCTGCAGGCTTTGAAGCCCGGCTTATATCTCTGCCAGGTCAACGTGATTGACGATTTCGCGGGAAGTTTTTCGTTCCCGCGCGTTCCGCTTCTCATTCGCGCACTTCCACAACCGCCGGCGCCAGCTGCCGTAGCGCCAAGCGCAAGCGGCACAGACTGATTTAGACCATGCTCACGCCGATTATTTGCCCGGCGCTGTTTCGGTAGGTTGATAGCCCGGCATACCAAATTGCCAGAGCAAGAAACTCCATTGATCTGCATATAATTCTTCGGCTTGCGTCTTAGTTCCGCCGATCGTGCCATGCCCACCCTGGTATTCGACTCGTAGCAATACTGGCTTGCCGCTCCCCGTGGCCGCCTGTAAGCGAGCCGCCATTTTGCCAGGCTCCCAAGGGACAACACGCGGATCATTCATTCCAGTCGTCACCATCACAGCCGGGTAGCGCGTACCGTCTTGCACGTGATAGTACGCGCTGATCTCCAGCAGATTTTCAAATCCTCGCTTGTCCTTTAAGTCTCCATATTCGGGAACATTCAATGGCCCATCGGGAGAGTACATGTCGCGAATCATGTCAGATAGCCCAACATCCGTAAGTGCGACGGCAAATAGGTCCGGGCGTTCCGTAAATGCCCGCCCGATTAATATTCCTCCCGCGCTCCCGCCTTCCCCAGCCAATGTTGCGGAAGAGGTGTATCCGGTTTTGATCAAATACTCAGCGCAGACTATGAAATCCCGCCAAGTGTTCGGCTTGTTCTGGAGCATGCCGCTTTGATGCCATTCCTCGCCGTATTCTCCGCCTCCACGAACGTGGGCTATGGCTCGCACACCACCTTGTTCGATCCAAGCCAGCAAACGAGGGTTGAAGAACGGATCCATGGAGATCGCGTAGGCGCCATACCCGGACAATAGAGTCGGATGCGAACCATCGAGTTTTATCCCTTTCTTGAAAACGATGGAGAGAGGAATCATTGTGCCGTCGCGGCTTGGAACTTTCGTTTCGATAGACTCCACGTCGACAGGTTCATCGAACCTGCCGAGGGGTTGCAACTTCGTGTCCACAGCACGGTTTTCTTTAGGACGATACTCAAACACTTTCGAGGCCTTGGTCCACGACGCCAGCCCAAAAAGCACTCCTTCGAGGCGCGAATCTCCCCCTTGTAACTCAATGCTTCCATCGAGGGGCAACGAAATCCGTTCCGCTTTTGTTTCTGAATAGGGCAAGCGGATGAGTCTTCCAATTCCTCCATCGACTTCCTGTATGTACAAAGCATCGGCCATCGCGGAAACGCTGTTAATGACGGCCTCGCTCGAGGGAATTACAACCTTCGCCTTTGCCATATCCGGATGGGACAGACTTATTCGCAAAACTTTCGAGCGCGGAGCGTTTTTATGGGTCACCAGATACAAGTCATCCCCGAGAAGATCGAAATTGACCACCTTATCGTCCACGTCAACTATCTTTCGCCACGTAACGCTACTCTTCCCAATCGCATCCCTTGGGGCGGCGTACAGAGTCCCATCGTTATTAAATCCGTGATTGACCACAGTAATGGCGTAAGAACTGCGCGCGTCGCTGATTACAAAGCAAGTATCGGCAGGATCAAGCTCGATCCCACTATTCACCCCGTAGCCGAAAATGGGCTGATCACTTTCTGGATCGGTTCCCACCTTGTGCAGAAAAACGCGACTCTTAAGCCTTCTTTCGACCGGATCAGCTCCCGGTGTGAGTTTCTGAAACCGTATGTGAAAGAAAGACTTGCCATCCTGTTGCCAGGAAATCCCTCCGTACCAACTGCGGTCAATCAATTCACCGGTCTCTTTGCCGGTTGTCGTATCCAGGACGTGAATCACTGCGTCTTCAGAACCTGAAGGCGAAATACCGAACGCGATATAACGCCCATCGAGAGACGGGGAGTAATAAGTCAAAGAATAGTGTTCGCTAGCCTTTGTTGCGTACTTGTCTGGATCGATGAGCAGTTTTTCCGGCCCTTGCAGTCCGTTCCGCACGTAAAGCTTGGCGATGTCTTCATCCGGGAGTCTTTTTTGATAGAAGTATTTTCCGTCTTGGTAGCGCTGCACATCGAATATCCGTGCCGGCCCAGATTGATCGAGCTCCTGAATCCTTCCAAGAAGAGCTGCGCGGCCCGGAATTCGTGAAAGAGTCGAGCGCGTATAATCGTTCTGCTCTTTGAACCATTTTACGACTTCCGGATCTTTTAGGTCCTCCATGTAACGGTAAGGATCGGAGACTTTCTTGCCAAAATACTCGTCCGTTACCGCGCGCACTGGTGCCACCGGCGGCGCCGTGAGTTTTTGGGCTATGGTTTCTCTGGCTAGGAACACTCCGCAAGCAATCGTGGCCGTGAAAACGAGAATTCGGTGTGGATTTCTCATGTTGGCCTCCTAAATCGGGGGCGCTTGTTTCGCCGGATGCTATGTCCGAAGCAGGTCGCGTAGTCTCAGATCTACTTCGCAACCGAGAATTTGTAAATCGTCGTCGTGTGATACCGCTGCCCGGGGCTCAGTAGCGTCGAAGGAAAGCTCGCATGGTTCGGCGAATCCGGGAAATGTTGCGTCTCCAGACAAAAGGCTGTTCGCCGTTCATAAGCGGTTCCGCCTTTACCGTGAATCGTGCCATCCAGAAAATTCCCGGTATAGAGCTGCACTCCCGGCTCCGTCGTCCACACTTCCAGTACACGTCCCGTTGTCGGTTCTTCCGCTCGCGCCGCCAGCGTCAGCCCACTCGGCTTATTCTTGATCAGCACGAAATTGTGGTCGTAGCCCTTGCCCAATTTCAGTTGCTCGTCGTCCTGGTCAATCCGCGCGCCGATTTGCGTTGGCTTGCGAAAATCAAACGGTGTGCCTTCGACACTCTTCATCTCTCCCGTCGGAATCAGCCCCGAATCCACCGGCGTAAGTTTGTCTGCTTCAATTCGCAACACCGTCTTCATCACATCGCCGCTGCCCGGCCCCGCCAAATTGAAGTATGTGTGGTTCGTCAGGTTGACCACCGTCTTTTTGTCCGTCGTCGCGCTGTAATCAATCTTCAATTCGTTCCTGTTCGTCAGTGTGTATACGACAGTCGTCATCAAATTTCCGGGAAACCCTTCTTCGCCGTCTTTGCTCGTGTATTTCAATTCCAGCGCCGGCTCATCGCCTTTCGTAACGTCCCGCGCTTCCCACAGCGCCTTATTGAATCCCTTGATTCCGCCATGTAGCGTGTTGTCGCCGTTGTTTTTCGCCAGCGTGTACTTCACGCCGTCAATGCTGAACTCCGCGTGCCCGATTCGATTGCAATACCGGCCAACGGTCGCGCCAAAATACACTTTGTCCGCCACATATCCATCGAGCGTGTCGTATCCCAGCACTACGTCCGCTAATTTTCCGTTCTTGTCCGGCACCCTGATCGACGTCACCGTTCCGCCGTAGTTTGTGATCGACACTTCCATCCCGTTCTTGCTCGTCAGTATGTAAAGATCCGCTTCTTTTCCGTCCGGAGTCGTGCCAAAGGCTTTCTTTTCCATCGGTTTCGCCGTTCCCGCAGAATTTCCCTCCGCCATCGGCATCAACAACAAACCAAACAGCGCGATGCATTGTATGCTGGCTTTCATCGACTGCCTCCAACTCGCGACCGCCCGGAAATTCTCTCATATCCCCAGCTCTGTCAAGGCGTTTATTGTCAGCTTCTTCGCCGTGTTCGAAGCAAACTTATCTTTTCCGTACCGCGAGAAATGCAAACATCGCCAGTCGTTCCATCTGTGAACTCAGGCGCCGCTCAAGCAAATCTTCCTATCCCCCCAGCCGGTACCAGGCCTGCAAGCAGATTCTCAGCATGCGCCAGCCGTTAGCAAACACCCTCGTCATCTTTGTCACGCCATGCAAGCGTTCTTGGTAATGCACCGGCACTTCCACAATCTCCAGATGCAGTCTGCTCGCGCCAAACAGGAGCTCGTAGTCTCCCCACAAGTCTTTGATGCCCCAGCTCCCGACGTTCCGTTCCATCCGCTGCCAATCCTTCTTCCAAAGCGCCTTCGTTCCGCAAAGCGTGTCTTTGATCCGTTGATCCAACAAGAAGGAAAATACCAGGCCGAAGAGCTTGTTCCCCATCATGTTGGAAAACTTCATCGCATCTTGCTGCATCGGGTACACGAGCCTGCTTCCATTCACAAAATCTCCGCGCCCGCTCGTGAGCGCCCGCAAGAACATCGGCAGCTCTTCCGGCATCACGGTCAGGTCGGCGTCCAGAATCATCAACACTTGTCCGCGCGCAGCGCGAAAGCCCGTCCACACATTTTCGGCCTTGCAAATTCCCGGCCCGTCAATCAACCGGATCTCTTTGTCGCGGTGCAGCTCCTGCATGCGCTTCACTTCTTCGCGCGTAGCGTCCGTCGACTTGTCGTCGCAGAACAGAATCTCCGTTTGCCGGCCCATCTGCGGTATTCGATTCACCGCCTGTTCCACGTTCCCCGCTTCATTTCGGCAGGGAACGATGACGGACACCGAAACATCTTCTTCATGCACTGCGCCGCGCATCGGCCGCGCTACCATGATCTGCATCAGGCAAAGCCGCCGCAATCCAGGAAGTCGCGCCAAAAATCCGTTCACGAAATTTGAAAACAACGGAATCCACTTTGGAAACAGCATCTGCCGGTATTTTCGCACGGGCCGGAAACCAGCCAACTTCAGAAATCCCCTGACATCGTTCTCGCTCACCCAGTTCGGTTCCACAAACTGCGCCCTTAGCCCCAACCTGCTCGCCAGCTCCGCCAGCGGCTCCCAGAACTGGTTGTAGTTCACAATAATGAGTTGCGTTTCCACAGTGCTGTGTTTCCGTATCTGCTCGAGGGTCCGAAGAATGTCAACCGTATCGAAAATGTGGCTGAAGATGATGTAGTCGAAAGTCTCATTCAGTTCGAGCTCTTCCAGCTCGCTTCGCACAAACCGCAAATTCGGATTTTTTTGCTGCGCGACTCCCACCATAGCGTCGCTGATCTCCACGCCGACGCCGTAGGCCGGTTCCACTGCCGCTAGCAAATGCCCCGTTTCACAGCGCAGTTCAAGCACGCGTTTTCCCGGCTCGACGATATACCGGAGCGTTCTCTTTAATCGCTCGTAAAAATAGTGGTTCTTCCGAACGTACTCTTCCCGCGTCGCGGCAATTTCTTCCTGCTGCTTTCTCCGCGCCGCGCGAACCTCGAGCAGCGCTTCCGGGCCCCAAGCGGGCTGCGCCTCCCTCTCATGCTCCGCAGCGATCATCGCGGCTTCTCCAGCTCGGCCGGCCTTATACGCTTCCGCCGCTCGTCGCGGTAGAGCAGCGCCGTTCCGATTGCCAGCACAAGCGCCAGCAGCGCCATCTTTCGAATGTCGCGGCTCGTTGTGGAACTTCCACCAGTCATGTCTGTCTCTTCGCCGGAATTATTGCGCCCTAGTGGGCAAGTTTTTGCTCGTTCCATCATTGCGGCGAAGTCAGCCGCTCGCAAGCGCAGCCGCCACTTGTGTAGCTATTGCGGCAATACATAAAACCGTAGCAATAGGGCCCGGCTTCCGTCTCGCTCACGGATGTTAAATTTTCTCCGATTGCCTTACTCTAATCGGGCTGAAAGAGGGCAAACCCATGGTCGTCGAAACCTCATACGTGGATATCCCCACTGACGCAAATCCCATGCGCGCGTTCGTCGCCGCTCCCCAAGCCGCTGGCCGTTTCCCCGCCATTTGGTGCTATTCCGACATTTTTCAGCTCACCGGCCCGATGTTGCGTTCCTGCGTGCGCCTCGCCGGTTATGGCTTTGTTGCCGCCGCCCCGGAAATTTATCACCGCATCGAGCCACCCGGCACCGCCATCTCCTTCGACGATGCCGGCCGCACGCGCGGCCTCGAGGACGCCGCAAAAACTCCCGTCGCCGATTTCGACCGCAGTTGCCGCGCCGGCCTCGATTGGCTCGCCGCGCATCCAAAAACCGCTCCCGGCAAACTCGGCGCTATGGGCTTTTGTATCGGGGGCCATCTCGCCTTTCGCGCAGCTTTGCAGCCGGACGTCCGCGCCACCGTCTGCTTTTACGGCACTGGCATTCACAACGGAAAGCTGGGCAAGGACGCCGACGCCGGTTCTCTCACGCAGGCTTCAAAAATCCGCGGCGAACTCCTCATGATTTTCGGCTCCAACGACCCGCACGTCCCCAGCGAAGGCCGTGACATTGTCGAACGTGGCTTGCGCGCGGCAAACGTGAATTTCCGCATCAAACTCTATCCCGCCGAACATGCCTTCATGCGCGATGAAGGTCCGCGCTTCGATCCCGAATCCACCGATAGCGCTTTCGCTGAAATGATCCAGCTTTTCCGAAAGGTCTTCTTCGCATGAAGCGCACCGCACTTCTTTTCTCGCTTGCCGCTACTTTCCTCGTGGCGTCTTCTCCTGCGCAAGAGCCTGCCAAGACTCTTCAGGAAAAACTCGGCTACCCGCGCGACGCAAAGCTCCTCATCGTTCATGCCGATGACCTCGGCGTGACACACTCCGTGAACGCCGCTTCCATTCACGCGCTCGAATCCGGCGGCACCAATTCCGCCAGCCTGATGGTTCCATGCCCGTGGTTTCCGGAAATTGCCGACTACGCAAAATCTCATCCCTCCGCCGATTTCGGCCTTCACCTCACGCTCACCAGCGAACGCGTCTACTATCGCTGGGGCCCAGCGGCGCCTCGTGACAGAGTTCCGTCTCTCGTTGACGCCAACGGCTATCTTCATCACGACTGGTCATCCGAAACGCACATCGATCCCAAAGACGTCGAAACAGAAATCCGCGCGCAACTGGCCCGCGCCCTCGCCATGGGCGTGAAACCCACGCACCTCGATTCCCATCAGAATCGCCTTTTTCAAACCAACAAAGATCTCTTCGCGGTTATCCTCCGCGTTGGCCACGAAAATAATCTTCCCGTTCTCATCCCACGAAACTGGTTTTCAGATTTTCCGTATCTCGAAAAAAGCCTCGGACCCAATGACGTCGTCATCGACCGTGTCATCACCATCGAACCCGGCGTTCCGCCCGCAAAGTGGTCGGACTTCTACAAAAATGCCCTCGAGCATCTCGAACCGGGCGTCACCGAGTTTGTCATCCATCTCGCTTACGCCGACGCTGAAATGAAAGCCGCCACTCGCGAACGCGATACCTGGGGCGCGGACTGGCGCCAGCGCGACTTCGATTTTTTCTCCAGCTCCGAATTTCAAAAGTTACTCCGCGACAACCAAATTCATCTAATTACGTGGCGGGAAATCGGCCGCATCATGAATCCTCCCGCCAAAACGGAGTAAGAACGCATGAATTCAGTGCCCGCGATAAGCGAAAAATCTATCTGGAAAAACCCTTTCGTCTACACCGGCGGAATTCTTATCGTCGTCGCGATTTACGTCGGTTGGATTGTCTTTTCGCGTTGGAACGAAAATCGCCAGCTAGACCGGCGCGCCAGTGATATCACCGCACAAAAACAGCGCGAACAGGACCGGTCCACGGTCGAACAAATGGGTGGTTACGAACTCGCCATTCAATCCTTTTATGGTGATCCGAAAATCCAGCGCGGCGAAAAAGCCCAGCTTTGCTACGGCGTGGCCAACGCAAAGAAAGTCACTCTCGAGCCGCAGTCCAGCCCCGTTTGGCCCTCTTATTCCCGTTGCGTAGACGTAACTCCAACCAAAACAACCACTTACACCCTGACAGCCAGCGACGATGCCGGCCATTCTGTCACCCAGACCTTCACCATCAACGTCCAGTAGCCTCGCATTCCCATCTTGTAGCCGCAATTCCGCCGCATCTATAATGTCTGTCTGCGCGGGGGCGGTCCAAAGCGGCCTTTCCTCCCGCGCGACTCTTTTTTGGTGGATGGCAATGCCCGACCCCATCGCGAAGATCAAGCAGAAGCTGCAGGAAGAGATTGACCAGCTCGAGCAC
>WNFQ01003665.1_pt1 | contig 12548 bp, 10 predicted proteins | sample 5400171 | NCBI WGS metagenome assembly WNFQ01 (sample SAMN13153356, study PRJNA577476) | soil metagenome | isolation source: 20 cm soil under Madrone tree | place: USA:California | collected 2016-06-14
CCTGTCGGGTGGCGCATCTTGGATGTGCCAGGGGCCCCTCCCTCTCCCCGCTCGCGGGGAGAGGGGCACCTTCTGCCAACTTCCGTCAAAGGGATAGGCAAGCCCGGGCCGCTCCGCGGCGATCTTGTTGGCTGGTGGTCCAGGTGGATCACCGGTGACCATCGCATCGTTTAGCGCATCCGCGGCGCCGGCGAGGAACAGCGAGCAGAAATCATCGCTTGCCGTCATCATTATTCGGCTCGTCGCTGACACGGACGCTGTGCCGCTTTGTTGCCAATTTTGATGTTTTATGTATTGCTATTTTGTCATTTAAGTGCTAGTTTAAGCAACATGGATGGAGTGATTTCCGAACGCGTGAGCGACCCGGGCGAGATCAGCCGGGATCAGCGAGGATCAGCGGCGGCCGCCGCTGTTAGTTCGGGGCCCGGCGTCGCCCAAATCGAGGATTTCTGCGGAGGACGAGTTAATGACTGCTGATAATTTGGTGGAAGAACAGCAAAAACAGCGGGGGCGGCCCTTTGTGAAGGGGCAGTCGGGCAACCCTGCCGGGCGTCCGCGCAGGACGCGGAGCGGCTCGGCAAATGCCGTGCAGCTGGCACTCGAGAGCGAGGCCGAAGCCTTGGGTCGCAAGGCCGTCGAGCTCGCCCTCAACGGCGACGCGGCGGCGCTTCGGCTATGCCTGGATCGCCTCATGCCGTTGCGGCGCGACCGAGCGGTGGCGCTCCCCTTACCGTCGGTTCGCGGCGCCGGCGACATCACTGCCGCGATGGCGACAATCATCGCGGCAGTGACGCGCGGCAAAATCTCGCCTCGGGAAGGGGTCGATCTGGCGAAGCTGGTTGACATCTTGATGAGGGCGATCGAGACGCGCGACTTCGACAGCCGGCTGCGGGTGTTGGAGGAAGATCCTGGCCTGGGCCCTTAGCTCCCGCGCTTGTCCGGCGGGAGCGCCTTAAATGCTCTCGACCTTCATGCGCAGAGGGGAGAGGGAAAAGGAGAGGGCGTCTCAGACGTCGAGATTGGCGACCGAGAGCGCGTTTGTCTGGATGAAGTCGCGGCGCGGCTCGACGAGGTCGCCCATCAGGGTGGAGAAGGTCTCCTCGGCCGAGTCGGCGTGGCTGATCTTGACCTGCAGCAAGGACCGAACCTCGGGGTCGAGTGTGGTCTCCCACAATTGCTCCGGGTTCATCTCGCCGAGGCCCTTGTAGCGCTGCACCTCGACGCCGCGGCGGCCCAGCTCCATGACCGCCTCGACGAGGCTCACCGGCCCCGTGATCGGGTGGGTCTTGTCGCGCGCGGCGAGGGTGCCCGGGCGATCGTAGACTTCGCGCAATTTCTCGCTGTCGGCGTCGAGCCGGTGCGCCTCACTCGACCGCAGCAATGCCGCGTCGATCAGGTGGCGTTCGGCGACGCCCTGGCGGGTGCGGCTCAGCACCAGTCCCCCAAGGCCATCGGCGACGGCGACCGCCTCGCCTTGCCACAGGCGCTCGTGCTCCGATGCCAGCAGATTGAGCCGCTCGGCGATCCGATGGGCGGCCGCGATCGCCCGGTTCGGGTCGGCAAGAAGCCCGCTCGACAGCGCCCCGGCAATTGCCGCCTGCTCGACGACCTCGATGCTGCCGACCTTGGCCGACAGCGGCTGCACCGCATCCCGCAGGGCTGCGTCGACACAATAGGCTTCGAGCGCGGTATCGTCCTTGAGGTAGACCGCCTTCGCATTACCGCGCTGCAGACGATAGAGCGGCGGCTGGGCGATGTAGAGAAATCCCTTGTCGATCAGGCTCGCCATCTGGCGGAAGAAGAAGGTCAGCAACAGCGTACGGATATGGCTGCCGTCGACATCCGCGTCGGTCATGATGATGACCCGGTGATAGCGCGCCTTTTCCGGGTCGAAGTCCTCGGGCCCTATCCCGGTGCCGAGTGCGGCGATCAGGGTGCCGATCTCGGCCGAGCCCAGCATCTTGTCAAAGCGGGCGCGCTCGACATTGAGGATCTTGCCCTTGAGCGGCAGGATTGCCTGAAAGCGCCGGTCGCGGCCTTGCTTGGCCGAGCCGCCGGCGCTGTCGCCCTCGACGATGAAGAGCTCGCTCTTCGCCGGGTCCCGCTCTTGGCAGTCGGCGAGCTTGCCCGGCAGATTGGCGATGTCGAGCGCGCCCTTGCGCCGGGTCAGGTCGCGCGCCTTGCGCGCCGCCTCGCGTGCGGCCGCCGCCTCGACGACCTTGGCTACGACCTTTCTGGCGTCGGCCGGATGCTCCTCGAACCATTGCGTCAGCTTGTCGCCGACGATGCCTTCGATCGCCGGACGAACCTCGGAAGAGACGAGCTTGTCCTTGGTCTGCGAGGAGAATTTCGGGTCCGGCACCTTGACCGAGAGGATGCAGGTCAACCCTTCGCGCATGTCCTCGCCGGTCAGCGCCACCTTTTCCTTCTTAGCGATGCCGCTGTCGTTCGCATAGGCGTTGACGGTGCGGGTCAACGCCGCGCGGAAGCCTGCAAGGTGGGTCCCGCCGTCGCGCTGCGGGATGGTGTTGGTAAAGCACAGCATCGTCTCGTGATAGCTGTCGGTCCACTCCATCGCGACTTCGAGCACGATGCCGTCGCGCTCGCCGCGGATCACGATCGCCGGCGAATGCAATGCCTGCTTCGAGCGGTCGAGATAGCGCACGAAGGCCTCGAGACCGCCCTCGAAATGAAGCGTGACGCTTTTCGGCTCGACCCCGCGCAGATCGCTGAGCACCAGGGTTACGCCGCTGTTTAGAAACGCGAGCTCGCGCAGCCGGTGCTCGAGGGTCGTAAAATCGAACTCCGTTTTGGTGAAAGTCTGCGGGCTCGGCAGAAAGGTGATCTCGGTGCCGGTGGCCGTTCCCTCGCGGGCCGTGCCTTCCCGCCCAGGCGGGGCCGGACCGACTTCGGCAAGCGGCGCTTCGGGCACGCCGTCGCGGAAGCGGATGAACCATTCCGACCCGCCGCGGAAAATGCGCATGTCGAGCCGGGCAGAGAGACCGTTGACCACCGAAACGCCGACGCCGTGCAACCCGCCCGATACCTTATAGGCGTTCTGATTGAACTTACCGCCGGCATGGAGGTGGGTCATGATGACCTCGGCTGCGGACACCCCCTCCTCGTCATGAATACCGACCGGGACGCCGCGGCCATTATCGGCGACCGTGCACGACCCGTCGGGGTTCAACGTCACCGTGATGGTGTCGCAATAGCCTGCCAGCGCCTCGTCGATCGCATTATCGACGACCTCATAAATCATATGATGCAGACCGGATCCGTCATCGGTGTCGCCGATATACATCCCCGGCCGCTTGCGCACCGCGTCGAGCCCGCGCAACACCTCGATCGATTGCTCGTTGTACGCCGCATCCTCTCCATTGGCGGCGCCGTTACCGGCGCGACCGGCGGCGGCGTTCGGCGCAGCTGCGGTATGCCTGGGGTCGACAGCATCGGACGCGGGGATATTCGCCATATCGTCCTTAGGTTACAGTTTCCGGGGTCAAGAGAACGTCGCGGCCAAGGTTCCGTCATTTACCGACAGAAATTGGGCCTGGTACCGCAGTGGTGCGAACAGCGCTTCGTCGGTACCAGTGAGCCAGACCTGGCCGTCGAGCCGGAGCAGCGCTTCGAACAGAGCCGCGCGCCGGCCGGCATCGAGGTGGGCAGCTATCTCGTCGAGCAAGAGCAGCGGGGGTTCGCCGCGGATCACCCGCTGCAAAGTGGCATGAGCGAGCACAATCGAGATCAACAACGCCTTCTGCTCGCCGGTCGAGGCGAATTCAGCCGCGATTCCTTTCTCGGCCAGCTCGACGGCGAGATCGGACCGATGCGGACCGATTGTCGCCCCGCCAATCTGCGCATCGCTTTGCCGGTTGCCGGCGAGTGCGGAGGCAAACTCGGCTTCGGCGGCGAGTGCCGGCATCACGTCGAGCCACCCCTCGACGGTGCCAAGGAGCATCAGCCGGGCGCGCGGGAACGGGCCTTCGGCCTCGGCGCAAGCTCGGTCGAGGCGCTGCACGGTTTCGCGCCGGCCCGCCGCCACGGCCACGCCTTGCTCGGCCATGACCTCCTCGAGCGCGGCGAGCCAAGCCGGGTCGGTCGGACCGTCGCGCAATACCCGCGAGCGCTCGCGCAACGCCTGCTCGTAAGCATTGACGCGCGATGCATGCGCCGGGTCGAAGCCGAACACGAGCCGATCGAGGAACCGGCGTCGCCCGCTCGGACCTTCGAGAAAGAGCCGATCCATCAGCGGCGTCAGCCAAACGACGCCCAGTCGTTCGCCGAGTGCGGCCTGGCTGCGCGTCGGCTCGCCATCGATTCGCACAACCCGCCGTTCGTTCGCTGCACTATCGCGACCGGTCCCGACCCGAAGCGTGCCGTGCTGCGTCGCGACGACCGCGGCAATGGCCCATCCCAAATCCGCAGCCTCGCATCCGGAGCCAGGCCGGCGATCGATCTCAGTCAGCTTTGCGCTGCGCAAGCCGCGGCCCGGGGCAAGAAATGATAGGGCCTCCAACAGATTGGTCTTGCCGGCGCCGTTCGGCCCCGTCAGCACCACCGGCTCGGTGCCAAGGGTGAGCCGCGCCACGCGATAATTGCGGAAATTGGTCAATACGAGTCGCGTTACACCGACGCGCCGCACCGCGGCACCGGCGCTGCCGCGGGCTTCCTGTGCCTCGGCCAACATTGGCTATAGATGGGGTCGGAAGCGCACTTTTGCGAGGATTCAGCGCCTCTTGCCGGCGCTTACACCCGCATCGGCATCAGTACGTAAAGCGCGCTCTTATCAGTGCTGTCTTGAACGATCGTCGGCGACCCGGCGTCCGACATCACGAATTGCACACCCTCGCCGCCGATCTGCTCAGCGATGTCGAGGAGATATCGGGAGTTGAAGCCGATTTCCAACGGGCTCGCGAGGTAGCGCACCTCGAGCTCCTCCTCCGCGGAACCATTTTCGGGGCTCGTCGCCGACACGCGGAGGCCACCGTTCTCGATAGCGAGCTTGACTGCCCGGCTCTTCTCGGTCGAGATCGTCGACACTCGATCCACCGCTTCGGCAAACGATTTGGTGTCGACCTCAAGGATCTTGTCGTTGTTCGACGGGATCACCCGGTCGTAGTCGGGGAAGGTTCCGTCGATCAGCTTAGAGGTCAGCGCCGCCTCACCGATGGCAAAGCGGACCTTTGTCTCGCTGAGTGCCACCTGAACTTCTTCCTGGCTCTCATCAACGAGCTTGCGCAGCTCGAGCACGGTCTTTCGTGGGATGATAACGCCGGGCATCGCGGCGGCACCCTCGGGCAGCACCAATTCAACACGGGCCAGCCGATGCCCGTCGGTCGCGACCGCGCGGATGACTGGCACCCCCTCGTTCTTCGTTACGTGGAGATAAATGCCGTTCAGATAATAGCGGGTCTCCTCCGTCGAAATAGCAAAGCGAGTGCGATCGATTAAGGTTCGAAGCTCGGAAGCCGACAGCGCGAAATTGTGCGGGAGCTCGCCCCCTGCCATCACCGGGTAGTCCTCGGGCGGCAGGGATTGGAGAGTGAACGTCGACCGGCCCGAGCGCAGCACCATTGCATTGCGCTCGCCGCTTGCCTCGATCTCGATCTGCGCGCCTTCGCGCAGCTTTCGCACGATGTCGTAGAGCGTGTGTGCCGGCGCGGTTGTCCGGCCATCCTGCTCGATCTGAGACGGCACGCGCTCGACGATCTCGAGATCCATGTCGGTAGCGCTGAGCGCCAGTCTCCCGGCGCTCGCCCGCAGCAATACGCTCGACAATATCGGAATTGTCGTCCGGCGCTCGACCACGCTCTGTACATGGCCCAGAGCCTTGAGTAGAGCCGCCCGTTCAATGGTCAATTTCATAGTTGCTACACGGGAGGTTAGCGTGCCAGCATTGGCCCTATAGACCCCGCCCCGGGGACCAAGGAGGGCCATCGCCCCGTCACCGTGTTCCCGAACAGGGGCGGTAGACGGGAACATATTATAACACCAAACGGCACCGGCCCCAGCATCGCTTTTGGGACGGTCCCACGGTATGCGGTGCGACAGATTCAGCTTTGCAGCATCCGGCGCAACAGCTCGACGTCCTCGGCGAGCGCCGCATCGGTAAGGGTAAGCTCCTCGATTTTGCGCACCGCATGCATGACGGTGGTATGATCGCGACCGCCGAATTTCTTGCCAATCTCTGGTAATGAACGCGTCGTCAACTGCTTGGCGAGATACATTGCGACCTGGCGGGGTCGGGCAACGGCGCGCGCCCGACGCTCGGAGGTCATTTCGCTCAAACGAATGTTGAAATGCTCGGCTACGCGCCTTTGGATTTCGTCGATTGTCACCCGCCGCTCACAGTAACGCAGCAAGTCACGCAATAGCTCTTGCGCGCTCTCCAGCGTCACTTCGCGGCCGATTAGCTGCATGTCCGCGATGATTCGATTTAAGGCACCTTCGAGTTCCCGGACATTCGAGGTGATCTTGTGAGCTAGGAACTCCATCACCTTCCGAGGAATCGTTATGCCACTCTGCTCGACCTTCGATTCGAGGATACCTAAACGCAGCTCGTAGGTGGTCGGGTGGAGATCGGCGACGAGCCCCCAGCCGAGCCGGGAACGCATGCGCTCCTCAAGCCCTTCAAGGTCGGAGGGTGATTTGTCGGCAGAAATCACGATTTGTCGATTCTGATCGACCAGTGCATTGAAGGTGTGAAAGAATTCCTCCTGCGTCGAATCCTTGCCGCTGATGAACTGGACATCGTCGATCATCAACAAATCGACCGAACGGAATTGCTCCTTGAAGTCCATTGTTGATTTGAATCGTAATGCTCGAATGAACTGATACATGAATTTCTCAGCGGATAGATAGATGACCTTGCGGTCGCACGCATTGCGGCGAACGTGCCAGGCCACAGCGTGCATCAGGTGGGTTTTGCCGAGACCGACGCCCCCATAGAGAAAGAGTGGGTTGAACGGCACCATGTGAACTGGGTTGGCGCAAGCCTCGGCGACGCGCCGGGCGGCGGCGTGGGCGAGTTCGTTGGGTTTACCGACGATAAAATTCTCGAAGGTGAAGCGTTGGTCGAGAGCCGAGACTTGCGCCTTGTCCTCGCCGATGTCCGCTCCGAAGGAAGGCTCAAGCATGGGAGTATCGGATGGGTGAGGGCCTTCCAGCCCTTCTGCAGATCCACTCGCAGTGTCGATGCCATTTCGCTTGGGCAATACCGCCACGACAACCGAGACTCGAGTGACCGTCCGATTTTCCGCCCGCCACAGCGCAAGAAGGCGATCCGCATAATGCGTCGCAACCCAGTCGCGCAGAAAGCGGGTCGGCGCGGCAACGATGGCGTGGCCGTCATCGCACCGCGAGAAGCTCGTCGGTTGCAGCCAGCTCCGGTAGGCGGCTTCGCCAACCTCCTCCTTGAGGTGACCCAGTACCCGGGCCCATTCCCCGTTCCAAGACTTTGCCGATGGATAAGCCTCACCCCTTAGATGTTCTTCTGCCACCGCCCCCATCCCCCAAAAGTGAGCCCCGCCGCCGACGGGCTCTTTCCCGGCAAGATTTATCCTGACGGACCGTAACTATTGGCCTGCGCGATCACCCCCATCCAGACGGGCATCGCCACAACGCAAGGTTAATTACTGTTGTTATTTGTGAAGAAAATGACATTTTCTTCACATCCATCCGTATTTACACGCCAACAGCGTGATTCCAGCTCCATTACTGACGAGTTTAGGTTAGGTGGCGCGGGGGTGGCAACTGGATCGAAAAGAGAACGCCGGTTTCGGGTCTGCGCCGACGGTCGACACGCCGTGTGCGCAGCGCCCGTGAATGCCCGATGGTTCAAAGGAGATGTCGTTTCGCGACACTTTGTCGCATGTTTCAACCACGGATACGCGATCAAAGCCCGTTGATGCGCGTGGCGAGGCGCGAGAGCTTCCGAGAGACCGTGTTCTTGTGCAGCAGGCCCTTGGTGATCGCCCGATGAAGTTCGGGCTGGGCCAGCTGAAAAGCGGATCGCGCCGCCTCCTTGTCGCCGGTAGCGATCGCCGCCTCAACTTTCTTCACGAACGTTCTGACGCGGCTAATGCGAGCCCGGTTGATCGCAGTACGTTTGGCGATCTGGCGTATACGTTTCTCCGCAGATTTATGACTGGCCATGTTCGCTCATGCCGAGAATAGACGGGTCTTATGTCAGCACGCAGCAAATCCGTCAACACAGGGTGACCGGACGTCGGATCGCCTTGAGCTCATTCGTCACGAAAGGTCGGCTTCCGCTTTTCGATGAAGGCGGTCATGCCCTCCTTACGGTCCTCGGTGGCGAAGGTGGCATGAAAGAGCCGCCTCTCGAAACGCACCCCCTCAGTCAACGTCGTCTCCCATGCGCGGTTGATCGACTCTTTCACCATCATTGCGATCGGCCGCGACATGCTGGCGACGCGTTCCGCGACTTTGACGGCCTCGGCTAGTAGTTCCGTCGCCGGCACTACGCGGCTCACCAGCCCCGCTCGTTCGGCTTCGGTCGCGTCCATCATTCGCCCGGTCAGGCACAAATCCATCGCCTTTGCCTTGCCGACAAAGCGCGCGAGACGTTGCGTTCCTCCCGCACCCGGTATTGTGCCGAGGGTAATCTCAGGCTGTCCGAACCGGGCATTATCGGCGGCGATGATGACGTCGCACATCATTGCGATCTCGCAGCCGCCGCCGAGCGCGAACCCCGCAACCGCCGCGACGACCGGTTTGCGGCATTGCGCGACCCGCTCCCAACCACTCGTGATAAAGTCCTCGACATAGATTTCGGGGTAGCTCTTTGTCACCATCTCCTTGACGTCGGCACCAGCGGCGAAGGCCTTCTCACTACCGGTCAAGACGATCGCACCGATCCCGGCGTCGGTCTCAAGATCATCCAGTGCCGAGGCGAGTTCGGAGATCAGCGCCGCATTCAGCGCGTTGAGCGCCTGCGGCCGGTTGAGCGTGACGATCCCAACCGCGCCGCGCCGCTCAACCAAAAGATTTCGATGACCCGGAATATCGCTCATCGCTCGCCTCTCTAACGCTGGCGCTTTGCGCAATAGAAGGTCGACCGCCCGGACTGCGCGATCCGCCTTACGCCCTCGGCGCAATTGCAGCCCGGACAAGGCTCGCCCTCTCGGCCATAAACCGCCCAGTGATGCTGAAAATAGCCGAGTTCCCCGTCGGCCTGGACATAATCACGTACCGACGAGCCGCCTGCCGCAATGGCCTCGGTCAGGACCGATTTGATCGCTGCCGCCAGCCGGTCCGCTCGTCTTCGGCCGATCGACGCTGCGAGGCGCTTCGGCGACAGCCCGGCGCGGTAGAGCGCCTCGCAGACATAGATGTTGCCGAGCCCTGCGACAATCCGTTGATCAAGCAGCGCCGCCTTGATCGGCGTCAGCTTGCCGGCGAGCTTGCTGGCGAGGTAGGCGCCGTCGAAGCTGGCCTCGAGCGGTTCCGGACCGAGCCTGGCGAGCAGAGGATGCCTGGCCGCCTCACCGCGCCTGACATAGTCGATCAGGCCGAAGCGGCGCGGGTCGTTAAAGCGGATCACGGTGTCGTCGTCGAGCGTCAGCACCATATGGTCGTGCGGGGCAGCGGGTAAAGCCGCGTTGCCTACAGTGACGCGGCCGGACATCCCGAGATGCAGCAGCAGCACGCCGTCCGCGTCCAGCTCGATCAAGATGTACTTTCCGCGGCGGCCGAGGGCACCGATCTGCGCGCCGTCGAGCCGCTCGGCGAGCGCCGGCGGAAACGGCCGACGCAGATCAAGCCGGCGCAGCTCCGCCCGCACGATCCGGCGTCCGCTGATCTTCAACGCCAGGCCGCGGCGGACAGTCTCGACTTCGGGCAGCTCGGGCATCGCTCCGCCGGTGGAGTGCGCCGGGGTCGTCGCGCCGTGGCGCGTGCGACCCCATCCGGTTATCTTCCTGCCCTATGAGCGAAGACGAAACAAGCGGCGGGGTGCATTTCGGATCACGCCGTGTACCCGAAGACGAGAAAGCCTCGCTGGTACGTGCGGTTTTCGACAGCGTGGCACCTCGCTACGACCTGATGAACGATCTGATGAGCGGCGGTACCCACCGCCGGTGGAAGACCGAAATGGTCGCTTGGTTGAACCCGCTTCCCGGTCAGCTTCTGCTCGATGTCGCCGGCGGCACCGGCGACATCGGGCTGCGCGCCCTCCCACGCCTTGCTTCCCCCGACGCGCCGACCCCCGGGAGAGTAGTTGTCTGCGACACCAGTGAGCAAATGCTCGCCATCGGACGGGCCCGGGCTCTCGACCAAGGAGTTTTGACGGGGATCGAGTGGGTGTGCGCCGATGCCGAGCGACTTCCCGCAGCCGACCGCAGCGTCGATCTTTACACGGTCGCCTTCGGGTTGCGGAACGTCACCCGGCTCGATGCGGCGCTGGCCGAGGCGCGGCGCGTGCTTAAGCCCGGGGGGCGCTTTCTGTGTCTTGAATTCACCCCCGAGATCACACCGCTCCTGCAGCCGCTATACGACCTCTACAGCTTCCGGATCGTGCCGCTCCTCGGCCAGATCGTCGCGGGTGATCGCGAGGCCTATACCTATCTCGTGGAAAGCATCCGGCGTTTCCCGCGGCAGAGCGAGCTTTCGGCAGAGATCGAGCGCGCCGGGTTTGATCTGGTGAGGTTCCGCAACCTGACGGGGGGCGTCGCTGCGCTCCATTCCGCTTGGCGCCTCTGACGCGCTCGGAGCCGGGTTCGGGCTCCTGCGGAGCATCCGCAATCTCGCCCGGCTGATCCGGATCGGGCTGACGTTGGCGCGGCACGACGCACTGTTTCCGCTCGATGCCTTCCCTGCCGCCGCACCCTTCGTGCGGATCGGCCGCCTCCTGGGGCGCCGCGCTACCGCCGCCGCGCCGCGCCCGGGTCAGCGGCTCGCCGCGGCATTCGGCGAGTTGGGGCCGAGCTTCATCAAGCTCGGCCAGCTCCTGTCGACCCGAGCCGATCTCTTCGGCGAGGAGATCACCCTCGATCTGGCGAGCCTGCAAGACCGACTGCCGCCGTTCCCGGGACGCGAGGCGCGAGCGCTGATCGAGGCCGAGTTCTCGCGGCCGATCGAGACGATGTTCGCGTCGTTCGACGACACCGCCGTCGCGGCCGCTTCGATCGCCCAGGTCCATTTCGCCCGGACAACCGACGGGCGCGATGTCGCGGTCAAGGTTTTGCGGCCGGGCATTATCGAGGCGTTTTCGCGCGATCTCGACCTCTTCTTGTGGCTCGCCTCGTTGAGCGAGCGTCTTCAGCCCATGCTGCGGCGGCTGAAACCGGTCGAGGTCGTGCAGATGTTGGCCGACGTGGTGCGGTTCGAGATGGACCTGCGCTTCGAGGCAGCCGCGGCCTCGGAGCTCGCCGAGAATTTCGTCGGGGACCCGGATTTTCGCGTGCCGCGGGTCGATTGGCCGCGCACCGGCCGCAGCGTGCTGACATTGGAACGCATCTCCGGGGTCCGCGTCGACGACCGCGCGGCGCTGGCGGCCGCCGGGCATCGGATCGAAGATCTGTCGGTCAAGGCCGCCGAAGCCTTTTTTAACCAAGTGTTCCGCGACGGCTTTTTTCATGCCGATGTCCATCCCGGAAACATGTTCGTCGAAGCCTCGGGCGCGATCGTCGTCGTCGATTTCGGCATCATGGGCCGGCTCGACCGCGCGACCCGTTTCTACCTCGCCGAGATGCTGCTCGGTTTCCTGACGGGCGACTACCGGCGCGTGGCGGAAGTCCATTTCGCCGCGGGCTACGTCCCACCGGCTCGGTCGGTCGACGCCTTCGCCCAGGCGTGCCGCGCGATCGGCGAGCCGATTCTTGGCCAGTCGCTGCAAGAGATCTCATTCGCCCGCCTGCTCGCCCAGCTTTTCCAGGTCACCGAGCAGTTCGAGATGGAGACGCAGCCGCAGCTCCTGCTTCTTCAGAAAACGATGATGCAAGTCGAGGGGCTGGGCCGTCGCCTCGACCCCGAGGTCAACATCTGGGCGCTCGCGCGGCCCCTGATCGAGGCGTGGATGCGCGACAATCGCGGTCCCGAGGCGAGACTACGCGAGCAATTCGACGCGCTCACAGAGCTAATCGATCGGGTGCCGCGGCTGATACGCAACCTCGAAGCCCTGATCAGCGACTGGTCTCGCGAAGGTATCGTGATGCACGCCGAGACTCTGGCTGCCCAAGCTGCCAAGCGCGCCCGCCATCTGGCGATCCTGCTTATTCCGGTATGGCTCGTCACGGCGTCACTGGTCGCGATCGCCCTCGCCCTCCTCTTCGGGCGGTAGCATACTGGCGCCGGCCGACGGAGTGGAGAATCGATTTGCTTCAAGACAGGCGCATAGTACTCATCATTTCCGGCGGGATCGACGCCTATAAGAGCCTGGAGCTGATCCGTCGGCTGCGCGAGAAGGGTGCGGCGGTGCGCTGCATCATGACCGCCGCGGCGCATCATTTCGTGACGCCCCTGTCGGTCGCTTCGCTGAGCGAGGACAAGGTCTATACAGACCTCTGGTCGCTGACCGACGAGAGCGA
>WNFQ01003320.1_pt1 | contig 12546 bp, 19 predicted proteins | sample 5400171 | NCBI WGS metagenome assembly WNFQ01 (sample SAMN13153356, study PRJNA577476) | soil metagenome | isolation source: 20 cm soil under Madrone tree | place: USA:California | collected 2016-06-14
CGCGAGTGACGACAATCGACAGTCCGGAAGGTCAAGACGAGCTTGCGGCCGAGCCAGTTGTGCCTCAAGAAATACGCGATGAGGACGTGTTGAACGCATTGGAGAAGGTCGCTGTGGAATTCCGGGAGGTCGTGCTACTCGCTGATGTTGAGGAGTTTTCATATAGAGAGATTGCAGAAACGCTGAAAATCCCTCTGGGAACGGTGATGTCGAGATTGAGTCGAGGAAGGAAGCTGCTACGCCAAGAGTTAGGGGAAGTAGCCCGCTCGTATGGTATTAGCGCGCGGACGAAGCAGGCTGGCGCGGCGGAAACGGCATGAATACCTTGAGTTTTGACTCGAAACGGTGCGAACGGATACGTCAGCAGCTTGATTCCTATCTTAGCAATGAGCTGTTGGTGGAAACTGCCAGTGAGGTGGTGCATCACCTGGAGAGTTGCCAAGCCTGCTCGGGCGATTTGGAGTCGCGTATGCGCGTTCGGGATGCACTGCAGCGCGCTGTTTCGAACCGGCCGGTGCCTGACTCGGTGCGGACACACGTAGTGCGGAACCTGCGGGCGTCTCAGACGCGATCTTTCGCTGGTGTAAGCGTAAAGCGCTGGGCTCTTGGATTGGCAACGGCGGCATTGGTTCTTTTTGGTCTATTCGCGGCGGAATGGTTGAACCTGCGCCGTGGAGAACAGTTAATCGCAAGCATTCTGAAGCTTGGGGTAAGCGACCATGTCATTTGCGCCATTCAAGGCCACAACTATCCAGAGGTCGCCAACCGGCCGGATCAGATCCGCGAAAGGCTTGGCGCTCGATATGCCCCTCTGCTGCAGGTTGTGCAGCAGCGGCTTCCGGGTTTTGAACTTCTCGAAGGGCATATCTGTTCGATACCAGGAAGCGACCGCAAGTATGTCCACTTCATCACGCGAGGGCACGGAACCATCCTTTCGGTAATTCTCACCGAGCGAAACGGCGCAGCCCTTCCCAGAGCCAACCTCCTCCTCAGTGAGGACTCACGCGGCCTTGGTATTTACAAGGACCACCTCAGCGGGATGGAAATCGCGGGCTTTGAGTCTGGGCAATACTTTGCCTTCGTTGTCTCGGAGACTCGAGCTTAGCCCGCGATTGCTCGTCTTCCTCGCTCTGGGGCTGCTGGCTACGTTTCCGGTCCAGGCTTTGGCCCAAACCAATGACATAACTTTGTCGCTGGGCGGTATCGCCGCTCAGTCGCGGACGCTTCGCAGCCCGGCGGCGGGTTCGACGCAAATTTCAGCGGATGTAAGCTTGGGTGCTAACTACGGTCACCGCCTTCTGCACACAGAATTCACGGCACTTTACGCCGAAATCCAATTTGTGGCCCTACCTAATCGGAGTTTGACGGCTCCCACTACCACGGTGCCACAGAACTATGCTTCGCTCTATGTCACTCCAGGGTTACGGCTAAAGGTTCTTCCGACCGCGCGACTCTCGCCTTGGGTAGCTCTGGGAGGCGGATACGCTCTGTACGAGCAATCCGCCAAACTGTCAAATGGCCAGAACTCAACCAGCAAGTTTCTGAGCCGCGGCGTCTTCGATTTCGGTGGAGGTCTGGATTACCAGCTGTTTCGGTTGTTCGGCTTGCGCGGAGAGGTTCGCGATTTTGTATCCGGCAATCTGAATCTGAATGCGGCACTGTCCTCGAGTACACAGCACAACATCGTGGCCAGCGGAGGCATTAGCGTTCGCTTTTGATCCTTATTTCGAAAAAGCGCCATCATTTCTGTCGTAACTGTTCGTAGGTATCTCGAACGAATCAGAGGGACAATGTTGCACCTGGAGCAAAGGTGAAAGTTAAGATTGCGCTGTTAATTTCCGTTGTGTTGCTTGCTGCCGCGAGCGGTCAAGAAAGCCACCTATCCACGGGTGGCTCTGCTCCACCAATCGGGCTAGAGATCGGCCAGCGGGCGCCACAATTCACCCTCGTCGATCAGTTCGGTCACGAACAATCCAACGAAACACTGAAAGGTCCAAAAGGCACGATTGTCCTCTTCTTCCGCTCCGCAGATTGGTGACCCTTTTGCAAAGCCCAGCTCGTGCAGCTGCAAAATGCAAAAGAAAGATTCGAAAAGCGGGGCCTTCGCCTGGCTGCGATCAGCTATGACACTGCACCTATCCTCATGGACTTCGCTAAGCGACACAAGATCGGGTTTCCGATACTAGCTGACCCCAATTCCCAGGTCATTCGCAGCTTCAACGTCCTCAACCCAGAAGCAAAGGGTATGACCAAAGGAATGGCGCAACCTGGCTTTTTCTTTATCGACGAGAGCGGAGTTATTCGCGAGAAATATTTCGAAGCAAAGTATACGAATCGCTTTACCGCCAACAACGTCATCGGGAAGCTGTTCCCCGAACTCACCGAGGAAGTGGGCGACACCGTCGAAGCTTCGCATCTTCGGCTCACTCTTTCACAATCGGATCGCACGGTCGTGCCGGGGAGCCGGGTCACCTTGACCGCAGACGTCGAACTTCCTCCCGATGTTCACGTCTATTCACCGGGAGTGCGCGGCTACAAGCCTGTCCAACTCATTTTGCACACTCCCGCTGGAATGGAATCAACACCGGCAATTTACCCCAACCCAAAGATTCTTTACTTGGAGGCGATTAAGGAACAGGTGCCGGTTTTCGACGGCTCTTTCCGGATAAAACAAGATGTGATAGTGGGCGTCTCCAAACTGGGGGATGGAGCCCGGGCCCTGTTCTCCACCGGGAAGACAGTTTCGATTGTCGGAGAGCTGCAGTACCAAGCCTGCGACAAGACGATTTGCTATCCTCCAGGATCGGTGCCGGTAAAATGGGAGCTGCAGGTTCGCCCCCTTGACCTAAAGCGATCTCCCAAGGCGATTCAACATAAATAGATATTCGGACTAATGAACATAAGGATTTTGAGGCGCAGCAAGGAGGGCATTGTGAACAAGGTTGTTTACATTTCGAAATCCCATATCGAACGGCGCGAGGGGCCTCTGCGCATCGCGGTCCTGCCCGGCGAATCCATGCCGGTAATATTCAGCGTCCACGGCGCCATCGCCGAGCATTACAAAATTGATCCCTCGAAATTGACAGAGTCGCACTCCTCCACGATCGACTATGTCATTTCCGCAACCGCCGGTTGAATGCTCGGCACCTTCGGAGGTGCGCTGGAGGCGCGCCAAATTGATGCCAGCCGTGGGCGATTGACGGCGGATGTAACCGGCGAGGTGGAAGCCGAAGAAGGCGTGTTGGTCATCCGGCGCATCCACGTAGCCATGCGCCTGAAAGCACCAGAACGGGCGAAAGAAACCGTGGAGCGCGTACACGCCAATTACCCGATGCATTGCCCCCTCTACAGGACACTGCACCAAGCAATCCAGCTCACTTCCTCGTTTGAGCTGATACGCGCAGCGGATTAGTGTTCCTTGGGTTTGTCACTGAATGGGTAATGATAGGCGTTGATCCGCGGCAAGTCATCGCCGGACACTAGCGAATGATTGTCTCTAAGTCACAGTTAACCCGGAAGTGCCGACTTATCGGGACTTATCCGCACGATGCCCAACTGGATTACTTCCGATTCACGCCGCCAAATGCACTACATACCGACTCTATCCCGAAGCAGCTGCATTCAGTTTTTCGGTTCCGAATAAATAGCGTTCAATGCCGTTCGCGTTCCTTCGATGAAGCGCACCACGGGGCGGCCGGTGAATTCGGGTTGAGGGGGCGCGTCTGTCCAGATTTGGTTTGGCTTATAAACCGCGATGTAGTCCCAGACCACGCTCGGACGATCATGCTCTCCCATCGCATGGGAGAGAACTCGGTTTCGGTCCCAGTATTGCTTTGCCCGCGGATCGTGTATCCGCCGGAGAGCTACGGTCGAAGGTGCGCTCAAGTCCGTAGCCAGTACCGGTTCCCAAATTACGAACACGCGCAGATGCGAGTCTGACTGTGATTCCAGTAATGCTTCGAGTGCGGAGGCCCCCCGCACGCAGATCGGTCATGTCGGCGAAAGAAGCACCAGTATGCGGACGTTCGCTTTGTCCCTATTGAACTCATTCTTAAGTTCACTCAGGTTCGCGGCATTTAGATCGGCGAGAGGCGCTTGACCTGTCGGAGTCTGGTGTCCGCCATACAAATAAAACAGGCCAGCAAAAATGGCGAGTGCGGCGACGGCTGGACCCACGCTCCTGCGCTTCATAGCAGTCTCTCTACGAGATCTGCGAATGCCTGCGGAAGCAGAATCGAGATGGCGACAATCAAGGCCGACACCCACAGCACTACTTGGCTGAGAACACTCGGTTTGCAATTGCATTGGCTAGCGCGCCTGCTTTGATAAAACCCGAGAGCAATGAAGAGAACAGAAACCCCCAAAAGGTATGGCCGAAGGGCGCCGATGTAGGAAGAGAGAAACCTAGCGCTGCTCGCCGTTCCAGCAGCCAGTACAAACGGAAGCACCGGCAGGCAACAGGTCAAAGCAGCCAGGACACTTCCAATCGCCGAGAGCGCTGCGGCAAACGCCCCCTTCGAGGAGGGTTTGCCAGTCGTGCTAGCGGCTTCAGTATTCATGGGTGCTCGTCTCTCTCTAAGAACGAATGGCACCGCCGGGAAAGCGCATTCGCATCCTCACAGCTACGATGCGGAACGCTGTGCATACCGCCATTCCAGTAGAAACGCAATGCCGACTCCGATGAGAACGAATAGCCAAACCAAATGACTTTTGACGTGGGCCATACTCACGTCTGAAAGCAGGAAGACGACGGCAGCGATCAAGAATAGTGGCCCAGTGACAGCGCAGTGCAGAGTGTGCGATTCTTAAGCCAGTTGGCACCGCAGCCGACCGCCATTGCGAACAGGATCGTGGCGGCAGACAACGCATGGAGAGGATGCCAATACAAACCGATGAGGCTAAGTACTCCCCACGCGACCAGAGACGCAGCGCACCAGTAACACATTGCTGCTGGTGAGCTACAGCAGGCTGCCTTGCGCTCTGTCACAACTCGGACCCTCCATTCACGGAACCCAGGATCGCCGCGAGACAGACCGAAATGATCGTGCCCCTTTTACGGTCTGGTCCCTAGCCGGGCTTTCAGCACTGCCAGATGAACCATTTCCGCTGGTGGAAGACCGGCCTGCTTCGATCCAGGATACAGACGGCAACTCAGCGCGAAACTCCGAGTGTCCCGCGACTCTCCCGCGACATCTCGACCATTGATTCGGATTGTCGGAGATCCGCAAAATCCAAGTTCGCTGGCCATCTCTTCGTCGCTCACGAGTACTTCGTGGATCTCCGCCTCGACACCCTCTGCGGCCAAGACGTGTCTAACCAGCTTCACCGCCGCAGGATGAGTCGGGCAGTCTGCCACATATAAGACCTCAACTTTCATGCGGCACTCTCCGGTTTGCGTACATTCTTTGCTTTCAAGATTGGGCAATGAGCAGGTTGGTTGCGTAGTTCTCTGTTACAACTCCGCAGGGCCATGCGCAGCTCGTGTTCCAACTTCTGAAGGTCCGCAAGTTTCCGCTGTACATCAACCAGTTTTTCTTCCAATCGGCGGCGCACCGGCGCACACGGCTGCAAGCGGCTTCCTCGCAGACTCAAGAGACCGCGTATCTCCGTGAGTTTGAATCCCAAGCCCTGGACGCGGCGTATGAAAGCCAACGTCTCGACGTCGCTTTCACCGTACTGACGGAAGCCTCCCTCCGTCCTCGCTGCCCTGGGCAGTAAAGCATTGCGCTCATAGAACCGAATCGCGTCAACGCTGAGACCGATCTTCTTTGCAACGATCCCAATTTGCATGGCCTTCGCTCCTCTTTCGACGCTACACCCTGGAGTATAGTCCAGAGTCAAGCCCTTTCTCGCAACGCAAAACTGGGTGCTGAGTCACCTTGAGGTGCTCAGTCCTGTCCCGAAGCTTGCCAAGAAAGTTCGCAAATTCCCTTGTCACACTTCCTATCGCCAGCGGGTCTAAATGAAGGCAACCCATACCGTGGAGGAAAGAATGGATTCATTTAAGGTCGAGTCAGTTCGGATCAAGACCACACCCGAGAAAGGCTTTCGATACATTTCCGATCCCAAAAACCTTCCCCAGTGGACCCACGCATTCAAAGAAGTCCTAAACGGCAAGGCAATAATGGCCACGCAAGCAGGCGCCGTCGAAGTCGGATTGCGGGTGAGGGGCACTGCGTCCGAGGGTACAATCGACTGGCACATGACTTTCCCGGATGGAAACGTGGCAACTGCATACTCGCGCTTGGTACGTGAGTCGGCCGAGTATTGCATTTATAGTTTCATTCTTATGGCCCCTCCTGTTCCTCTGGAACAGCTCGAAGGCGCCTTGAATCAGCAAGCACACATTTTGAGGGACGAGCTGACTAAATTGAATGCGGTCCTAAGCGAGGCCTAAGGGTGCATTTGGACCTCGGTATGTCTCAAACACCTGAAGCAAACGCTAGGAAGGCGCAGCGGGGTGACCAGGCGGCGTTGGAGGAGTTGATTGGACAAATCAAGGGAAAGGTATACGGGCTCGCCTTGCGGATGCTTTGGCACCCCGAAGATGCACAGGATGCAACCCAGGAAATTCTGTTGCGTGTGGTGACCCATTTAGCCACTTTCCGCGGCGAGAGCACTTTCTTCACATGGGTCTATCGAATTGCAGCAAATCACTTGCTCCGGTTCGGCAAGAGCAGGTTGGAGCAGCAAGGATTCACGTTCGAAAGGTTCGGCAAGGATCTTGAGGAGGGTCTCGCAGACAGTTCCGTCTCTCCGGATGATTCCATTTTGTTTCAGGAGATCCGAGTGGGATGCACGTTGGGGATGCTTCTGTGCCTGGATCGTCCGCACCGCCTTGCCTACATTCTAGGTGAGATTTTGGAAATGAACGGCAACGAAGCGTCGGCAATTCTGGGCGTACGGTCGGTCACTTTCCGCAAGCGCCTCGAACGAGCCAGGGTGCAGATCGTCGAGTTCATGCAAACACGATGTGGCTTGGCCAATGCTAGGAACGCTTGCCGATGCCGTCGGAGGTTGAAGCAGGCCGTCGAATTAAAGCGAGTTGACCGCCAAAATCTCCTTTTCGGTCACGATCCTGAAAATGCTATGGCGTTTTCCGAAGTACTTGTGAATATTCGCCAGCTGGAGGAAACGCAGAGAGCCGTCGCGCTCTTCCGCTCTCACCCGGAGTATGCGGTCCCGAATTTCACGATTGCGGTGCGAGATCTAGTGAATTCTAGCGGAGCCGCTCGCGCAAATAAAACCTGAATAAGAGAGGACCTGTCGCGCAACTGAAGCGTAGGGAGAGCCGTAAAGTGATTGCGACCTTCGTAGAGTCCAGACCATCGAAGTTGTTCTCGCCATCCACATCTGGAGATTTACCGCAGATGAGCCACTTGCTGAATGCCGCTCGTGCTCTGGTTCTCCTGAAGTTATTTCCGTGTCCGGATGTCACATAATGCTTGCGTGACTGTGTTCCAGGTTATAGTCATCGGGCTCGGGATTGTTTTCGCTCCGAGGTCGATATGGCTCCTCAAACCAAGTCACCGAAGGGAATCATCGCGGTTGGTATTTTCCTGTTCTTTGCGGCAATCATGGCCTCTCTCGCCGGAACGATGCTGGTCTGGCGCGGCACCACTCTTGACCGCCTGTGGCTCCTCAACCCGCGTGCCTACCAGGAACTTGCGCCCCACGGAAAATCCGCGGGCATCCCGTTCCTACTTCTCGGTATCGGCCTTGCCATTGCTGGCACGGGTTGGTTCGAGCGCCGCCTCTGGGGATGGCGACTGGCAGTGGGCATCATCGCAGTCCAGGTTTTAGCGGACCTAGTGAATGCCTTCATGGGCGAGTTCGTTGGGGGCGGCGTCGGGTTCGTAATTGCTGGGGCTCTGCTCATGTATCTCCTGCGTCCCGAGGTCAGAGCTGCTTTTGCAAGTGACAATGTGCCGATCGTTCGTTAACGAATTTCGAACACCTGGAAAGTGACGCGTTTCTGAGATGACTTCAACCTCCGGCATAGAATTTTTGGTCTGGCTGCTCATCGCCGCCGCGATTATCGCGATGCTGGCGAAACGCTTGAGGATTCCATACACAGTATCCCTGGTCTTGGGCGGCTTGCTCCTGGGAGTCATTCAGCTTCCTATCTTGTCGCCCCTTCAGCCGGGTCACCGTCCTGATTGGCTGACGCCCGATGTGATTTTGATATTGTTTCTTCCGGCGCTGGTCTTCGAAGGCAGCGTGAAGCTGGACGTGCGGGAGCTGCTTCGCAATTCCGTACCTCTGTTGTTACTCGCCAACGCAGGTGTGCTGCTCGCTGCCCTTGTGCCCGGATACCTTGTGCATTGGTTGATCGGCTTGCCTGTGCTCATTGCGCTTCTTTTCGGGTGCATCATCTCTGCCACGGACCCCATTTCTGTGCTGGCCATCTTCAAGGATCTTAGAGTGGACAAGCGGTTGTCTCTCATCATGGAAGGAGAAAGCCTTCTCAACGATGGAACGGCAGTCGTTCTCTTTGGCATCCTATTCGGAGCTATCGTTGCGGAGAAGCTGACGGTGCCAAAAGGTCTCGAGCAGTATTTCATGGCAGTCGCCGGTGGAGCGGTCTTGGGGTCGGCCCTGGGATACCTGGCGAGCCGCATTACCGGGAAAGTGGATGATCCCCAGATTGAGATTACTCTGACAACCATTCTTGCGTACGGCAGCTACCTGCTCGCGTTTCAGCTGCACTTTTCAGGTGTGATCGCGACCGCATCTGCGGGGCTGATGCTGGGGAACTTTGGTGCGAAAAGAGGTATGAGTACTCGCACACGTACTGCGATGCAGTCATTTTGGGAGTACATTTCGTTCGTCATGAATTCTCTCGTGTTTCTTCTGATTGGCCTGGAAATCCATGTGGGTGAACTCTTACAGAATTGGGCGTCCGTACTGTTGGCCATCGGTGCTGTGTTTCTGGGGCGTGCATTGTCGGTCTATCTGCTCGTGCCACTGAGCAATCGCTTCGCAGAGAAGATTCCGCTTCGTTGGCAGCATGTGGCCGTATGGGGCGGGCTCCGCGGAGCACTGGCGCTCGCTCTTGCGTTGAGCTTGGCCACCGCGTTTCCCTATCGCGAGCAAATCTTGAACTTGACGTTCGGCGTGGTTATCTTTTCCATCGTAGTGCAGGGACTCACTATCAAGCCTCTCGTAAGAATCCTCAAACTTGCCAATGGTGACGACGCCAAAGGGGCTTGAATGTTGAAAGTCGCATCCCAGCCGCCTGATAGTTGTGTCCTCAGTGAGACATGCCAATGTCTGGGGACTTGCCATCGATGAAGGAAGCCGAAGGACAGCGCAGTCACGCTCTAGTGGAAATACCATTATTTCTGAGTGCAGAAGAGGGAACTCACAATCGCACAAAGAGTGCTGAGATTATGGCCGCATCAGAGTCAAGAGAAGAGTAATCAGACCTATGAAAACGATGGAATAGCCAATCCAAGCGACGACCGTCTCAATGCGCTTCTGTCTCCTCCCATCCATGCAGGTAAGTTACACGCCCCCGCTTCTGTACAGAGAACCTAACTTCCACTGGTGCCAGGTAAAGCGCGTAACTGGACAGGTGAAACTCTCTGGTCGGCATTTGCTCCGTCGCGTATTTCTCTCCGATTGTTAAGTTTCAATTCCGAATAATGCAAACAATGCTTCTTCAACGACGTTATCGAGTTTGCAACTGATGGGCGCAAGCTCTGCAATATTTTCTCCGCCCACGTAACACCACTTCGTTTCATCCTTGGCAACTTTGACCTGAATGAAATAATAGAAATTGATTGGCTCCTTGCCCTTTATTTCCGCCGTCCGTTCGGCTGGATTGAAATCAATCGTTAAACCTTTATCTTGGTCAACGTTTTTGAACACGCGTGATCCTTTGTCGGAGAATGCGCAGCCAAAAGTGCCATTACAACCCGGTTCTTGATTAACATCGCTAATTTGATTGTGAAATTCACGCTCTATATCAATTTTCAAGAACGAAAAGCCTTTGTCGAGCAATTCGTCCTGATTGTCATGGCCTGTCGTTGATTGACGTTCTTTCGCCCTGCGAATGTAATGCGCTAACTTTTTAGACCGCTCAGACATTTAGATCTTCCCGCGGGTCATGTCATTGGGCCGAGAGATGGACTTCTAAGAAACAAAAAAGGAAGGCCGGTGAGCGAACACTGAGTGTCCGGGGTACTCACCGGCCCAGTAGATAGAGTCTGACCAAGTATCCGATATATCGTGATACGATGCAATTGATACTTTCCCGTCATAATTGTGAATGTTACATCCCGATTGAGCGTCTGATGGCTGTGTCGTCAGTGAGATATCCTAATGCATGTGGACTTGGGAGCGATGAAGGAAGCCGAAGAACAGCCAAGTGCAATCTGGTGGAAAGCACCGGCCCGACATTGGACTCTACTTTTGCGAGACCGTGAGGAACACGTATTCCTGATCCTCACGCTGCTGATCGGTGCCTTGGTGGGCATGACCGTCGTCGCCTTCATTCTTCTCACGGAGCGATTCGGAGCCAGGCTCTACCCCTCGGGTGGCGCGGCCTGGCGAAGACTTTTGGTACCAGTCGTAGGCTCGCTAGGAATGGGCTTTTTGCTTTACCGTTTCTTCCCAGATGCGCGCGGCAGTGGAGTTCCACAAACGAAAGCAGCTTTGTTTGCTAGAGGTGGGCGAATCTCGCTAGGCACAGTATTCGGAAAATTTTTCTGTACCTCAGCAACGCTTGCATGCGGAATTCCACTTGGGCGAGAAGGACCTGCGGTCCAGGTCGGAGCCGGAATTGCTTCGGTGCTCGGGCGGAAACTGGGTCTTCGGCCCGAGAAGGTAAAAGCACTGGTCCCGGTCGGAGCCGCAGCTGCGATTGCTGCTGCGTTCAATACACCGTTGGCCGCAGTCTTGTTTGCTTTGGAAGAGGTGGTCGGTGATCTGCACGCACCAGTACTGGGGTCGGTGGTGCTGGCCTCAGCAACGTCTTGGGCGATGCTTCGGCTGCTGCTTGGAAATGACCCGCTCTTTCAGGTGCCGCAGTACCAACTGATTCATCCGGGAGAACTGGGAATATACGCGGTACTCGGAGTTGTCGGGGGCTTTGTCTCTCTGGCTTTTACAAGACTCCTGCTCTGGATGAGGGCGCGTTTTCTGCGCTTCCCGCGCAAAACGGTATGGTTCCAGCCGGTGGCAGGTGGCCTGATGGTTGGAGTGATGGGCTGGTTCGTGCCGCAACTCTTGGGGGTGGGCTACACACACGTGGGTGCCGTATTGACCGGTGGAATAGCACTGAAGTTGATGTGCCTACTGCTAGTGCTCAAACTTGTCGCCGTTGCCACGAGCTACGCTTCTGGAAACGCCGGTGGTATTTTTGGGCCCAGCTTATTTCTGGGGGCGATGCTGGGAGGAATCGTCGGAACTGGTGCTCAACATTTCTTGCCGGGATATGCTGCTTCGCCGGGAGCTTACGCGTTGGTAGGGATGGGTACAGCCTTCGCAGGGATAATCCGCGCGCCGATGACTTCCGTGGTCATGATTTTTGAGATCACCAGGGATTATGCGGTGATCGTCCCGCTGATGATTTCCAGCCTAGTCAGCTTTTTCATCTCCGCAAGATTTCAGAAGCAGCCGATCTACGAAGTTCTGGCGCACCAAGACGGCATTCATTTGCCCACGGCGGAGACGCGTCAGCAGGGAGGACAGCGCAAAGTGGTTCAGGCAATGCGGGATGCTAGCGAAATATGGAGTGGGGAACTGACGGTCCAGGAAGCTTTGGAAAAATCGAAATCGAGCGAATTTCGCTCGTGGCCCGTCAGCGATGACCGCGGCGTGATCGGCGTCGTCAGCCTTCAACAGCTGCGACAGGCTAACGGTGATGGCGAAGCGGGCAAACGACTGAGTGAATTTGTGCTTGGGACTGATTTTCCTCACGTCCACGCGGACCATTCGCTCCACCTGGCGCTCGATCGCATGGGCGCGAGCCGCCTGGACCTATTGCCGGTCGTGAACCGCGCCAACGTGCATCAGCTCGAAGGTGTTGTGACGCTACAAGATGTTTTGGATTCTTACGGCGTCGGTACCGGGCGATGATCGTGTGTTTACGATTGGCTCCGACGCCGAGTGTCCAGAAGTCAGTCCGTGGATCGCAAGGGGCGCATATTTGGCCACAACCTACTGGGCCGGTAAGCACCGCGGCACTATGTGCTCGCTCACCGGCCTTCCTTCTTTGGCCGCGTCGGGAAGTTTTCAGTCGTGACGTAGTTCCGCGCGAGGCCAACTTAGTACAGAAGCAGAGCGTGTAACTTACCCGCATGGATGAGACAGAAGCGCATTGAGACGATCGTCGCTTGGATTGGCTATTCCATCGTTTTCATAGGCCTGATTGCTCTTCTCCTAAGCCTGTTGCGGCGGGTGCGACTTACAAGTGGAAGTTAAGCCGCCCTGCGTTCGTCCCAATAGTCCTCAAAGCGATCGTTGAGATGAGAGCAGCGTAGTGCCAGGATGGCGTTGGCTCCCCGGACGGTCCAGAACATTCCCGATTGTTTGAGACGA
>WNFQ01003012.1_pt1 | contig 12542 bp, 9 predicted proteins | sample 5400171 | NCBI WGS metagenome assembly WNFQ01 (sample SAMN13153356, study PRJNA577476) | soil metagenome | isolation source: 20 cm soil under Madrone tree | place: USA:California | collected 2016-06-14
AAAGCATTAGTCGTGTGTAAGCTTCGTCGTTTTGAATTGCTGGATCATGCGGCCAGAGCGCCAGCATTTGAGCCAGGACGGTATGTAATTTTTCGGTATCACGGCTCGCCTGCGCCAGCCGCAGTCGGCCATCCTGGGCAGGACGCAACTTCGGCGATACTGTCGCAGCCTTATTATAAGCGGCCTCGGCGATTTGAGCGTTCTCATTTTTTTCCGCGTACTCGCCGAGTGTCATCAATCTTGACACATCCGTTCCGGCGGTTTCCAGCGCGGCTCGCCAATTATTTTCGGCAGCCGTGCCTTCGCCGAGCTGACCGTTGCAACGCGCGAGATACATGCTCTGCGCGACCGGATCGAGCAGGAAACGCTGGCTCTCGAGCTGTTGTTTGACTTCGTCCCAGCGGCCAAGGCCACCGAGCGCATCCAGGTATCGCGCAAAAAGATCGCGCGATTGAATCGCTTTCTCCAGCGGGATCGTATCGAGCGTTTTTTGAAATTCTCTTTTGCCATTTAACCAGTCAGCGAGCGCCACAAGGTCCTCGGGTTCGGCATTCTTCCAGTTGGCAATCGCACGGGCGATAATCGTCTCCCGCTGCGCCGGATCGACGTGCGCGAGCAGATCGAGCCGGAATCGCTTGATTCGGCGGGAATGGAGAGCGCGTTTTGCGCGAGGACGACCAGGGCATCGAGCGACGGCGCAGCTTTGCCTTGGGCTAATTTCTTGAGCCGTGTCAGAGCGTTTGTTCGCTCGCTCTGATTGTCTTCGGCCAACGCAAGCTGAAGCAGTGTCGCTCGCAACTGTTGGCTCTCCGTCGTGCGCTGGTCTGCTATGATTTTCTCCAAGTAAGACTTTGCTTCGTCGCGCAGATTTTTCTGGAGCGAGAGTTGCGCGGCGAGCAGCCAATCGGCCGGCTCCGCCTGCGGGCCCGTCACCACCCGCACCGCAGCCTCGGCACGCTCTCTGTCGCCGGCAATGATCGCGATTGTTGCTTCATCGCGTACGTCCTGATGGGTGAGCGGAGTTTTTTCCGCGACCTGTTTCCAGAAATCGAGCGCCTCGATTTGGCGTGTCCGCGAAAGAAAACGCGCCACCGCGCGCAGCGCTTGCGGGTCCTTTGGACGAAGTTCATAAGCGGCAGTCGCTTCCTTGTGCGCTTCCGTCCAATTTTCCTTGTCGATGTAGCTGAAAGCTTTCTGAGCGTGGCGGCGCGCCTGCCAGGTTTTGATCGCGCTCGTTGCCGGACGGATGCTCAGAAACACGAGCCCGGACGCCAGCACAAGGCCGATCACGATGACGATGATTTTGCGTCGCCTGAGTTGCTTGAAGCGCCGTTCCTCGGCGGTCAACATGAAGTCGGCGTCACGCATGGGTCGAGAGATCCCTGCCTTCTGTTCCCTGAAGTCTACTTTTCATCTTCCACTTTGATGAGCTTGGGAACGAGCTCGACAAATTTCCTTTCGGCGGCTCCGTCATCCACTTCCGGGGACGAAACAAATATCAATTCCATTACTTGCTGACCCAGGTTGCGCACTCCATTGAAGACCACGTGCGCTCTTCCTCGAAACGACCAATCCGCCCTCGGTTGGAAGCCATTGGAAATCTGCAGGTCGGGCCGCGGCTCGGTTGGATGAAGCTCATCTTCTTGTAAGCAGAAAAAAGTATGCGCGACGGCGCCGCTGCGGCGATGAACAAACGCCACATGACGAAATGGGACTGAAAAACCTCGCTCTACAGCATACTGAGCGACACCGCGGTCGGAAATCTGATGCCATCCCACGTTTGGCAGACAGATATCGGGCCGGTGCGCGCGTGCGCGAACCACGCTGGTGCTTCCGGGTTTCCAACAAAAAAAGAACAAAGTGCATTTCGCGGCCGCAGTCTGCGCGGTCGGTCCGAAACCTTTTGGGATTGGAAAAAGCGTATTCCAGACGGTTTCGCGCCCGTCGTCATAACGAAGGTTGGCACGCACGGCTTCCTCGATTTTGATTTCATGGAAACCAGGCGCATCCTTTGGCCAACGCACGGTCCAGCGCGCCACTGGCGCGAGATGTCGCTCGTGCGAGCGATACCATGCTTCGGATGCGATTTCGATAAATGCCACCCAGCAAAGAGCGGCAACAAGGCAGGAAGCAGGAACGAATCCCCAATTTTGCCTACCGCGCTGCAGGCTCGGCGAAGGCGGGCCTGCCACGCCGGAGCGCTTTGGCGAAGGCGGGAGGCCTTTCTTCTTCCGGGCGAGCACAGTTGCTAACACCAGCGAACCCACAAAAACCGCAGCCACGATCGAGTAGCCCGCAAGATCATGCCATTGGTTGACCGCCGCGATGTTTTTCGTCTCGGCAATCCAGACGAGAAAAAATGCGCGCGCGCAATTGCCGACGAAGGCGATAGCAACTGCACCCGCGATGAGCACAACGCGGCGCAAGATCGACAATCGCTTTAATTCGCCGAAGAGCAGACCAATCATGAGCGACGTTTGCAACGAGCGCACGCCGCTGCATGCTTCGTTGACTCCAACAAGTCCGTTGGGAATGCGGATCAGATTGCCCTCGAGGTGCGCAGGAATCCCAAATAACGCCGCGATTTCGCTCGCGATCGCCGCAACGATTTGCATCAAACCTTGCACCACCGGTACTTCGATTGGGGTGACCCACGGCACGGCGATGAATATGAAAAGAATGGGGAATGCGAAATGTCGCAGCCAGAGCGTGCCACCTCTGTGCCAGACATATAAGAGCGTCAGCGTTGCGACGATGGACGCGTGGACCCAGCTGAGTGGACGCCAATCAGGATTTCCTATTTCAAAAAGACGAACGGGCAGAAGTAAGAGAAGCGCGGCGAAGCCGACCAGTGCCGCGATTATCGCGGCGACGCGGTGATTGCGGATTTGGGATTTGGGATTTGGGATTTCCAGAGGCGGCTGGTCTTCCCACCGAAGCCAGAAAAGATAGAGCGCGAAGAACGGAACGAACCACCCGTAGTTGTATTGTTCGTTGAGCGACCATTCGCCGCTGAGTTGCCAGCAAAGGACAAACCAGAGTGTTGCCAGCGCAATGAGAGCAGCGAGCGCACCGACGGACCAGTGCTTTAAAGGCATGGGCGTAGCCGGTGCGGCTGGTCGCTGGGCCGCGATTGATTGCATGGGCCGATATATTACCAAATTCAGGGGTAAAGCGAATCGGGAATGATTAGGGGTTCAATGCCGTTTGGAGCGGCGAGCTCTGTCCTGCCCGAAATAATGAGACCGCACACCAATGCGAGACGGGGCGCTCGAATTCTGAATCCTGAATCCTGACTTCTGGTTTCTATTCGATATTGGAGTTTGGATATTCGATATTTATCCAATGGCTGCCACCCGGAGAATTCTCGGCATTCGCTTCTTTGACGAAGATGTCAATGAAACAGTCGCCTTCATATTGCGGCATGGCGGTTTTCTGGTTGCTCCATCCGGGACATGTTTTGCGCGGCTGTGCCACGACGAGCCATATCGCCGCGCCGTGGTCGCGGCCGATCTGGCGATCGCTGACAGCGGTTTGATGGTTGTTATGTGGCGATTGCTACAGCATGAAAGGATCCGACGCGTTTCCGGTCTTAAATATCTGCAGCAATTGCTCGCCGAGTTGAAAGGTGAGGGGACCGCTGAGATTTTCTGGATCCTGCCGGGTGAGAGTGCACGCCGAAGATTGCTGGATTGGTCGCGCCGACAAGGTCGCGCCGTGAGATCTGACAGTTGCTACATCGCGCCGCAATACGGATTGGAGGTCGAAGATCGACATCTTGTTGCGCTCATCGAGGATCGCCGCCCTGCGCATGTGCTGATCGCGATCGGCAGCGGGCCTCAGGAAAAGCTCGGATATTATCTGCGTGAAAATTTATCTTATCGGCCGGCGATTCATTGCACCGGCGCCGCGCTTGGCTTCATCACAGGCGATCAGATTACGATTCCCGATTGGGTAGATCGCCTTTATCTCGGTTGGTTCCTGCGCCTGCTCACGCAGCCACGCCGTTTCATTCCACGGCTCTGGAGGGCGCGCGGATTGCCGTGGCTAATTTGGAAATATGGCGAGAATTTGCCGCCACTTAGGCGGAGAACGGTGGTGAAAAGTCAGTAACCATCACATCTGGCCACGGAATTATCCGTGAAAGTAAAAACAGCGCGTACGGGAGTCGAACCCGTGCACCAGCCTTGAGAGGGCTGTGTCCTAACCACTAGACGAACGCGCCACAAATCGTGTCTAGAATAACTGCGCGATGCGACACGGCAAGCTGGCTGGCTGAACAAACATTACGGTCGATGTTTTCGATGTGTTTGAGGCGGTATTGGAGATGGCGCTGGAGTTGGCTGAGGACCGTCCGTCGAAGGTCGCACGCGCGGCTGAGCAAGCGCACCCACATGGTTGGTCTTAAATGACTCGAGCGCTAATTTCATTTCCGTGCTTGACGCCAGCGTTAACATTCGTTCGTAATAAACGTTGTAATAATCGCGCAGGAGTTTCCGCTTCTCCAAGTCGGTGCGCGCACCGTGAGTAGCCGCCTCTGCCGCACGGACTAAGGGATCGTTCGCGACTCGGTTTTTTAATTGTCTCCATTCGATATGCAACCGGTGGGCATCTGCTTCTTTCCCTAGCGATTTTGGCTTAAAAGCGTCGTCAAGCTGGGAAAGCTCGGGCACGTTTGGAACGGCCGGTTCCGGAGAGGTTGGGTTGGTAACCTTTGGTTGTTGCTGCTCCGAGTAAAGATCGACAGACGGTGGCGCCGTATCCTGCGCATGCAATGCCGGCGTCATGCTTCCCACCAGCGCCGCAATCATCAGCCCGTTTATTTTCATTCCCAGTTTTCTCCCCAATGTACCCGAATTTCCGCATGCGGGAAGGCGCTATCCATGATAAAGAATCACGCCGAAGTTCGGGGCGTAGCTTAGCTTGGTAGAGCGCGTGGTTTGGGACCACGAGGTCGGAGGTTCAAATCCTCTCGCCCCGACCAATCCATACGCTCGCCCAAATAACGATTTGCTGCTGCCGGCGTAGCGTGCGATACTCACATGTTCTGGATTTAACTGCGGCCCGGTTGGCTGCTCTCGTCCTCGCTCAATCAACCCGCTCCCGCCGCATGTTTAAGCACGAAAAGTTTAATCTCCTCATTTTCATTGTCCTGATCGTATTGCAGTTGCTCGGAGTGATCGGACTCCTGACGCGTTTCCAGCTTTCTTATTTGCCGATCATGCTCACGCTCTTCCTCTGGGGCGGACTTAGCACGACGCTTTATCTTCATCGATATCTGACGCATCGCGGTTTCGAAATGCGCGAGTGGCTCAAGTTTCTATTAGCGAATGGCTCGGCTGTGATGTTGGCCGGCGATCCCGTCACCTGGGTGGGCGATCACCGCTTTCATCATTTGAAATCGGATACCGACGAAGACATTCACAGCCCGCTCCACGGCTTTCCCTACGCACACATGATGTGGCTGATCCGCAAACCGGATGGCTTCCGTGAGCGTTCCAAGCGTTACGCGGCGGATGTGCGAAAGATTTGGTATTGCCGCCTGTTCGAGCGCTCGTGGATCTACGTGCTCCCGCATCTGGTGGTCGCGATCACACTTTGGTTGACGCTCGGCGTCGTGGGCATGCTCTGGTGTCTCTACGTGCCGATGTTGATCATGTACAATATGACCTGGGCCGTGAATTCCATCTGCCACATGCCGCAGTTTGGGTATCGCAGTTTCGACACCTCCGACCAAAGTCGAAACAATTTCTGGATCGGCATCGGCGCATTCGGTGAAGGTTATCACAATAACCATCATGCCCAGCCGCGCTGCGCCGCGCATGGACTGCGCTGGTGGGAATTCGACGTGACCCGCTACGTCATCTGGGTTTTCGAGAAATTTGGGCTGGCTTGGAACGTCGTCTGGCCGAAAGAATCCAGGGCAACCGAACAGCAACCGATCGAGACGTCGCGGGCCAACGTGGCTACATCAACTCTCGTAGCCTAGGTTCGGCGCCAGCCGTTTTTCCACCACGGCAATCGCTTCGCTTCTTCTCGCAGCGTAATCAACGACTTGATCACGTCCCATTTGCCCGACCGCGAAATATTTGGCGTCCGGATGCGAGAAATAAAGTCCGCTCACGCTCGCGCCCGGATGCATCGCGAATGATTCCGTCAATTTGATTCCCGCGTTCTTCTCCGCCTTCAGCAAATCGAACAATGTCCGCTTTTCTATATGATCGGGACATGCCGGATAGCCCGCCGCCGGACGAATGCCGCGATATTTTTCACGGATAAGATCGGCATGAGACAATTTTTCATCGCTCCCAAATCCCCACGCGATCCGCGCCTGCTGATGCAAATATTCGGCAAACGCTTCCGCGAACCGATCCGCCAGCGCTTTGCCAAGAATGGCGCTGTAATCATCGTGCTCTTTCTTGAATTGTTCGGCCAGCTCATCTGTTCCGTGAATCGAAACCGCGAATCCGCCCAGGTAATCCTGTAGCGGCGATCTATGACCGCCGACCCCCGGCGCGACAAAATCTGCCAGGCAATGATTTGCCTGCCCGGCTGGCTTCTGAATCTGCTGACGCAAAAAATAAAACGTTGCGAGCTTCTCGGCTCGCGTCTCGTCGGTGTAAAGATCGACATCGTCGCCGACGCAGTTTGCCGGCCAGAAACCGAACATGCCTCGCGCGGTCAGTAAATTTTTTTCGATGATCTCATCGAGAAGGTTTTGCGCATCATCGAAAAGCTCGCGCGCCTGTTTCCCTATCACCGGATCGTCGAAAATCGCCGGATAACGCCCGCGCAATTCCCACACGTGAAAGAACGGCGACCAGTCGATGTAATTTCGAAGATCGACAATTGACGGGCGAAACGTTCGCGGGCCGGTCCATTCCGGTTTCGGTGGAACATAGTTACTCCAATCGATCGGGCTTCGATTCGCCCGCGCTTGTGCCAGCGTTAGCAATTTTTTCTCGCGCGTCTTGGCCGAATGCTCTTCGCGCAATCGCGCATATTCCGCGCGCGTTTTTGTGTCGAACTCCGATTTCAACTGGTCATTCAGCAACGAATTCACAACTCCCACCGCGCGCGATGCATCAAGGACATGCACCGTGCTCGCCCCATAATGCGGCGCGATTTTCACGGCGGTATGCGCGCGACTTGTCGTCGCCCCGCCAATTAATAGGGGCAAATCAAAGCCCTCGCGCTGCATCTCCTGCGCAACATGCACCATCTCGTCGAGCGACGGAGTAATCAGTCCGCTTAACCCGATCGCATCCGCTTTTTTCTCGCGGGCGGTTTCCAAAATGTTCGCAGCCGGCACCATCACGCCCAGATCGACAACTTCGTAGTTGTTACACTGCAACACGACCCCGACGATGTTTTTGCCGATATCGTGCACATCGCCTTTCACTGTCGCCATCACGATGCACCCCTGCGGCTTTGCGCCGGCTGATTTCTCCGCCTCCATGAATGGCATCAAATACGCGACGGCTTTCTTCATCACTCGCGCGCTTTTCACCACTTGCGGCAGAAACATTTTGCCGGCGCCGAATAGATCACCCACCACGCTCATTCCGGCCATGAGCGGGCCTTCGATTACGTCGAGCGGCCGTTTGCACTGTTGGCGCGCTTCCTCGGTATCGGTGTCGATATAATCGACGATCCCTTTTACGAGCGCATGTTTAAGACGCTCTTCGACAGGTTCTACCCGCCAGGCTTCATCTTTAACTGGCGCCTTGCCTTTCGATTTCACACTTTCCGCGAAATCGACTAGCCGTTCAGTCGCGTCGTCGCGTCGATTCAAAAGCACGTCTTCAACGCGCTCGCGCAGCTCCGGCTCGATCTCTTCGTAAACCGCGAGCTGTCCGGCGTTGACAATTCCCATGTCGAGGCCGGCGCGGATCGCGTGAAAAAGAAACGCGGCGTGCATCGCTTCGCGCACGGTATTGTTGCCGCGAAAAGAAAACGAAATGTTGCTCACGCCGCCGCTCACCCGCGCACCTGGAAGATTTGCTTTGATCCAGCGGGTGGCCTCGATGAAATCGACCGCGTAATAACGATGCTCTTCGAGACCGGTCGCCACCGTTAGAATGTTTGGATCGAAAATGATGTCGCTCGCGGGAAAGCCGGCTTGCTCGGTCAAGAGTTTGTAAGCGCGCGAGCAGATGTCCATCTTACGCTGGAGGTTGTCGGCCTGGCCTTGTTCATCGAATGCCATCACGATGACAGCCGCGCCATATCGCCGAATCAATCGCGCCTGGCGAAGAAATTCCTCTTCACCGTTTTTCAAGCTAATCGAATTGACGACCCCTTTGCCTTGCACGCATTTGAGGCCCGCCTCAATGACGCTCCATTTCGAGCTGTCGATCATGATCGGAATGCGAGAAATATCCGGTTCGCTGCCGATCAAATTCAGAAAGCGCGTCATGGCCGCTTCCGAATCGATCATCCCCTCGTCCATATTCACATCGAGAATGTTGGCTCCGCTTTGCACTTGTTGATGTGCCACCGCTAGCGCTCCGTCGAAATCATCCGCCAGGATCAATTTCGAAAATTTGGGCGACCCGGTGATATTTGTCCGTTCGCCAACGACAACGAACCCAAATTCAGGAGTAATGTTTAGTGGCTCGAGCCCGGAAAGTCGTAGAATCATGTGTTACCGGTTGCGGCTTCCAGGGCGCGGGGTGAAAATTTACGGACTAGTTTTGCCAGCGCCTGGATGTGATCGGGCGTTGTGCCGCAACAACCGCCGACCACGTTGAGCGAGCCGTTCTGCGCCCACTTCGCAACCTTGGGCGCAAATGTTTCGGCAGTTTCCGGAAAACCGGTGGGCGAGAGCGCATCGGGCAGGCCCGCGTTCGGATACGCACTCATGTAATACGGCGAGATGCGCGCCAGCTCTTCGATGAACGGCTCCATTTCGTCGGGACCGAGTGAGCAATTCAACCCGAGGATCAGCGGCCGGGCATGCGCGATCGAAATGAGCAACGCTTCCACTGTTTGTCCGCTCAAGTTGCGTCCGGACTTGTCAATGACGGTGCCCGAAATCATTAACGGTACGTTGCTCCCGCTTTTCTCCAATGCTTCGGCGATGGCAAACAACGCAGCCTTTCCGTTGAGAGTATCGAAAATGGTTTCGACGATAAGAAGATCGACACCGCCTTCGAGCAGTGCTTCCGCTTCATCGAAATAAGCCTGGCGAAGCTGATCGAATGAGACCGCGCGAAACGCTGGATCGTTTACATCGGGCGAGATGGAGCCGGCAACAGGAAGAGGCCCCATCGAGCCGCCAACAAATCGCCGGAGTCCGGTTTCATTTGCTACCCGATCCGCGGCGCGACGCGCTATCTTGGCCGCTTCAAAATTAAGTTCGTGAACCAGTGCACGAAGATTGACATCGTCAGTCACCCGCTGGAAGAATTCCTGATCTTTGCGTCCACGTTTCGGTTCGCCTTGAAACAGGAAATCATGCAAGCCGATGGTCGTCCCGCTGAACGTGTTCGTCTCGATGAGATCGGCGCCAGCCTCGAGATAAGCGGCGTGAATTTCTTCGACGACTTGCGGTTGCGTTAAGTTGAGCAACTCGAGGCTGCCCTTGAGATCTTTGCCCTTCCAATCCGCGAACCGTTTTCCACGATAATCCTGCTCGGACAGTTTGGTTTGTTGAATCATGGTGCCCATAGCGCCGTCGAGCACGACGATGCGCTCTCGCAGCAGGGTTTCCAAAGGATGAAGGTTGTCCGGCATGTTAGCCGGGAACTAAACGACGTTTCGGCTGGTGATCAAGAAACAAATTGACGCATCATGATGCGTAGATGTGTTCGTGATCGCGTCTTCCTGCTCGTGCTCGTGCTAAGCATCAGGACGTTTGTTTAGTTGCGCGAGGGCAATGACGAATGGCGAAGGAATGACCAAGATTGGAAACCAAATGACGTCATGCTGGGATCTTGATCGTTTCAACATTCTTTCGTCGTTCGTCATTATTGAGAGATTTCTCGACTTGGGCCGACGTGACAATTAGGTGACTGGGCGTGGAAGCAATCCGTCTCTTCAAATTACTCAACCACGATCAACGCAACACATTCGTTGCCTGTTTTCTCGGATGGGCGCTGGATGCGTTCGATTTTTTTCTGCTCACTTTCGTCCTAGTGCCAGTCGCGCATGAATTTGGGCGAAGCATCCCGGAAGTAGCCTTCGGAATTACGCTGACATTGATGATGCGTCCGCTGGGCGCGTTCCTCTTCGGGTTGCTTGGCGACAAATTCGGCCGGCGCGTCCCATTGATGGCTGACATCATTTTCTATTCAGTTATCGAATTGCTTACGGCATTCGCGCCGAATTTTACTGTTTTTCTGCTGTTGCGGGCACTGTTCGGAGTAGGAATGGGCGGCGAATGGGGACTGGGCGCTTCGCTGGCAATGGAGTCGCTGCCGACAGCGGCCCGGGGTTTGTTTTCTGGAATTTTGCAACAGGGATATGCGGTTGGTTATCTGCTGGCCGCGCTGGTTTACTGGATCGTGTTTCCGTTTTTCGGCTGGCGCGGACTGTTCATAGCAGGTGCGCTGCCGGCGCTGCTGGTCGTGTACATCCGCGCTCATGTTCCAGAATCGCCGGTTTGGCAGCGCTCCCGCGCCCGGAAAAAGCGCGCGCCGCTGGACGTGGGCGGATTCATCAAGCAACACGGAGTGCTCTTCGTCCATGCCGTGCTGCTGATGACGGCGTTTAATTACATGTCGCACGGCACCCAGGATCTTTATGCGACATTTCTCGAAAGACAGCGCGGTTTCGGCGTCAGTGAAAAATCGATGATCACAATCGTCTACGCCATCGGCGCGATCTGCGGCGGGACCGTGATTGGTTTTTTCTCGCAACGATGGGGACGCCGACGCTCCATCATTTTCTGTGCAGTCTGCGGAATGCTTCTAATTCCGGCATGGATTTTCGCGCCGGGAACAGCGCTTCTTATCGTTGGAGGTTTTCTGATGCAATTCATGGTGCAAGGCGCGTGGGGTGTCGTGCCGGTGCATCTAAACGAAATCTCGCCCGGCGATTTCCGCGGGACTTTTCCCGGCTTTGCTTATCAACTAGGTAATTTTGCCGCCGCCTACGCCGCGCAGCAGCAAGCCTGGCTGGCGGAACGTTTTCGCACCGCCGACGGATCGCCGAATTACGCGCTGACAATGGCGCTGGTGGAATGCGTCGTGTTTCTGGCGATCATCGTGCTCGCCGCCACGGGACGCGAAGAGCGCGGCAAGGAATTTTAATGATGAACAGCGGCGGCCGGCGTAGGATTCACGCCGTTGCTCGCCGGCTGCGATTGCGCGGCCACTTGAGTGGAACCGCGATAAACCCCCGGCCCGTAACGCTGCTCGACAATCGCCTCCGCGATTCTGTCGGCAAGCAGCTCGCGATACTCCCAATCGCGCGATTGATTGCCCTCGGCGCGGTTGCTCAGGAATCCACACTCTACCAGGATGGCCGGACACGTTGCGAGGCGCAGGACACGAAAATTCGCCGTGTGCACTCCGCGATTCGCCGAGTGCGGGATGGTCATGAGCTTGGCTTGAATCAAGCTGGCCAGCTCGAATGAAACGCCGGAATGATAATAAGTCTCGTACCCGTGTACGCCGCGCCGGCGTGAATCATTAAAATGGATGCTGACGAAGACCGCGTTCTTCTGCGCATTCTCGATACGAACCCGCTCGTCCAGCGGGATGAACACGTCGGAGGATCGCGTCATCACTGTTTTCAATTCCGATTCGCGCAGCTTGCGCTCAAGTCGCTGGGCCACATCGAGGTTGGCGATTTTTTCGGCGCCTCCGAAACGGCGATACGCCCCGTTATCTTTGCCACCGTGTCCCGCGTCCACCACCACGGTCGTAAAAGTCTTGCTTGTATTTTTCGCCGCTTTTGGCGCGGTCGCGCAGGCAGCTAACAGAGCCAGGAGACCGGTGGCAAGAGCGCGGCTGATTAGGCGCGGCATTCTGATTCAATAGCCAAAAATATATCTTTCACCAAGGGTTTTTCGCCGGTCAGCTATCTATTTTGCGGCGATTGCATTTAAAAAGCACTTGTTTTTTGCGCTCCCGCACTTAAAGCGTGTACCTCTTTTATGATGATTCGATTTGCGATTATCCCTCTGCTCCTGGCGCTCAACTTTTCGATGTGCAAGAGACGCGAAAGTGCCGCCGATAGTTCTCAACCGGCCACTCCATCCGCTGCAGAGGCTGCCGTTAGCCCGGCTGTTGCTCCTGCTGCTTCGCCTCCGAAAATCACCAAAACCGTTGTCGATCAAACGGCGCAGACAATCATCTTTTGTTATCATCGTTTGGTCGACAAGATTCGCTATCCAGGCACCGAGATCACACCAGCCGCATTTGAAGCGGAAATGAAGCAACTCAAGGATGCCGGGATCACCGTAATCAGCATGCAAGATTTGCTCGCCTGGAAGCGTGGCGACAAAAATATACCGCCGCGATGTGCGGTCATCACTTTTGATGATGGCTGGAAATCTCAATACGAGGTCGCGTGGCCGATCATGAAAAAATTTG
>WNFQ01002846.1_pt1 | contig 12541 bp, 13 predicted proteins | sample 5400171 | NCBI WGS metagenome assembly WNFQ01 (sample SAMN13153356, study PRJNA577476) | soil metagenome | isolation source: 20 cm soil under Madrone tree | place: USA:California | collected 2016-06-14
TGCGAGCATGTGGCGACTGTGGCGCACAACTCAGCGAAGGGGACCCTGCATGTTTGGATGTTGAGGTAAATCCTCACTGCCGGACATGTAGCAGCGGACCGGCGACAAGGTTACTACCTGAAACTCAGCGTACCATTGTAGCCACTCAGCATCTTCCACCAAGTGAGTTTGCATCTACGTTTAAAGGGCTCTCGGAAACATCCGATGCCCAACTGGCAGAGCTCACTCATCGTTTAATCGTGCGCGCACTTGAACGCCGGCCGCGAACGATGGTTACCTCTTCCCGTTAACTTCTCAAGACGTGAGACGCGCGTATTGCGAAATCACGCGCAGGATGCGCGCATCGCTTAAGGTAAGACGTAAAGTCGGCATTATGGCAAACAGGAGATTAGTCGAGCGATACGTCCTTCGTACGATATTCCCTTATATCGTCGCTTCGCTCATTCTCCTGACGGCAATTCTCTTCGCTCAACAAACTGGCCGCTACTTTGAAACCATCTTCCACGGCGTCATGCCATCCAGTTTCGTCTACGGACTGGCGCTCGCCCTGCTCCCCACTGTCCTGGTATTTACGATTCCGATGGCGGTCTTGTCCGGAACGATCATAGGACTGGGCCGAATGGGGAGCGACAGTGAGTTGGTAGCAATGCGGGCCGCCGGAGTTAGCACGTGGAGGATCCTCTGGCCCGCACTGGCCCTGGGTGTGATTGCGACCGCCGCCACGGCCGAACTGAATCTGAAAGAAGCCCCGCAGGCCCAGCAGCAGTTAAAGTCAGTTATCATTCGGAGCGCACTTTACAAATTGGATTCGCCGGTCGAGCCCCGAACTTTTACCAGCGATATTCCGAACAAGGTCATTTACGTTCGCGATGGTGACAAGTCGCGTGGCCAATGGGGTCGCGTCTTCATCCAATCCCTTCAGCCTGACCACTCGACGATGCTCGTGACGGCGCGGGCCGGCCGGATTGACTCTTCAGCGGACAAGTCCGAACTGGTGTTGCAGGACGCGATGCAAACCAGACTGCCTTCTCCGGAAGCACGTGATCAATCGTTTGTGGTCGAGCGGCTGGATTTGCTTCGAATCGTCTTTAACACCGGACGAGGTGGTTTGCTGGAGCGAATGCAGAAGGAAGAGTCAGGGCCCGACGAGATGAGTTTAACCGAGTTGCGCCAATTCATCGCCCAGAGTAATGGTGCGGCCAAACGCGACGCAGCGATCATCTTTCATAAGCGGCTGGCGTTTTCACTCACGCCGTTCGTGTTCTCTTTGTTTGGGGCCGCCCTGGCGTTGCGGATGCGAAGGGGCAGCCGTGGTTTCGGCGTTCTCATGTCCCTCCTGGTGTTGCTAGTCTACTATTTGCTGACACTGGGCGGAGATCAGATGGGACGAGCAGGCTCTCTGCCGCCAGTCGTGGGAGGATGGCTGGCAACTGCACTGACGCTGGCATTGGGGGTCGCGTTGCTGACCCTCAAACGCCGGCAATTCGGTTTTCGGTTTCGTCGGCCAGCGCGACAGAAAGCAACTGTGCCGGAAGACAATGAGGTCTCGCCGCGATCAGCCTCGCAGCAGGCCCGTCGCTGGCTAATCAGTTTCCCGACATTGCTGGACGTGAGTATCGTGCGCACGATGGCCTTCAGCTTTTTCTTTGGGTTCCTGTCTCTGGTTCTGATCTTCAATGTCTTCACGACCTTTGAACTGTGGCGCTTCATCGCGGCCAATAAGTCGAGCGTGACACTGGTAGCGCAATACCTCTTCTACCTGCTGCCACTGGTAAGCATCGAATTGTTCCCCGGGAGTGTCCTGGTCGCCGCGCTCCTGACCTATGCGCTTATCGCCCGCCGAAGGGAAGCCGTGGCCTGGTGGGCCAGCGGCCAGAGTGTATATCGATTGATGCTGCCGGGACTTGCGTTCGCAATTCTGATTGCCACCGGTTCCTGGTTCATCCAGGAACGCGTGATGCCGCAAGCCAACGTGCTTCAGGACAGCCTGCGCGCGAGAATCCGCGGAAACATTGCCCAGATGGCCGCCGGCTCTGAAAGACGCTGGCTGGTGAGCACCGACGGCGCGCGTATTTATTCTTATGAGTTTGACGAGCGTCGGCAGGTCCTGCTCAAACCGGCGATTTATGAATTTGACGATCGCCAGATCGAATTAAGACGCGTGACAACCGGCGAGGAAGGGAAGTGGCTTTCGCCTAATGAGTTTGAGATTACCAAAGCCCATTGGATCGATCTTGCCGATAAACAAGTAACCCAACAATCTGCCGCGCAACTGAAAATCAGTGGCGTAGATCCGCCTGCGGTTTTCAAGCCGACAGTCGATCGGCCATCGCAAATGAGCGCGGACCGACTCAAGGTCTACATCAAAAGTTTGAAGGATCGCGGCGCCGACACGGCCGCGCTGGCCGTGGCCTTACAGCGGAAGTACGCGGAACCATTTGGCGTGATTGTGATGGCTTTGATTGGAATGCCTTTAGCGATCTCTTTTGGACGCAAGAGCACGGTCGTCGCCCTGTGTTCCGCAGTGGCAGTGAGTCTGGCATTCTGGCTGGTGTCGGGAGGCTTTCAGCAACTCGGCGAACATGCTTTGCTGCCGCCCGGGCCGGCGGTGTGGACTCCGATTGTGATCTTTGCATGTGGCGGGCTCTACTTCATCTCGCGCGTAAGAACGTGAGCCGGAAGTGCGGACATCACCATCCGCATTTGATGTCTCTGGACCAACGGAGAGATAGCGCTATTGTTAAGGAGGGCGCACCATGTGAGTGGACCGGCGACGACCAGCAGCAACAATCAAATAAAGAGTCGGGGCCGAGCACATTCCGTTCAGCTTTCGTGATGACAACATTCGCGCAATCGACATCAGGCAACAATTATCTTCTTACATTTTCCTTCGTTTAAGTTTCGGTGGGTATTGTGCTGACCCCAAACTGCAACGCGATTACGCGACCTTCTTCATGATCCCTCACGCTGCGGCCCACGATGCGGATAGTTCAATACTACTTTCTTGCAACGACTGCGGACACAGGCAACGTGCCGCCGACAAAACGCGTCGCACTGTCACCAGCGGTTTAGTACTTTAGCTCAGGAATCCCCGATATCCGTTCGGTCAGGTCCCCCTAAGAAACTTTCAACGAAATTTGACCAAAGAAAGGAACGTACTCATGGATCGGAATTTCCCGAAGCAATATGACGACGCAGAGCGCCGCTTTCTTAAGAACCAGGCGCAGGAACTGAGGAACAACAATCAGCCCTGCGAACTTCACACGCGTACGCAGGGTTCACTCTACCGGGGACGTGTCATGGAGGCCGACGAAGGCGGAATCGTGTTCCAACAGGAAGATGGCCGCCGCGTCGCAGTGCCCATCTCGCTGGTGGAGAAGTTTGTTGGCATTCCCATTTCCTGGGGCCAGACGACCGGCGACGTGAAAGCGCGCGGCGCTGCAGCTGGCATCGGCAACGCTTACTAATGCTGCCTTAGCTTGAAACCTCATCGTGCGAGGACTGCTCCCCCAGGCCTCGCTTTTTGCTCCTGGTCCAGGGCGGACACTAATCCCAACGTCCTGCCGGCTAAAGACGATCAAGTAGTTATGGATTAACCACCAAAACATTGAATTGTGCTCCGGTGGCAATATCGCCGCCAGCTACTATCCACCGCCCGGCGGGGCAAGCACCAAAGCTCATCGTGCCGGTATAGGTCAAATTCAAATTTGAGTTGGGGTTGGTATTTGATCGAGCGCCATTGATCCCGACGATGCCCGTAACAAATATCAGAGCGCTAGCGTTGCCGTTAATCGTCGGCTGATCAATAAAACTGAAGTTGTTGAATGGACCACAGGTGTTAGCGGCCGTACGCGTATGCCTGAAAGTTACGATGTTGGCCCCCGGTCCCGCTGGTCCCTGAGGTCCCACCGGTCCTTGAGCTCCCGCCGGCCCTTGAGGTCCTGCAGGCCCTGTCGTGTTCCAGCTGATTGGAGTCTCGTGGTTTTTGCAATCAGCAGGGGAGTTGACCCGGCGAAGGCCACCGTTCGTGTCGTTATAGCAGGCCTGAATCGGAGTCACTGGTGGCTCAGCATGCGCCGTTACGAGGGCGATTAGCACCGCGGCACAAAGACATAGAAGCAAGCAAATCACCGTGACGGGATTATTAGTAAGTCTCTTCATTGGAAAACTCCTTTCAGGTTATCTGCGGGTGGATGGAGGTGAGGTGATTAGGCTCACATCAAAGCTAACAAAACTAACCGGGCGTCAGAGTTGACGGGTCGAGACGATTGGATTCAACCCTCGACTTCTTACGTCGAAGTGATCGGCTGAAAGCGCTGTAGGCGGCGGCAAGTTAGCGCAAAACTACTTCGCCTGAGCAGCGGATATTTCCTGGTGAAACGCTATTAACCACTTACCGCCGCGCCTGACGTACACGGTTGAGGCCCACAATGGGCTCGCCTCTGGCTTGCCGCCGCAGACCACGTCGTTAGCATATCGATATGTCAGCAACGCGACATCTTCACCCAGCATCGTTACTTTAGTATTGTCCAGCGAGTAACTGCTCACGGTGCAATCATTGTCTATGATTGCCTTCACATACTGTGCTTTCCCTCCTACTCCATCCGCGTCGAGGTATTGGCCGGCTTCGTACATGTGTTCTTCGAAAAATTTTTTGTCCTTGTTCTTCCAGGCTTCAAACGCCTTTTGTTCGAGCGCCACGATTTCCGCCTCAATTGAGTTGTTTCGCTTCGTCTGACCCAAAGCAGAGGGAGCTATTAATGTCAGCAGTGCTAAAGCGATGATTGATCGTTTCATCAGTGACTTCCTTTATTCAGAAGATTAATAAGCGGTGGATAGTCTTTCTGTAAAATCCCAGCGTCCGTCAAAAAATCTAAGTAGCCGCCTAACGATTTGTTCGGTCGCATCGGCGAAATCATCTGCATTTACATTTTGCGCCAGCTTCTTTCGCCTCCCATAACGACCAAGTTTCATACAGCGAATTGAACCAAAGGCAAAGTCCCGTGCTGTGAAAAGTGCTGAAGCTGAACCAGAACGATTGCACGACCTTCCCATCGCCAACGATCTTCACGAGATGTTTTCGTCCGGACGAAATAGAGGCGATTCGAACGGCCCTGTCATTAGAGGCAACTGTCGCCGGCAATCTATCAACTTGGATTGAATACGTTGAGATGCGATTACGACCGGCAGGATTTGCGAGACTCTTTTCGCCAGCAGTAGGGCGATCTGGCGCAGCAATACAAATCGAGCCGGTTGACGTCCTCGCTTGAGCGTTTCTCGTTTGAGCGCAGGTCATAGCGCTCAACGCGAGCAAGCCGAGTAAAGCGAAACACAATTTCATTGGGAGCAACCTCGCCGCAAATTGTGCAACCGAACATATCGGTTGCCGGAGGCGGTGATTACATTCGACCTTCGATTCAATCAATCACACGCTCCCCGCGCGGTCCAACGGTTTGTTCGCCGCGGCTGCCATAGCTGTACACTAGGTAGCCTAGAATTACCCAGATGACGCCTTGCACCATCAAAGCCATGTCAGGTTTAAGGAGCGCGAAGATCTGTGAGTTCAGAAGGCCTACAAATATCGTCCACAAAGATGCCCAGAGAGGCATGCGGTGGGCGCGCAGCGAAGCGATGCCCAAGACAACCGGAGCAATCATCTGATACCACATGCCGCCCAGCACGTAGACAAGTGTATGTTGGGCAGTTGCAGCCATGACGATCCAGATAGCCGAGAAGAACACGCCACCCAGCAGTGCCAGACTCATAAAGCTCTTCACGATCCAACCGCGCTTCGTCGCAATTATAAAGAAGCCAAAAAGTCCGGCAAAGAATCCCACAGATTTGATAAGTGCGAGCATTGCATAACACCAACGCTGAGTGGCTGAGGCAGCCGCGAAAGTGCCACCCGTAACTAAGATCGGATGTGCCCTCTCCCAAATCCCTTGCAAAATGCCAGCAAGAACAGCCGCCGTGATACAGGCCAGACCCAAGCCCGGTACCAATCTAGTTTGAACATTCATATAGTTGTTGTTCGCTTCGGCTAACGCAGCGCCGAACTACAAATCAGACCAAGCCGGTGGGCATAAGAACGCGATGCGGCGTCTTATACCTCTATTGGCGCGGCTCTGGCAAGACTTATCGCGAATCGGGACTTATCGCGAATCGGTGAACAGTTCGCTTGATCAGTCGGGACGTTCTTCGCCGCTCAAAGGAAAAAGCCGCGGAGAAGGGAACTCCGCGGCTTCTGAAATTAATGGACGATGAGAGGTGAGCCCCACGTGACGGTCGAGCTACTGCCCCATTCGCGCTCATGGCGGACAAGGTTGTCCGCGCTCCGTGAAATCATGCGCAAGATGCGCGTGCCACAATCAAACTACTTACGTTCCTGTTTCCCAGCTGGTCATATACTCGATCTGTTCCGAGGTCAGGGTATCGATCGACATGCCGAGCGACTTCAATTTCAGGCTGGCGATTTCCTGATCGACTTCCTTCGGCAGCAAGTGAACGCCGGGCTCGAGCTTGCCTTTGTTCCTGACCAGATACTCGGCAGAGAGAGCCTGGTTGGCAAAGCTCATGTCCATCACGCTGGCGGGATGGCCCTCGGCGGCTGCGAGATTGATTAGCCGGCCTTCGCCGAGCACGATAATCCGATTGCCGTTGCTGATTTTGTATTCTTCGACAAAGGGACGCAGCTTCTCGACCGGTGCGGACATCTCGCGCAGTGCTACCAGATTGAGTTCCAGATCAAAGTGACCGCTATTGCAGACGATTGCGCCATCTTTCATCTGCGCAAAATGTTGGCCGTCCACCACGTGACGATTACCGGTGACGGTGACGAAGATATCGCCAATGGATGCGGCAGCTGCAATCGGCATCACTCTGAACCCGTCCATCACTGCTTCGACTGCTTTGATGGGATCAATTTCGCAAACGATCACATTTGAACCCATACCGCGCGCGCGCAACGCCACGCCTTTGCCGCACCAGCCATAACCCACTACGACCAGGTTGCGGCCCGCCAGCAGGATGTTTGTCGCCCGGATGATGCCGTCCAAAGTTGATTGACCAGTGCCGTAGCGATTATCAAAGAAGTGCTTGGTCTGTGCGTCGTTGACGGCTATCGATGGGAACGTGAGTACGCCGGCGGCCTGCATCGCCTGCAAGCGCACGATTCCCGTTGTGGTTTCTTCCGTACTACCGATGAGCTTGTCTTTCACGGCCGGCCGCTCCTTGATCATCGTGGCGACGACGTCCGAACCGTCATCGATAATAATCTGCGGCTCGAAATCCAAAGCAGTCTGAACATGACGACGATAGGTATCGGTTGATTCACCCTTCATGGCAAACACCGGAATTCCAGAATCAGCTACCAGCGAAGCGGCTACGTCGTCCTGAGTGGAGAGGGGATTGGAAGCGATGAGCAGAGACTCAGCGCCTCCGGCTTGGAGGGCGAGGGCGAGATTCGCCGTCTCGGTCGTGATGTGCGCACAGGCGACCAGGCGCACGCCCTTCAGCGGCTGCTCAGTCCGAAATCGCTCGCGAATCAAACGTAGGACCGGCATCTCTCGTTCGGCCCAGTCGATGCGTTTCTTTCCCTGGGGAGCGAGGGAAATATCTTTAATGTCATGTTCAATTGCAGGCATTGCTGTACTCATCTTTTAAATTCTTTCCTTCTGTGAAATTAAGTTCGGAGTTCGGCCCTTCCGTTGCGCTGTGCGTGAACCTAATCCCGACCGGCAGTTTCACGCAAAGGCGCTAAGGAAAAACTTAAGGCGCAAAAGAGAACAACCACCTCTTATACCCCGGCCGCGGCACGCAGAGCTTCCGCTTTGTCGGTTTGCTCCCAGGTGAATCCCTCTCCGGTACGACCGAAGTGGCCATAGGACGCAGTGGCTTTGTAAATTGGCCGGCGCAGGTTCAACCCTTCGATGATTCCTTTTGGTGTCAGCGGAAAATGCGCGCGAACCAGATCGGAAAGCGCCGCTTCGCTGATGCGGCCAGTGCCTCGGGTCTCGATACGAACTGAAACAGGATCAGCGACACCGATGGCATAAGCGAGTTGAACTTCGCACTGTTCCGCCAGTCCAGCTGCCACAATGTTCTTGGCTATGTAACGCGCGATGTACGCCGCCGAACGATCCACCTTTGTTGGATCCTTACCAGAGAACGCTCCGCCGCCGTGAGGCGCATAACCGCCATAGGTGTCGACAATGATCTTGCGTCCGGTTAATCCGGAATCACCCTGCGGGCCGCCGGTAACAAAGCGCCCGGTCGGGTTGATGTGATACTTAGTTTGATCGTCAAGCAGTTCGCCGGACACAGTGTGTTTGATAACTTGCTCAAGAATCTCGGAGCGGAGTTGATCGTTGCCAACCTCGGGCGCGTGCTGGGACGAGATGACAACTGCGTCCACGCGGAATGGGCGGCCATCACGATACTCAACGGTAACCTGCGACTTGCCGTCCGGGCGAAGATAGGGAAGCGCGCCTGACTTTCTTACTTCAGAGAGCCTCAGCGCCAACTGGTGCGCCAGTTGAATCGGAAGCGGCATCAACTCGGGCGTCTCGTTGCAGGCGAACCCGAACATCAGGCCCTGGTCACCGGCGCCGCCCGGATCGACACCCATCGCGATGTCCGGGGACTGACGGTGAACGGCCGACAAAACGCTGCAGGTGTCACAGTCGAATCCGTACTTGGCGCGGTCATAGCCGATTTCCCGAATCGTCTCGCGCGCGACGTCGGCATAATCGATCATCGCTTTAGTTGTAATCTCGCCGGCCACGATTACCATGCCGGTAGTCAGCAGTGTCTCGCAGGCCACGCGTGAGGTCGGGTCCTGGGTCAACGCGGCGTCCAGAACTGCGTCCGATATCTGATCGGCAATCTTGTCGGGATGTCCCTCAGTAACTGATTCAGATGTGAACAAAACTCCACGATGATTGTTACTCAATTCAAACTCCTCCAATAAAAGCTTTACGTGCTTATAGTAGACACCAATGTGAAATCAAAAGACCGCGTACGATAACAGCCTGTTTAAAGGGGTGTCAAGCGCAGGCCAACCCCGGAAGGCGCTGAAAATGGTCCGAAGTCCGGCCCAGTCCGGTTACCTAAATCTCCTGACACGATCCGTTCGTTAACTGTTGCAAATATTAGGAGCGGTCCTGTCCGTTCCAGATCAAGCTCGTTACGTAATTTTCCTGACAGCGACTGGCGACAGATCGTTGCGCCTTACGACCGATTGCTACGAATTCACCCTTCGCCGATTGTGCAGCTAAACCGTGCCGTGGCCGTAGCCATGTGCGATGGTCCAGCGGCGGGTCTTGTACTGCTGAAGAATCGGATCTTTTCGGAACGGCCCTTCGTCATAGGGATCAGATAGCTTGCCTTCGTAGTCATCGAAACCCCTACAGCAAATCCATCGCAGCCTTGAGCCCATCTTCGATCTGCCTCAACTCTGTTGAATTCAATTCGCCAATTCGTTGGGTAAGCTTCGAGCGATCAAGAGTGGTCACTTGATGACAAAGAGCGACACTGTCTTTGCCGAGACCGGCTGCGCCTTGTGGCAGCAACACGGCCGAAGGCCCGCGCCCGGCTTGCGCCACCGAAGTGGAAAGCGGGACAACGATGATAGATCGCCAGTTTTGAGTCTGATTAAAAGCGTCGTGCGAGATCACAATGACCGGACGTCGGCCCCGCTGCTCGGATCCTGAACGAGGAGCGAGATCGGCCCAGTAAACTTCGCCCCGTTTCATTGTTCGGTAGCTTGTTGGAGCAAATGATCGGACGCGGCGGCCTCGAGATCAGGATCGATGTCGGCCTCGGTCCCCGCGTGTTGAGTTGCGTAATCGGTGAGTGCCTGGTGAAGATTCTCTCGATTGCTAATATGTTCGCGACGCGCCAGGGAGTCCACAAAATCCTCGACTTCAGCGACCCGATCCTGAGGAAGTCGCTTGATTTTATCGATTAGTTCTTGCTGTTCCATGGTGGAAATTATAGCACAAGGCTTTTCGTGCTAAAGGTTTCCAACCACATGGCGAATTGGCAAATTACTACCTGGCGCATTCAGCCCGGGCGGATATGTACCGCAGGCTCGGCCGGACAGCTGGGGCTCGGTCCTCTTATGAGAAAGCTCTGGCGCTGACCCACAGGAACCAGAGCGGCAATTCCTGCAAGAGCGGATCCGGCAGTTGAAGTAGAAAATGATAGGGGAGGGAGACCGTTTCGGTTTTAGTATTAGATATGCAATAACTCTTCGACAAGTGTTAGTAGCATTTCGCCATCGAACGGCCGTCTCTCATATTGGTAAACACCGATTGCGTTTAGACTCTGAATCTTATTCCGCAATTCATGTAGTTCAAGGCCAAACGGTTCCGGTCGGTTATCTGTCGAAGCAACGATTGGATTATGTGTCACTTTAAGAGCTTGCCATCGACCATAGAGGTCCTCATTTCCAGATGCAACAAGAAGAAGATTAAAACCTCTGCCGCTTGGAGCTTGTATTAATCCTAATGCGCGAATCAGCTCCCATTGTGAAATCTGTATATTGTCATCTGACACGTCTACTCCACAGCGGACAGTTGGAAGAGCCCCCGCCCCTTGACTTGAAAATATTGAAAACCCTAAAGATTGTTTTCTGATTTCCAATTTCACGAACTCCGAGCTAGCGTTGAACGAGGCTACAATTCCTTCAGCAACATCGGAAATTTCTGTGAAGGCAAAGCAGACGAGTTCTTTCTGCTCTTGTCGCCGTTTATTTTGCTCTTCTATCTTGAGACGATGGCTTTCACTTCTCTGATGATTTCTAGATGCCACGTCGACCAACCGACTTACATTGGCAGTGGTCTTCCGATCTAATTCTTGAACATTAAGTCGCTCAAGCAGTAAATCCCATGATTGGTATCGATCTAACGGCCGCTTAGAAATCATCTTGAGAATAATTTGAGCGAGTTGAGGATCTAGATGCTCATTAATTTGTCGTGGCTCTCGAGCTGGTTGAGAAAAGTGGGCCGTCTTCCACGCGTCAACGAAATCACCCGATGCTACGACCGTATACGGATGCTGGAGAGTAGCAAGTTCGTAGAAGGTAATTCCCATTGAATACATGTCCATGCTTGGCAGATTCTTTTCCTGTCGCCACGCTTCGGGAGCGCAATACATCACATGATTTATACCTTTGAAGGTTTGCGTTCTCGTGGCTGCCCCGACAACTTTAGAAAGTCCAAAATCTGATATCTTCAACTTGTTACTCACCAACAAAATGTTGTCTGGCTTTACGTCGCGATGTACTAGCTTGGAGTTAATTGCTCGCATGCCTGATGCTAACTCAACAAACATTTGCCGCAGCTCATTTGAAGAAATGAACTGAGAAGCGTTTTTCCTTTCAGCCAGCCAGTCTTTAAGAGTTCCTCCGTCGGCATACTCCATTATCATGTAAGGCGGAAGCCCTGCATGTTGTCTCCCGTCGTGAAAATAAAAGACTCGAGTAACGTTCGAATGAACAATCTCTGTGGCTAGTTGAGATTCGTTTTGAAGCGCTCTTAATTTTGTATCATCAAGCAAAGCTGTCAGAATTGTCTTAAGCGCCAACCGGTTGCCATTCTGATCTTTGATCTCATATACAGTTCCGAATCCGCCACTGTCAATTAAGCGGACCACTGTGTACTTGTCTTGTTCAGTTGCGCCAAAGACATTGTCACCGACTCTAAGATCCATAGCCTTCTTCCTAATGCTTCCACTTGATCCTTTCTAAACGAAGTGAGTTGGGAAGCGTAACTTCGGTTATAAGCATGGGAGTCTAACTGAGTGCTTTTCTTCTCAAGTTCCAATTCGAACATACAAGACTTTCTTCTCCTGGCGACCCTGATAGGGACTGCCAGACTTACAAAAACCACGCTTCTCCAGAATATGTCGCATTGCTTCATTATCGGCGCTGGTTGTGGCAAAGACTGGCTGCGAGATCCGTTGGAACAGGAGGTCAGCCAAGCCGGAGCCTAATCCCTGTCCCTCGTGTTCGGGCCGCGTGAAGGCCCAGCCAAATTCAAGTTCGAACTCAGCAGCATTCTCAGAAGACCGCGCACGCTGGAACACTTTCTCGCGATATCGGGTTCGCGGCATCTTGACTGCGGCGACGGAGACAAGCGCTTCGTTAATTCTGGCGAACCCTAATGAATCAGCCGACATGACCAGTTCTCGCAGTCGTTGTTCTTGAACCTGACCGCCTTCGAGAACCATGGTCATGAACTCTGCAATTTCTTCAGCCGAGCAGTCTTCCGGTGCTTTCTTTTTGAGAGATCGTTCTTGCATTTTTCCAAACATTGGAATATTCGTTTAGACAGTCAGGTTCTCTCAGATTTTATCTCCACGGCATTTTGTAAGGTCCGCTGAAACACCGCGGCGGCTGTGGCGATGATGGCAGAGACCAAAATAATGAAGGCACCCATCATGACTCCACCGGCAATATCATCCTTGCTACGCATAAAGATGGATAAATAGGCTTCCGCCCCGAGAATAAAGATCGCCGTTGTTAATGCGCAGTACTTGA
>WNFQ01009658.1_pt1 | contig 12539 bp, 11 predicted proteins | sample 5400171 | NCBI WGS metagenome assembly WNFQ01 (sample SAMN13153356, study PRJNA577476) | soil metagenome | isolation source: 20 cm soil under Madrone tree | place: USA:California | collected 2016-06-14
TCGGGTTCGAGGCTTTTGGGGTGCTTCTTGCCAGCGTCGTGCTGATGACGCTGCGGGAGGAGTGAGCGGTCGAACCCTCGCGGTCTGCGCCAGTTCGTCGCAGCGCATGAAAACCGGCTGTTCCGTCAGGGACTTGTCATTGAGACGGCCCCGCTTCCCACATCGTTTACGAAGTGACACAAAGGGTAACGCGTCGTTAAACTCCCCCGTGCGGCCTGGGTTAAGGCGAGGCGCGGGGGGCATCAAGAATGCGGCGATCGTTTCTGGCGGTGATGTGCCAGCTCGTTCTCGGTTTTATTTTGTGCAGTGCTTCAGCAGGTGCCGAGGGGCTCGCTCCAGCGTTTGATCAAGACGTGCTCGGCCCGGAGCGCTCGTCGGGAGCTATCGTCTGGAACCATGGCCGCTCGCTGACGGTCGAAGATTCCGAATCGCCGACGCCGCCCTTTCTGGGGGTGCTGCGCGAGGCTGGCTGGGATGTGTTGCGCTTCGATCGCCGGCGCGATAGTGACACCCTGATCGACAGCACGCGGCGTCTCGTCGATCACGTCGCCGAGCTCAAGCATAAAGGATACCGTCGCGTCGTGCTGGCCGGGCAATCGTTCGGCGCCTTTCTCGCGTTGATGGCCGCCGATGCCTCGGACGATGTCGATGCGGTCGTCGCAACCGCTCCGGCGGCCTTCGGCAGCTTCGACGAATTCTACGAGTCCTGGCGCCTCAATGCGATCCGGCTCTACCCGCTGCTCGAGCGCGTCAAGCGGGCGCGCGTCATGGTGTTCTTTTTCCATGGTGACGATTTCGACCCGGGGGGACGCGGGGAGCGGTCGCGGGCGATCCTTTCGGAGCGTGGGCTCGGCTTTGCGGTCGTCGATCAGCCGGCCTTTCTGGTCGGCCATTGGGCATCGTCGACCGGTCTCTTCCTGCGCCGTTTCGGCCGCTGCATCCGCGATTTTCTCGACGCCGATACCCTCCAGGGCGAGCTGGTTTGCCGGCCGGCATGGGGCGAGACGCCCAGTGCCGAGTTGCGCTTGCCCGACGAGCTTCTCCCGCCGCGGGCGGCATCGCCCGCCGCGCCGGCAGCGATCGGCGCCTCGGTGCCCGCTTCTGCCCCCGGTCGCGCCGGGCCGGTGCACGATGCCTGGTATGGGTTCTACCCAAATGGCCGGGAGGTTCTCGTCGCCATCGAAGAGCAGCACGGGGAGCGGCTCGCCGCGGTATACGCTATCGGCCCCGGGATCGAAGGGGACGAGCCCGCCGAATGGAGCCGGCGTACAGGCCGGATCGTCGATGACGACCTCGTCTTCGAAGAAGAGGGCAAGAGCACGCTCCGTTTTCACCCGCGCGCCGATGGAGGATTGAAAGCAATTTGGATCTCGCCGGACGGCAAGAGCTCGATGGCGACCGGTATGCGGTGGGTCGACCCGCAGCATCTCTCCCGCAACGCCGAAGCCCAATAACCGCGGCGCGCCTCAGCCCCAGTATCGGCCGCTGCTGCCGATGGCAACGACAATGACGCCGAGCACGAGGTTGATCGTCACGATGGTGCGGATCTGGCTCAGGTACAGCCCGCCCTCGGCCCAGTCCTGCCGGGCGACCGCGGCGCGGAACCGGCGCCACGGCGCGAAATAGAGGTGAAAGAAAAGCAGCATCATTACGATGCCGATCCCCTGCATCAAATGCACGTGCAGCCCGACCCCTCCGAACCCGGCAAAGACGCCGAACACCATCGCGTAGCCGGTCAGCAGCAACAGGACGATCGCGGCAAAGACCCAGGCGAAGAACCGGCCGAGGACGTGCGACCACAGTATCAGGCGGGGGCCCGGTTCAAGGGAGGCGGCGGCGGGGCGCAGCACCTGATGGGCAAAGAACATGCCGCCGACCCAGACAACGGCGGAAAGGGCGTGCAGGATCAGCAATAGCGACGCGATCACCGTCGGCTCGGACGCCGCTCAGCCGCCATAGGCGGGGGATTTGCGGGCCAGCCCACCAAACTCGTCGAGCAGCCGCCCGCGCCAAGCCGCAACCGGGTCGTCGCTGGCGAGCAGCTCGAAATCGCTGATCGCCCGCGCCCATTGAAAGGCGCCGAAGACGATGTAATCGGCATAGGCGGGGGCATCGCCGGCGAGGAACCTCTGCCGTTCGAGCGTGCGGCGCAGTGGCGCGAGGCTGTCGCGGAACGCCGGCAGCCGTTGGTCTCTATCCTTGACGACCGCTTCGAGCGTGGTCCCGAACCTCTCCTCGCGCGATTGCCGGAAATAGGCTTGGTCCTGAGATGCCGAGTGCCGGCAGATGTCGAGCACGACGAACCCGATCAATGCCGGCTGCAGTACGGTTTCGGTCCAGTTTTGGACAAACCGGGTCAGTGCCCGCCCGCCCTCGCCGCCGAACAACGAGGGTCGGTCGGAGTAACGGGTTTCGAGGTAGTCGGCGATCGTCGTCGAATCGTGCACAACCTCGCCGCCATCTTCGATCACCGGCACCCGGCCGGCGTTGGGCTGCGGCAGCTTGTCCTTCTCGGTAAACCGCCACGGCACGGTCGCGACGTCGAGGCCCTTATGGGCGAGCGCCATCTTGGTGCGCCAGCAGAACGGGCTGAACCGCCGCTCCGCGTCAGCGCCGGCGAGATCATAAAGGGTGATGGCCATTATCTCCTCCGTCGAGGCTTCGGTTGGAAAAGTCTTATCGTATCCTATCGTCGTCCAATCCCATACTGGTCACCCACTTGGCTGATCTTGCCATTTACGAAGTCGATCTCGAGCAGGTCTTCCGAGGAGCCGATCACACCGAGCGAGGCATGGGTGCGGACATCGAAGATTTCGGTGCCGTCGGCGCTGTTCTTGTTGGGCGCGACATAGCCGTAGTCTCCCCGTAAATCGAAGGTCAGCCAGTGTGATCCCCGCCCGCTGCGCAGCGTCAACCGTTCCTTCAATACCGGCGCCATCCGGTCGCGCATATCCCAGACGTAAACGTGCGGGTCATGCCAGGCGCCGCTGTGCCACACTTCGCTTTCGTCGGGTGTCCAGCCAATGCCGTGCAGCAGCCCCGGATCACCGGGTGGGTGATCGGGAATATTGGCAGTAACGATGTGACCCGTCTTGAGGTCGGCCACCTGCATCCCCCAGAGGCTTCTCACATTGTTCACGGCGTAACTGCTCGTGCTGTCCACGGCATAAGGGCCGAGGATCCCCGAATAGGGCCCAATCTTTGATACGGCGTAGCTCTTCGGATCGATCAAATACAGGTAATGGCCGCTGCCGTCGTTGGCCTTCGTCTCCTGGAAGATCGGCCCGGATAACGGGTACAGGGTGTCGTGCGATCGATTGGAGAAGAAAACCCTCCGGACAACCTCTCCCGTGGCAGCGTCCACAACATTGATGTGGTCGGCCGAACCGCCTTCCCAAGTCGGAACATACAGCAGCGGCCCATCCGGATTGATGGCCAGCCGATCAACGCCGGGATCGATTGCTCGATTCCACAAAATCTCATCGTTGTAAATGTTTAGGCAATAGATCATCCCGGTGCCCGAGACATCCTGGTAGGCGACGTACAGCTTCCCGGTGGCGGCGCTGGCGGCCACTCCCCTGACGTCGCCGATGCTCGGAACCGTTTGGATGGTTCTAATCAACCGGTGCCCCTCGTCGATATCGTAGACCGAGATCGATCCTCGGGCATCGGCCGACTGATTGACCGCATAGAGGCTGCGCGACACGGACGATGGATCCGGGGCAGGCGCACCAGCCGCTTGCTCAGCGCTCCCGAGTAGATCGGACAGGACAAACAAGATCCAGCCGAATTTCTGTCTCACGTTGATCCGTGTTCGTCCGGGCGTCAGGCGATGCGCTCCTCCCGGCTTCTACGCTTCGCTGCCGATGCGATATGCCCGTATCGCGGTGTCGTGGAACAAGGCCGCGCGCTCTGAACCCGAATAGTCCTTGGAGAACCGTTTGAAGGCGTTGAACAGCACGTGGTGCGAAAACGACACCTTGTCGACCGGGAAGTTGCTTTCGAACATGCAGCGGCCCGGACCCAACTGCTCGATGCAGTGCCTCATCAGCGGCGCCATCGACGCGGCCAGCTCCTCCGAGCCGATCGGGCGGGTCCGACTATGCCAGTCAAAGCCCAGCCGGGGCATGCCGATGCCGCCGAGCTTGAGATTGACGTTGGGACACTGCGCCACAGCGGCGATGCCGTTCCGCCATGTCGCCAGCACTTCGTCGTCGCGGTTGGCGTAGGGACCGATCCGCGTCAGTCCGCCGAGATGGTTCAGGATGATCGTCAGATCGGGGACGGCCCTCGCGAATGCCGCCAGCTCGGGCAGCTGCGGGAAGCACACCCCGGTGTCGAGAGAAAGGCCCATTCGTGCCAGCACGCGAGCTCCCGCGCGGTATTCTGCGCTGGCGAGCACCCCCTCCTTTTCCCGGTTATCAATCTCCGGATGCGGGTCCCAGGTAACCGTATGGCGGATCCCGCGGAAACGGTTGGGACTGGCAGCCTGCAGCGCCTCCAGCACCGGTTCGACCCGATCTCCGAGGTTCAAATTGGCGTGACCGACGATGGCCGATGCCGCCCGGCAGGGGCCATAGACACCGCTGGCGCTGGCGGCGGCCAGCCCCTGGACAAATTCAACTTCGCCGACGGGACGCAGCTCGGCCGGGCCGTCGGGCCGGTACATGGCTCGCGCCTCGATAAAGACGGTGGACCGCACGTTGTGGCCTTAGCTGACGTCGGCAACCAGCTCATGGAGAAGGTAGCGCTGGTAGGGAACGCGCTCCGAGCGAAAGTCCCAGAAGTGATGATGGGGATCGCAGATCGCGATCTCCGGCTCCAATGTCGGCTCCTGGGTCAGAGCCAGCCAGTCATTTTAATTATCCAAGCTGCCGCTCCGCCCCGCAAGCGGGGCCGTCGCGCCCCGAACCGCAGAAACCGATGGTCCTCGAGATGGTCGGCCATCGGCCGGACCGCGGGGGAGACGGCGATGCGTTGCGGAGGCGACGGGTGTAGGATCAAAGGCGCGGAGGGAGCGCGCCATGGAGCGACCTCGAGTGGAACGCCGGCTCGCCGCTTTCATGACCGTGGGCAGGATCGTCGCCGAACCGATATTTCTTCGCACGCTCTTTTCGTGGGGTGACGGAGGAAGGAGCGACAGGGTCAGTTGTTTGGCGCACCCCGCTGGTCGCCTGAAGCTGCTCCGCGAAGCGCACCACATATCGACAACCATGGAATTGCCATAGTCGCACTATATCTATACGGGCATCGGCACCCTGAGCGGGTGCGGGATTGTCATTATAGGAGTTGGCGATGCCTGATCTCGACCTGATAAAACAGGAGGAACAGGGGGTGCGGGACCGGCGCGGGTGGTTCGCCAGGGGGCCGGGCCGAACTGTCGTTTCAACTTGAGGGAGAAATGCCGCTGCAGACCCGCTGCAGGTGCAGCGAGGCTTAATTCTTTACGCAACTATTTGTTGCGGCTGGCGGCGTCGGGAGCAGCGACAGTGATGTCAGACTGATGAGCGAGCCGCTCTGCCCGCGCTTCGCCGCATGCTATAAGCGCGCGATCGCTAGGGGAGGCTCCGCTTGCCTACCGTCTTCGTTCTGAACGGCCCCAACCTCAACCTGCTCGGGGTTCGCGACCCGTCGGTCTATGGCCATGACACGCTCGGCGACATCGAGGAGCGCTGCGCGGCCCGCGCCGCAGCACTCGACCTCGAGATCGACTTCCGCCAGACCAATCACGAAGGTCAGCTGGTCGATTGGATCCAGGAGGCCGCCGATCTGCCGGTCATCGAGGTCCACCTCTCGAACATCTTCCGGCGCGAGAGCTTTCGCCACCATTCCTATGTCAGCCTCGCGGCAACGGGCGTGATCTGCGGGTTGGGAGCGAAGGGTTACGAGCTGGCGCTGGACGCGATCGCCAGCCTGATCGAGGGCGGATCGGAGGGCGAATCGGACGGGGCGGCTTGATGAAGATCGGCGGGCGCAACCCGCCTTTCCCCGATGCCGAACTGATCCGCACGCTCGCCGCGCTGTTGACCGAGACCGGCTTGACCGAGATCGAATACGCGATCGGCGATCGCCGCGTCCGCGTCGCCCGCATCGCGGCCGGGTCTCCGGCACCGGTGCCCGGCGCCGTCTCCTCCCCTCCGGTCGCCGCCGGATCGATCGAGCACCAGATCGAGCATCCTGGCACGGTAAAGGCCCCGATGGTCGGGACCGCGTATCTGGCGCCACAGCCGGGTGCGTCGCCTTTCGTCCATCTCGGCGAGGTCGTCGCCGAAGGCCAGCCGCTCCTGATTATCGAGGCGATGAAAGTTATGAATGAGATCCGCGCGCACCGCCCCGGCCGCGTCGCGCAGATCGTGGTCGAGGATGCGCAGCCGGTCGAATATGGCGCCGTCCTGATGCTGATCGAGTGATCTGCGGCTTTCCGGCCGGCAGTGGCGCGGTCAGCCCAGCGCACTTGCGGCCAGCGGTTCGTAATAACGCGTCGGAAACCCGGCGGCGGTCCGCGCCTCATGGTTGAAGGGCGGCTTCAGGTGGCCTTTGAAATAGCGGCGCACGCGCTCGTGAAAGACCGTTTCCGGGTCGAGGCGGCAGGTTCGGCAGAGGTGCTCGAACCAGCGCAAGCCCACCGCGACGTGGCCGATCTCGTCGCGATAGATGCGCTGCAGAATCGCAGCGGTCTGGACGTCGCCAATCCGCTCGAGCCGCGCCGCCATCTCCGGGGTCACGTCGAGGCCCCGCGCTTCCAGCACCAGCGGGACGACGGCGAGGCGTGCGAGCAGATCATCGGCGGTCGCCGCCGCGGCCTCCCATAGCCCGTCATGCGCCGGCAGATCGCCGTAGGCGACCCCAAAATCGGCCAGCCGGCCGGCCAGCAGCTCGAAATGGTGAGCCTCCTCGGTGGCGACGTTGACCCAGTCGTCGAAAAATGCATGCGGCAGTTTCTGACCCGAGAACCGCGCGACGAGATCCCAGCCGAGGTCGATAGCATTGAGCTCGATATGAGCGAGGGCGTGAACCAGCGCGATCCGGCCGGCCATAGAGCCGAACGCCCGGCGCTTCGGCATCTCCCTGGGCGGACGAAGCAAGGGGTATCGGGGCCGGGCGGGATGGGGCGGCGGTATCGCCCGGCCCAATGCCATCCCGCCCTTTTTCCAGCCGTCAGCGAGAGCGCGGCTCGCCGCCGCCTTGGCGGCGGGGTCGGCGGTGGCGAGGATCGCCGCCGCCTCACCGGCGAGAGTGCTCCAGCCCGTCGGGATAGTCAGAGGGCGCGTGCCGCCTTCAGCACTTCGCCGACATGGCCCGGTACTCTGACCTTGTGCCAAACACCGCGGATGACGCCCGTTTCGTCGATCAGAAAGGTGGCGCGCTCGATGCCCATATACTTGCGGCCGTACATGCTCTTCTCGACCCACACGCCGAATTTCTCGCACACATCCCCGCCGGTGTCGGAGGCGAGAATGAACGGCAATCCGTGCTTCTTCTTGAACTTGTCGTGCGAGGCGACAGAGTCCTTTGATATGCCGATGACCACCGCACCCGTCCCGCCATAATCCGGGAAGGCATCGCGGAAGCCGCAAGCCTCGGCGGTGCAGCCCGAGGTGTCGTCCTTCGGGTAGAAATAGAGCACCACTTTCTTGCCCTTGAGCTTGGACAAGGTGACGCTGCCCGCACCGTCGGTGGGCAATGTGAAATCGGGGGCTTTTTCGCCGGGCTCGACGCTCATTCTCGATTGTCTCCTGCTTGTTCGGCCGCCTGCAGCGCTGCCCGGCGGGCCGGTTTTTCGATCAATCTGCGGTACCAGCCTTGCACCTGCGCGGTGGCGGCGGTGATATCCGCGTCGAGCCGGGCGAAGTCAACCACACCGGCACAGCGCGCGAGGGTGGCGGCGTCGGCCTCGGTCAAGGCTTGGGCTTCGGACGCCTCGTCGCCGAGTAAAGTCAGGAGCGTCTGCACATGGCGCAGCAGCGCCAGTGCTTCCAGCAAGTCGCGGCACGCCAGTGGCGGCAGCACCCCCGCCTGGCCGAGCTCGTGCAGCGCTTCTGAGGTGCTGCGACACGCGACGTGCGGCGACGAAGCGGCCTCACGCAGCATCAGGTATTGCACGATGAATTCGAGGTCGAGCAGCCCGCCCGGACGGTTCTTGAGGTCCCAGGGAGAGGGCCGCGGGTTCTCCTCTGCGATGCGCCGTCGCATATCGGCGACATCGAGCAGCAAGCGCCGAGGTTCGCGGGCCGAGCCGAGCACTCCGCCGATCACCTCGGTGATCCGTTGACGCAGCGCCGCATCACCGGCGACAGGGCGTGCCCGCGTCAGCGCCATGTGCTCCCACGTCCAGGCGGCTTCCTGCTGATAACGGGCAAAACCGGCGAGGCTCGACGCGATTGGTCCCGATGCACCCGAGGGCCTCAGCCGCATGTCGACTTCGTAAAGTCGCCCCTCGCCGGTCGGAGCAGTGATCGCGCCGATCAGCCTTTGGCTCAATCGTGCAAAATAGGTGGTGACGGGAAGCGGATGGGCTCCGTCCGACCCTCCGCTGCTCGGCGGAGCGTCATAAATCAGGATCAGATCGAGATCGGAGGCGAGGGTCATCTCGCGGCTGCCGAGTCGGCCCATTCCGGTCACCGCAAAGGCCCCTCCGGGCACTCGCCCGTGGCGCCGCGAAAAATCCGCTTCGACCGCAGGGAGCAGTGCCGCGAGCGTGGTCTCGGCGATGTCGGCGAGCACCGCGCCGGCCTGGAAGCCGTCGAGGGCGCGGCGCATCAGCTGGACGCCGACCTGAAACCGGCGCTCGCCAGCCCAGCGCCGCAAAGCGTCGAGGGTGTCCTGAAAGTCGGCGGTGCCGGTGAGCAGTTGGTCGAGATCGGCGGCAAGCCCGGCCCGGTCCGGCAGCGGCGCGAAGAACCCTTCGGTCAATACCGAATCGAGAAGCCCGGGGCGCTGCGCCAGCTGCTCGGTCAGGCGCGGCGCCCCGGCCATGACGTCGGCCACAAGCGCCAGCAATCCCGGGTTGGCGTAAAATAGGGAGAAGAGCTGCACGCCGGCGGGGAGACGCGACAGAAATCGGTCGAATTGCGATAGCGCCGCATCGGGATTCGGTGTCGCGCCGAAGATGCGGAGCAACTCGGGCACGAGCTCGGTCAGGATCTCGCGCGCCCGTTGGCTGCGGGTCGCGCGGAGCCGCCCGTGATGCCACCCGCGCACCAATTCGGCCACGGCAGCCGGTTCGGCAAAGCCGAGCCGGGCAAGGGTGTCCAAGGTTTCCGGATCATCCTCGACCCCGGTGAACACCAGGTTGCCGGGGCCGGCGAGGCTAGGGGCCTGCTCGAAGAGCGCGGCATAATGTCTCTCGACCGAGGAGAGATGGGCGAGCAAATCGGCGACAAAAGCATCCGTCTGCGAATAGCCGAGAAACACCGCAACGCCGGCGATCCCGGCTCGGTCGGCGGGTAGCGCATGGGTCTGCCTGTCGTCGACCATCTGCAACCGATGCTCGAGGCGGCGCAGAAACCGATAGTCGTCGACCAAATCGCTGGCGGTGGCCGGATCGACGCGCCCGGCCGCGGCGAGACGGCGGAGCGCCGCGCAAGTCGGGCTCACCCGCAGCTCGCGCATCCGGCCGCCCCAGATCAGTTGTTGGGTCTGCGCGAAAAACTCGATTTCACGGATGCCGCCGCGACCGGTTTTGATGTCATGGCCTTCGACGGCGATTCGTCCGCCGCCGCGGTAGGCGTTGATCTGGCGCTTGATCGAATGGATATCCTGGATCGCGGCAAAATCCAGATTTTTTCGCCAGATGAAGGGTTCCAGCTCACGCAGAAAGCGTTGCCCGGCGGCCCGGTCGCCGGCAACCGGGCGGGCTTTGATCAGCGCTGCTCGTTCCCAATTCTGACCGACGCTCTCATAATATGCGAGGGCTGCGGCGACCGAGAGTGCCGGTGGGGTGGACGCAGGATCCGGACGGAGACGGAAATCGGTGCGAAAGACGTAGCCGTCGGCCGTCCGCTCGTCGAGAATGCGGCCGAGATCTCGCGCCACCCGAACAAAAAAAGTCTGGATGCCATCCCGCCCACCAACCTGCGCACGGGTCGCGTCGTAGAGAAGGATCAGGTCGATATCGCTCGAATAATTGAGCTCGTAGCCCCCGAGCTTCCCCATTCCGAGGACGATCAGTCCGCTGTCGCGCTCGGGGTCGGCGGTGACCGGGGCGGCGATGCCTTTGCGCTGCGCCTGACGCAGGAGGTGGCGCACCGCCGCGCCGAGCGCTGCCTCGGCGAAACGGCTCAGCGCTTCCATCTGCTGCTCGAGCGTCCAGGCTCCGGCAAGCTCGGCCACGGCGGCGAGAAGCGCCACCCGACGCTTGGCGATGCGCAAGCGCCGCATCAACGCCGTCGTATCTTCGCCAAAATCTTCGGCGATCTCGACGGCGGCAACGGCTTCGGCAAAGACTGGATCGGCGCCTTCCTCGACGACCCGTGTCAGGAACGCCTGCTCCCTGACCGCGACGCCGCTCAAGAACGGACTGTTGCCAAAAATCGACGCGAGCAAGCCCTCGCCGGCGGATGTTGCGCTCCATCTCGGCGCGGGGCCCGAATTGGGCTCCGCGACGAGCGCCTCGTGCCAAGCCTCGAAACCGAGGGCTGCACGACGTGCATCGGCCGGTCCGGGGAGTCCTTTACCTTCGGGGGAGAGGTGAGATAAGAGCTTCATCCCGCATGCCCGGCCGGAGCGCAGACACTGGCCACTCGGAGGCTCTCGGTCAAGTCGGGCCCGCGGCCGGGTTGGACACCATAGAGCCGCGCGACCCGCCGGGAGAGCTTGCGCCATCGGCGAGCCGCTTGCGACCTTCTGCGCGGCGAATGCGGCGTGGGGCGCATCGCTGCCTGATTTGGGTGGCATCGTTCGCCGCGGTGCTCATCCTGGTGATCGCATTCGGCCTGTGGCGCCTGGTCCAAGGCCCGGTCGAGCTCGGCCGGCTTACCCCCTATGTCGAGGAAGCGCTCAACCGGTCGGCAGAGGGGTACCACGTCGCAATATCCGGTGTACGGTTCGCCATTGACCGAGGCACCCGACAACTCGAGCTACAAATTGCCGGTGTGCATCTGTCGAGCACCGATGGCGAACCGATCGCCTCGTTTTCCGAAATATCGACAGGCTTCAGCCTCAGCTCGCTGCTCCGCGGCCGACTTACGCCGACGCGGCTCGTCGTCGAACGCCCGGTGCTACGGTTCGTTCGGGATCAGGACGGCAAGATCGGGTTTCGCTTTGCCGGCCAAGATGCGGACGCGCCGGGCTTCGGCCCGGAGATCCTCGCCGCTGCAGCCGATCCCCCACAGCCGCAGACGGCGCTCGGGTCGATGCGTAAGGTCGTCGTCCGCGACGCCACGCTGCACCTCGACGATGAGCGGACCGGTCGGCATTGGCAAGCGGACAGCGTGGATGCCACGCTTGAACGCACCCCGGACGGGTTGGCGGGTGACTTGTCGCTGGCGACTTTGATTGGCGCGCGGACACCCGAGATCCATGCGAGCTATCGTTACTGGTCAGCCGACCGGATGCTCGATTTCACACTCGAGTTCGGTGCGGTCGAACCTGCCGCATTTGCTGCCCTGACGCCCGACTTCGCGCCTCTCTCAGCCGTCGAGGTGCCGATTTCGGGGACTGTGCGGACGCGGATCGACCTTGCGGGCGCCACTACGGAGGGCTTCCGCGTCGATCTCGGCTTCGGCAAGGGATCGCTCAAGAGCGCATTGCTGCCGGAAGGCGCTGTTGGTCTGAAGCAGGGCGAACTGCATGCCGTCTACGCGCCAGAGAGCGGCCAGCTGCGGCTGGCCAAGCTCGATCTCGATCTCGGCGGCGGCGCGGTTCTCGCCGTCAAAGGGAGCCTCGACGCGATTACGCCGGAGCTGATCGCGGGTACCGATCTGCCCGCCTCCCCCATCCCCGGTAAGCTCGCGATCGAGCTCTCCAATGTTCCGGTGGCAAAATTCCAAAGCCTCTGGCCGCCTGCTTTGAGTCCGGGCGGGCGACGCTGGGTGCTGGCCAACATCCGCGACGGCGTTCTCGACCAGGCCGCAATTCAGCTCGATCTCGGGGTCGATCCGGCTGTGCGCTCGGCGGAAATCGTTTCTGCGCGCGGCTCAATGCGCTACCACGATCTGACAATCAGCTATTTCGGCGGGCTCGCGCCGGTGCGAAAGGTGAGCGGCACCGCCACCCTGTCGGACAAGCAAATCGAATTCACGCCCACTTCCGGAATGATCAAATCGGTCCACGTCACCGGAGGGGAGATTCGTATGACCGACCTCGGCGCACCTGTGGAATGGCAAACGATTGACCTCGCCTTGTCGGGACCAATCCGAGACGTTCTCGAGGTCATTGACGTCAAGCCCCTGCGTTACGCCCACGATGTTGGGCTCGATCCCGCGCGCGTCGCGGGGCGAACCGACATGAACCTTCATTTCAAGCTCCCGCTGTTGCGAAATCTGAAATTCGAGGACGTGGAATTTGGCGCTAGGGCGAACCTTCCCGGCGTGGCGATC
>WNFQ01004106.1_pt1 | contig 12537 bp, 20 predicted proteins | sample 5400171 | NCBI WGS metagenome assembly WNFQ01 (sample SAMN13153356, study PRJNA577476) | soil metagenome | isolation source: 20 cm soil under Madrone tree | place: USA:California | collected 2016-06-14
AACGTCAAGTCAGTCCGTCTTCACGTTCTCATTCTCCTGGCCCTCCGCTAACCCAACCCCTGGATCCAGGTGTCTCGCAACGCCGTGCCACACCCAAGACTCTATCTGCTACTACGTGACCGACACATCGACGTCCCTGTCCACCGGTGCGATCTTCACGGGCGACACGCTCTTCATCGCAGGCTGTGGCGTCTTCTTCGAAGGTACAGGCGCAGAGATGCACGACGCATTCGAACGTCTCTCCGCGCTCCCAGACGCCACTGTTACCTACGTCGGGCACGAGTACACCGCAAGTAATCTCCGCTTCGCCCTCTCCGTCGACCCGAGGAATCCAGCGCTTGCGCGGCTCGGGGAGGTGGTCGCTACCCATCCTGTCACCGTCGGCCGCACTACGATCGGCGACGAGAAGGAGTGGAACGTATTTTGGCGCTTGACGAGCGAGCCAGTGCGGTACGTGATCATCTTGAATTGTCGCTGACCCCCGTGCATACCGAAAATACTTGTCGGTATCTCCATCCTCATGTAGGACTGCTACAAAGTCGGGACCAAATGCATCGCCCAGCGAGATAATGGACAAGTTGAGGACGCTGAAGAACAACTTCAAGGCGTAATCGAAGCCAAAGGATCTATTCTGAATCCACGTCACACAGTCGCATTTATGGCACTCTTATTTTTCCATTTTCATGTGTTGATGTTGCAAAAATATTGAATGACTGATACTTCCTCAACTTAATAACTGGGCTCGTAAGGCATAATAAATAGTGAGCTTCTTACTACGCAAAAGATCAAACCTGTAACAAGTGTCCAGGGCAAAACAGATTACTCGTGACATGACCAATAAGCAGCCCAGACAAGTGCTGGATGGGTGGTAAAGTGTGACTACGGATAAGCTATGAGAACATTTAAGCAAGCCCGAAGACTCTGAGGACAGCAGAGCGCGCGTAAGGGATGTATGACAACGTATACCATAGGAACGCGATATACTCGAGCACGACGAATACTGCATCCCTCGCTTGAGCAAACGGACAGAGGCGGACACAGTTGTACTTACTAATACAGAGGGTTGTGTTATTGAGCACAAAGGCTGAGACGAAGATCATGACGATCATCGCCAGGACTACCACCGTAGCGAGAATGCGGACGGGCTTGAACATCTGGTGATAGTGCGTGGAAGGGAGGGAGTGAAAGAGAAACGGGTGAACAACTGGAATGTGACGGCGGACGCGGAGGTTAACTTACTAGTTTCAACTGCTTGCGGAACTGTTTCATTTTGGCACATAGTGATTTGAGAGCACGTTCTTTGCAGCGGAAAATAACAAGACCGAAGAGAATTTAGACGTACCCCAATCAAGAACCCCGTGCCTATCAGGGAAACAACGGTCCCTAGAGCGTAGAGAACTGTTGTCGGAGGGAGGTGTGAAAGAAAATAACAGGGTAAGGGGGTCAGGATCCCAAAAGATTATACAGAACAGGCCAGGGAGAAAAAAAAGAACATGGGGAGACGCACCTGCGAAAGAGCCCAAGCCGCCGATGATGAACATCACCGTGCCAAGGACGCTAAGGACCAATCCAACAACATAACTGCAAAGGAGTCATTTCGTCAAATAGGAGGGTTGACTTGGACCAACAGCCACGGGCCAGAGGCATCGATGGAAGAAAGAAGCCGGACCCTGGCATGGCGAACGAAGGAGCGAACGACGACGACGTACGATGCGGCAAAACCGTAGAGTCGCTGCGTGCGCGTAAGACCGAGAGAACTGAATGCAGAATCACCCTCGAAGAATTGGGTTTCAGGGATGGTGCCGCCGACCGCTTCGAGGTTAAACCAGCCCTTTGAGCTCATTGTTTACGGATCGTGGAGAGGAGGAGAATCGTGAAGTACGTGAGGGACAGGGTTTTGAGGTAGGAGGTAAGGAGGTGTAAGAGGAGCCAGACGACACGTGTTGGTGGCTGTGCAATGCCCGGTCGATTGAGGTGAGAAGAAACAAGAATGTATTTTTTTATCTTTTAGGCACCCAGAAACCGTAACAGCATTGCAAAACAACATGGTAAGACATCGACCGTGACCAGCGAGATGAGACATGCGTAGTTGCGAGAAACGTGAACAGATCGTAAAGACATGGAAAAAGAAAAATCGCAAAAATGCATGCGCAGTAGGATATGGAGAGGACCTGGCTCGAGGCGCGAGCAAAAAAAAACCTTGGCGGACTGCAACCTGAAAGGTCCAGCTTGAGACCAGTCAGCATGAATGCATCCAGGGAATCAACGCCAACGTCGAGATCAAGGAGGGCACGCCCCCCGAACATCATCGCCCACAGGGCGAATATTATATCAACTCCAGGTGATCGACCTAATTCGGCTTGTGGTTCAGGACGTCCTGAACCTCCGAAATCGCCCTGGCCGTCTCCATCAGCTGGGGCGCCCCAGGAAGGATAGCGATACGCTGCTTCGTCGTATTGAGCATTGCCTGTACGTTTGGCAAGACGCGAGCGGTGTAAGGTGCGATGAGCGGATCGTTCGTGTTCAATACAGTGGCAGCACGCTGCAGCCACCACATCGAAGATTTGAACGATTCGTCGACCGGCGCACTCTCACCAATCGCTCCAGCAAGCTAAAGACACATCTGTGCATCAGTAAAATGATCTCCTAGCCATAAAAATGCCTTACTCTATGCACGAGCGTCAGGATGACTGCCTGCGATAATGGGGATTGTCCCTTCAAGGGCATGATAACTTCAGGATTGGACCTCGCCAGCAGCTCACGAAGTTGACGAAGGTCCTGTGTTCCAAGAACGGCAAGATAAGTATCATCCCACATCTCTTCTGATGGAGCCGGAGGCGTTTGCTGAGTTGGAGGGGGAAGAGCAGGATGCGATGCTTGGGGAGCAGGGATGCCAGAGGGGAACCACGATCCCTGCATGCCTGGCTGCTGCGCCGGGGGCGGAGGAGGTCCATACATCTGAGGAACATTGACGGGCGGCCCAGCGTGGCGGAAAGATTGTTGTTGACCGAAGGAAGCCATTGGGTTGGCGCCTGAAACGGGACCAGGCGAGTTCCTCACTGGAGGCTGCTGGAGCGGCGGTCCAGTATTCATGCTCAAGAACTTGATCTGCTCTGAGAGTGTACGAACGGATTGCTCGAGTTCTCTGATCATTGACTAGAAAATAGGAGTTAACTTGGTGCACGAATTAATTTGAAATGGCGAACGAACCTCTTGTCCTCGGAGGGCCTCACTTTGCCAAGCTATGACCTCTTTCTTGATATTCAACATTTCCGCGTGGATCTCGTGGGACAACTCCTGGTGCATGGAGGAGGACTGTGCCGTGTAGGCGGGAATCAGGGTCTTATTGATAGCTTCCTTCACATGACGCTCAATAATCGGAGTTACAGCCGCTGAGAACGTCCGTGCAACGTGGCTAGAGACGTCAGGTCGAAGAAGCAACTTCTCGATCTCGTTTGGTAGAGCCTTTTAACACAAGCCAATTTATCAACATTAAAAAGGAGGTGGAAAACCTCGAAGAAAAAATACCTGATTCATTGAGTCCCCAAGACCCTTGGCAATCTGACCATTGAGGGCAGTCCTCACCTCGGTCTTAGTGATGTTCTCAAGAGACGGAAGAACGGAGTTCTGGACCTCCGACTTGACGGCCATCTCAACCACTCGGGTCGTGTTTTTGGTCAACTCATTGGAAATAAGCTTCAATAACTTCTCCTGGCGGGCAATATCCGCCACCTGCTCACTAGCACGTGCATCTTCCAGGCGTTGGTCTATGAATGCGCATGTAGAAGCAACCAAAGAGTTATGGAAGGCGGAAACTCACGCTGCTTGTCGAGCTCTTTCCCTACGAGCCTACCGATACGGCTATACAGGGTCTCCTCCATCTTCTTGATCTCCTTAGACATGGCCGCACTGAGCTGTGCTTCACTACCATTAGGAGTGTCTGCCGGCTTCACAGCGGACTCTTTCGCCTCTTTCTCCTTCCAGCCAACATTCTTGCCCCTGCCACGGCCACGATTATCACCAGAGCGACTCTCCTCGCGGATTTCCGCTTCAACTTCCTCTCCCGAAAGTGGGGTGCGGATCCTAGGGCCGGGAGGGGGGATCGAGGGCTCTGCCACCGACTGAACAACAGGAGCCTGGATGGCTTGTAGGCGCTGATTCTTTGGTTCAGAGGGAGCTTGTGGCAAGTGAGGTGCCGAAGGGAATTTAGCGAGGGATGTCGACAACGCGCCATCGAACCACTCTTTGCGGACGAGGACTTGGTCCACGCCAGATGAATGGACGGAGAAAGCCACGAGTGCCAGTTCTCCGGGAGGGACCTTCGCGGCAACGCACGCGGCATGAGCTTCCTCGCCTCGCGGGTCAGCATCTGCTGTCAAGATGACAAAGTGGATTGTTGGCTTGGGTCCAGCAAATTCCAGGACTTGCTCAAAGTAAGGACGAGCGTCATTCCCTCTACCCGGCGAAGATGCCTCAAACCCGAGCTTGAAAGCAATCATACTGTCGCGACGATTGTTGGCGATCCACAATGTTTGGATTCGAGAGTCGTAGTTTGCATGACCAAACATATCAGGATCATCGGCGAACCCATGGACAAACTTGATAGTAGAAATTATGGTGTTACTCTTGTTTGGAAGAAGTTGGAAAATGGTGCCATGCTTGCGGCCGATGACTACACCATGATCCACAAATGTGATCGAAGAGGGAGGATCCTCGCCGCGAATCGCCGCCGACCAGAAAGCTCTCCGGTCGCGAAGATTCCAGAGGGTGAGGGTGGAGTCATTGAATATTGTGGCAATAGCGGAATGGCCAATGTCGAACTCGAAGGCAACGAGGGGCTATCGCACGATATAAGCTTTAGCACGCAGAAACAAAGAGACTTGTGGCTTACAGCAGGCATTCTGAAAGGCTGAACAAAGCGGTGCAGGTCTGATTGCATGATAGGCTCGCCTTCAAAGAACCTATCGGCTTCGAGGATATTGAGCACGTAGATGTCATTCTCTGAAGCCACGGCCACAGTATTGTGCTGCTTCGAGTGCCATTTCACGGAATGAAGAGCCTCTTGGCCTGCAGAGGGTAAGACACAGAGTAGAATTTTGCCGCTGAGCCAATAAAATGTCAATGAGAGGTTCCTGATCGATATAGCCAAGGAACATACGGAACATCATCCGTGATTGTTTCGGGTAACTCCCAGACAACAAAACCTCCATCTGAGGTGACACCCGCAAGTCGGTTGCCGTGAACGGCCATATCGGTCACTGAGGTACTGGGTGCGAAGACGGCCGGAAGTTGGAGCAAGGTGCGATCGCCGCTCGAGCGAGAAATAACACGGACGCGACCTTCATAGAAACAAATGAGAACCACCCCACTTCCGATCAGGCTTAATATAATGGCGTACCTTTCGTCATGGCATAGGCAACCCAATGTGTAGCACCGATGGTCGTTCCAGGTAAAAAGGTAGAGTCAACTCTAACCAGAGCGATCGCCGTCGATTTCACAGCATCGCGAGGCGCCTGGATATCATCCAATGGCTGCGCGACATCTACGACTATGCTATGCGGCTGGGAGCTGCAAGGATTACAACTCAGAACTCATTCGAAGCGAGTATTAGCTGAGGCACTTACTTGAGACCGGATGGGGTCTTGGCCTTGGATCCTGAGCCACGGTTGCGACCACCTTCGTGTCCCTTCCAGCTCCCGCGCGGACCTGGCGAACTTTCTTTTTCTCGCTGCGCTGTGCCCGTAGGCACGTGCGAAAGAGCAGGACCGACTTGCGGCCCAAAAGGGGATTCGGGTGCTTGAACATCCCGACGAACGGGAGGAGTGACCTTTGGGGGAGAAGCACGCGGGGAAGGGGCCTGCATTGGTTTCGGAGGGAGCGGACGAGATGCGGCTTTAGATTGGACGGTCTCAGTAATGGGTGTCTCGTCATCAGGGCTATGCCTATCGAAAGGTATCGGTTGAACCGACGGAGGAACAGGTGCTTTGGTATGACCAATGTGCTCGAGGAGATTGTCCACGGACTTGCGCTTAGGGTCGATGACGGACGTCCAAGTGTCTTCGAACGGCTCAGAGAGTCCTTGCTGGTGGGAGGATGGTGGGGCAGGCTTGCGAACAGGGGCAACCGAGGACGAAGCGAGAGCATCGAAAGGCGAGACGAAGTCAAACATGGTCGTGTTTGGCTGAGGGGACCCTTGCGCCTGGGATTGTCCCGCTGGCACAGAACCTTGGATAGCCTCTGTAGATGTACTTTGCGGGGTGACGAGTTCAGGCTCATAATACGAACTGGAGTCTGCATGCTGAGACGATCCGACCAGCGAGAAGGTAGGGGAGGGTCCCGTGGGGGGTGAAAGTCGCTGGAGAGCGGTATCCGAGACGTTGGAGCGTGGGGCATTGCTTGAGAAGCAGTGCAGGGTGAGCTTAAAAGCGAGAGAATGGAATTGGAGGCTTACCCTGCCATGAGCTGCTCAAGAAGAAGACGGCCCTGAGACTCGTTAATGTTTGAGGCGGGGGCACTGGAGCCGACAGAGGCAGTGGGCCCAGTACGATTGGAAGGGCCAGGGGGTGTTGGGACCTGTTGAGGGGCACCGGATAGACTAGACGGGGAACCTGCCGGGGATACAGAACTTATGAGGGAAAAGAGGGTGCTTTGCCTGCTGTCACCTGGCGGGTTTGGATTCGGAGGGGTGTTGGTGGATGTGGACATATTGGTGGAAGCTGAAAGAGCAGCGAAAGAGGAAGCGGGGGAAGTAGGACCTGATGTGGTCGTGGTTGTGGCTGAAGCCTGTGTGGTGCCCTGGAATGGAGGGTTTAGGTTTGGATTGACGCTGGACTGGCCAGGGGCTGTTAAATTAGAGAAGAGAGAGTCGACTTGGGCGGGAGGAGAGGACGGAGGGACGTCTTTGAGACTTTGTGTGGGAGAAACGTGCTGGAACTGCTGGAAGTGTTGAACGGTCGACGGTTGCTCCTCAGGATAAGATGGGAGACTGTTCGCTGGATTGGCGAAGCTGTTCGGCGGACTCGTGTTTCGCGAGAAAATGCTGCGGATGAGATTGTGGTGATCCATTCGACGCAAAAGCAGTGATCGCAGCTGTGAGATGGGGAGGAGAGTGTACGGTGGGATGGGAGTGAAAAGAAAGAGAGGAGACCTCCTTCACGCTCCTCGTCTCTGCCCAGGCCTCGTTGAACCCACGAGGTGACTCGGGCCTTGGAAGCTTCAAATCTTTTTCTCAAACATCCCTCTGCTGCGTGGCAAACTAAACTACCTGATATCAGCCTGCGCACGCTGCCAATCGCTCCCACACTTCATTTTCGGGCGCTTGGTTGGCTTACGATGTGATGGGGACATGTAAGCATTGCAAATATCTGGTCACAAGTCGACCTTCTAGGCCCGACCCTAGAAGGGCAGACTCTGATGTCAGTGCATGGATCATGGTTCCGTCCTTACGCCCTATTATACTCGCTCCAAATGGCGATGTTAAATCGTGGTGTTGTCAGCGCTATTTATGCGCTAGTGCGCCTTCAGGGACGTAATTCGCATGGACACGCGCGGGCCAGCTTTACATCATAAAAAAATCTTCTCACACCACGTTCCGGATAGCACAGCTGTTATCCAATCTCTCCGCCTGCTGACACTAGAGCACCCCAATGATGTCGCGACCTGGGCTCCATCAAGAGGCACGGTGAGGCTCGGCGCGCAGTCCTGCAGTAGGTAGGTCAATGTCAGGGAGCCCGTGATCCGAAATCGTTTGGTGAAATAGGAGCAAGTTGGCGCTCCAGGTACGCGCTCTCTTTTCTTGTCACTGAACCAATATGACAATCCCAAAGGCGTTTCGTGTCGAAACGAGGCTCCTGTGGACAGATACCTGGCATGAGGGTTAGATAGAAGCCTACACGTCTCCCAGCTTATGGCTCTTATCGCTAATCCACGACGGCGGCTGCAGAAGCCTCTACTGTCCCACTCACCATTTTTCTCGCGGTTCTCTCACATATTCTCGGAGGCTCTTCAGGACCCATAGACAAGGTTAGAGCCTGTGGCATTTGACACGTCGGTCTTTACGTTCACCCCCCTGAGATTTTTCACACCAATACCCTTGCAGGTGCACGTGTCCGCGCTGAGAGCTGCGAATGCTGAGCGGCAAAAAGATTCTATTCTTGTCACTAAGGAGACCCAAGTCCGTTGTGTACGAGTATTAATGATCAGGGAGATGTATGCGTGGCTGCTCCAGAAACATAAAACCCGTCTATTGACTAGAATCGTCCCGTGACGTGGCCTTGCGGGAATATTAATGTTGCGTGGTGGACGTGATTCCAGGATCTCGAGATACGTGCACGTCACAGTACCCATGTCAAATGCGTCCATTTCAATCCGATTACGGTTGCGCGTCACTATTTTAATTCCGCACCTGTGAAATGTCAACAATTGAGATTACCAGACGACCACAGATATCCGCACGCACGTAGGTCCCGATATCGCTGACGTCGCATGGGATCAGCCTCCTCTAACTCCCTAAGCAACGTCAGACACTGATTAGTGACGTCGATTCTTTCTTGTGAATCTGCTGGTAGATGATTCTTTAAAAGCAGCAGCTTATACGTCACCAATGACTCCATACACCCTGTATAACGAGTGAGTGAGAATCGCAGGTAATATGTGGACACTCACACTTGCTGTCTGGCTGCTCGTCTAAAAGTGTCTGGATTACATCGATCTCACGCTCAAGTGTAGCCTTGTTGTCTCCTACGGCAATTGTTAGATCAATGCGCGAAACATCGTACAGAACACCTACCAGAGCCGATCAGCCAGCGGTGATACAACCACGCACTCTGGTCGTCGGGCAGAGTGAACATGGCATTCTGTACCAACTCAAACTCTGGTTGTGGAAGGTGTTTGAGATTTTAACGATAACAAAAAGGTGGGTTGTCGGTACCTTTCTGAAGCGATGACGTCCTGTCAACCTCGCCACTGGCCCACAAAGAGCCCAACACTTTGGTTCTCTGGTGCCAGGCGCTGAAGTTCGAGAAATTGGCCTCAATCTTTTTCGTCGTATACGAGAGCTCTGCCTTCTCGGGACGATGAATGGGCATACCCGCGAGGACATAACGGCGGTAGTCCCACGCCATAACTGGAACGGATAGAAAGCTGAGAGTCATGCATGAACATCAGTGAACGGACGGACAGTTGCGAGAATCGGCGTCGAGCATTCTTTCTACGATGAAGAGCTCTCTTTCCCAAGTCGACCGTCTCCACGCCTGAGTGTCCGCAGGATCGGGGTTCTCTGGGATATGCTCGAGACACCATCTCCTGTGATTCCAGATCCAGTAGACTTTCGGGTGAGCTTTGAGCGCCGTTGTCGTCATGGCCAGATCATCGTTCAATAAACCGTTAATCTCTTCCGGAGAACTGCAATTGGGCTTGAGTGACAAGGGGCGGTGACTTGGAGGGTGATGATATACCTCTTGGGAAATATACTATTGGTGAGGATGTTCCTACGATAGTTCCATACGGTGTAGAATTCGGGATTGGTTACCGTAGGATGTGCTGAGAGGAGCTGCGTCGTGAGACTGAGTGCCTCTCTGCTCCAATCATTATTCTTTTTCTAACGAAGGGTTAGAAGAGGAGTAAATACATGAGGAAGAGTAGCTTGCCCTGGAGAGTATGTCGTCTGACAAGGTGAGATAGGCGGAGAGCTGTGTGCTCTCACGCTGACGTATAGCAGCGAGTGATTCTCTTGTACGTTTTACGCCGTGCTGTGGTGAATTGATGTTAGAGGCGATGAGACCGATGCTGGATGCGTACCATTGTGTGAACTAACTGAACTTAAGGTACGCGACTCTGACCGCCACGATGACCGTCGAATCCCTCTCTGCCTCGTTTCCCCTCACCTTTCCCATTCCTACTCCAATCACGCATCCATCTCTCGTCTCTGTAAAAGACATACACAGGGAAGAAGACCTCCTCCGCAACCCATCCTCGTTTCGACAATGGTGGTCCGCAATCCACACAACACGCGAAGCACAGAATACTCTCCTCAGGCTTGAGTCTCAGGCAGATATTCCTCCAGAGACACGCGCTCTTCTTGGCCCTCTTGCCTTGCCTGCGGCTCGTCAATCTCTACAGCGTCTCACCTATCTTTATGAGGCTGCTCTTGCAAACTTCACTGGCTCGTACAAGCTCTGGAAATCTTACCTCCAAATACGCATGTCCTATGTCTTGGGCAAACAACTAATAAAAAGGAAAGCTGGTGGGAAAAAGAGACTTCCAGACATCAAAGACGCCATCGAAGATGAGCAGGAGGATCTGGAACAATGGGAAGGTGGTCTTGATGGCGTGGTAGGATGGGAAGAGTGGAGGGCATTAGCTGCCACCTTTGAGCGTGCTTTGATGTGGTTGCCGAAGGTCCGTTATCAACTCGCATACTTCTGCTCTAATGCTAAATCATACCATGTCCATGCATCCAGCTGCCGAGGCTATGGCTGATGTACCTCTCCATCTTCAACCACCAAAACTGCCCTCCAGTCCTCTCACATTCTCATGCACGTCGAACCTTTGATCGGGCACTACGAACCTTACCTCCCTCCTTACATCATCGTATTTGGGTCCGCTACCTCCTCTGGGCAGAGACGCGAGGCGGTCTTACCACTGTCGCTGTTTATCGTAGGTATCTTGCGATAGACCCGTCCGTGACCGAGCGTTACGTAGCGCTATTGCTTTCTCCGAGCAACCCCTCCCCTCGACCCCTCGAGGCTGCTAAACTGCTTTTGCGGCTGTCAAGAAAAGCAGCACGAGGGGAATACATCAGCGCAGAGGGAAAGAGCCCTTACCAACTCCTCGGAGACCTGCTGGACGTTGTCGAGGCACACGCAGAGCAAGTCGGACTCGGTATTGAAGAAGTTGAGTCGACTGAAGCCGATGAGGAGTCAGCGGATGGAGATCCGCAACAACAACAAAACGGCAACGGCCTCATTCGTTTCGCTGGGCCCCCTACCGCTGTTGGCGCTGACGGAAAGCCTGCTCCCGTCTACGACGAGGACGAAGATCCCAACAGTCTGCGAAGACTCGACATTGAAAAAATTATCCGTAAGGACGGCCTTGCAGTGTATAAAGACCAGGCGGGTCGGTTATGGACCGGGCTGGCCACCTACTGGATCAAGCGGGGAGAATTCGATCGTGCCAAGGAAACCTTCGAAACTGGCATCGCTTCAGTACTCACCATCCGCGACTTCACGCAAATCTTTGACGCCTATGCCGAGTTCAGCGAGTCAGTTATCAGTGGCATTATGGAAGAACTGGCGAATCCGGACGAGGAAGACGAGGAAATGGACGTGAAGGAGACTGAGGAGGAACTCGATGCCAAGATGAAGGAGTTTGAAGAACTGATGGATCGACGGCCGTTTTTAGTCAACGACGTCTTACTCAGGCGAAATCCAAATGACGTTCAAGAGTGGGAGAAGAGGGTGGGACTTTGGGGTCAAGATGACGAGAAGGTTTGGGTTCACTGCCTTTTATTTCTCCACCAGAACTTATCGGATCTGTCTCACAGGTGGCAGAGACGTACATGCGCGCACTCTCTACCATTGCTCCGCGCAGGGCCACACCGAACCTCCACCGCTTGTACATTGACTTCGCCAAGTTCTACGAAGAAGGCGGTACCACAGGCGAGGCGGAAGCGGACCTGGCTAATGCCCGCAAGGTGCTTGAGAAGGCTACCAAAGTCAACTTCAAGAATGTTGAGGACCTTGCTGAGATTTGGTGTGAATGGGCCGAAATGGAAGTGCGCCATGAGTGGGTTACCTTTTCATTGATGCATAGAAACACACTCAACGTTGCAGGAATTACGACGATGCCATCCGCGTCATGCAACGGGCCGCCGCCGTACCCAAGAACACAAAAGTCAATTACCATGATCATGTTCGTTTCATAGCAACTTACGTCGTATGATTTCTGATTGGAGTCTGTAGTCACTCCTGGTGCAAGCCCGACTCTTCAAGTCGCTTAAACTGTGGTCCTTCTACGTCGACCTCGAAGAGTCCCTCGGAACCGTCGAGTCAACAAAGGCGGTGTACGATAAAATCTTGGAACTCCGTATTGCGAATGCCCAGATTATTGTCAACTATGCTTCCTTCCTTGAAGAAAATAAGTACTTCGAGGAAAGCTACAAAGTATACGAGAGGGGGGTCGAATTGTTCACGTTCCCAGTCTCCTTCGAGATATGGAACATTTATCTCTCCAAATTCGTCAAGCGATACGTGAGTCCTTTTCACCCGCGTTGGTCTGACCCCTGAATGAAACTTAATTTGACATAGGGTGGCTCGAAACTAGAAAGGGCACGCGATTTGTTCGAGCAGGCACTCGAAAAGTGCCCGCCAAAGTCATGCAAACCTATATTCATGATGTATGCCCAACTCGAAGAGGACTACGGGTTGGCGAAGCGGGCAATGTCTATCTACGACCGAGCTACTCAGGTCGTTGAGAATGAGGATAAGTTCGAGGTAGGCTACTTCTGCCCATCTTCAACAGCATCGAGCGTTATCTGAT